>Ga0209536_100011767_pt1 | contig 12783 bp, 13 predicted proteins | sample DeeMarSeWOR28_12_FD_187461 | JGI IMG/M metagenome (GOLD analysis project Ga0209536, IMG submission 187461) | Marine sediment microbial communities from White Oak River estuary, North Carolina - WOR-2-8_12 (SPAdes) (version 2) | ecosystem: Environmental > Aquatic > Marine > Intertidal zone >...
TTGTCGGCGATAATGTACTGGGCCGTTACGTTAAGGTGGATTCCAAATATTGGGCAGATGCGATTTATCTACGGTGGAACAAGTAAAAACAGTTGACCATTTACTATTTTCTGCTGTCAATCATGGAGGTGGGCTCCGAAAGACCAACAACTTATTGATGGGCTTAGCGCTTCGGCCAAGCTCAACTTCGAAGCCCTAAGCTCAAAAAAAGTGGGATGAAATATTGATTAACGTATACGGATTTCTTAGGAGTTGGCGATGGATTACAAAAAAATACTATTCCGAACGAAAATGCAATGGAGCCCGGTGCGACGCTTTCCGGCTCCGCTGACAGTATTACTCGCCCTGCTCATATTTGTTGTGGGAATCGGGACTGCCGGTGAAAAAGCAGGGAAACCAAACGAGAATTCGGCGTTTGGCATCAACCTCGGTGGCGTTACGTACTGGTCAACAGAAATTGTTTTTGTCGACCTTTTCAAACATTCCCAGACGTGGAAGAGCCAGGCACCGGGCAAAAAGTACGGCCAGGGCGGACCGCTCGATTTGACCAAAGACGGCTGGGTGCGGTCGCTCGCCGATAACGGCCAGTTTGCAGATTCAATAATATTGAGCAGCATCAACGAACGCTATCCCGGTGGCGTGTATACCTGCCTTTATGACGGGCAGGGACAGCTCAAGTTTGCTTATGGAACATCGGTAGTGGACGAAAAGCCCGGACGTATAAAAGTCCAGGTAAAGCCCGAACAGAATCTGCTCACCTTAGGCATTACCAAAACCGACCCAAAAGACCCGGTGCGAAACATCCGCTTCATTTTACCCGGCTTTGAGGATACTTATGACAAACAGCCCTTCCATCCCGACTTTCTCAAAAGATGGGAAAAGTTCAAGGTCCTCCGCTTTATGGACTTTCAGAAAACCAACAATTCCAGACAGACCAATTTCTCCGACCGCCCTACCCCCGCGATGCAGACTCAGGGAGACCGGGGAGGAGTCGCCCTTGAGTATATGATTCAATTAGCAAATACTTTAGACGCCGACCCGTGGTTCTGTATGCCGCACCTGGCCACCGACGATTACATCCGCGAATTCGCGAAAATGGTCAAACGGCAGCTAAAGCCCAACCTCAAAATTTACATCGAATATTCAAACGAATGCTGGAACAGCATGTTCGCACAGGCCCGGTACTGTAAGGACAAGGGCAAAGAACTGGACCTAAGCGATAATGACTATCAGGCGCAGCTTCGCTACTACTCAAAACGCTCCGTCCAGATTTTCAAGCTCTGGGAACAAGTGTTCGGCGGCCCAAATCGTCTCGTTCGGGTGCTGGCCGCTCAAAGCGCAAACCCGTGGACAAGCGAACAGGTGATGGATTTCGAGGCCGCTTACAAAAACGCCGACGTCCTCGGAATTGCCCCCTACTTCGGCCACGCATTAGGCAATCCCAAAAATCAGGATAAAACCGTCAAAATGAGCATTGATGATGTCCTCGATGCCTGCAAGGGATATATAGAGAAAAACAATAAGACCATAGCCAAACAGGCAGAGATGGCCGCCGAGCGGGATCTTCGCCTCGTCGCTTATGAAGGTGGACAACACCTTGTCGGCCACGGCGGCGCCGAGAACAACAAGAAGATGGAGGAATTGTTTCACGCGGCCAACCGTCATCCACGAATGAAGCAGCTTTACCTCGAATACCTTTCCGGCTGGAAACAAAACGGCGGAACTACGATGGCCATCTTCTCATCCACCGGTAAATACTCCAAGTGGGGAAGTTGGGGTATTATGGAATACCACGGCCAGCCGATAGACGAAGCGCCAAAGTATCAAGCCGTCATCGAATTCCTCGAAAAAAATCCAAAATGGTGGTAATTGACATCATCATAATGGCGCTTCTCATCTCTCGCCTGACTCGATATTCTCGTCAACTTGCTTTTCAGTCCTTGGGCGTTTTAGTGAGAGTATCAGGCCGTAGAGAGAGATGGCAAGTAAGGGAATGTGCAGAACACCGTTCCACCAGCGTCGAGCGGGATTGATGCCGAAGTTGGCATACATATTGTACAAGCCGATTATGAGTCCGACAAGACTGGTCACTCGCATAGCCGGCATGTTGACTCTCGGCCAGTACAGGGTGAGCAGCCCGACGAAAACCGGCGTCATCATACAAAAGGCCAGCCCGGCGCCGTTTGTAAATAGCAAAACGGGATTAAAACCAGGCCCGCCTCCTCTGCCTGATGGGGCCCAGAAAGCCAGTACTGCCAACGGCACCACCCAGTATCGCCAAATGGGCAGTTTTCTGAAAGTATAGTCGTTCTGCAGCACCACCGCCTCCCAGACCCAGAAGGCTGCAACTATTAGAAACATCACTACGTTTATTGTGCAGATCGAGACACCATATTTTTCCGTTATGGCTATGCTCTGGCCGATGGCAAAGAGCATATATGAAATACCGACATAGATGGCGATTAAGCGGGCGACTTTGTTGCGAAAAACGAAAATACAGACGAGCAATATTATGGGGATCACCTTGAAAACAGGATACAGTTCGGAATACTGGTAGACGATAGCGTTACCTAGCGCATGCATTATTACATCCCCCCATTCCTCTATTTTGTAACCCTTAGATGCATACGGCGGAATAGTAAACTGCATCAGCACGAAAAGACCAAAGAACCACCACCGTCGGGTTATCCGTTCAAGGTTTCCTTGCTGAGGTATTGAATTAGTCATTGTTGCTTTCCTCAATCATTATTTGTCGTTTTCTTTTTTGGCACGGATGATTGCTTCCAGTGCCGTAATATGTTCTTCAAAGGCGTCCCTGCCTTTGCCAGTGGCGTTGATGAAGGTACGTGGCTTGCGCGATATAAAAGTTTTTTGAATCTTTACGTAACCAGCGTCTTCGAGCCTGGCCAGATGGGCGCCGAGGTTGCCGTCGGTAAGGTCGAGTATCTTGCGTAGATACACGAAATCGACCTGCTCGCCCGGGTCAAGGGCAACCAGCGATGCCATTATTCGCAGCCGGGCCGGCTGGTGTATGATGTTATCGAGCTGTGACATAGCTATTTCCAAAACAATCTAATGTATAATCCGGTACCGAGAATTGCTCCGCCGGCAGTAGCAGCCATCCATAGACAATAATAATTTGACGGTATCAGAAAATAACCAATAAGGGTCGTAAAGGTTACACTTATTCCAAGCCAGACCATATAATAGCACTTAAACCATAGGCCGATTACCACATAAGCAAACATAATTGTCGTAATCATAAATGCGTTTAGCTGTATTCCATTAAGAGGACTTAGAATGGAAAGCCAGATAAACATATAGACAAACAGCAAAGTCCAGAACCAGAATATCCGCCACCCAATCTTCTCGGCAGCAGAAACTTTCACTGGATTGCCTGAACGAAATTGCCACCAGCTTAAAACAAGGGTGGCAATACAACCTGCTCCACAAAGACTTATCCATATTGGCCAGGCCCAGCGAAGAAAAAAATGAGTTCCTAAAAAGGCAAGAATTCCTATCAGGCCCCACATAATCAGTACTGCACTGTCATAGCCGGCCGCGATTGTCTTTCGAGTGCGGGTCGAAACAGCCTGAATTTGGTCCAATGAATCCCGGGCCTCCTTTTCTGATATATCCATAATAAAAATTCCTTAACTGAGTTCTATATTACAGAGTACTCTATACTATAGAGTATAATATTATATCACACTGCCCCACACAACAAAAAATTAAAATTTTTTTGATCTTTTTTATATGAATGTCTCGAACCGGTCCTTTTCAGAGCGCATAAGCTACTGCCCTAAAAGCGTTTATGGAAACTTAATATATGTATGATTTTCTCATTAGGAGCGTGAATCTGAGCTTGAATAGTGTGATAAAATCCATTCGGGACATTCATTATCGAAAAGTATTCCAGATAAGATTTCTCAAGGCATTTCAGGGATATCAAGCCCTTTCAAAGTACAAAACCGCCCTGCTTCAGAGCAGCAACTACAGTTCAAGGCTTGTGAATGAATGACCCTTACTTTATAATCAGACAACAGTGGCTCAAAAATCCAACATACATAAAACAGTGGCCTTTGCAGAAAATCATGAAAAGAAGATTTATTATCACAGGCCTCTTTTTCAGCGTTATCATCCTTTCAGGAGTGTGGCTTCTTTTCCGACCACCCGAGGTAATGGGCGAGTGCACGCTCCTCCCTTACAAACCGAATATTTCACCCGACTACTCCGGCATCGTTATCCCTCCCAACATCGCCCCGCTGAATTTCAAGATTCTGGAAAAGGGACAATACTATCGCGTCAAAATCCATTCGGATCGTGGCACGCCCATAGAGATCACCAGCAAAACAGGCTCAATACGCATCCCTTTGAGAAGATGGCGGAAACTACTCAGTACCAACAAGGGTCATAAGCTACTCATAGACGTCTATGCCAGGAATACGGATAACAAATGGCTGCAATTTCAGTGTATCACGAATACTATCGCCAAAGACGATATTGACCACACTCTCGTGTATCGTTTTATGAAGCCAATCTATAATGCCTGGAAAGATATGGGAATTTATCAACGCAGCCTCGCTGATTACGATGTTTCGCTTATCTTGCATGGGCGTTCTTTCGGCGAAGGCTGCCTCAACTGTCACAGCTTTGTCGGCAACGCCCCGGACACTATGTCCATCGGCATACGAAGCGCAACATACGGCAGCAGCACTCTGTTGGCCCGGAAAGGCACCATCCATAAAATCGGTGCAAAGTGGAGCTACACGGCCTGGCATCCCAGCGGCAGACTGGCTGCATATTCGATAAACAAAGTGGTTCAATTCTTCCATACCGCCGGCATGGAGGTCCGCGACGTTGTGGACCTCGATTCCGCGCTTGCATGTTATCATACCGAAAATAAAAAGATAGTATGCCCCCGGCAACTGGCCGACAAGAACCGCCTTGAAACCTATCCGACCTGGTCGCCGGACGGACGATACCTTTATTTTTGCAGCGGACCCATTCCATGGCGGAATCGGGATACCGTTCCGCCTCAGAACTATGACAAGCTCAGGTACGACCTTCGGCGCGCTGCCTACGATGTTGAGACGGATCAATGGGGCCGGACTGAAACGGTCCTGTCCGCTGATGAAACGGGACTGAGCATCCTGCTGCCGAGAATCTCGCCGGATGGACGCTTTCTGCTGTTCTGCATGTGCCGCTATGGCTGCTTTCCGATATATCAGCCGAGCAGCGACCTCTACCTGATGGACCTTAAAACGGGAAAATACCGAAAGCTCGCCATAAACAGCGAGTATTCCGAATCGTGGCACAGTTGGTCAGGCAACAGCCGCTGGATCGCGTTCAGCAGCAGGCGTCAGGGAGGCGCCCTGACAAGGACATATTTGAGCTATGTTGACGAAACCGGTCACGCTCACAAAGCCTTTGTACTGCCTCAGAAAGATCCCGAATACTATGACTCGCTGTTAGAGACGTACAGCGTCCCTGAACTGGTCAGGGGCAGGGTCAAAATAAACAAGTCCCTGCTCGCCCGGCTTGCCCGTTCAAAACCTTCAGAAATTTTGTGGATACCCATTATTACAGGAGCAACGCCCAAGGCCGGCCCGCCCGAGCCCTGGCAGGAACGTGAGTAACAGACTATTTCAAAAGCAGCCCAATATGGTTATAGGAGACGAAAAGCCGTGCTGTACAAAGTAAAGCAGGTTCCACACAATCTGATATTTTTTTTGCTTTGCACGGCCTACATCTGGATTGTTATTGAGCCGCACCTTATCTATCAGTGTTTCGGCACCATTCTGTCGGATGCGCCAATATTCATAACCGGCTGGACGTTTCTAAGAAATTCGCTGGGCTTGCCCGGTGGACTTGTTATGTATATTTCCGGGTTCCTCTCCCAGGGCTTTTATTTCTCCTGGCTGGGAACCGTGATAATCATATTGTCGGCCTTGTTTCTTTGCGAACTTTCCAGACGTCATCTTGTGATTGCCGGTTCTGCACGTACTACCGTCCTGGCCTCTTTCCCGGCGATATTGCTTTTTCTGATATATAGTCGTTACAAACATCCATTGCCCACTTCTCTGACCATCTCTCTGGGGCTGCTTTTTTCCCTTGTATTTGAAAGATTACCTTTGCGCAGGTTGGTGGTTCGCGCGCCCGTATTTTGCCTTATGGTAGCCCTGCTCTTCTGGTTGACCGGTGCAGGAGGACTATCAGTTTTCCTGCTGATGACTGTAATCTACGCTATCTTTGTCCACAGAGACTGGGTATTATCGCTGCTGGCACTGCCCGCAAGCTGTGCGATCGTATGGGCTCTTGCCCGGTACGCGTTCCTGATACCTTCTAAACAGACATTATTTATTCTGACACCACTTTCTGAGGTAGTAACAACAGGTATGAAGACCTTTTCGAGGGATCTGGTCATCATCCTCTATAGCTTTGTGCCTGTGAGCGTATTGCTCTTGTTCCTGAGTAGGAAACTGTCCCGCAGGACCGGCCAAAAACGCAGGATTCACACTACACGAAAACGAAAAAAGGTGCGTACCGCACCCGGGAAAAAGCCCGAAGGACAGATGTCTGTAGCCATCTTCAAAAAATCCGCTGTTGCAGCCCTTCCAATCATGATAATGGCAGCAGGACTCTACTTCAGCCACGATCGGATGAGCAAGCTGCTGTTCCTGGCACACGACTATTCCCTCAACAAACAATGGAATAAGCTTCTTGAGCTCGGTCGCACCCTGCCCAAAGGCAAAAGCAACGTGTATTTCAATCATGACATCATTCGGGCGTTATATCATACCGGCAGACTTCCCTATGATTTGTTTCAATTCCCACAGACGCCGCACGGGATTTTCCTCACACACCAAAAAAAGGTATCTTATCTGACACAATTGAAATTATGTGATACCTACTTGGAGCTTGGGCAGGTAAATATGGCGGAAAAACTGGCCTCGGAAATCCTGGCCACAAGGAACCATTCCGGCTTCGCACTCGAAAAACTCGCCTGGATCAACATCGTCAAGTCCGCCGTACAGCCTACGGTGGGACAGAACTGCACCGCCCGGATTTATCTAAACGCCCTGAAAAAAGACCTCATTTATCGTTCAACCGCCGAAGATATATTCGATGACCTAAACAAAAACTTTTCGCCGGAAAGAATGACCTATATTAACAGGCTCCGTTCGTACATGCTTCAAGAGGGACACCCGGGAACAGGAAAGGATTCTATCGAACAAATGCTCACAGCATTACTCGACCGCAATCCCCGCAATAAAATGGCGTTTGAATATCTTATGGTGGTTTATTTGCTATCAGGCAATGTCGACAAAATTGCAGCGAATATGATACGGCTCGACGACCTCGGCTATCAGAATATCCCGACCCTTTATGAAGAAGCCGTACTTATCCACCTCGGTTCTCATGGGCAGAAAATCGACTCAAAAAAGTTCAACATAAGGTCTCAGACCATTCAACGCTATAACAAGTTTGTACAACTCAGAAATTCCGCGCAGCCCTTTAATCGCCAGGACGTAATGAGGCGTTTAATCATCGAATTCGGCAGCAGCTACTTCTTTTTCTATACTTTCGGCTGTGTGGGAATCGCATAAACTGCAATTTTCAGCAATTACAATGGCCGGATAAAATGGCTTGAAAATTTATCAGTTCACAGTAGACTGTCCGATTGTAATGAAGGGGGTTCCCCAAACGCGAGAGAATGCGTTTGGGGGCCCCAGATAAAAGTTTTTCATTTGCAGGAAAGATTATGTCTGAATTTAAGATGGGAACATACAACAGGCGGATCTCCGACAAGCAGATTGCGCCGGCACAGAGAATAAAACGTCTGCCCCCCTATCTTTTCGGCCGGCTGAACGCGCTGAAACTGGCCAAGCGCCAGCAAGGCGCCGACATCATCGACCTGGGCATGGGCAATCCATCCGACCGGGCACCGCAGGTAGTTATTGACAAGCTCTGTGAAGCCGCGCAGGACGGACGCAACCACCGATACAGTGCATCAAGAGGTATAAAGGGACTTCGAAAAGAAATTGCACACAAGTATGAACAAAAATGGAATGTGAATCTCGACCCGGAAACCGAGGTTCTGGCCTGCATAGGTTCAAAGGAAGGTTTCAGCCATTTGTGCCTGGCGATGCTTGGCCCCGGTGACACCGCGATTGTACCGGACCCGGCCTTCCCGATTCATAATTATGCCGTCGCTCTGGCCGGCGCCAACGTGATATCGGTTACTTTAGGCTGCGATCAAAATTTTATAGACAACATCGCGATGGTCTGCGAGAACCTGTATCCCAAGCCAAAGCTGCTGATACTCAATTACCCACACAATCCGACGGCGATGACGGTGGACGAGGGATTTTTCGAGCCGGTTGTCGAACTGGCAAAGCGACTTGGCATAGCTGTGATTCACGATTTTGCATACGGTGAGACATGCTTTGACGGCTATAAAGCACCGAGCTTTCTTTCCGTCAAAGGAGCAAAAGATATCGGCGTTGAATTTATTACGATGAGCAAGCCGTACAATATGGCGGGCTTTCGCATCGGTTTTGCGGCAGGTAATAAGGACATGCTCGAATACCTTGCGACGATAAAGGGCTATTACGATTACGGAATATTTCAGGCCGTACAAATAGCGGGCATCATCGCGCTGCGGGAATGTGAGGCCGAGATTATTGCCCAGAACAAAAAGTATCAGTCGAGACGGGATGTTGTCTGCGATGGGCTTGCAAGAATCGGCTGGGACGTGGAAAAGCCCCGGGCTTCAATGTTTGTATGGGCAAAGGTGCCGGCCGAACACCTCGGAAGTAAAGGAACTATCGATTACGCGGTAGACCTGATGGAACATGCGGAGGTCGCAGTCGCACCGGGCAGGGCTTTCGGTGAGAACGGAGAAGATTATATGCGCATCGCTCTTGTGGAAAACGAGCAGCGCCTCCGCCAGGCGATAAGGAATATCAGCAGATTCGTAAAACAAAAACCCATACGAAGAAAACCAATAAAGAAAAGCTAAAAACAGCTTCTAACCATCTGGAAAAAGCAAAAACGGCACTCTTATCGGGCCCGGATTGTAAGATTAGAAGTGCTGGCCATAAAAAACAAAAAGGCAAAAAGTTTTGAATATTAGTGGCCGTTTTTGCAAAAATTCCAAAATACACATTACCCACCAAAAACTCATATCAACTTGTTTTTACGTGATATTACAGGACAATTGGCTATAAACTGTTCAACAGAAAGCCCAAAATCCGAGAAAAACCTTGACTTTTAGGTGAAAATTTGGTTTAATTATTGTTAACACTAAGCTTATATACCTTGAGTTAAGCTGCAACATATCCCATTAGTGTGGGTATGAACAAGACTACAAAACTGGGGTGGAATGGATTCCTTCAGGGCAATAAAAGTTAATTTTTCGATGGATACTCATTTCTAAAAAGGCTTTTTGAGTGTTATCGAGGAAGGTGAAGTAATGAAGAAAAAAATGAAAAAAATCACGTTCTTTTGTCTACTTGTAGCTGCAACGATATTTGTCAGGTCTACTGGTGCTGCCACGATGACGATACTGCCGGAAAGCACACACTATCAGGGAAGATCGTATTTCCGCACTCTCACAGCAGATGGTATCCTCAGCGGCAGGGTTGAGTATGCAGTTTACGACAGCCAGGGTGGAAACGAGTTCTCACTTGCCGGTGGGACCGGTCAATACACTTATGCCTACCAGATATTCAATGATGGTGACGATACCGTTTCAGCATTGGAATATTTTGCCGTAATGGGGATTGGTGAAGGTGCCATTTATGATTTGATAACTGATATAGGTACGGTAGACGATGACAGCGGGGGGATAGATGCGACGGCTATGTATTTTGGTGTGCACGATGCTGCCACGGGTCCGGAAAATGCTGTATGGGAATTTGAGGCAGATAATAATTTGGCGATAGATGCACACTCATTCTTTTTAGTAATCAGCAGCAACTATGATTACACCACTGGCACATATAGCGTATTAAAGAGCACTTCACCGGATGTCCCGCTTCCGGACGAGGTACACGCCCCCGAGCCGGGCACGATAGCATTGCTCGGCATCGGCGGGATGATGACGCTATTGGGACGAAGGAGGCGTGTTTAGATAAGAACGTGAGTGTTTGTAGCATCAAAGGTAACAACAGGAGTGGGGGATGGTAAAAAGCCTTTCAAGATATTTTGGCAGTAAAAAGGTATTATTACTCTTGGTACTCGCGGTTGTTCTCTGCGGTGTAAGCAAGATCGCATATTGCCAAATAAATAGACCTGTACTTCTGCTTCAACAAATGCCTGCCGATGCCGGAACAATAACTCCCGGTCCCGGAGTACATCACATTGAACAGGATACGACCGTCACTCTGACGGCGGTTCCACGACCCGGATATCAATTCGTTTATTGGCTCGGAGATGTCAGTGATCCGCAGTTAAACCGAACTACCGCGTATCTTGATGCCCCAAAAATCATCATCGCAATATTTGAAAGGGCCGAATTCGACCTTGAGGATTTGTCGGAGCCGACACAGGGCATACCCGGCGGGCGGGTTGGCGGTCTAAGTGCCGGCACCGCCGATTATTCCAGGCAGGGATTCAGCGGTGGTGGAGGTGGCGCACAACAAAGAGTAAGCGGCCCACCAGCGCAACCTCCTCAACCTGAACCACTCCCCCCACCTGTGGCCCCTGTCCCGACACCGGAACCCACAACCCTGGTATTGTTGGCCGTCGGTAGTTCTCTGGCCTTTGCAAGAAGACGCAAAAGGAAATAATTTGTAAAAAGACCGGCGATAAAATCCCGAAGTAAAGGACGCCGGATAAAAAGAAAATAACAGCTTGTGTAAAAAAACGCCCCCCTCCCCCCCTATAAGAAAGATTACGTCATAAAAACACCGGTCGTCATCGAAATGTATGGCCGCATGTATCCTCTGTAATAAATTCCGATTTGGTCCTCGGGTATTTTCTGCAATTTAACGGGCGAATCGTATAAATAGAGCAGGAATATTTACCATCCTCTCCGATTTTGAGAAATGGACAGACATTAGGCAGCCTGCAGCAGGCACTGCAACGAATACATTCGCCTTTACGTGTTTTGGAAACGGGCAGCACGGACGTGCAGGTCCTTTTGATCCTGGCAGACCAGGTATTTCTCTGTTCATCAGCCATAAGGCTCTATTTCCATGAATAACATCAACAAAATATTTCGACAAATATACCTTTTTCTCTGCAAAAACAAAACGCCAATCTCAGCCGACGTAGAAAATTACGTATGCCCAGTTGGCCGCAAAGAGCACGCCGACAAGCAGCCAGGCGATAATGCGTTCCATACGCGTTAAGCGGATTTTTACAGCACGAGCAAAAAGGACGCGTATCCCCGTTGCCAAAAAAAACAATACCAACACCGAAAACAAAAGCGGATTACACAGCCATCCCTGACCAGGTCTCCCGCTCAAAAGAGACAATAACCCACGCGTGAAGCCGCACGTGGGGCACGGCAGGCCGGTGATCCGCTTGAACAGGCAAAGCGATACCACCCGGTCATAATATGAACTCAACCACACGGCAGCACACCCAAGGGACAGCCATACTAAAACAACTATCAAGGCCCATATGGGCCATTGAGGTTGACGACAAACGTGGACTACGCTAATCTTCATTCGAACATTGTAGTCCTACATAGGCTGCGGCTGCTGGACGAAGTGGCCAAATCCAATTAAGCCTATGAACAAAAGTGAAATGAGAAACATCACGATGGTAAGTATCACGCTGATTATACCGCAGATTTTGCCGGCCTGTGTTATTCCCCGGCCGGATGGATCCATCCTTCCTGCTGACATTTCTTTAAGGTCCTTGTTAGCCATTACCCACGCGATAATGCCACAGATTAATCCGGCTATACCAAAAATTGCACAACAAAAAGAACCTAATAGGCCGATTACCAGCCCAACTATTCCAAGAACCAGAATAGCAGTACCGCGATGAGGCATAAGTGGCTGTGGAGCAGCAGGCTGAACTTCTACTGTCTCTGCGGGCCCTTGAGTTTGCTCTTCCACAATAAGTTTCTCCTAAAAACCTTGGCTTTGCCTTATTAATCTATAAAATAAAGCGAGCGCATTGGAATATATAACAACCCAATTCTGTAAATCCTTAAAACCAAACTGTACAACCGCTTAAAACCCACCAAACAAATACCGGCAATACAGCCCGAAGCGGTCATCTTGGGCACAAAAAAACCGTCGACTACCAGAGATAATCTTGCCGAGTCTGTCTTATTGCGAAACGACTGCTGTTGCGCCTACAAGAACAGCTAGAAGTAGCCAGATGACAAAGCCTATGATGACCAGGATGACATTAATCATCCCACAGATTTTACCCGCTTTGGTCAATCCTTCGCCGGACTTGTCCATGGTACCCGCAGCCATTTGCCTCAAATCATTGTTACCCATTACCCAAGCAATGATACCACAAATGAAACAGCCCGTAACAAGGCCGAGTATGCCAAGAACCAGAACGACAGCGCCGCGATGAGGCGCAAGTGGTTGTTGTGTTTGTGGCTGACTTGGGATTGGTTCCACAGGGGCCTGTGTTTGTTCTTCCATGATATGGCTCTCCTAAATAAATTCACTTTGCCTGACAGTTGCCATAGAATAACCAAATCCCTCAAAGACTGCAAGGACGAATTTAAGAATTGTTCACCAAAACTTGATACCCAATGTACTGTCATGACAGGAAATCTCCGTGGATGCGATTCAGTATACA
>Ga0209536_100011768_pt1 | contig 12783 bp, 11 predicted proteins | sample DeeMarSeWOR28_12_FD_187461 | JGI IMG/M metagenome (GOLD analysis project Ga0209536, IMG submission 187461) | Marine sediment microbial communities from White Oak River estuary, North Carolina - WOR-2-8_12 (SPAdes) (version 2) | ecosystem: Environmental > Aquatic > Marine > Intertidal zone >...
AGCCCATTTAACCATATCGGAACCTTCCTTCAGGGTATGTGTCAAAGGCTTTTCGCAAAATACATCTTTTCCGGATTTCATGGCGTCAATAGACTGCATAGCGTGCCAATGGTCCGGGGTTGCAATGACAACAGCATCTATTTCCGGCTGATCCAGAAGTTCCTTATATTCCAGATAAGTGCTAATGCTGTTATAGTTGGATTGGTTTCGATGTTCTGCATATACCTTTTCAACATGACCTTTGAACCAGGCATTTTTAGTTGTCCAGACATCACAACCGGCTACAATTTGTGCATTTGTATTCTCAACAAATCGTGAAGCAAGCCCCCTACTCTGCTTACCCAAACCTATAAAACCGAGGTTTACTTTATCACTTGGGGCAACAAAACCCTTTCCTAAAACATGGCGCGGTACAATTGATATTGCTCCCAGCGTAAGGGCAGAGTTTCGAATAAATTTTCTACGAGTGAGGTTTGATTCTTTGTGCTCCCCTATTGATTTAGAATTTAGTTTTTTGCCTTTCATGTTCTGTAATTTTGCTATTTATGAAATGGTTAGAATTAGCTATTAAATTACGAGAAATATTTTAATAATTAATCATGTAAGGCCATAATTCAAACCTGTCTGAGTATTGATTTACTGCAATAGCAGACTTGAACCTTATTTGTTAAACCAGTATGTTAGTTTTAATGTAATTGACCATACCCTACCCTCAAAAGGTGCCAATAATTCATTGTTGGTGTAAACAAGAAATAAATCCGAAGCCGGACTATAACGCCATTGAAGCCTTGAGTTAAGATTGAAGTTTTTTGATTGTTCATTATATTGAAATAAGTTGGCAAAAAATAGTTTATTGGTGAAAGTAATATCTATCTCCGAACCTATTAACCAAAATTCTGTGGTATTCCATGGTTCAGGCAATTTGATGTTATTATAACTAATATTGGAGCTTAGACTAACGTATGGTTGGAAACGATAGCCCAATTCGCTTATGATGCTTGTTCGTTTACCATCTTCGTAGTAACCCCCGTATCTTCCACCGGCCGAATAGGTAAACATACTTTGTGGTCTGGAATTATATGCAAATCTGAAGGCATTCCAACGATGTTTGGTTCCTGTGGCAAGGGAATCTTTACCGGTCCCTGTCGGATCAAAAGGCGCCAGCAATTCTACATACTCATTTAGCCCTTCCAGGCTTAAACTGCTTCGGTTACGAAAGTTAACCTGGTATTCCAGTATATTCTGATGATCTGTTTCCCTTATTTTCTCGTTGAAAAAATAATTTAATTTTCCAACCGGTCCATGACTTACCACCGGACCTTTTTTAGGAAACCATAAATGGCCTAAAAATGCACTGAAATTAAAATACCCCTTTCTGGGTATAAAACCAACTTCTGCTGTGTATGTACTATCCACATATTCCTCTTTTATGCCCCAATTCCATTTCCTGCTTTTGTATTCAATGTTAGCAGCTTGTGTAATTCCGTTTCCCTGCTTATCTGGCGTAAAGGATTTTAGCACAAAGGCTTTTCCATTCCACAAGTTGTCAGGTGAGGCCAAATTATATTCCAATCCAAGGTTGCGGTTAAATTTTGGATAGACAGTGCGCAGCGAGTCATTATCCTGCGGATAATTAGTTGATTCCTTATTTACAAAAAGCAATCCTATGGTAGATCTGCTAAATACTTGTCGCTGAAGACTGATCACACCAAAATTTTGACCCGGAAGGCCGGTTGCTTCGTCTTTGGCAGTTTGAATGTCCATAACGCCCAAACGCCATTTTTCACCAAGGTTTCCGCTAAGCCTTAAACCACCGTTAATAGGAATGCCCAGTCCTATTCTCCTTGAAAAGAAAGGTCTGATAGTAGCGTAACCGAAGTTTGCGAATAAATCTGCATTTTCGAGAAAGAATTGCCTTCGTTCCGGAAAGAAGAGTTCAAATCTATCCAGGTTTGTAACCTGTCTGTCTACTTCCACCTGAGAAAAGTCCGGATTTATAGTCAGGTCCAGATTTAAGGAGGAGGACAGACTTACTTTTATATCTCCACCTACTTTAGTCTCATAGTCTGTAGTTCCATCTAAATCATAAGTTGTTTGTCCCAACACATATGGAATTAAAGAAAAATTAAAACGCGGTGTCGGAGGGGGTTCATCCCAAACCAATACTCCTGTATATGCAAGTGACGCAGTTGGAAATTGTCTTGGTATTGGGGTCCAGCTTGATTTTTCACTGGTTGCCAAATGTAGCCGGCTGAAGTTTATACCCCATTCTTTAACCCCATCTTCATATCTTATGGATTTAAAAGGAAGGGCCATTTCAAAAATCCATTTATCCTCGTCCCGGGTAACGGCGGAAATCCATTTACTGTCCCAATTAAGATCAACACTGCCGCCGGCAGACATGGTACCATCCCACTGAGCCCCGGCGGCATTGGAACCAAAGGAAAACCCTGTAGTCTGGTTATTGAAAGGATCAATGAACAATAGGAAATTATCATTCTTTCCAAACGAAAAATCCCGTCTCATCGACTCAACAAAATAACGTCCGGGAACACTATTATAGAAAGTGGCTACCAGGTAAATATTGGTGTCATCATAGGTCATTCGAATTTCTGACTTATCTGAGGCCTTGTCTGTATCCATGGGTAATACCATAAAAAAATCTTTAGCCACATCAGTTTCTTCCCAGGCTTCGTCATCGGCTATGCCATCTATTTTTACAGGTAAATTAGTTTTGCGAATATTCAAACGAAATTTTTCGTTCTTTTTTTGGGCATTAAGTTGCAGTAGTAAGGATAAGAGAACTAATGTAAAAGGGAACTTTTTCATACTGCCGGTCTGTTGAATCCACCTAAATTCTGGATCACCTGCCCAACGTCTAAAGTAATAAAAGATAAACGGTTTCCGTTATACAAGCTTATGTTTTTAAAACCGGGTAAAAACAAATCAAAATTCACAAAAAAATACTGCAGCTTTTTTACGATTCCAGTTCCTTAAGAATATTTTCTGCAGAATTTGTGATGTTCTTGTAGCATCTGTAACCCCACCTCGAAAAGAAAAACATAAATATCCCCATTACGGGCAGATATATAAACAAGGTGCTGGTTTGTAAAAAGAGATCTTTATTTTTCATGATTTTACTAAATATAGGCAAGCAAGTAAATACTATAATAAAGCTCAGATATATTCCAACCCTTTGCATAAGTAATAACTGATTCCTTGATTTTGTATAACTTACAATAGTCTCCTTAAAGCTATTTTCTACAATATTTATTCGTTTTATTTTCCCTAATAAACCCAGAGTAATTACCGGTAAAATTATCAGGAAAGCTATTGTGAATATTCCGCAGGAAAGAAGATACCAGGTATCTAATTTAGTGATGTTTACCAATAAATATATGGCCATAACAAAACATATCACTGCTCCTATTGTTTCATAATATGTGAGCTTATCAAACTTACTACTGTATCTGTTCCGTGTCATTTGCATAATTAGTTCATTGGTTAGTTTTTTTTGCTTCTCTAATTGATCACTCATTTCTGACCAAACTAATTGAAGTTCTTCTATCTCCATATCCTACTTTTTTAATATTCTCGATTTCAATTTTTGTTTTATTCTGGAAATCCGGGTTCCTACATTAGTTACGCTCAAACCCGTAATCTCTGAAATCTCCCCGTACTTTTTACCGTCCAGCAGAAGCAGTATTAAACCCTTTTCAAGTATGTCTAATTGATGAATATGTTCATAAACAATTTTTAATCGGTTTTCAAATTCTGCATCATAATTGTCTGTTTGTTTAAGAATAACCCTATCAAGACCTGTGGTACTCGAATGTTTTTTGCTTTTATTTAATTGACTAATTGCTGTATTTAAAGCAACACGATACATCCAGGTACTTATTTTGGATTCATTTCTAAAAGAATCAAAAGACTTCCACAATTGATAAACAATCTCCTGATATAAATCTTTCTGGTCCTGTTCGCTTTGCGTATAGATGGTAGTTATTTTAAAAATCACGCCTTCATTTTCCCTGATTATCCTGGTAAATGATTCTTCTTTACCCATTTTTTATACCTTCTTTATAGTTAGTAGGCTTATGGCCAAAATAGTCACACATTTTTTGAATTTTTATTGAGAAGCGAATTACTTTTATCCGGAGTACCGGCAAAAATGGGATTTGAAATAAGGTTGTAAAAAGAATTTATCTGCAAGACAGACTTTGCATACCAATTTTCACTGCATTCGGAAACGAAATATGCTAGTTGTCAAACAAACTTTGATCCAAACCTGGCAATAGTTTTAATGCATTTTTATAATATACTTTTTTCAATACCTCGTCAGGGAGATTGAGCCCATACATAGCCCAGAAAGCATGATATTTTTTGTAGTATGGAAAATATTCGTCTGCTGTTTCCAGGACTCTGAAATAAGTTGGGAACTCCTCCGGCTGATAACTGTCTTTACCAAATAAAATCCGGTCCTGGTAATTTATAAAAAAATTATGTGCGTTTCGAGGTTGTCTGCCAAGCTCTGCTATCACTGCTCCAATTCCTACATACATATTTGGCATTTCTTCCATAAGTTCGGCTAGCTTTTGCAAATTATTCGCATACCATCCCATATGAGCATTGATGAATTTAGTCTGTGGATGTCTCTTAAACATATTGTGCTGCTCTCCAATTATTTGCTCCCATGGTGCAGGATTATCTTCTGACCGTTTCCTTCTTGGTCGTGTTTTTAGTTCCAACCATCTTTCATTATCACTATCCATTGGATCCCAGAAGGACTTTGGGTCTGCAGCGTGGATAAGCACAGGAATGCCTAATTCCCCGCATTTGGCCCAAACAGGGTCCAGGCGACGGTCATCAATACGTATTCTATTTCCGTCAATATCTTTATTTCTTAACCCCAGGCTTTTATATATTTTTAATCCTTTAGCACCATTTTGGACATCCTGTTCCAATTGTCTCACTGCATTGTCTGCCCAATCGGGATTACCTACACCTTCAAAATTTACATTTGCAAAAACAACAAACCTGTTTGGATAATTCCGGTTTATATTATCCATCATATTTTTAAGACCTTCCCCGGATCCACCGCTTAAATTAACCATAACTGCCATATTCATGTTATCCATTGAGGAAATTAATTCAGACAAATCCTGGGTAGCCATTTGAAAATGATGACTGTGTATGTCAATAAACGGAAAACGGGCCTTTTCCACTATATTTTCAGGAACCACCAATGTAGATTTAGGGTTATACTCTTCAAAACTCATTTCCTGAGAATGCCCCTGCATTAAAAATGCTAAAAGAGTTAAAGTAAGCAGCTGGATTTTAATTTTGTTCATTCAGTTTTTTTTGGTGTTCTTAATATACTATAAATCTGGGAGGCATATATTTTAATTCTAAACTATAACCATTTAATTAATCTTTGCTATCAGACATTTTTAAAAGGCTGGTATAATCTTCCATAGTGTCAACATCATAGGCTTTACCTTGGGGGTTCAAACCTAAAACTTCATCCGCAAACTTTTTCAGGAATAGCTGGGCACCACGATCTCCTTCCAATTGCAATAAATCTAAAAAAAAGGCACGCTCAAATAAAGCCGGAACCCCAACTTTTTTTCCATATCTGGTCGCAATAAGCTTGCCCTCCCCGGAGCTATACAAATCTATAATTTTATCAATATATTCCGTATCCATCAAAGCCTGGTCTCCAAGGAGTATAAGTACCGCATCGGCTCCTTTATTTTGGTTCAGTAAATAATCAACACCGCATGATATAGAGGTTCCTAAGCCAGCCTTCCACTTCGGGTTTTCAAGAAAAACCACGTTGGTTGCTTCTATAGACTCTTTAATTAGTCCTGCATTTGAACCCAGGACGACAATTACCTCAGAAGCCTTGGATAATTCAGCCATTTTTACTGTATGTTCCAGCAGTGTAGATTCCTTCCATGGCAAGAGCTGTTTAATTTTCCCCATTCTGCTGGAAGATCCTGCGGCAAGTATTAAAACAGATACCTTAGAACTCATCAATTATGAATTGCACCTAATTTATTTCTTAAAAGAATGGGGTCTTTTTTACGAATTACCGCAAGGATTTCAGCTATTATGGATACTGAGATTTCCTGTGGTGTTTCTGCCCCGATATTTATCCCTGCTGGTCCGTAAATAGATTCAAAAAAATCATCGGAGATATCCATGTTGTATTCCATAAGTTCGTTTAATAACCTTTCTCTTCGGGATGAAGGGCCTAATAATCCTAGATATATCGGCGTTACTTCCACCAGGCTGACTAAAAATTTAAGGTCTTTCACGTAACTGTGGGTCATTAATACTACTCCGGTTTGCTCATCTATCATTTGTGGATGAAACTCCTCAGGAGAGAGTGAGAGGAATTCATTGGCACCGGGGAAATCAGTTATGCCTTTTTCTTCCGATGGTGATGTAACTACGGTAACTTCCCATCCTGACATGGAAGCATAAGCACATAATTGAACGGCATCATGTTCAGAACCAATTATGACTAATTTAAAGCAAGGGGTTAATTTTTGGTTAAAGACTTCAGTTCCTTTTTTACTTTTGAAATGGGGCCTCAGTAATAATTCACTATTATCAACTTTTAAAATGGTACCCAATTCTTCAACACTATTTTCCTTACTTGTATAATGCGATTCCAGCTCAAAACTTTTCCTTTCTTTGATGGTCTGCCAAAAAATACCAGCCGTTTTTTCATTCGGTATAAATGGCTCTAAAAGGATAAACAAAATACCTTCACATCCTAAGCGATAACGACCATCATAGGTCATCATTTTTGGCATTCCGCTACTAAAAACACTTTCCGACTGCCTTTGTATTTCTTTTTCAACACAACCGCCGCTGACAGCTCCTACCATTTTGCCGTTATCCAGGAGTAACATTCGAACACCCGGCCGTCTGTAAGAAGATCCATCCAGCGCAACAACGGTTGCAAGCACTGCCTTGCCCCCGGATTGCTGATGCGTTTTGTATGCGGCGAATATATTTTTTAATTCATGAGTCATTTATAAAAGCGTTCTGGTGTTTATAAAAGTTACTTTCTCATCAATGGCATATGGTACTTCCCTGGGGTCTAATTTAATAAATCCATCCGATCTTGATAAACTCGTAAGGTCTCCGGAACCATTATCCGGAACTAATTTGGCTTTTAATATCCCATTGGCACATCTAACTTTCACTCCCAGAAAGCGGGTCAGGTTACCTTTTACGGTAATATTGTCTTCCAGAAAAACTTCAACTTCAGGAATAGGTAACCCCAATGATTTCTGTAACCAATTTTTAAAATAAATATGGTAGTTTACAAATGTTGATATTGGGTTTCCGGGGAAAGAAAATATTAGGGCATTCGTATTTTTGTATACCCCAAACCAGAATGGTTTACCGGGACGTTGCGAAACACCATGAAATACTTTTTCCACACCTAATTCCGCAAGTACTTTAGGAATAAAATCAAATTTCCCTTTTGATACACCTCCGCTCAACAATAAAACATCCATTTCCTGAATGACATATCCTAATTTTTGCCTTATCATGTCCTTATCGTCGGATAAGTGCAAAAGCAAGGGTTCTATTTGTTGTTCGTGAAGCGCCGCAAACAAGGAATAAGAATTTGATTTTCTTATTTGATGTGGTAAGGGATGGTCTTCTACCTCAACCAGTTCATTTCCTGTAGAAATAACAGCGATTCTGGGAAGTTTTTTAACTTCAACAAATGGTTTTCCAACCGATGCCAATACACCTATTTCGGCAGCTGTTATTTTTGTCTCCTTGTTGAGAACCAACTCACCTTTTTTCTTATCACTGCCTTTATCGTGAATGTTTTGCCCTCTTTGAACCTTCATATTGAGATTGGCTACTCCATGTTCAATAGTAATGTCCTCATACATGACCACAGTATCTGCTTCATAAGGGACAACTGCCCCGGTCATGATTTCGACACAATGTTCCTGCTCAAGAAATTTATAGGTCTTTTGACCCGCGGCAACTGTTGCTTTGATGTCAAAGGCTTTTCTACCATTTTCAATGGCATTGTAATTAATTGCTATTCCATCTTTTGTAGCACGATCAAATGGCGGGAAATCCCTGTCAGCATATATATCTACTGCGAGGACCCTGCCAACTGCCTTTTTCAGCGACACTGTTTCTGTTCCGTAGTCCTGACTATGATCCAGAATATGATTATAAGCATCTGAGAAAGAGATCATAGTAATTTATAATAATATATACAATGAATACCCATCCTTTAATAAAACGAAAGACTAATACTATTCACAATTAAATGAGTAATGTTTTATATCGGTTTAGACCACCCAAGATATTATAAATAACGGATTTACTATTAACTCTTAGTAATTTTTCCTGTGCAATTCTGCTTCGGATTCCAGATTGACAAATAATATATATGGGACGTGCAAGGTCTATTTCCTTAATACGATTTTCAAGGTACTCAAAAGGGATATTTATTGAATTGGCCAAATGATCCTGAGCATATTCTTTTTCTGACCTTACATCCAGGAGTTGCATAGCAACGCCACTTTCCAATAGTTCTGCAAATTCCTCGGACGAAATAGAATTTGTTGTTTCACATTCATCCGGATAATAGTTATCCAGTACTTTAATTTTTTTGTTCTCAGGGATAAGAGGGAAATTCACTTTAAGAAATGACTGATCTAAACCATTATACATAAGCAATTGACCAGAAAGGACTTTATCAATCCCTGTAATTATTTTAACAACTTCCAAAGCTTGTAAACTTCCCACAATACCAGGTATAACACCGAGAACTCCGTTTACATTGCAATCCGGGATCTCCATACCAGAAGGTATAGTCGGAAATAAACATCTGTAAGTTGGTCCGTCCCTAAAATTAAAAACACTCAATTGAGCTTCAAATCCATGCAGGGCTCCATATACAAAAGGTTTGTCCAGAATAACACAGGCATCATTAATAAGATAACGCGTTGGGAAGTTGTCTGTTGCGTCTACCACAACATCATAGTCAGCAAGTATTTCGAGTGCATTGTCTCTGGTAAGAAAGGTATCATGTCCTGTTAAAATAGTGTCAGAATTCTGTGAGCTTAAACGTTCCAAAATTACTTCAAGTTTTCCTTTTCCAATATCTTTTTCGCCATAGATCACTTGTCGTTGCAGGTTAGTTATCTCAATCTTATCTCCCTCTACAATTCCGAGTGTTCCTATACCCATGGCATTTAAATATTGAAGCACAGGTATACCCAAACCGCCCGCTCCTACTACCAAAACACGTGATTTTTGCAATAAATCCTGTGATTTAATGCCAAAATCTTTAAGCGAAGTCTGACGTATGTAGCGATTTGAATTCAAATGGATTCTAATTTGGATATTACTTCCCGATAGTCTTCTACCGAGTTTGCATTCATTAAAACAATATCATCTTTCGGATAAACCAATTTTGTATCAGAATTTATTAAATATTTTCTTGGGCAACTGCTAGTGGCATGCTCCAGGTAATCTATAGATCTGCTCAATCCACCAGGTTCCCATATTGCTGCCAGAGGTTCCGGCAGCCCGCTTTCCTTCGTGGCAAATGCAGTAGCATTTTTTGATGAATCTCTTGAATTAATTAATTGATTTATTGCATTCATATCTATAAATGGAAGGTCACATGCTATAACAAGCCAGGCAACTTCGGGGTACAAAGAATGAGCAGTCAATAAGCCATTAAAAGGCCCTTTATACTCATCTTTGTCAATTATTCTATCTATTTCCGTGGAAATTTCAATGGTCTGATCTTTTCTTATACTCAAAAATGTTCTTGCACATACCTGTGAAAGCAAATTATACAAATGCTCTCTCTGCGGAAGATCATGATATTGAATTGCTCCTTTATCCTGCCCCATCCTTGTACTCTTCCCTCCCGAAAGTACAAGTCCGTATAATTTTGTTTTTTCGATTTTATCTTTGATCACCATTATTATTAAGATTTAACCCCCAATAGAGGTCATGGAATTATCAAATACACCCTTGTGTTCTTTCTGGGCCTCAAAGCCCGTTATCGCCCTTTTTCTGACGACACCTTGTACGGCATTTTTAATATTATCATTAGCAGAATTGCTCCTTATAATTTCTCTAAGATTAATCTTTGGAGGACCATATAAACAAGTAATAACATCCCCCAATGCAGTTATACGAAGTCTATTACAGCTTCCACAAAAAGTTCGGCTGAACGAAGGAATTAGTCCAAAATTACCCTTATGGCCTGCAATTTTATAATTAATTGAAGTAGAAGTTTTAGGGGATGGCAATAATTCAATGGATGGATACGTACTTTTTATGTGAGATAAGATAGCTTTATAGTCCCATTTAATAGCATTGAATTTCTTAGATCCTCCATTAAATGGCATTTCCTCTAAAAACCGGACACTCACTGGATAATGTTTTTGTAAATCCAGAATTGGAATTATGTCCTGCACATTTTGGTTGTCCAGCACAATAAAATTAATTCGGACATTAAACCCTTCAGTTATAAGTCTAATTAGGTTGTTGTGAACAATATCATAGTGATCTCTGCGTGTTATGCGTTCAAAAGTAGCCTTGTTTATTGCATCCATACTTACATTGACGTCCTTTATACCAAGTTCTTTTAATTCATCAATATGAGGACCAATCAACGTAGCATTCGTTGTAATAGAAAGCTCTTTAAGGCCGGCATTTTTCTTGAGGTTTCTGAGAAGTACCATTAAATCTTTTCTCACAAATGGTTCTCCACCTGTAATCCTGATTTTATCAATACCCATCTCAATAAGTATTTCACCAACTTTTGTAAGCTCCCCGATAGTCAAAAGCTTATCTTTTTTAGCAAAGTTTATACCTTCCGAGGGCATGCAATAATTACATCGCAAATTACAGCGATCTGTTACAGCCAGGCGCAGATAATTAATTTTTCTATTGTGATTGTCAATCAGCATATAAAAATTGTATTTTGAATTGCTTATCTAATAGCCATTACCCACCGCTTACCGGGGGAATCAATGCTATTTCATCAAAACTATTTATCGCCACATCATCTGTTGCATAATTATTGTTAACCGCCACGGCCAGTGAACTAAGCCTGGATAATTCAGGATAAGCACCGGCAAGATAGGACTTTAATTCTCCAACGGTCTTCATTTTTACCGATTTCACAGCGGGCATTGACAACGTTGAGCTGCCAACTATATCTTTGGTTATACCAAATAATAATATTGTCATATTAACCTATTATTTCTTTTTCCGGTCCTTTTAATAATTCGGGATACTTGCTAAAAGGCTGTTTATACAATCTCTTTCCGGTTGCGGCTTTAAAAGCATTGGCAATAGCACCACCTGCAGGAGGTAATGCAGGTTCCCCAAGTCCTGTTGGTGAAAACTCATTTTTCATTAAATGAGTTTCCACAACTGGGGCTTCTTTTATACGGATCAGTCGATACTTGTCAAAATTAGTAGCAATTGGTACCCCATCTTTAAATCCAAAATCACCATACATGGCATGGCCAATACCATCAATTACGCCACCTTCTATCTGATTTAAAGCTCCCAGAGGATTTATAACAATCCCGCAGTCTACAACACAGGTTACTTTCTTGACTACAGGGGTTCCATTCTCCAAAACCACATCCGCCACCTCTGCCACATGACTGTTATGGCAGTAGTAATTTACAAATCCCTGGTAGACCCCTTCAGGTTTTGTCCCCCAGCCAGATTTCTCAACTGCTGTTTTAATTACTTTTTCCATGCGTTCAGGGGAATATTGGATGCGCTCATCTGTGGTTCCTTTGACCTTTTGCAACAAGTCTAATCTCAGTTGTATTTTATCCACTTCCATCATTTCGGCTAATTCATCGAAGAAACTCTGTTCTGCGAAAGCCAGGAAGTTGGTATAAGGTGCTCTCCATGCACCGGTGGTAATGTTGCTTTGGTATTTGGCTACATCTACCTGGTAATTTTCAATTGCTCCGGCAGGGAAAAAATTGGGTATCAGGCCATACATATTTGAATTAATAGCTGCTTCTTTTAAATGATACCCAGTTACTTTACCATCTTTAACCGCGGCTTTAATTCTATATTTTATTGCTGGTCTGTAAATACCGTCGGCCATGTCATCATCTCTTGAAAACACTACTTTTACCGGTTTATTAGCCAGATTTGAAATTTCTGCTGCTTCCAGGGCAAAATCGCCGTATAATCTCCTGCCAAAGCCACCACCCATCCTCGTCATCTCTAAATGAACGTCTTCAAAATCGCGTTCCAATAATTCTGCAATGCGCCTGGCAGTTCCTTCCGGAGTTTGGATAGGACCTACTAAATGAATTTTTTCCTGTGTAACATTGGCATAAAAGTTCATTGGCTCCAAACAGTTATGCGGTAGGAAAGGAGACTCATAAGTTCTTTCCAAAACTTTATCGGCCTGGGCAAAAGCCTTTTTGATATTTCCGTCTGCCCGCAGTGTCTCAAATTTGTTGCCATCTAATAATCCTAACAATAATGTGTCGTGATCTTCGGTACTTTCCAATTCAGAGTCTGCTTTCCATTCTGCCTTTAATGCTTTTTTTCCCTTCATTGCCGACCAGGTGTCTTTTGCCAAAACAGCTATTTTATCTGCCAATGGCAATGTAAACTTTAAATCATTAGAAACAATTACTATCGTTGGTGACAACTCTTTTTTTATATCTACCAACAGAGCTATTATTCTCCTGGATGTTGAAGGATCAAGTCCTTGAATAG
>Ga0209536_100011769_pt1 | contig 12782 bp, 6 predicted proteins | sample DeeMarSeWOR28_12_FD_187461 | JGI IMG/M metagenome (GOLD analysis project Ga0209536, IMG submission 187461) | Marine sediment microbial communities from White Oak River estuary, North Carolina - WOR-2-8_12 (SPAdes) (version 2) | ecosystem: Environmental > Aquatic > Marine > Intertidal zone >...
CCTGCAAAGGCTTCGTGCTCGAGATCGACCTGGAACATGGCGCGTCCCATTTCGCCGCGCAAACGGCGGACTTCACGCAAACCCATTGCGCCCAGGATTTCGAGCAACTGATCGCGCCAGGCGGCGGTCAGGTTCAAAAGGCGTTGGATGCCCCATTCGCGGTTCAAATTTTTGGGCAGCTTGAGCTGGCTTTTCTCGCGATCCTGGCATTCGCCTTCGAATTCGGCCTGCATGGCAACCAGGAGCGGCGTATCCAGAGCGACCAGGTCCAACCCGGCGATGATGGCTTTGGGGTTGTGCTCCGCGGCTGCAATCCCGCCGCTGCCAATCAGGGTCACTTCGTCGCGCATGCCCGCTTCGACAAAAGTCAGGTGTGCCTCGCGGATCAGGTCGAACACAAAGCGCTCGTCAGAGCCACGACCGTGATAATCGGCGAGTAAGTGGAAGACCCTGACCCCGGCATCGGCAAAAGCGAGTAAGGTCTCGCTGTCTGTATAGGGTAGGCGCAGTGCCAGAATGGTGTCGGGGTAGGAGGTTTGGAGCGTAGAGAGTAGAGATTGGATGTCAAAAAGTTGGGTATCGCCCGGTTCTAATTCGATCATTTTCGGGGTGAATAGCAATCTCGAAAGCTGATAAACCTCGTCAACCTTGATGAGTGGCACAATGCTTTCAAGGTTCAACTTGGAACTCAAAATCAGGTCAATCGGCAGGATCGCAAGCGTTTCCGCCTGGGATGCTGAGTCACTCAATATATCGGCCAGCAGGCTCGATGTCAAAGAAGGAGGCGGAGCGTCATAAATGAAGGGAATCGGTATTGCCAGCGTGCGCGGTTCTGTACCTACAGGCTGCCCATCTTCGTCAAAAACCAGATAAGAGGGTTTCTCGCCGATTTCCACCACCGTCGAAATGAACTCGCGCCCGTGGATGCCATCCCGCGTGGGGCGTACGATTTCGGACATGTCGGTCCACATGCCGTCCCAGCCTTCACCGCCGAACATCCCGCGGTAACCGGCCCCCTTGACGGGGACGCTACCTGTTTCAGCCTCATAGGCCACCGCGCCAACGTGCCCGAAATGGAAGTAAGAATCACCCAGTCCCTGGTAGGCGGGGTTGTGACGGATGGTCAGGATTTCCGGGTGCTGGACGGTGCAGCGCAGGCAGCCGACACAATACTGGGGCCGAGGTGCGAAACCACCGATCGGGCCGGAAAAGGTGCCATACATGCACGGGCGGCTGGTAATGGCCTTGATGTCGCCGCGCTGATGGAAAACTTCCCCAAGCATATACTTGGCAAGCTGGAACTTATTAACCTGAACCAGAAAACGATTCGGCCAGGGGACGATGTTGGGGGCGGTATCCGTCTTGAGATGATACCGTTTGTAATTGTTATTGCCTCGAGGTATATTTTCCATCAACCTTCTCCTATCAGATTTAAGGGAGGGACTGGCGGCTTGCCGCTTCCCATCCCAATAATGCTTTTTTACGTGCCACGCCATAGCGATAGTTCCCGAACTCACCCAATTTTCGGATGACGCGATGGCAGGGGATTAACACCGCAATGGGATTACGCCCCAGCGCCGTGCCTACCGCCCGGCTCGCACCCGGACGTCCTGCCTGCTCGGCGAGACCCTGATAACTGGTCACGGCCCCGGGCGGGATTCGCAGCAGCGCTTCCCAGACCTTGAGCTGGAAATTTGTCCCGCGCAGGTGCAGGTACAGGGGCGTTTTGGTGCGCTGACTCAAATTGAAGATCGGGTCGACCAATGATACTGTTGCTTTATGGTCTTCAATCATTTCAGCTTGCTGCCAATTTGCAACCAGAGTGTCGATTGCGTCGCCTTCGCTGTTGCCAACAAACCCGAAATGACAGATACCGCGTTCGGTGGTGCCGATCAACGCTTTGCCAAATGGCGTGTCATGCAGCCCATAGCGGATGGTCAGCCCCGCGCCGCTGGATTTGTACTGTCCCGGCGTGACGGCTTCGGTTGTGATGAACAAGTCATGCAGGCGTCCCAGGCTGGATAGTCCGACGCCATAAGTCGTGTCCAGAAGATTTTCGGACTTTGCTAGCAAATCCTTCGCGCTTTCCTTGGTAAGGAATTGCAAAAAGCGCTTGGGGCTGATGCCCGCCCAGCGACTAAAAATTCGCTGGAAGTGGTATTCGCTCAGTCCAACTGCGCTGGCAATCTCGTTCAGTTCGGGCTGGGTAATGGCGTTCTTTTCAAGGTACTGGATGGCCTGCTCGATGCGCAGGTAATCTTCGGACAATTGGTGGAAATCAGTGACAGGGATATTCATGGGTTTTCTCCATTTCATAATATGTTGCTATTTTATGAACACCTGTCATAGAAATACACCCGATTCTTGCTCTTTCGTTCTCATCTTTCCTGGAAGGGGAAAATAAAACAGGCATGCGTGGGCATGCCTGTCAAATGCTTCTGCATAAAAAAAGCAGCCCTTCCATTATACAAAACAGGTATGGCTTACAACCTGTATCACTGCGTTGACTTTGTGCTGCTCGTTACCGTGCAGTTTTCGGTCGGCGCTTGCTTTGGAAGGGAGAAGGGAGCCTGTGACCGGGCTCCAGAGGCATCCGCTGATCTATCCGATTTTCCCTCACCCCAACCCTCTCCCAAAAGGAGAGGGGGAGTTCAGTTAGCGCCCCGTTCGCACGGGGGAACCTCCACCTCGTAGTCCCAACAGGATTGGGACTCAGCCGCTGATTCTCCGTTCTTCGGTTGTTAAGTATTGTAGCTTTGACTACAATGGCCAGATTGTACACGCTTCATAATATGAAGTCAAGTTGTCAATTAAACGAAGACCTGACAGAAAACCTGTCAGGTCTGTTCCCTGATAAAGGGAACCCCGCCAATGCCGTGTGTCGCGAAGTTTTGAACCTGCTTTCGCAGGTGGGTCCCGTCCCAGAAACGCCGCCTTGGCTCAGGCCTATCGCGTTATTTCTGTGAGCTCGAAACCCGTTTGGGGGGTGTTGGCTCAAAACCGTGGGTGCAACATCACGAACATAGCAGGGCCAACTTTCTTATACCATAAACCAAAAGGCGTGGATAGGGAAATATTAAATACACCCTTGTAAGTTGCATTTTGTATTGGGAATTTTCGGGAGAAAGGTATTGAATTTGTATTTGACTTATGCTACTCTATTTATACGATTTCATACTTTGACAGCGAAGGAGGCAAATATGGATCTTGTTCATGGTGTTGATGTCAGCTATTGGGAGCCGAAGGTGGATTGGCGTTCCCTGAGGGCGCAAGGATTTAGATTCGCTTTAATCCGTGCTACTTCCGGTACTGGTTACGTGGATCCAAAATTTAGCGTGCATTGGGCCGGTGCGGGTGCAGCTGGTATTTTGCGCGGCGCGTATCATTACCTGTTTGGTGGACTGGATGCCAGAAAACAAGCTGAGCTATTTATCGACACGGTTGGCTCTGATAAAGGGGAGTTACCACCTATTGTTGATCTTGAAGATAAATATAACGAGGATGTGCCAAACCGCATACTCATTCAAACTTGCAAAGTGTTCCTGGATATCATCGAGCCGGTGTTTGGTCGCACCCCAATCGTATACTCTCGCAAAACATACTTGGATCCCAAAGTTACCATTAATGGGAAAGCTCCTAGTTGGGCCAAGAATTATGATCTTTGGGTAGCGCAATATCCATTTAATTTTGACCCTGCCAGGATGCCAAATGTCAATATGCCCAAGCAACCCAATGGCTGGAGGGATTGGAAGTTCTGGCAATATTCCGAATCCGCAATTTTAGAGGGTGTGACCAACGACTCAAATCAACCCACGGCTATCGATCTGAACTGGTTCCGTGGCACTGAAGCTGAGTTATTCCAATATGCGAATATTGAGCCAGCAGAATCGCAAATGTATACCGTTCAAGCAGGTGATACATTTGAAACAATTGCAGATAAACATGGCCTAAAGCTGACCGAACTACTGGATGCCAATCCCTCATTATTGCGAGTGGGTGATGAGCTAAAAATTCCGGGACGTGTTACTATTCCTGAGATTCCCGGTGATACTGATGTGGATACTTCAACCCAACCACAGGATACACCGGGTGGGGCGATAAGTGGATCTACTGGCACAAGAACGCACACAGTTACGGTTGGCGACACGCTCTCTGCCATTGCAGCCAAATACAACACAACTGTGGATGCGATCATGTCGATCAACCCCCAGATCAGAGACAGAAACATCATCTATCTAGGACAGAAGATAAATATCCCGTAGACAAACCGTTCGGCCAGCAGATCATCTGCTGGCCGAACCACTTTTATGGATACACCCTCTTGATTGTCCTCGGGAACGGGATTGCCTCGCGGATGTGCTCGATCCCGCACATCCAGGCCACCACGCGTTCCACGCCCATCCCGAAGCCTGAATGCGTTACCGAGCCGTATTTACGCAGCTCCAGATACCATTTGAAGGCCTCTTCCGGCAGGTTGTGGTCGTGGATGCGTTGCAGCAGCAGATCGGGGTCAGAGATGCGCTCCGAGCCGCCGCAGATTTCGCCGTAGCCTTCGGGGGCTAGCAAGTCCACGCTCTTGCACACTTCCGGCCTGTTGGGCCAGGGTTCCATGTAGAAGGCCTTGACTTCCGTAGGATATCCGTAGATGAAGACCGGTTGGTCGAACTGTTGTGTGATTGCCGTCTCGTGCGGCGCGCCGAAGTCCATGCCCCATTCGAAGGCCAGCAGTTCTTTCTTTTCCGGGTCGGTTTCACTCTCGCGGATCTCCGCCAGCATCTCGGCAGCTTCGTCATACGAGATGCGCGGGAAGGGCGCATTAATTTTTTCCAGCTTTTCGATATCGCGTTCCAGTGATTCCAGTTCAGCCCGGCGTTCCTTCAACACACGCTGGACAATATGCGTGATCATCTGCTCTTCAACCTCCATCAACTGGTCCAGGTCGCAGAAGGCGATCTCGGGTTCCAGCATCCAGAATTCGGTCAGGTGGCGACGCGTCTTCGATTTTTCGGCGCGGAAGGTCGGCCCGAAACAATAAACCTTGCCGAAGGCGAAGATATTGGCTTCATTGTAGAGTTGTCCGGTCTGCGCCAGGTAGGCCTTGCCCTCGTCAAAGTACTCGGTTTCGAAAAGGGTGGTTGTGCCCTCGGCGGCGGCAGGGGTCAGGATGGGGGTGTCCAGCGCGATAAAGCCATTGTCATCCAGCCACTCGCGGACAGCCGACATGACCGTTGCTCGGATCCGCAGGATGGCCCACTGGCTGGGCATGCGGATCCAAAAGTGACGGTTATCGAGGGCGAAGTCCACGCCATGCTCTTTGAGCGCCATGGGATAATCTTCGCCTGCTTCCTGCACAATTTGAACTTGCTTCACGCCGATTTCATATCCGCCAGGGATGCCGGGTGCCCGCCCGTCCGCACGGACAGGACCGGTGATGACCACCGAAGATTCCTGCGGGATGCGCACTAACCGGTCGAAGGTTTCTTCGTCCAGGTCGCCTTTGAAGGCCACGCACTGGACGAATCCGCTGCCATCACGCACCAGCAAAAAGACGAGCTTGCCCTTGTCGGTGCGGTTGTATACCCAGCCTTGCACAGTCGCTTCCTGACCGTCGTATTTAGCGATGTCGCTTACTCTGATAATTTCTGGCATGTTATCTCCTCACTACTCTCTCCCAGAGCGGAGGGCGTAGTCTGAAGTCGAAGGGTATGTTTTAAGTGCCGCCGCATCTCGACTTCGCCGCGCTCCGCTCAGGGACTACTCTGCTATTTTGATATGTAATTCCTTTAACTGCCCCTCATCCACAACCGACGGCGCATCCGCCATCACATCCTTGGCAGCCTGGTTCTTCGGGAAGGCGATCACCTCGCGGATGTTGGGTTCGTCGGCCAGCAGCATCACGATACGGTCGATGCCGGGAGCGATGCCGCCATGTGGTGGGGTACCATATTCGAAGGCCTCCAGCATGTGACCGAAGCGTTGTTGCGCAACTTCATCGTCCAGGCCGATCAGTTTGAACACCTTCTCTTGCAAAGCCCGGTCATGGATTCGGATTGATCCGCCGCCAACTTCGTAATTGTTCAGCACCAGGTCATACTGTGTGCCGCGTGCTTTGCCAGGCTCCGTATCCAGCATAGGGATGTCTTCGGTCATAGGCGCGGTAAACGGGTGGTGACTGGGATCCCAGCGTCTTTCATCGTCATTCCAGAATACAAATGGGAAATCGGTTACCCAGCAAAAGCCCAGCACATCTTTGTCGCGCAAGCCCAGACGGTCACCCAGCAGGACGCGCAGGCGTCCAAGTGCCTCGAAGACCACTATCGGTTTGTCGGCCACGAACAGTAGCAGGTCGCCGCTCTCCGCTTCCATTTTTTCTAGAAGGGTCTGCTTCCGTTCATCAGACAGGAACTTGGCGAACGACGATCTCATTTCCCCTTCGCTCGTCAAGGCGATGTAAGCCAAGCCTTTGGCACCCACATCCTGAACGAAGGCTGTCAGTTCATCGATCTGTTTACGGGTGTAGTCGCCTAATCCCTTGGCGTTGATCGCACGGACTTCACCACCACTCTTGACCACATTTTCGAAAACGCCGAAGCCGGAACCAGGTGCCAAATCGGTGGCATCTACCAGTTCCAGCCCGAAGCGGATATCAGGATTGTCCTTGCCGAAGCGTTCCATCGCTTCCTGATAGGTCAGGCGCGGCCAGGGTGTCTGCATCAATTTCTTGTGTGGGACTACTTCGGCTACCATCTCCGTGAACATCTCTTCGATCAGCGCCATCACATCTTCACGCTCAACAAAGGACATTTCCATATCGAGCTGGGTGAACTCGGGCTGGCGGTCGCCGCGCTGGTCTTCGTCGCGGAAGCAGCGCGCAATCTGGAAGTAACGCTCTACGCCCGCGACCATGAGCATCTGTTTGAGCTGTTGCGGGGACTGGGGCAGGGCATAGAACTCGCCGGGATGCACGCGGGATGGCACGAGATAATCGCGCGCACCCTCGGGTGTGGTCTTGAACAGGATGGGGGTTTCAACTTCGAGGAAGCCCTTGCTATCAAGGTAGTTTCGGATGAACTTGACCACCTTGTGCCGCAGTTCCAGGTTGTAGCGCATCTTTTCGCGGCGCAGGTCGAGATAGCGATATTTCAATCGCATGTTCTCTTCGGGCAGCTTGGCATCGTCATTCAGGACGAAGGGTAATGCTTTTGCCGGGTTGAGCGCCTTAACATCGCTGGCGATGACTTCGATCTCGCCAGTGTCCATCTTGGGATTGACCATGCCCTCAGGACGTTTCTGCACCAGCCCGGTGACTTGCAGCACCCATTCGGAGCGCACATCGGCGACTAAGTCGAGGGTTTCCTTGGGAAGATCAGGATTAAAAACAACTTGAACAAGTCCAAAGCGGTCGCGCAGGTCGATGAAGGCCACCCCGCCGTGGTCGCGGCGTCGATGCACCCAGCCTGCTAGTGAAACGGTCTGACCGGCGTGGGAGGCTCTCAGTTCGCCACAGGTATGCGTTTTATACATGCCGCACCTCTTTATATACAAAATAAATCGCCCTTCGCATCTGCGTTGGGCGATTGGTTTCCAGAAGACTGTTTGTTAATCCACAAGACTTCGCCCAACGGATGGTTGGCGATTATTATCGTCATTATTATTGTTGGAGAAGCTGAAATTACGTTGCATAAGTCCGCGTATTATAGCACAGTTAGTCCGAGATGGAATCGCTTACTTCGTCTAATTTTGCCACTTCTTCCTCGGTCAACTTCCATCCCAGCGCTCCAGCATTTTCTTCTGCCTGCTCGCCATTTTTCGCGCCCGGGATGGGCATGGTCCCTTTTTGGATGCACCAGTTCAACGCCACCTGTGCTTTAGACCTACCGCCGTGTTCCTGGCCGATTTCGGTCATCAGCTTGAGCAAGGGACCTATTTTGGGGAGCAGATCCCCATAGCGCCGACCGCGCACGCCAGGCGGCGGGTTTTCTACCGAATACTTTCCAGTCAGTAATCCTTTTTCGATGGGACTGTAAGCGATCAGGCGTATCCCCAGTTCCTGACAGCGAGCCAGCAAACCGTTTTTCTCGATTTCCCGATTGAGCAGGCTGAATGTCACCTGGTTGGCTGCCAGTGGAACATCTTTGCGCGCCAGCGCGGAATAGGCGCGCAGCATCTGGCTTTGGTCGTAGTTCGAAACGCCGACCGTGCGGGTCAGGCCTTCGGCTACGGCCTCCGCCATCGCTTCCATCAGGTTCTCAATAGAGAGAAGAGAATAAGGTTGGTGGATCTGATACAGATCAACACTCTCGATTCCGATGCGTTCCAGGCTTCTTCTCAGAGCTTGCATTAGGGCTTTCTTCATCAGACGCCAGGGGTAAGGAAAGTATTTGGTTGCGACTAACACCGGTTGGTCAGTCTCTTGCAAAAACTGCCCTAACAAACGCTCTGAGCGTCCACTGCCGTATACCTCGGCGGTATCCACAAAGCGGATTCCGGCTTCCAGCGAAACCTCGAATGCCGCGCGACAATCTTCATCTTTATGTGTCTGCCCGTATTGCCAAATGAGGCGATCTCCCCACTGCCATGCCCCCAGTCCAAAATCAACCGCGTGTAAAAAGCGCGTTTCACTGCTAACAGTATCATTCATGTGGCGGCCCCTCCAGGCCAAATTGTGCCGATTCTAACAGATAATCCCCAGAATTCATAAAAGTTTGCCATTTTGCTAAAGAGGCATTACAATCAGGCACTTATACTTATCAGGAACTGATGGACCGCGAGTCCTTCCCTCACCCCCGTCCCCTCTCCCTTAGGGAGAGGGGTGCAGGGGTGAGGGGCTAGCGCTCCCTGAGTTCCGGGGAGGTTCCCTTGTCAACACAACTGGATTCGCAAGCGGAAACCGAGTCCGCTGCCGACCTGGCTGAACGGCTGGGTTTAGGTTTTTCCAACCAACATTTATTGGTTCGTGCGTTGACGCATCGTTCCTATGTGAACGAAAATCCGAACGTGCTTGAAGATAATGAGCGACTGGAATTTTTGGGTGATGCCGTGCTGGATTTCATTGTTGGGGCATGGGTGTACAACCATTTCCCCGAGATGCAAGAGGGCGACCTGACGCGCATGCGCTCCGCGCTGGTCCGCACTGACACGTTGGCTGAGTTCGCGCGTCATCTGGAACTTGGGCCTGCTCTCCGCTTAGGACGCGGTGAACTGGCTTCGGGTGGTCGCCAACGCGATAATCTGCTGTGTGCCACATTTGAAGCCATTATTGGAGCCATGTATCTGGATGCAGGTATCCAGGCCGTGGAAAAATTCGTTGAGCCTTTGCTCTCCAGCTTCAGCAGGAAAGTGATCGGCCACGATGAGATCTACGATCCCAAGAGCACATTGCAGGAATGGGCACAGTCGAATAAACTTGGCACTCCGCGCTATGTCACCGTCGATGCCACCGGCCCGGATCATGCCAAGATGTTTACTGTGGAAGTCCAGGTCAATGGCAAAACCTATGGACAGGGAAGTGGTTCAAGCAAGCAGGCTGCGGCCCAGGTGGCTGCTCAAGCTGCCCTGGAAACGCTGGATATAATCTAATAAATCGTAAATCAGAAATCGTAAATCGCAAATCATAAACCATCCATGCCTCTTCGTCTCAAATCTCTCGAGTTACACGGATACAAAACCTTCGCCTCGCGCACAACTTTTGAGTTTGCCGAGGGAATTACTGCCATTGTCGGCCCGAATGGCTCCGGCAAATCGAATATCGCCGATGCCCTGCGCTGGGTGTTGGGTGAGCAGTCCTATGGCTTGTTGCGTGCCAAAAAGACCGAAGATATGATCTTTGCTGGTTCCGAAGGGCGCACACGGGCGGGGATGGCTTCAGCCTCTATCCTTTTTGACAACACCGATGACTGGTTGCCACTGGATTTCAGTGAAGTCTCCATGGGGCGCCGTGCTTACCGTGATGGCCGCAATGATTATGTATTGAATAATCAGCACGTCCGTTTGCGTGACATTAATGAATTGCTGGCTCAATCTGGCCTCAGCGAGCGGACATATACCATCCTCGGTCAGGGTTTGGTAGATGCCTCTCTGGCGCTCAAGGCCGACGAACGTCGAAAGCTGTTTGAAGAAGCTGCCGGGGTGGGGTTGTATCGCACTCGCCGTGAAGAGACTTTGCGCCGCCTGGAGACAACGCAGCGTAATCTTGAACGTGTGCTTGATATCATGGCTGAGCTAGAACCGCGTATCCGGAAACTTGGCAGACAATCCAAGCGCGCACAGGAATATTCGCGTTTGCAGGAAGACTTGCATGTCTTGCTGCGGGAGTGGTATGGCTATCACTGGCACAAAGCCCAGAGAGATTTGGCTGAAAGCCGTGAGATCCAGCGCCAGCAGGAAGCCCGTCAAAAGGAAGCGCGCAAGGGGTACCAGAGTATCCAGGAAGAATATTCAACCTTCCGCGAGCGCTTGCAAGGACTGCGTGCGCAGTTGAGCGCATGGCATCGCGAATCGTCTGAGTTGCACAGCCAGCGCGAAAGCGTCAGCCGGGAATTGGCCGTGCTGGATGAGCGTCAGCGTTCGTTGACAGCCACTCGCCAATCCCTGGAACTTGACCGCGACCGCGCTGTGGATGAAAGCACTCTTTCCAAAGAGCGCTTGGCTGAAGCCGAAAGTGAAGTGGCGCGGGTGCAGGGCGAGTTTGAAGAAGCCAATGAGCGTTTGGGGGAGGCACAGGGAACGCTTGAATCACGTCAAACTGATCGCGCCGAAATCGAAGAAAAATTGGATGCGGCGCAAACGCTGGTCACATCCTTAAATTCGCGTCGGGCGGAAACACAAGCGCGCCTGGATGAACTGGGTGCACGCCAGGCGGCCCAATCCGAGCGAATGGAATCCGCCAAACAGACCATTCAAAACACGGAAGAAGATGTCCGCCGCGTGGAGGGGGAGCATCAGTTGACGAAGTCGGCTTTTCAAACGGCTGAACGATCGCTACAAAAAGCTGAAGCCGATCTGGAAAACCGCAAGAGTGAAGTCGCTCGATTGGAAGAAGAGAAACGCCAGAAAAGCGAAGAGTTGGCCGCCCGCCAGGCTGATCAATCTCGGCTGGCTGCGCAGCTTGAAGTGTTGGAGCAGGCCGAAGAATCATTGCAGGGTTACGCTGATGGCGCGCGCTTCCTGCTGGATGCCGCTCGCCAGTCGAAGCTTAAGGGCACAAGCGGTGCTTTAAGCGCCTCGCTGGAAGTGCCTGCTGAACTCGAGACCGCCATTGCCGCCGCGCTGGGTGAGCACCTGGATGCGGTGTTGCTTGAAAATTCGGAACTGGATAATGCATTGTCCCTGCTCGAATCCGATAAGGCTGGCCGCGCCGCGTTGCTCCCATTGGAAGGGTTAGTGAAAGCCGCAAAGCTCAAAGCGCCCTCGGATGACGATTGCCTGGGCGTGGCTGCAGACCTGGTGGATGCGCCTGCCAATTTGAAACCCGCCGTGGATGTTTTATTAGGTCAGGTGCTCATCGTCCGTGACCGCCGTGCCGCCCGCCGCTTGATCGCCGGGCAGCCAAATTATGTCAAGGTGGTGACGTTGCGCGGCGAAGTCTTCCGTGGGGATGGGCTGGTGCTGGCCGGAAAATCTTCACGCGGCTCGACCCTGAGCAGACCTCGCCAGCGCCGTGAATTGCGGGAATCCCTGGAGTCACTTGCTAACCACCTGGTATCCCTCGAAGGGACGCTTCAAGAACTGACCTCGAACCTGCTGGCTGCGCAAGAAGCTTCCGCTGCGGCTGAAACCACATTGCGCGAAACCCGCAGGGAGTTCGAGAACACCCAGGCTGCAGAGCGGGAATCAGCTGTCGAACTGGACTCGGCGAAACGCCAGCTTGAGTGGAATAAAAAGCAGCTCGAAGCGTTGCAGGCTGAGGTCGCGCGCGCCGAAGCGGAGTTGACAGAGCTGACCGAAACCCAAGCGAAGATCGAGGCTGAAGCCGATCAGGCCCAGGAAGATATCCGCATCTTAAATCAGCAATTGACCGGTATGTCGCTGGACGAGGCGCAGGAACAGGTCTCCTACTGGAAGACGCGCGCAGCGGTGGCAGAACAGTCTCTGGAAGATGCAAAAGCCCGGCGGGATGAGCGTGGAGCAGCCCTGATACGTCTGGAAGAGCAGCGAGGCGGATTCGCGGAGCGGCTGGAAGAACTCGAGGGGCAGTTATCGCAGTTAGAAGACGATCGAGAAGCTCTGCACGAGCGAGAAGGTACGTTGAACGCTGAGATCACTGCGCTACGCGAAAAGATCGACCCGGCCGAGAAGGAACTGGCCGAGGCCGAGAGACAGGAACGAGAACTGCAGGCGCAGGACAACACCGCCCAGCGCGGGATGACCTCGGCAGACCGCTTGTACAACCAGGTGCAGGTGGACGTCATCCGCCGGCAGGAAGCGCTCGATTCTCTCAGGAACCGCATCCAGGACGATTTTGGGTTGGTGATGTTCGAGTATGAGGATGATGTTTCTGGTCCGCAGCCCCTGCCGCTGGATGGCATGGTGCAGCAGTTGCCGGTGGTGACTGAAATTTCTCCCGAACTGGAAGAACAGATGAAACGCCAGCGCGCACAATTGCGTCGCATGGGGCCAGTCAACCCAGAAGCGCAAAAAGAATACGAATCGGAGAGCGAACGCTACGAGTTCATGAAGACCCAGATCGAAGACTTGCGCAAGGCCGAACACGACCTGCGCCAGGTGATCGCCGAGTTGGATGAACTGACCAAGCAGGAATTCGAGAAAACCTTCGAGTTGGT
>Ga0209536_100011770_pt1 | contig 12782 bp, 9 predicted proteins | sample DeeMarSeWOR28_12_FD_187461 | JGI IMG/M metagenome (GOLD analysis project Ga0209536, IMG submission 187461) | Marine sediment microbial communities from White Oak River estuary, North Carolina - WOR-2-8_12 (SPAdes) (version 2) | ecosystem: Environmental > Aquatic > Marine > Intertidal zone >...
TCCGATGTGTTCATCAATGAAAAAAATTGATCCCAAATTCTCATAAACACCAGTGGAATGCGATGTCCAATTTTCTCCTCCGTCTTCAGTTTTATAAATCTTTTTCTCTATAAGACTTGATCCTCCCCCTAATGCCCAGCCCAAATCTTCATTCAGAAAAAATGGTGAAAACATATATGAATTGTTTATAATTTGAACTTCCCAATTATTTCCCCCATCTACCGTCTTTAGAACTATACTCTTATTATTCTCATCATTCACACTACCGAAAACATATCCTGTAAATATGTCAATAAAAAAAACGGAATGAGTGCTGTAATTGTAGCCATCGATTTTTGGAACAATTTCCCAGTTGTTTCCACCATCCTCAGTTTTAAACAAAGTAGGTTCTATAATTTGGTATCCCCAGACAACTTCACCTGTGTATTTATAACCAATGATCCAGCCATTTTGACCATTTATAAATGATAAATCCCATACATGTTCAACATCTTCTACTATTTGCAATTTCCAATTCTCTCCACCATCCGTGGTATGAATAATTGTACCACAAGATCCAATTGCCCATCCAGTATCTTCAGTTACAAACTGTACGGAGTTTAATTCGCTTGTAGTGGGAATGGGGTTCTGGTAGTGCCATCCATCTTGTGCATAATTCATGATGATTAATAAAATATTTAGAGTAAATGCATGATTTAATAATCTCATAATTAAGTCCTATTCCTCTGATAATTTAATTAAATACAAATATCTAGATATGTGTAATAGGTGTAAAACAGTAAAAGAATATCTATCTGTCGTCTTTAAGAGGTATTTCTGAAGATATTAGTCTGGGTGGTCTGAATCTATAGCAATATCATAATATACAAACTTTTCAAGGGATTGCAATAAAAATATCTATCAGTATTAGGAATTAGGAACTCGGAATTTTAGATCAAACATCTATGAGTGAAGTGGTAACATATTGGTAACATTTTTTGTAATTCCAGGTAATCTTACGTAATGTTACCGGAAGTTTTATTTATCCGTAAGTTTTTTATTATCAGTATAATACGTTGTTATTACTGAAGATACGAAAAGGGTAGGGAAGGGACTTAAAATCCCATGGTCCCGACTGTACAGGACCTTAGACAATCTAAGTCGGCCGTAAAGCCATATAGTCTGTTATGGCTTTCTGAGGTAATCTATCACCACTATTGTACGGAAACCATCACCACCAAGACAGGGTATGTATCAAGTACTTGATACATACCCTCAGAAGTATTTGGCAGGGTACGCACCACGACCGTGACGAGTGCTGTACCATTGTGGTGTTACTTTTGGGTCTCCCTATCAGTTGGGAGAATAAAAATCCGACCTTTGGTCGTATATTTCAATTTCCAAATGCCGAAAATCGAATCCTCAGTTAAATAAATTTAAATGCCACTAAAATGGATCTCTTCAAACATCATACTCGGTCTTTGCCAGGAGGAATATGGATAGGGATCGTTACCCATCTCCACCAATTTATTCCAAAGATCCTTGGCATTTCCGGATATATTCATCTCATTAACCGCCTGAACAATTTTGCCGTTCTCGATCAACTGTCCAACAATACCAAATGAAAAATCACCCGTTGTTGAATTAGAATTCCCGCCGATAAAACCGGTTACCAGAATTCCCTTTTTTATATCCTTTTGCATCTCTTCGAGGGAACGATGGCCGTACTCAAATAAGAGGTTGGAAGGCGATCCGCTGGTAGGTTCCATACCAAGCTTTTTGCCATAATAATCATCAATCAGAAAATATTTGAGTACACCCTTATCAATCAGTACTCTCCGTTTTGTTGCCAGGCAATCCCCGTCAAAGTGCCGGGATCCCAGTCCTTTTTTAACAAATGGATCATCGATGACAGTCAGTTTATCTGAGGCAATTTTTTTATTGAGCATGCCATCCAGGTAAGAGCTCTTTTGCTGTAATGCGCGGCCACTCATCGGTCCCTGGAAAATACCCAGCAAGCGGCTGCTGGAGCGATTATCGACCAACATGGTATACTGACCCGATTCTATTTTTTTCTGCCCGATTTTTTGCAGGGCTTTTTCTACCGCTCTTTCCCCCAATTTCTCCGGAGCGGGCAGATCCTGCTGAAATAGAGTACTTGCCCAGTACCAGTCCTGGGGCCGGCCGCCGTTTTGGTCCCTGACTGTTGCCTCTGCTCCGGCAGAAAACACAGTTTGTGTAGTTTCTCCGGAAAAACCATTGCTGGTTACTCGAACAGTTTCTGAAAAGGAATCGTTGTAACCCGATGTGACCGATATCAGTTTATCACTCTTCTCGAGAGCAGCTGCTTCGATCTTTTCGGCCATCTTTACCCGCTGGGCTGAATCAATTTTCTCATAGTTCTCATCCAGTATGTCCAACTCCGGTAATTCACCTTTGGGATAAAATTTAGGGTCAGGTAATGAGCGGTAGGGATCTTCACTTAAATATTTGGTACTGGCTATTGCTCCTTCGATAAACTTTTTTAAGGCATCCTTGCGTAAATCATTGGTGGAATGTGAGGAATAGCGGTTATTGATATAAATGTCCAGGGCCATGGAATTTTGAGTGGATTCTTTAAGATTTTCCAGTTTACGTTCGCGGCAGCCGATTTCAATATTCCGGCTTTTGGACACACCAACCGATATCTCATCTGCACCCTGTTTTAAAGCGAAATCTTTGGCCCATTCAGCCAATTGCAATCGTTCTTTTTTTGTCATTTTTTATATCCTTCTTTTCATTTTTTGATATCAAGATTGATTCACCATAGCGTTATATCGATTTGTATCAGCTGACACCGCCGACGGTAATTTTTGACACTTTGGTCGTTGGCAATCCCAGAGAAACCGGAACGCCCTGACCGTCCTTTCCACAGGTCCAGCCACCGTCATCCATTTTGAAATCATCTGCAACCATGGTCATATCTTTTAATACCTGAGGACCGTTGCCTATGATATTAATATCTTTTACCGGTTTGGTAAGTTTACCATCCTCAATCAGATAGCCGGATTTAACATAAAATGTAAAATCTCCGGCACCGATAAACACCTGACCATTGGTGAATGTTTCGGCATAAAGACCTTTTTTAACACTGGCAATTATTTCTTCTTTTTTATGCGGTCCGTTTTCCATATACGTATTCCGCATCCTGGGCAGCGGATGATAGCGGAATGATTGCCTGCGGCCACTTCCTGTGGGTTGCACTTTATAATAATTTGAGCTGATTCTATCATGCAGATAACTGCGTAGAATACCATTCTCCACCAGGTAGGTTTTTTGGGAATCGACACCCTCATCGTCGATATTTATGGATCCCCTGACATTGGGATTCGTGCCGTCGTCGACAATGGTCACAAAGTTTTCGGCTACGGGTTTGTTAATTTTATCACTGAAGATCGATACTTCTTTGCGGTTGAAGTCCGCTTCCATACCGTGGCCGATCGCTTCGTGCAACAAGATACCTGAAGAACCGGCAGCCAGCACCACCGGCATTTCACCGCCCTCCGGTTTTACCGCCTGAAAAAGATCGACTGTTCTACGGACTGCATCTTTGGCCAGTTTATCAACTTTTTCAGGTGTAAATAATTCAATGCCTTCGCGGCCGGTCAGATTGGCGTAATTTTGTTCACGTTGCCCATCTTGTTCAGCGGTAACATTCACATATATCATCGCCATTGGCTGATAATCAAAACTCACCCGGCCGTCCGAATTAGCGTACAACACATAGGAACTTTGATCGATAAACCAGATCGTTGATTTGATCACCCGATTATCCAATGAAAACACGTTGTCGTTGATCTTTTGCAGATAGGGAATTTTCTGATCAATATTTACTTCCTCCCAGGAAGTTTTAATCGGGTAATAGTTGGCATGTTCATGCAGTTTGAGAGACACCGGATCTACAGACTTTGCAGATCCTGCAATATTAGCAGCTGTCTGGGCTGCCAGTTTCATCGATTTGGGATTTATTTCTTCCGTAAATGAATAGCCGGTTTGATCTCCCTTTAATACCCGGATACCGACACCAAAATCGATATTGCTGTAAGCTCTGTTTACGGCCTTATCCTCCAGGCCAATGTAGTTGGATATGTTGTGCTGGAAATAGACGTCGCAATAATCACCCCCACGGGACAAAGCATCGGCCATGACTTCTCGGATCATTTTTTCATTCACCAGGAAATGATCATAATAGTGTGTAAGATTCATATTACCTGGATCAGGCCCGTTAAATGCTTTTAAGGGATTTGCCCGCAGAAAATAAGGGACCATACTGATGGCCAGTGCACCCTGCGACCCTTTGTGTAAAAATTCACGTCTCGAGATTTTAGACTTCATAATATCCCTCTCTGTTAATGATTATTTGGTATAGGTAGGTATCCCTTTAGTTACGGAAAATTTATAATCATGTTTCAAGTTAGTAGCAATAATATATAAAAGTTCATTCAAAAGTGCATGTATTTGAGTTCAGAAATGACAAGCACTTTCGATCTGTTTACTTTAATGCTTGTATTTTTTATATTGACAGCAATGTGTAATAGTCTGAAATAATTTCTGTAAAATCGGACATCTGCTAAGTTTCAATTCTGAACAGCTTATAGCCTGACAACTTGTTCCTACCAATGAAAACAATGGTATAATAAAGTTGAGAACAGAAGTTGTTTTGATAAATCTTTATCGATTGACGTTTGGGATGAAATGTTCTGATTTAAAATTTTGTAGCATCCTGTTTCTAAATATCTGCATCAATCCTTCGATTTGTGATGAGTCGGTACGGTGAAAAAAGGACTGGAAACCTCCCTTTTTACATTACTATTTGGACTGTTATTTTTATTTTTTATTCAACAGCTAACCACGCTGGTCGAGGCTGTCTACCGTTATAATCTGATCGAAAAGGAATTTGGTCCCGCCACTTTTGGCCTCATTGCCTTCTGCGCGCCACTTTTTCTGTTTTTTGTAAAAACAAATATTGAACAAAGAGGATATGGGATTTTATGGTTATTTTTGTTACTCAGGTGTCTGATCCCCTGGTTGCCGAACCCGCTGCTAATATTCATAACAGGAATCAGTGTAGCGCTATTCCTCAATGTTTTTATAATCATTTTGAGCGGTAAATTGGGAGATCATGAAGGAACACTTGCACCAGGAATGGTGATGGCCGTTTTAATATCAATCAGTCTGCGTGCCTTTGGATCGACGCTTGATGTTTCGCAGACAGATTCTATGGCAATTATCGGATATTTGCTGGTCCTTCTTGCAGGCTTTATTTTATGGCAGCTACAGAAAAAAAATAATGTAAAAGAACATCAGATCGATGTAAAAAACACTATTTCGGATTGCGGCAGATATTTTTACATGATAGGGATTTTTAGCGTTGTGGGATTCATTTACCTGTTCCTGGCCAGTCCGGGGGTTCTTGCACGGTGGACGGGAGCAGACTACCTTCTCATTAACATGACGTTGTCTGCGAGTCTGGCTCTCCTGATCCTTGTTCTAAACAATTCGGCGGTATTAAGCAGAATAAAAAAATGGCATCTTGCCATAGGAAATATACTCTTTTGCTTATTCCTACTATTAAATATTAGCTTGCAGGTAATCGACAAACTAAATTCGCCTGAGGCCGAACCGATTATTGTATATTCAACTACGCTATCCCAGCATATGATAACCTATGCCATGCTTTTCCTTTCTCCTGTTCTTTTTCTGGATTTTTCAGTGTTTCTATATAAATTCCGCGGGACCTCTCTCAGGATGCTTGCCGGGCCTGCTCTCGTCTCTTCACTTATATTATTGATGGTCATTTTATCACTTATCTTTTCCAACATTTGGGGATATCTCGGACCTTTAGGTACTCTCTTCAGACAACGTTTTTATTTACCTTTTGTGCTGCTAACCGTGGGTGTTATTCTCCCTCTCACATTGCTAAAAAATCTAAGCATCCCTGATGCAGACAGACCTTCAAAAAAGTTCGGTTTAACGCTTGGCGGAGTGATACTATATTGCTTAACCACAATTGGAATTTTTTGGACTGAGTCTAGTCCATCTGAGATGGCTACCGCGAAAACGCGAATCAGGTGTATGACATACAACCTGCAGCAGGGTACTGATCATTTAGGTAATCGAAGTTACCAGCAACAACTGGCTGTGATCAGGCGAATGAATCCTGATATTCTGTGCTTGCAGGAAAGTGATGTTGCCAGAATTTCCAGTGGTAATAACGACATTGTTCGTTACCTGTCAGATAAACTTGACTATTACAGCTACTATGGACCAAGCACAATAAACGGTACATTTGGCACAGCAATTCTCTCCCGGTTCCCTCTGTCTGGCTGTAGAAGTATTTTCACTTATAGTGACCAGGATGAAATTGGGACTACGGTTTGCAGGATTCTAATAAAGGGTGAGACCATCTTTTTGGTAAATAACCATCCTGCTGGCAGTGACAGTGCCATGCAATCGCATCTGAATATGCTGATTAAACTGGTTCAGCAGAATGATCGAATCATTGCGATGGGCGACTTTAATTTTGAGCCAAGCTCACCATTCTATAATCAAATCACCGCAACCCTTATTGATTCCTGGTTGTACGATAAGCTTGAAAGCGCGGGCAAACGCATCGATTATATTTTCCTCTCTAAAAACTTTAAAGTGATGGAGAGTAACGTTATTCCCTCACCAGAATCAGCATCTGACCATCCGGTCTATTCCACAGTCATTGAATTTGTGAATCGTCGGATACGGGTTAAAAGGTAATATCTGACCATTCCCCTCATTCATCCCTAAAAAATACTGTTATATCGGAAGGATAAAGCGTTTCATCAAAATTCACATAACTGCCAAATTTTTCATTTTATATTTATCGCAACCATAACAAAAACTGGGAGAAACAAAATGAAGATCATACTAATCAATTTTCTGTTTTTAGGAGTACTATTTGCACAGCCATCTAAATTGGATTCCCTCGAGAATGTGATTAAAAATGATGATCAAAATATCGAGGCGATGTTTGATCTTGCCAAAATATATTACAACATGGTGAGTAAAGAGGAAAATGATGTTGCTACAGAACGCGCAATGAATATTATCAACCTTCCAGACTCCTTCGACCGTCAGATGTATTACCTGTCAGACTTTGAGTTTATTAGAAATCATCCTGCATTTTTAACTTTCGGACCGGATTTTCAGCAGCGGTATTAAATGCTGAAATTCAAAGAATTGGAATAGACATGAAAAGATATTTTAATGAAATTATCGCAATGACCACCCGTCTTTTGATCGAAATTCTACGCATGCGTCGCGGTCTCATTTTCTGGGTGGTATTTCCCACACTGATGCTTCTGCTGTTCGGATTCATCTATGCCGGTGGAAACAGCACCACAAAATCCTTTGACGCTACGGCGCCGGGTATTTTAATCGGTGCGGCCCTTTTTTTTAGTTGTTTGGGAGGTCCTGTAACCCTCATCGTAGCAGAACGAGAGCGTCGGACATTGCGCCGCCTTCTCGTATCTCCGCTGAAGCCAATCTCCTATTTCTTCGGAATTGTCACAACTTACTTAATTATTGCGTTTGGACAGTCTGTAATCGTTTATGGCATTGCCTTTATCTTTGGCGGTAGATTTCATGGTTCGCTCTTGTTAGGATTGCTCATCATTGTATTAAGTGTTTTTTCATTTGTTGGTGCCGGATTCTATTTTGGCGCTCGTTTCACAAGGAGAACGGAAGATGTCAACGGACCGGTTGCCGCTTTTGGGGTTCCACTCCTTGTACTGGGAGGAACATTTTTTCCCGTATCGATCTTGCCGCCATTCCTTTTAAAGTTAGCCTACATCGATCCGATTTTTCATATGAATCAAGCGCTGAAAGGTGTATCCGCTTTGGGCAAAGGTGCCGGGGATATATTTATACATCTTATCGCTTTAGGCATATTCACCGTTTTATCATTGTTCCTTGGCGCCCAATCTTACAAGTCAATGTTGCATCAGGAAAAAAAGGGATCAATATGATCAAAGTACACGATCTTGTAAAATCATTTGGAAATAAGATTGTTCTGGATAAGTTATCATTTACAATTAATCATCATGTTATATATGGACTTCTTGGTCCAAATGGTTCAGGTAAAACGACAACCATCAATATCCTGTGTAATTTGCTTGAGGCTGATGAGGGAAAAATTTTAATAAAAGGAAATCCCCTTTCAGAAAAAACAAAACATCTCATCGGATTTGTTCCTCAGGAAATTTCAGTGTACCATGAATTAACCTGTAAGGAAAACCTGTTATTTTTTTCCAGTATATACGGCCTGCAGGGTTCAGAAAAAATAAAACGTACGAATGAGCTGATTCAAATGTTTAATCTTAATGAGTATGAAAATGTAAAAGTCACAAAACTAAGTGGTGGTTGGCTTCGGCGCATCAATATTGCCGTGGCGCTCGTTCACTCTCCTTCTATTCTGATACTTGATGAGCCAACCGCGGGTTTGGACGTTGAAGCGCGTTATGAAATTTGGGAACTGATCAACACTTTAAAAGATAACGGGGTTGGTATTTTGTTGACGACACATCAACTGGAAGAAGCAGAACGGCTCTGTTCGTGCATTGGGATTTTAAAAAAAGGATGTATCGTCGCTGAGGGCTCCCTCGACGAATTACGTTTGCTGGTTCCGGCAATACAACTTGCGCTGATTGCATCGGAAGATGAGCAATCCCTCAGGAATAGAGCAAAATCTTTGGGATGGGAATATCGTCGTTATGGTGACAGATTGATGCTTTTAATGCCGGAAAGATATACGTTAAAAGAAGTCGTCTATAAATTTGAGAATATCCAACTATCGTCTATATCATTGCAGGATGTTGGGCTTGAACAGATATATTTAGAAGTTACCCGCGAATAATTTTGTATTGTAAATTCTGTTATATTTTCAGCCCATATAAATTTGCAGAAAAATAATCCCGATTCACTGCCGTACAAAGTATCTCTAAGTTTTATGCGTCATAAATCTCCGGTTATGGTTAAATTCCCAAACGGTCTCGTATTTTTACAGCATAGCTCGTTCCGGACTGCACCTGAGACTTTTTTAAATCTGTTAGTGTGAATAAATATCTGCCGTTGCCGGCTTTTTCAGCTTCATGAATATAATTAATATTAATAATTATTCCCCGATGAATTCGTAAAAAAAAATTATCCATATCCGTTTCAAGCTGTGACAGTGTTTGATCGATAATATACTCACCTCCGTTTTCCAGATGAATATAAGTATATTTGTCTCTTGCAGAGATGTAGCAAACTTCTTCCTTTGGAATAAATTTCACTTTAGCACCGAATTTGCTCACAAAATGTGTAACGTTCTTTTTCTCCACAAACTGCAGCAGTTTTTCATAAACTGCTTTATCAGCTTTCTGCAGCAATAACTTGGATTTTTCAATAGCACGCGCCAGTTTCTCTTTTTCAATCGGCTTGAGGAGGTATGCTACGGAATTTTCATCAAAAGCCTTGATGGCAAATTTATCAAAGGCAGTGGTGAAAATTATTACCGGTTGCAGGGATATCTTTCTTAAGACTTCAAATCCGCTGAGGCCTGGCATTTGTATATCTAAAAAAACCAGATCAGGTTTTAGTTTATTTATTTTCTCTACCGCAATCAGACCATTTTCCGCTTCACCCACCACAAGCAAATCAGGAAAGTCAACGACCAGTCTTTGCAAACGCAAGCGCGCTATTTCTTCATCATCAACAATGATACATGTTATTTTTGACATATTAAGTGCATCCTGTGGCGCTTTGCCCATCCATTAAGAATTTGTTATTAAATAAAAGTCTATTGCTCAGGGATACAAATGGAGACTATCGTACCATTCTCAGATTCGATATCAAATGAATGGTTATTTTTGTAAATATTTTCAAGACGCTTATTTATACTCGTCAGTCCATAACCGAAGGAAACATGCTTTTTAATCCCCACCCCGTCATCTTTTACTACGATTATGTTCTGACCAGCTTTTCTTTTGATGGTAATGTAAATTGTGCCGCCTTCCGGCTGCGGTTCAATGCCATGTTTAATAGCGTTCTCCACGAGGGGTTGAATAAGTAAATGGGGTATTTGAACTGAGTTTAGTTCATCACTTACTTCAATTGTGTAATTCAGTCTGTTACCAAACCGGATTTTTTCTATATCTAAATAATTCCTTATCAACCGTATTTCTTCACCGATGGAAGAAAACGTATCAGTTTCCTTTATTGTCGATCGAAAGAGCTCTGCCAGTTTTAGAATTGTATCCTCAACCTTTTCGGGAGCAATCGCTGCTAATCCAGCGATGCTGTTGAGTGAGTTAAACAAGAAATGGGGATTAATTTTGCTTTGCAAAGCTTCCAGATCTGCTTTGGCTTTTAAGAGTTCCAGCTCAGATTTTTGACGTTCCTGAACTTTAATTTTTTCATATGCCGATTTCAATTTTTCTTTCAAACCATTATAAACTGTCACCACAATCGCGATAATGCAGGAAAATAAAAAGCTGAACCAAAAACTTTCTGTTGTTAAAAAATACGGACCCGTTGTAATTCCTATAAACCATACTAAAATTTGCCCCAGATAGATCCCAACTATAAGTGCGCTCACCAGGGCAATAAAGGAGATGAGCAAACGGATGGTCAAATTCAGCTTATTTGTCAGACGCTCGGTAAAATAATATGCCATAAATATTGCTGAAAATGTAATTGAAAATGAAAAGACAAGGTTTATCAGGAGTTGGGATATCAATCCGCTGAAATCGCTGATTTTGTCTGCGGATAGGGTAAGACGTACAATTGTGACAACAATAAACGCACCTGAGGCGATAAAAAATACTTTTTTTAATTCAGCTTTAAAACCAGATTTTTGCTTTTGAACTATGATTTTCTCAATCATATAGATTTCTTATGTATAAAGAATAATATGGAATTGCTGTTGATGATAAATATAAAAGTAGCATCGGATTGCTCCAATATCAAACATCTCAAATCACGTAGCCCACATCCCATATCTCTCATCTCAAATCTCATAGAATCTTAGAAACATGAAACCCGATCAGCCTGCATGGATTTTATATTTTTGGCTGATAATATCATAATGGCGTTGTTCATCGCTCACAATTCTGAATAACAATTTCATAATTTCTTCGTTTGGTGTGGACTCGGCTATTTCTCTATATACACGGATTGCTTTACTCTCTCTTTTCAAGGCAATTTTGAGTGCTCGATCAATCGTCATTTGATCAACTGATTCTTCATCATCGATAATATGGGCACCTTCTAACTTCTCCAAAGATTCTTCATCGACTTCCACTGAACCTTCAAAGATTTCCATATCTTTTATATCTCTGAGTATCATCTCATGACCATTTTCTTCTGTTGCCAGTGAAAAAAATATCTCTTTAAGTTTTGGATCTTCTGTTTTTTCACCGAGTATAGTGTAAAATTTCTGGGCATTCATCTCATCGCGAATAGCAACATCCAATAGATCGTTTAATGTGCTTGCCATGATCAGTCCTTTCTATATATCATAATCCTTCAATTATATTTACAATAACTTAATAATTTTTATTAATATTTCTTGCTATATTTGTGGAAACCAGAAGGACTTCTTGTGGTGGGATGCGGGATTTATGATTGGTAATCTATTTATTTCTCTTTTATCCTTTTCAGCATCTCCACAGCATTGTTATTGCCCGGATTTAGTTCAAGCGATTTTTTATAATTTTGAACAGCCAAATCTTTATCGCCATTTTTCATATACGCTTCACCCAGGCTATCGTAAACATTAAAAGATTCGGGGAATTGCTCAACATTGAACTTAAAAATCTCAATCGCTTCATCCACTTTGCCCGATCTTAACAGTTCATAACCGAATGCATTCATCAGGTATTCATCGAAATAGATATCGCTACCCTTGTTCAGTTGTTGTTTAAGTTTCTTTATAGCATCGATGATCGAAGTTTGCTTCAATTCCTTTTTAAGAAACTCCGTCGCTAAGTTTTTGCCCTGCAGGAAGAAAATATTGATATGACCCTGGTGCTGAGGGCGTACCCATTCATCGTTATTCTCAAGATAAATGGGCATCTGTTTTACAAAGGCATATTCTGTATCCAGAGAGAGCTGTTCCTGAATCTGGACCAGTGATTTACCGGCTGCATCTGCTTTTCTCACATCGTTCCAAAGCTTTCGGATATAATGAAGATGGGTCGCAGCCCGTTCATTTGTCCAGACCTGGTTACCGCTACAAATTACCCTATCCACACTATTTTCGCCCTCAAATAATTCTTCAAAGATTTCAATCCAGCGGGGCACGTCCAGTTCGGCATATGTATTATGGGGATGTGGTGCAAGATGATGGGCATGCAGAAGAAATCCGGGGATAATGGCGATTTTCTCCTCCGGAATTTTAATGACAGTCATGCCGTCATAACCGGCTTTACCAAACCAGATCAATTCCAGAGTTAAATCGCCGAGATCCAATGTTTTCCTGTCCTCATATACAATGCTTGGTAATACCAGTGAAAAGCCCGTTTCAAGATCATCCGCCCGCCGTTTGCAGGTATTCATCCATGCTTCTTCCGTTTGGGCTTCTTCTGAGCCTTTCTCGTGTGTTTCCAGACGTTGACGTGAGACATCCTCTTTCCAGCGCCACATGTCGATTAAGCGTTTGATCTCAGCGTCAACCTTGTCTTCATGATCCCTGTATTTATCTACTAAATTAGTGTGGCCGATGATGTCAGTGTTTTGGTAAGCAGTATTAC
>Ga0209536_100011771_pt1 | contig 12782 bp, 11 predicted proteins | sample DeeMarSeWOR28_12_FD_187461 | JGI IMG/M metagenome (GOLD analysis project Ga0209536, IMG submission 187461) | Marine sediment microbial communities from White Oak River estuary, North Carolina - WOR-2-8_12 (SPAdes) (version 2) | ecosystem: Environmental > Aquatic > Marine > Intertidal zone >...
AGAGATTGAAGCTCGCAAGGTCCGGAAGGAGTCGGTGGAGGGCCGCCGTCGCCCGCTCGATCCACACGACGTCCGACGCGGCGCCGATCTGGCGCAGGTCCCGCGTCATCTGTCCCACCATCCAGACAGCGGTCGTGAAGAAGGCCGCCAGCATCGGCGTGGTGAACGCGGAGAAGAGGGTCGCGACCGCGACCACCAGGGCGAGTTCGACGGCAACCAGCGTGAAGAAGGCGGCGTGGGAGAACGTCAGCGATGCACCCGTCGCCAGCGAAACCGCGACGAAGGCCGCGATCATGATCGCCGTCTGCATCCAGATCATCAGCGTGAGGCCGAGGAACTTCCCGAGCAGGAAATCCGATCGCGAGAGCGGCTTCGAGAGGATGGTGTACACGGTCCGTCGGTCCACCTCCCGGTGGATCAGCTGGATCCCCACGAAGATGGCGATCGCGACCCCGAACAGGCGAATGGCGGCCAGGCCGATGTCCTGGAGGATGCGTCCGCTCTCCACGTAGGAGAGCGTGCCCACGATCACCCCGGCCCCGATCAGGAGCACGGCAAAGAAGAGGAGCGCATACAGGATGCGATTGCGCACCGACTCCCGCACCGTATTGACGGCCAGCGTCCAGATGCAGACGAGCGACTTCATCGCGCCTCTCCCTCGGAGTCGGACTGGTCGACGGCGGAGAGGAAGACCGACTCGAGCGAGTCGCGATGAGGCGTCAGCGAGACGACCTCGGCTCCCGCGTCGAGGGCCATCCGCAGGGCATCGCTCGCGGACTTCGCCGGAACCCGCACCTCGAGGCGGTCGCCCAGGCTGCGCAGCCGCGCGCCCAGGTCGTCCTCGAGCGTGGCGGCCAGTTCCGGGGAGAGCCCGGCGACCACCAGGTCCGCCTCGCCGTCCCCGGACTCCAACACCTCCTCGATCGCCCCTTCGTAGCGGATGCGACCCTTCACGATGATCGCGACCCGATCGCAGACCATCTCCACGTCGGAGAGGATGTGAGTGTTCATGAACACCGTCTTGCCATCGGAACGCAGCCTCAGGATGAGATCGCGGATCTCGACGCGGCCGATCGGATCGAGCCCGCTCATCGGCTCGTCCAGGAACACGACATCCGGATCGTGGACCAGGGCCTGGGCGATGCCGACACGCTGCTGCATGCCCTTCGAGTAGGTGCGCAGCCTCGCGTCGGCCGCATGCGAGAGCCCCACCCACTCGAGCAGGGTCGAGACCCGCTCCGCCCGACGCGAGCGCGGTACGCCGCAGAGCCGGGCGTAGAAGTCGAGGATCTCGCGACCGGAGAGATAGTCGTAGAAGTACGGGTTCTCGGGGAGGAAGCCGACGTGGCGGCGGAACTCGGTCTCACTCACGTCGTGTCCGAGGATCGACGCCTCCCCCGCCGTGGCGCGGATGAGGCCCATCAGCACCTTCAGCGTGGTGGTCTTCCCCGCGCCATTCGGACCGACGAAGCCGAAGATCTCTCCCTCGTGAACGTCGAAGGAGATGCCGTGGAGCACCCGCTTCTTGCGCACGCCGAAGCCGGGGCGGAAGTCCTTCACCACGTCCCGGACCCGGACGACCTCCCTCCTCTCGCTCACGATCCAGTCCCTCCTCTGCGCTCACCATCCAGCTCGGCGCGCCAGCGCGCGCGCAGCTTGCGGTCGGCATCGTGGATGTGGAGCCGGTAGCGCGAGGCGTAGAACGTAGACGTGATCTCGTTCGTCTCCGGATCCAGCTCCCACGTGAAGCCCGGGAAATGGGGATGCGGAGGCGGCGGAGCGGACAGGACGCGATGCGGCCCCTCCCACAGCTCGCTGACGGTCTCGATATCGCGACCGTGGCGCCTCCAGAACTCGACACGCGCCTCGTCCAGGCTCCGCGCGCGCCGCTCGGTGAGGATCTCGTCGTAGGCCTTCAGGTACTCGGCCCGGGCGTACTCGTCCGGCGCCTCGCGGATCAGCGTCTGGAGGAAGAGGGCGCTGGTTTCCAGGTCGCCACCGTCGGCGCGCAGCCGTGCTACGAAGGGCCCCAGATAGGTCGGCGCTCCCTCCATGTGGATGGCCGGCTCGAGCACGTCGGCGGCGGCCGCGTTGTCCTGGAGGTAGTAGAAGAGGTTGTATCCGAGGTAGAAACGGTTGCGCCAGTCGGTGGGGTGATACGAGATCGCCTGCCGGAGCAGGCGGTTCGCGCGACGCACGTCGTCCACGTCGCGGGTGAGCCAGATGGCACCGAAGCGGTAGGGGTGATCGACCCAGGGGTCGAGCCCGGTGACCAGGTCGATCACGTCGCCGATGGGCTGCGCGAATCGGGTCACGTCTCCGCTCGAGCCGCCGACGAGGTGGAGGATCTGCACCCAGTAGTAATCGGCAATCGCGGGCTCGAAGCCGAGCGCGAAGATGCGGGTGCGATCGGGCGGCGGTACCCGAAGTCCCTGAGGCCCGGTGGTCGCCGAGACGTCCATTCGCGAGTGGACGAACCCGGTGGTGACGACCGCTACGAGAAGCGTCGCCCACCGAATCAAGCCGCTGCGAGAAGCCCCCCGGCCCCGCACGATTCCTCCGGAAGCCTGGCTGGACGTCAGTAGTCGCTGTTGGAGCGCGCCGCGACGGTGTCGTAGATCTGATTGCCGTTCACGTCGACGGGAGTGCCGTCCCCGTTCAGGGGCTCTCCGCACTCCACCAGCACGCCACCCACCTCGGCCGGGTGGACGTAGAGCACCGTCTGCACCGAGTTGTTCCCGTCGACGTCCCCGTAGGCCGCCGCGGTGAAGCAGGACTCGCAGGTGTTGCAGCCCAGCCCGCTTGCGCTCGTCCAGGACCCGTAGGAGTAGAAGACCTCTCCTTCCGGCTCCCAGCCGAGGAGCCGGTACGCAGCAGAGGCGTCGCCGTCCCAGGGCATCTTCTGTGGGCTCAACACCCCGTCGTTGTACATCGTCGGATCCGGGTACGAGTTGCCCGAGTCGACGAACGCGTCCCGCTCCGCCTGATAGGCCTTCTGTGAGCGCGCCAGCTCCGCGAGATTCGAGAACGCCTCGCTGCGTCGGGTGCGCGCCTGATATCGGATGAAGTTGGGAATCGCCATCGCGGCCAGCAGGCCCAGGAGCGCGACGACGATCATCAGCTCGATCAGCGTGAATCCGTCGCGGCTTCGCATGTGGCGGATCTTCGGCATGTGCCCACTCCACGAAGGGGGGAGAGAAGGATGCGGAGGGCCGGGCGGACGCCCGACCCCCCGCAATCGAGTCGAACCGGTCGCCTAGAAGAGGCTCTGGCCGGACGTGGTGTCGCAGGGACCGACCACCTCGGCCATGAGGAAGGTCTCGTCGCAGGTCCCACCGTTGTTGAGGTTCTCGGCACCCGGGATGTTCGCCGCCGGGCCCTTCTTGTAGCCCCAGCTCTGCGGGTTGCCGTCGGCGTCGATGTCGGCGCCAGCGGAGGCCGTGTAGGCCGAGCCCGCAGCGTCGGTCGCCACGCCGTAGTTGAAGAAGACCTGGCCTTCGGGACCCCAGCCGAGCTGGTCGAAACCGTCGCCCGTGCCGTCGGCGTTCACGAAGTCCACCTTGATGTTCTGGCCGTTGTTCGTGGGCGACGCGCCCGCGGAAACGTAGAAGCCGAACTCCGAGTAGTAGGACTGCTCGGCGGTCCGGATCGCGGCGAGGTTCGTCTTGCCCTCGGCCGACTTCGCCTTCAGCTGGAAGCGAAGGAAATTCGGAATCGCGATGGCGGCCAGAATTCCGATGATCGCGACGACGATCATCAGCTCGATGAGCGTAAAGCCCTTTCGCTGCTTCATGGTCTTCAAGTTCGATCTCCCTGTAGTCGTAACGAGCGCCCAAATCGCTTTCACGGTGGAACCCCTTCCCAGGTGGCCCCGCCAGCCGGCCTTCGGCGTGGGCGTCGGCGCTCGGTCACGCATCGGGCGATGGACGAAGCAACGCCCGTGCCAACCTCCGCAATGCGATTCCAGGGATCGGCAGGACCGCGGTCGAACCTGAGCCAGGAGCGGCATCTTTGCCGGCACCTGTCCTTGCCGCGGCGCGTCGGCCGGGGACGGCGATTCGCCGGAAAGGTGACGATTCGCGGCACCCGGGTGACCGGGAGCGTCGCAGGGCTCAAGCCCTGCCCCACCGCGTCCGAAACACTCTCGTGCAGGCCGCGTGCAACTCCGCGACGGAGCCGCCGCGCGGAGGGCGCGTTTCGCTCCGCGGCCGAGCGGACCTGGGAGGCCGCGTGCATCGCCACCGTGTCGTCGTCGCCTGCCTGGTCTTCTCCGGGTTGTCGGCGCTGGTCTATCAGCTGATCTGGACGCGCCTGCTCGGCTTCTCGCTGGGCACGAGCACCGAAGCCATCGCGATCGTGCTCGCGGTCTTCTTTGGCGGACTCGCGCTGGGGAATCTCGCCGCCGCGCGCTGGCTCGACCGGGTCGAACGTCCGCTCCGCGTCTACGCGCGGTTGGAAGCGGCAATCGGGATCTACGCGCTGGCATCCCTCCCCGTCCTTCGGCACCTGGACCGGACCTTCGCCTGGCTGGGCACGCCGGAATCGGAGGCCGGACTGCTGGGTCTCCGGATCGCCCTGGCCATCAGTGTGCTGCTACCGCCCACCATCGCCATGGGGGCCACGCTCCCCGTCGTGGCCCGGGGACTCGTGAGCCGTGACGGAAGCGTGGGTCGCTGGGCCGCCCACCTCTACACGGCCAACACCCTGGGGGCCGTGCTCGGCGCCTACCTCTGCGGCTTCTGGCTGATCCCGGAGCTGGGACTCACCCGGTCCATCGTCATTGCGGGCAGCATCAACCTGGCGGTCGCCGCACTGGTCTGGACGCTGTCGCCGCGCGGGAAAGGCGTCGCGCGAGTCGAGGCCCCATCCTCCCCGTCCATACGCGGCCCCGCTCCGACCCGCGCCCAGCGCGCCGCCTACCTGACCTGCTTCGCCGCGTCCGGCTTCGTTGCGATCGGCTACGAGATCGTCTGGTCGAAGGTCTTCGGCGTCGTGATGGAGGGGACCCTCTACGGCTTCGCCGCGGTGCTCTCCGCCTATCTCCTCGGGATCGGGATCGGCAGCCTCGCGATCTCGCGTCGGGTCGATGCCATCGCGGATCTGCCCCGCGCCTTCGCGGTCCTGCACGTCGCCATCGGTGCCAGCGTGGTCGTGGGCACCTGGGCGGTACCGCTCCTCCCCTTCGCCTACGCGACCCTCGCTCGTGTCGCGCCCGCAGGCGACGCCGTGCACCTGCTCTACCTGCTCGTCCTCCCGATCATCCTGGTGCCGACCGCGCTCTTCGGAGCCGCCTTCCCCATCCTGATCCGACTCGACGCCGGCCGCGCCGAGCGCGCGGGCCGGAGCATCGGTATCGCCACGGCGGTCAACACCGCGGGCAGCATCGCCGCCAGCCTGGTGGTGGGCTTCTGGTGGATCCCCACCCTCGGGATGGACGGATCGCTCTTCGCACTCCTGATGATCGACTTCGCCGCGGCCCTCGCCCTGCTGGCCGGCTTCCAGACCAGCGGCGGTGCGGCGCGGCTGCGCGCCCTCGGCGGCTCCGCCGCCGTGGTGGCGACCGTCGCCCTGTCCTTCGGCGGCGTCCACATCGAGGACGCGATCGCCGGCCGTCAGATCGACGCGACGGACCTCTCCGGCTATCTGCGCGGCCTCGAGAACCATGCGGCGTCCCGCGGCATCACCATCGAGGGCCGCAGCTCGATCGTCAGCGTGCACGCGACGCAGGAAGCGCGGGTGCTGCGAACCAACGGCCTGCCCGAGTCCGGCGTGTCCTACGCCCCACCCCACGCCTCCCTCGAAGCCACCTTCCTCGGTGTGTGGCCCTACCTCCTCGCCCGCGATCCGCAGCGGGCCCTCGTGATCGGCCTGGGCGGAGGCAACACGCTGAGCGCCCTGCTTCCGACCCGCGTCGAATCGATCGACGTCGTCGAGCTCGAGCGCGGCGTCGCCCGCGCCGTCGCGCTGCTGCACGAGGGTCTCCCCAACCCACTCGACGACCCGCGCGTCCGGCTCCGGGTCGCCGACGGGCGCAACGACCTGCTGCTGCACCGCTGGTCCGGCGCGCCCGGCTACGACCTGATCACCTCCCAGCCGAGCCATCCCTGGCGGGTGGGCGCCGCAAACCTCTTCACCGAGGAGTTCTTCGAGCTCTCCCGAGGCGCCCTGCGGCCCGGTGGGATCTTTGCAGCCTGGCTGAACGGATTCCGGATCGACGCGCAGGCCCTGCTCTCGGTCGTGTCGAGCTTCGAGCGCATCTATCCCGGTGCGCTGCTGGTGGACGTGAGCCGGAGCGGTCGGCGCGCGTTCCTGCTGCTGGGGTCGACCGAGCCCCTCACGCTCGATACGGATGTGCTCTCGGCCCGGCTCGCCGAGACCGCGCTGGCCGACTACCTCGCCGACTTCGAGGTCGGAGACACCGCCGCGTTCCTCGCCCGCATCGAGGGGCCGGCGGGCGTCTTCGCCGCCATCGACCCGACCGCCGCCAACACCGACGACAACGCGTTCGTGGAGAGCCGCACGCCGCGCAGCCTGCGCTGGCAGCATCTGGACTTCGCCTCGATCGAGTCCCGGCTGCCGGAGACCGCGCCCCTGCTGCCCGACCTGCGCGGCGAGACCACCGCCGTCGCCGTGGCGGATGCGATCCTCGCGCGCGGAGAGGGCCATCCCTGGCCGCACCGCCACGCCCTCGAGCGCCTGCTCGGCCAGTTCCCACACGAGGTTCCCGCCTGGCAGGCGAGGCTCCTGAGAGCACGCGCCGATCTCCACGACCCGGAGCGCGAGGCGGGGGCTCTGGCCGCCCTGGCCGAGCTCACCGAGCAGCCGTCGGCGCGGCTCGGCGCACTGCGCGCCCGGGGGGCGCATCTCGCACGGATTCGCAGCGCCTGGCGCCCGGCGGCGGCGGACTTCGCCGCTGCCTGGGACCTCTCCCGGGCGTCGCAGGACGCCTACGACGCCGGCCGGGCCCTGCATCCGGTGGCTCCGACAGAGGCCTGGACGTGGTTCGCGAGGATTCCGGAGGACCACCGCGGCGACTATCCGCGGCTCGCCTTCTACGCCGCAGCGCGGGCCCTGCGCGAGGGGGCTTCCGACGCGGAGCTTCGCGATCGCCTGGCCGCACTGCGGGTCTACACGGAGAGCGACGAAGGTCGCCGCTATCCCGGCGCCCACGAGGTCGCCGCCCGGGTGGCCTGGAGGCTGGGGGACATTCGGGACGCACGGGCCCACGCCGACGCCGACCGACGAGCGCGCGAATCCCAGGCGGCCCCCCACCTGAGCCGGGCCGAGACCGCGCTCGCCGAGGGCCGGCTCGACAGCGCCCGGGAGGCGCTGTCTCTTGCCGCAGCACTGATTCCCGGCGATCCCCGCCTCGCCACGCTCTCCGCGGAGCTGAGCGTCGCAAGCGCGGAGCCTGAGGCCACGGCGCGTGCGCTCACGGATCTCCGACGTTGGGCGACGACCCTCGAGGAGGGGATTCGCGCCGACAACCAGTTCCGCACGCTTCACGGACTGGCGCTCTGGCCGCAGCCGCCGACACCTCACACGACGAGATCACCCGGGGCTGCGCTGGGCGAGCGGCCCGCAGCGAGTCCTGCTAGCCTGCCGCCCCGCTAGCGCGCTCCCATCGTCTAGCGGTCTAGGACGCAGCCCTCTCAAGGCTGAGACAGGGGTTCGATTCCCCTTGGGAGCGCCACGCAACTGCGAAGGGCCGTCCCCTCGCGCGCGACGCGCACTCGCCGGGCCAGGCGGCACTCGCGCTGGCCCCGGCACGGGAACCCACGAGGGGGACGTCGCCGCGCCGGATCGACGCGGGAGCCTGCTCCCTCTAGCCTGCGCACCCCGCGCGTCGCCGGGCCGCGAGGCCGACGAGGCCGAGAGCGAGTAGGGAGGCGGTGGAGGGCTCGGGAACGACGCCGATCCAGCCGCTGCCTCCTTCGCCGGCACCGGTCGTGTTCTGCACGTGCGCGGCGGAGAGGAAGGTCCCCTGACCGCCGCCCTCGTCACTGAAGAAGTTGAACGACGTCGCGTCGATGTTCCCGCCGGCGTAGAAGATCTCGTAGACGATCGCGTCGCCGCCGGTGAACCGCCCTCCGGGCTGCCCCGGCGGCGGGGGGAAGTCGAACATGATGTCGAAGTCGCCGTCCCCATCCGACATGAACGCGTTCACGCCGGTGTTCACGACGGTGGCACCGACGTCGGCGGTGTCCACTGCCACGAAGCTGAGGAGGGTCGGATCCAGTGCGGGGTCGAAGTTGAAGCTCATCTCGGCGAGGTACTCGCCGTTCGCCCCGCCCGTGAGGCCCGGGGCCTCGATGGTGAGGAGCACGCTGGTCGGATCCCCGGTGGCGTCGTCGAACACCGCGGTCACCCAGGGCGCCGTGCCCGCCGGTGCCTGACCGCCGCTGAACTCGACGTCGAGCCCCAGCGAGAGCGTCGCGGCCTGCGTCTGGGGGCTCAGCAGCATCGTCGCGGCGACGACGGCGAGCGCCAATCCAGGGAGCGCCGGAAGCGGAGAGTGAAACGCCCCACGGGCGGTATGAACAACGAGCCTGGACGCCTGGCCCATGCACATATCCCCTAACGCTCGAATCATGAAGCAATTCCAATGCCAATGTAGACTTCCGCCCGAATTTTATACTATCCGTCGGAAGTTAAAGGGAATTCCGGTAAGCCCCCGGGAACGCCGATCTGTGTACCCGAGGGAACGGAACCAGAGTTCCTTCCGGACGGAACGAGCGTTCCGCTCGGCCGCGCCGCCGCAGGCCGGGGCAGGTCCGCGGGAAGCGTCCCGCCCTGCCCCCCGGAGCCCACCCCAGGGCGCCGCGACGCTACGCAGGCGGAGCCCGGGCGATTCCCGTAACCTCGCGCGCTCAGCGGGAGCGGCTTTCCGGGCGGTGCCTGGCATCGCTCACGATCGCCCTGCCCGGGGACGGCCCCGCGCGTCGGCGCGTCGCGCCCTGCCCGCTCTCTCGAATCCCTCCCACTCCGAGCGAGAGGCCATGCCGGATTTCGCCTTTGCGTTCCTCGACTGCGAGTTCGGCGGACTCGACCCGCAGCTCCACGACATCACCGAGATCGGGGTGATCGTGACCGACTACCGGCTGGCGGAGCTGTCCGAGGGGGAGTGGAAGATCTCAGCGCGAGCGGACCGCATCACCGACGAGGCGGCGAAGATCAGCGGCTACGACCCCGAGGCCTGGCGCGGCGCGCCCGGAATCCGCGAGGTGCTGACCGGGGTCGCCGATCTCCTCCCGGCGGGAAAGACGGTGGTGCCCGCAGGACAGAACGTACGCATGGACGTGCAGTTCCTCGAGCTCGCCTACAGGAAGTGCGGGATCCCGTACCCCTTCGACTACCACGTCATCGACCTGGCGACGCTCTTCTACAGCTGGTCGCTGGTGGCCGGCGAGGTGCTCCCCGCGCTCTCCCTGCGGCAGGCCGCGGTCAGCGCAGGCCTGGCCGAGGGCCCGATGGCCCACCGGGCGATGGCGGACGCGAGGCTCACCCTCGAGACCTTCCGCCACTACCTGGGGAGACTGATGCTCCGCCCCCCGGACGACGATCCGCCGGCCAGGACACCGGAGACCGGCTGACTCTGCCCCCGCGGGCGGGGCGGCGCGCCGCTCAGTCGCCCCGATCCCGATCGCGGGCCTGGCGCTCCACCAGCTCCCACAGACGCCGCTTCAGGCGCTCCTTGAAACGCGGATCCACCGGAACATCGAGGAGATCTGCCTGCAGGAACTCCCGCAGCTCCTCGATCGAGAAATCCATCATCGCATCTTCTGCCATCGTCTGATCCCGCTCTGCCCCGGACGCCCCACCAACCCGCCGCGTCTCGCGCGGCCTGCCCCTCTTCACGCTGCCCCCCGGCTGACGAGGAACGCCGCGCGTCAATCCGCGCCCGCTCCCTCGGATTCCAATGCCTCGACAACGAGCCGTTTCACCCGGTACAGGCTCGAGCGTACGGCGTCGTTGGATCGAGACATCCGATCCGCGATCTCCTGGATCGGAAGGTTTTCGAAGTGACGCAGGACGAACACCTCAGCTTGCCACGGCGTCACGGAAGTCAGTGTGTCTTCGATCACATTCGCGCAGCGCTGGAAGCCGAGCCGCTCCTCCGGCGAGTAGTCGTCCACCCCGAGGGCCGGGGTCCCCACCTCGGCCTGGGCCCGCTCGACCCTCAGCTCGTGGGCGCGCGCCTTCCGGATCTGGTTGTTGACCGTGTTCCGGGCGATTCCGTAGATCCAGGACAGAAGCGAGGCGGTGCCCCTGTAGGCGCTGATCGACCGGAACACGGCCGTAAAGGTGTCCTGCGTCGCCTCTTCGGCGTCCGCCCGATTGCGGAGGCGCGCGTAGGAGAAGTTGTAGACCCGCTGGAAGTATCGGTCGTAGAGGATCGAGAATGCGGGCTCGTTTCCAGCGCGAATCGCCGCCACCAGCTCCTGGTCGGTCCGGACATCGGCAACGGCACTTCGAACGCTTCGGTCTCGGGGCAACGCGGTCTCCTCGCGCTGTCCCTTCCCAGGCAGGGCGGCGAACCACCCACGTTATGGTGGTGGCCCTTTCCCGCAGGAGGTGGCGACCTTTTTCCACTCCGGGGTGTAAACTACGCAGGGATCTGCGCCCCGCGGGTGCGCGTTCTCACGGCGCGAGGCGTCCCCGGATCCGGGCGGCACCGCGGCGGAGCCCATGGCGCCCACGAACGGGGGGCGTGAGGGCCTCGCCGGCGCACTCGCCCCGCGGAGCGGGACGGGCGCTTCGGGTGGCCGGAGGCGCTCAGTAGGGGGTATCGAGCAGGGACTCGAGGCCCGGAGCGCTCTGGGCGATCGCTCGCCGCATCCGGTAGAGGTTGGCCTTGATCGCGTCCTCGGACTTGCCGAGGGCGTCGGCGATGCTGCGAATCGACTGGCGACGCAGGTGCTTGAGGTGGAAGATGCGACGCTGGAGAGGGGTGAGGTCGTGCTCGATCACGGCCTCGCAGAGCCTCAGCATGCGCCTCGCGTCGACGGCGCGATCGGCGGCGACGCTCTTGCCGGCCACCTCGCGCGCATCCCCCTCGAGGGACTCCAGTCGGGGGCGCGCCTTGCGGAAGCGGCGATTCACGGTGTTTCGGGTGACCCCGAAGATCCAGATGAGCAGGGGGGCGGTTCCCTCGTAGCTCCCCAATGCGCGGAAGACCGTGAAGAAGACCTCCTGAGCGACGTCTTCGGCCTCACCCGGGTCGCCCAGGCGCTTCAGCGCGAAACGATACACCCGAGGAAAGTAGGCCTCGTAGAGCATCTCGAAATGCTCACGGCTACCGCTCAGGATCTGATCGACCAGCTCGCGATCGCTGGACCAAGTAACACCGGATTGCGACACGGGATTTCTCCTGCACGCCATCCGCAAGGGCCGTGGGGGGTCTGAACTGGGCTCGAGAGAAGGGCTCGACGGGGTCGGCTCCCGCACCAAGCGATTCCTCGAAGTTCCGTAAGGCGGCGATTCCTGGGGACTCCTCCGCCCTTCTACTCTCTCCCTGATCTTCCCTGATTGCGCTCCTCACAGATCGACGCGGCTTTTCAAGAGTGCGGGACTCGCGTCCCGCCGGGAGGAATTGCACGTCGTGTGCCAGACCGCGTGACGTGTGCAGGAGAGAAGCACAACCCCTTGATTCGGTTGGACAACCGAATCACCCGACCTGCCCCAAAACGACGTTATGAACCCGTGGGGGGGAAGAACTCCATTTCCACTTCTGTGGACACAGCTTCTCAGGCACTTCATACCGGGAAGTCGTCGGGCGCATCAGATCTTCCCCGGACGGATCCACCAGGTGCCGTCTTCCCAGTGCCAGCGATCGACCCGCTCCAGACCCACCTCGAAGGGCCTGAGCGGTCGATCGTCTTCCCCGACGTAGCGCACGCGCACCCGTGCCGTGATCGGGTCCTCGAAGCGCAGCTCCAGCACCTCGATCAGGACCGGGCGCCTCCGCTCGAAGTTCGCGTCCGCAAAGGCCTGGGCGAGATCCGCGTAGTAGTCGAGGAAGAGGTTCGGGCTGCGGAAGTGCTCGCGCATGATCCGGTCGGCGTAGGTCTCGAGGGTGTTGAAGCGCCGACTGGCGAGGCGCAGATAGAAGCCGTCGGCCCGGCGTCGAAGGGCCAGGGCCGTGTCGGAATCCACCGCCACGGAGCGGAGCTCCGGCTCCTGGGGTGCACTCCCGCCCCGACATCCCGCCACCGCGACCAGCGCCAGGAGCAGACCCAGCGCGACCCCGCACCGCGTCCTCATCCGCTGCGGACCGCGGCCTGGGCGGCCGCCAGGCGGGCGATCGGGACCCGATAGGGGGAGCAGGAGACGTAGTCGAGGCCGGCGCGGTGACAGAAGTCGATGCTCCGGGGATCGCCCCCGTGCTCGCCGCACAGCCCGAGCTTGAGTCGGGGCTGTGTGCTCCGGCCGCGCTCCACCGCGATCTGGATCAGGGCCCCGACCCCATCCTCGTCGATCGAGACGAAGGGATCGTCCTCCAGCACCCGCGCCTCCAGATACTCGGGCAGGAAGCTCGCGGCGTCGTCCCGCGAGAGCGCGTTGGTCATCTGGGTGAGGTCGTTGGTGCCGAAGGAGAAGAAGTCGGCGCTCTCGGCGATCGCGTCGGCGGTGAGTGCCGCCCGCGGCACCTCGATCATGGTCCCGACGTGGAGCCGGAATGCCCGGGATCCGCCGGCCACCCGCTTCGCCTCGCGCTCCACCAGGCCGCGCAGCCTCGCGAGCTCCTCGTGGCAGGAAACCAGCGGGATCATGATCTCGGG
>Ga0209536_100011772_pt1 | contig 12782 bp, 10 predicted proteins | sample DeeMarSeWOR28_12_FD_187461 | JGI IMG/M metagenome (GOLD analysis project Ga0209536, IMG submission 187461) | Marine sediment microbial communities from White Oak River estuary, North Carolina - WOR-2-8_12 (SPAdes) (version 2) | ecosystem: Environmental > Aquatic > Marine > Intertidal zone >...
CGAACGCGAGGGAGAACGCCATCGTGTAGATGCCCATGTAGTGACCGCGTCTGCCGGGCGGGGCCGTATCGCCGGGCGCCATGACCTACTCGACGCCGGACGTGCTGCAGGCGACGACGCGGGTGATGGCACGGGCGCGCGTGGGCACGACCTGGAGCGCGCTGACCGACGGCTGACCGGCGGGGCCGTCCTGTCACCACGAGCCCGCCAGCCGTAACGCCCGGCCGCTGTCACCCTGCCTGCTGCTGCCGTTCATCGGGTCCGGGCGATGACCACGTGGCGCTGAATCTCGCGAAATTCTTCTAGCGCCGTGCGGGAATTCGACCGGCAACATCGAGGTCCCGGTCCCAGTATGGCTCCGGGCCGAACTGTTTGATCAGAAAATCCACGAACGCGCGTACCTTGCCGGACAGGTATTGCCGATGCGCATATACCGCGTAGACCTTTAATGGCGCGACCGTATGGCCCGGTAGTAACGGGACCAGGCGGCCGTTGCGGAGGTCGTCGCCGACGATGAATGTCGGCTGCATGATCAGCCCGTGGCCGGCGAGCGCGGCCATGCGCAACGCGTCCCCGTTATTGGCGGAGAACCGGCCGCCGACCTGCACTTCTTCGACGCCTGCGTCGGATTCGAATCGCCAGGTATCGCGGCCGGCCCAGTAGGTGTAACCCAGGCAGTCGTGCGCGGCGAGATCCCGCGGCGTTTCGGGATAACCGCGCGTGTCGAGGTAGGCGGGGGCGGCGCATACGACGAGGCGCACCGGGGCCAGGGGGCGTGCGACCAGCGACGATGCATCGAGCCGCGTGATGCGAACCGCAAGGTCGAAACCTTCGCTGACCACATCGACCACGCGATCGTCCAGCGCCAGTTCGACCTCGAGATCCGGATGCTCGTCCTGGAACGCCGCGATCGCCGGCGTCAGGTGGTGCATCCCGAAGGTCATCGGCGCATTGATCCTGAGCGTGCCGCGCACGGCTCGCGACAGATCGCCCACCGCGCTTTCGAGTTCGTCGACCTCGGCGACGATCTGCCGGCAGCGATCGAAATAAGCCTGGCCGGCTTCGGTGATGCTCAGTCGGCGGGTCGATCGGTTCAGGAGCCGGACGCCGAGGCGCGCCTCGAGCTGCGCGACGTACTTGCTTACCAGCTGCGGAGAACGATCCAGACGCTCGGCAGCCCCGGAGAACGAGCCCTCGGCGACGACCGTCGCGAATGTGCGCATGCCTTCCAGTGTATCCATATAATCAACAAATCATAGATAGTAATTCAATATAAGTCCTATTTTTCTCCTTTTTGTGGATTTGTAAAGTAGCAGTGTCGATCGATTGATGATCGACCGGCGATGGCAGCATCCACTCACGCCGGGCGGCAACCAGATCCGGACCGGCAGACAGAAAAGGAGTACTGAAATGATTGATACCAGACTCGCCCCCTACGGGGTGGCCCTCCTGAGAGTCTCGCTGGGCGTCATGGCGCTGGCGCACGGCCTGCTCAAGATCCTGGTCTTCACGCCGGCGGGAACGGTCGGTTTTTTCGCATCGCTCGGATTGCCGGCGTTCCTCGCATACGCCACTATCGCCATCGAGGTCGGCGGCGGACTCATGCTGCTGGCCGGCGCGTACACGCGGCAGGTCGCCATCGCGATGATCCCGGTCCTGCTGGGTTCGATCGTTTTCGGGCACTGGCAGGCCGGCTGGCTGTTCTCCAACGAGGGCGGCGGCTGGGAATTCCCGGCTTTCTGGGCGGCGGCCCTCGCCGCTCAGGCGCTGCTCGGCGACGGTGCGTTCGCACTCAGGCCGGCCGCAAGCCGGCTCCGCCAGGCAACCGCCAGCTGACAGGAGAATGTGAAGAAAATGACGATGAGGCCTCACCAAAAACAGCCGGTCGTATTCGTATCACACGGTGCGCCGACCCTCGCGATCGAGGATGGTGAGGCCCATCGCTTCCTGAAGGATTACGGCCAGGCGCTGGGCCGGCCGGGGGCGATTCTCGTCCTGTCCGCCCACTACGCAGCGCCCGTCGCGACGGCAACCGCAGCGGAATTCCCGGAAACGATTCACGACTTCGGCAATTTCGCGCAATCGCTCTACGATATGACCTACCCGGCGCCGGGCAATCCGGCGCTCGCGTCCAGGGTCGCGAGCCTGCTCGAGGACGCCGGATTGCCCGCCACGACCAGCGCCGAGCGGGGCCTCGATCACGGTGCATGGATTCCGCTGGCGCTCATGTACCCGGAGGCGGACGTCCCGGTTGTCCAGCTGTCCATGGATCCGCGCCGCGGACCCGATTACCACTACCGGCTCGGCACGCAGCTGGCACCGCTTCGGGAGGAGGGCGTGCTGATCATCGGCTCCGGCGGCGTGACGCACAATCTCGGCAAACTGGACTGGGCGGGAACCCACGCGGCGACGCCGGACTGGGCCTCCTCGTTCAACGAGTGGGTCGCGGATGTGGTAACCGACGGGCGCATCGATGATCTGCTGGCCTATCGGGAGCGCGGTCCGAACGCCGCCGTCAATCACCCCTCTGAAGAGCATTTCTTTCCGCTGCTCTTCGCGCTCGGCGCCGCCGCCGGCGACCAGCCGCGTCAACGCGTCCACCACAGTTATACCTACGGCGCGCTGAGTATGGACGCCTGGCAGTTCGGTCAGGCAGCCTGAACGGAAACGCCTGGCGCTGACACACCCGCGTCCCGTTTCCCGGGTCGCCGGGTGATAAACTCGACGCATCGCGGCAAAGAACGAAGCCCAGATGTCGAAGAATCCCTACCGGCCCTTTTCGCCAAATCCCGAACTCGTCTCGCGACTGCCGGTGATCACCGGCAACGAGATCAACGGCGTCGGCGAGACAGAAATAAGGCGCCCGCGCATGGTTTACTGGGCGCCGGATCCGGACGACATCGAGTTCGGCGAGGTGCAGAAGTGGTTCTACCAGCACGAGCCGCCGGACCCTGTGCTGATGGAGGAGCGCGCGCGCCGCAAGGCGATACTCGATGCGCCCGTGCCCGAACTCGCGGCCACGCCCGCTGACCGGTCGCCCGACGAGTGGACCCGGTCGCTCGACCGGTTCGTCGATGCAGGTGACTGTGAAAGAGTCGGCGTCACGCGCCTCCGGCAGGAGTGGGTTTACGAGCATCACGAGACGTCGTTCGAAAACGTGATCATGCTCGGCGTGAAGCACGACTACGAGCTGCTGAAGCACGTGCCCGACGTGGTGGGCGGTACGGAGGTGACGCGGCAATATTGCCGCGCCGCCGCCGCCGCGAAGAAAGTCGCCGGCTGGCTGCGGGAACAGGGCTGGGACGCGGAACCGGTGACCGGACCCATGGTCGGCAAGATCCTGATGATCCCGCCCGCACTCGAGTGCGGCTTCGGCGAACTGGGCAAGCACGGTTCGCTGATCAACCCCGAGTTCGGCTCAGGATTTCGCCTCGGCGCGGTGCTGACCGACGCGCCGTTTGCGACAACGCCGCGGCGCGAATTCGGCGTCGACGATTTCTGCAGCCGCTGCCGCGTCTGCGAGAACGCCTGCCCGCCGTACGCGATCAAGCCGGAAAAGGAGATGGTCCGCGGCACCCTCAAGTGGTATGTCGACTTCGACAGGTGCATACCGTTCTTTGCCGAAACTTCCGGCTGCGCTATCTGCATCGCCGTCTGCCCGTGGACCATGCCCGGGGTCGGCCTCAACCTGGCCAGGAAGCTGGCCAGGCGGTCGAAGAAACTCGAACGCGGCGACACACCGTAAGTCCTTTTATTATCGGGAATTTTCTTTGTGACGTTCGTCACATTCAGGTATCGTTTTACATATTTCCTGATACAGACTCGTGATTCGCCTCACAGAATGCCGGGGAAGACTTCCTTAGGTTAACCTTCTGACCAACCGACGAGTGTCCGCGCCGTGACCAGACCGCTGAAGCTAGCTATTGTTGCCATCGTACTCTCGGTTTCATTGACCGTAGCGGCCGATGAAGGCGACTGGTACGTCGCGCCGTCGGTCGTTTATTTCGACGATGACCCCGACCGCAAGATCGATACCGGCATTTTTGGTGGCCAGGTCCAGGTCGGCAAAGAGATGAGCCGGCATTTCTGGCTGGAGGGGCTGCTCGGCTATCACGACATCGACGGATTCCCGGCCCAGGAGCACCTGGAACTGGGTGTCAACGCGGTTGGCAGCTTTTTCCCGGACAGCCTGTTTTCCCCGTATGTGATTGGCGGCCTCGGCTACCTGCGTGCGGATGTGGGTCAACCCGACTTTGGCGGCCTGCCGCAGGCCGGCTCGGCATCAAGCAGCGCGACAGCGACCGCCGGACTCGGACTGAGAACTCGTTTCGGCGAGAGCCGCTGGGCACTTCGCACCGAGTGGCGTTTGCGGCACGCCTTCGATGATTCCCTGACCGACAACATTGTCTCGATCGGTCTCCAGTACACGTTCGGCGGCGGCGCAAGTGCGGCGCCGATGGCAGCCGCAGCCGAGCCGGTTGCCGAGATGGACAGCGACGGCGACGGCATCGTCGATGCTCGCGACGTGTGCCCGAATACGCCACGCGGCACTACCGTGGACGCATTCGGTTGTACCGCCGACAGTGACCGCGACGGCGTACCCGATGATCGCGATCAGTGCCCGGGCACCTGGGGCGCCGAGGTCAACGCGGACGGTTGCGAACCGGTGCGGCTCAACAACGTCTACTTCGATATCGAGTCCGCGGTCCTGACCGCGTATGCGAGAGGCAAGCTTGACGAGGCCGTTGTTATCCTGAAGAGTAATCCGGAACTGCAGGTCGACATTGCCGGCCACGCCGATTCCAGCGGACCGGAGGAGTTCAACATGGCGCTGTCTATCCGTCGCGCAGAAGCGGTACGGGCCTACCTCGAGCAGGCCGGCATCGATTCCGCGAGGCTGACCACGCGTGGATACGGCGAATCGCAGCCGATCGGTTCCAACGACACGTTCGTCGGCCGGGCCGACAACCGGCGCGTCGAGCTGCACGCGATGGGTCGCTGAGCGAAACACGCCAGTGTCAATTCGGTAATAAGGATCGGCCGGGGCCGATCCTTATTCCAGTTCTCCGCCGTGGCAATCCTTACTCGACCGGGCTGAAGCCGAGTGCCATCCGACCGCTGAATATCTGCTGGCGCCTGAGCGGCAGCGGGTGATAGTGCAGGGCGCGAATGTCGCGAACGATTCGTTCCATGGCGTGACCGCGATAGAAGCCAGGTCCGCCAACCAGCTCGGCTGCCAACTCGACGGTCTCCTTGACGTGCTCGGCGACGATCGCCTTGCGTGCCAGGATGTCGCTGACGAGTTCGATGCTCGGCGCGAAGCCGTGATTGTCGTTGCGGCGAATCATGTCATCCAGAGCCAGCTCGGCGATCGTTTGCGCATTCCGAAGCACCCCCAGGACGCCCGCGAGTTCGGTGCCCCTGCGTTTCGCCGCGTCCAGCGCCATACAGCTGGCTGCTTCTGCCAGTCCGACGTAAGCGGCCGAAATCAATGGCATCGCGGTTGGCAAGATCACTTCCCACATGGGGTGCCACTGTCCGGCGGGGCGGCGGGCGACGATGGCGGCGTCGGGGACGAACACGTCGCTATAGACGACGTCATGTGAACCGGTTGCGCGCATGCCGAGCGTGTCCCAGGTCTCGACAATCTCGATCCCCGGACTGTCCTTCGGAATGGCGAAGTGCAGCACCTCGGCCCCATCGCCGCGGTCGAAGCTTACGCTGGTCGCCAACACGTCGGCGCCGGGACTGCCGCTGACGAAGTGCTTTCGCGCGCGAACAGTGTAACCGCCTTCGACGCGTTCCGCCGTGCCCGAGGACTGCAGCCAGTCATTCGCGCCCGTCGTCGAGATGATCCACTCGTTGGAAGCGACCTTCTTTAACGCGTTCGTTGCCGCGTCGTCGCCCCGCAGGTGTTTGTATACGTTGGCGCCGACCGTGTGCGTGTGCATTGCGAAGGTCAGGGCCGTAGAACCGCACTGCTTGCCGATCTCGCGAATGACGCCGCACATGTCTGCAAAGCTGGCGCCCCCGCCGCCCAGTTCGACAGGGATCCCGGCCGAGAAAAATCCCGTCTGCCGGAGTTCTGCGAAATTATTTGAGACGAACGTACCCGAACGGTCGTGATCGGCCGCGCGCTTGCCGAAGTTAAGCGCGAGCTTGCGCACGTCCCCGACCCAGTCTCTAGATGCGTTGAATGTCGTGATCTTCGATGCATGGATATTCATTGGATTTTTCTCCGGTAAAGTAGCATTTACGCTTCGCAACAAGCGCGGCGATACATTCTGTCGGTATACAAAAGTGGGCTGACGTCGCTGTGTTCGACGGCTTTTACCGCGCCCAGGAAAATCGTGTGGCTGCCAGCGTCCATGGCCGAGGCGAGCGCACAGTCGAAACTGGCGACGCTGTTGCAAAGCATGGGCGAACCGGTCTGTCTACGCGTCCACGAACCGGTGTCGAAATCATATGGCTCGCCGATGTCAGGGTTGCCGGCAAACGTCTCAGCAACCGGGCGTTGCGACGTCGAAAGTACGTTGACGCAGAATCCTTGGTTGTCGCGTATGGCCGCACAGGCGGGACTCCGCCTGTTGATACACACCAGCACCACCGGCGGCTCTGCCGACACGGACGCAAAGGCGCTGACGGTCAGGCCGAAGCGTCCTGCAGGCCCGTCGGTCGTGACGACGTTGACGCCGGTGGCGGCGCCTCGCATTGCCCCGATGAATTCCTGGGTGGCAACGGATTCGATCGCGCGGCTGATCCCTGTCAGGAGCCGGACTGGCCTGTTACGCCACGTTTGCGATGGCGGAATGCATGCTGCCGCGTCTTTGAACAGATGATGGTTCATGTAATTCTCCTCGGGGCGCCTGTAGCGATTTCGGTGAGGCAATCCTCCGCGCCGGGCGTCATTTCCTGCGCCGGTCAGGCGTCTATTTGTCGTCTATAATGCGAAACTGTGGCCAAACCTATAAAAATCAGTCTTTTAGGTGGCTTTCGGGCATGCCGGGAAGACGGCGAACCGGTTATATTTTCGAGCAGGAAGGCGCAGGCACTGATCGCCTACCTGGCCCTGGAGGCCGACCGGCCGCAATCACGCGAGAAACTTGCGTCGTTACTGTGGGGAAACACCGGGGAAGAACGAGCACGCCATAACCTGAGGCAGTCGCTGGCAAAGATCCGGCAGGCCCTCGGTGAGATTGTGGTTGCGAGCGGGGATTGCCTCAGCCTCGACCACGCTGCTTCCGAGACGGATGTCGGCAAGTTCCTGGAGCTGGCCGGCCGGAACGACATTGACGCATTGCGAAACAGCCTCGATCTTTACGCGGGCGAATTTCTCGCGGGCCTCGAGCTGCGTGAGGCGGAGTTTTCGGACTGGCTCCTTATTGTTCGCAATCGCCTGCGGCAGACGGCATGCGACGTGGCGACACGTCTCGTGGACAAGCTCGTCAGTCAGGGGCGCAGCGGGGAGGCGATCAAGGCACTCGATGACCTGCTCGCCGTCGATCCTGCTGACGAAAACGCGCACCGGCAGCTTATGAAAATATACGCATCGACCGGCAACCGGTCCCGTGCCCTGCGTCAGTATCAGCGGTGCCAGAGCGCACTTGAAAAAGAACTCGGCACCGGGCCTGACGCCCGGACAAGGGCGCTTTGCCTGGAGCTGCAGCAGGACACGGATGGCGTCGCCGAACGCACTGCGGAAACGGCTGCCATTGCGCGGGTCCCGATCGTTGCCGTGCTTCCGTTCGAGAACCGGTCCGGTAGCGATGACGGCTATTTTGCCGACGGCATCACTGAAGACCTGATTACGACCCTGTCCTGTTTTCATACTCTTGCCGTTATTTCGCGCGGTTCGTCATTTAATTATCGTGACCGTACCGTTCCGGAAAAAAAGATCGCTGCGGAGCTGGGCGCGCAGTACCTGGTCAGTGGCAGCGTGCAGCGACTCGCGAATCGGGTCCGGATCAACGTTCAGTTGATGGACGCCGATGCGGGTCTGCAGGTGTGGGGACACCGGTACGACAGGGAAATGCAGGACGTTTTTGCGCTGCAGGATGAGATTACCTCGACGCTGGTGTCCACCCTGGCAGGACGGGTCGAGGCAGCGCGTCTCAGTCACGCACGCAAAGCGCCGCCGGAGCGACTCGATGCCTACGACCTCGTCCTCAGAGGCAAGGATCACCATCACCGGTTTACAGCCCAGGATACGGCGCTGTGTATCGAGATGTTCGAGCGGGCGATAGAGCGCGATCCGGCCTATGCGGTCGCGCATGCATGGCTCGCCTGTGGCTACGGGCTCGCGATGGTGTTCAGGCTGGACGACATCCCGACGCTGGTTGACAAGAGCCAGGCCGCGGCGGAAAAGGGACTGGAGCTCGATGAGAACGAGAGTGAATGTCACCGCGTACTGGCGCAGGTGCAGCTGACCAGGGGCAATCTGGACCGGGCCCTCTGGCACCAGGAGCGTGCGTTGTTCTTGAATCCGAATGACGACCGAATCCTGTGCGCGCAGGGCGAAATACTGACGTTCGTTGGCCGTGCTGACGAAGGGCTGGACTGGGTACGGAAATCCATGCGCCTGAATCCCTATCATCCCCAGCGGTACTGGACCCACCTGGCCAGGGCCCTTTTCCACGTTGGCAACTACGAAGACGCGCTGTCAGCCCTGGCTAACATCACCAAACCACGCATCGACGATCATGTTTATGGCATTGTCGCCAATCAGATGCTGGGTAATGTCGATGCAAGTTGCGAGCGGGTTGCGGAGCTCATGCGCCGTTTCCCCGAATTCGACGTGTCCGCGTTCATCGGGTCGCAGCCTTACACGGACCCTGCCTATCGTCAGGCGGTAGCGAAGCCGCTGGACAGCGCCGTCCGCCAGGCCGGGAAATGACCGGTTTTCGACGAAACTGGCGGCGGTTTCAGTTCGGCAGCGACGATACGGCGGCTTCCACCGTTTCGAAGTCGACGACCCCGCCGTGGATCGGCACGACCCGGTCCACCTCCAGCCCGTAGCGTTCGATATTCTCCAGCATGTTCGGCGCGAACGTCTGCGGGGCGGTCCTTCCCGGCGTGTAGAGATCGGCTTCGATGAGCAGTCGCTGCTCGGGCAGGTAGGCCATCAGGATCGACCCCGAGTGCCGGCTCTCCGCGACGTGGTACAGCTCGAGCTTCATCGACTCGTCTTCGTAGGTCCTTTGCTCATCGACAGTCTCTATCTTGATGGGCTTCGGCGCGCGGGCGAGGGCGTCGGGCACGATTGTGCTCGGCTGCTCGGCCATGCGCCGGTAAAAGGCCTCGTTGGCGGCGTGGGTAATGACCGTCAGTCCCTCGGCGACGGCGGTGCGCACGCCGCCCGAGTGATCGAAATGGTGGTGCGTATTGATCACGTGCGTGACCGGTTTGCCCGGCACCAGTGCGCTTGCCGTTTCGAGCACGGCGAGTGTCCTCGTTTCGCTGGGTGCCTCGATGATTGTCAGGTGGTCGCTGAATTCGAGCAGCACGCTGTGATGTGACTGGCCGGTCAGGTACCACACGCCATCGGCGAGTGCTTCTACTTCCACGCTGGCCGGCGCCGGGCCGGAGGCCGGCCTTGCCGCAACCGCCTCGGTCGGGGCGCTGATGTCTGCCGCCGACGAGTCCGTGCGCTGCGACGTTGTCTCCAGCCGAAAGACGTGGAACTCATCGAGCGAGCGGCTAATCACCGTGGGCAGCATGAGTTCACCGACGCTCTCGTAGTCGGAGAAGTCGGTCCGGCGAACGACGTCGCGGAAATAGGAATGAAAATCGGTCGAGCGGATGAAGGCTGGCAGACCGGTCTCGGGGTCGACCGCCATCGTCAGCATCATCCCGTCGTCTGTCGTTACATCTGCAAGCGACAGGCCGTCCGCGGCCCTGACGTTGCTGACTGACGCGTTGCCTGCAAGCGCTGCACGCACGAGCGTCAGCGGGTGATGGTAGAACTCGGACCGGCGCTCCGTGGCAGCCTGTTCGTCTGCTCGTCGCGCGCTCCCGTCCGCGCCGATATCGTAAGCGACATCGCCATCGATGCCGGAAATTACCGGGAATGACCCCCGTCCGCGAAAGTAGTCGAACAGCGGTGTGCGCGTTTCCTCTGTCCGGCCGCTGCCGTTAACGAGATCAATCACCTGCCTGGCCGAGATGTCGAATTCCATCGTCGCCGACTCCGGCGTCATGTCCTGGCCGATATTCAGCCGGCGACCTTCGGCATCGATCGTCAGCGTGCCGGTAGCTTCGATGGCCGCCCTGCCGCCGAGCGCGGCGGCAACGCTGTCAATGAACTGCTGGCCGGCCGGGACCGGCGCCTCGGCGCAGGCTGTCAGCAGCAGGATGACGATGGTCAGGGGTCCGTACCTGAAATTCATGGTTGGGCTCCTCGGATGGACGAGATGGCTTTATCGACAGTTTAGACCAGAATGGACGGCTGTCGCTTTTCCTGTCGTCTATCTCCGTTCGCCCTGCCGGTTGCCGTCGACCGATTGCTTTACGTCGAGCGGCACCCGCGTGCCGTACTCCGTGATCCCCGACAGCCGGCTGAAGTACCCGTAGGCGAGCCGCGAGACTTCCTCGATGACCGCACCACCGTCGCCGCCGTAGTTCGACATGACGACGAGCACGTAGGGACGGTCGGGCACGTCGACGATGCCCCACACTGTTGCGACGCCGGTAATTCCGCCGGGCTTGAAGGCGATCGGGATTTCAGGCGGCACCGGGCTGCGAATAGGACCTTCCTTGTATAACTCGAGAATCTCCCGAACCCGCCGGCACGAGGCCTCGCTCATGGGCAAATCGCAGGCGGCGATCTTTGTCATGATGAGGGCAGCATCCCGCGGTGACGACAGGTTTTCGTTGCCCAGCGCAGACTGCTCCGGGCGAATCATCCTGCGTTGCAGCAGCGTGTCATTCGCACCCAGCGAGGCCGAAAGCCGGTTGATCGCATCCATGCCAAGCTCGTCGATCAATATGTTTGTCGCAGTGTTATCCGAGTACAGGACCATGTAGATGGCGTAGTCCTCCAGTGACAGGGCAGAGCCGCCATCGGTCAGCACCTGCAGGACGCCGCTGCCGCCGGTGCGAACCGAGTCCGTCATTTCGACACGCTTTCGCAGCAAAGCGGGGTCCGACTCCGCGCGACGAAACAGCTCGAGCAGGATCGGCACCTTGATCGCGCTTGCCTGCGGGAACGGCAGATCGTCGCGAATCATCCAGCGGTCGCCGCTGGTCAGGTCGAGGATGTGCAGCCCTGCGACGCCTTCATATGCCTCCACGACCGACTCGAGATCCGACTGCAATTTTGCACGGAGGATTTCCCGATGGGATTCCTGGGCAAAACCGGTTGCGCAACAGGCGACCAGCGCCAGGGTAATAAACCTGGAACAAAGTATCGATTTGAACAATGCGGCTCCTCCATCGAGCACCGGTCCCGGACAGTTTAATGCAAGCAGGCGTGATCGTTGTGCATCGTGGTCCGGCAATTTCTGGTTCACCGCGCCAATCGGCGAGTGCTAACCTAAGCTCAGTTTGCAGCCGCAGCCTGACGACAGCCGCCCTGATGATTCTGGATATCGTAATTCTGCTCGCGGCGGCCGTCGTTGCCGTGCCGCTGTTCCGCTACGCGGGCCTCGGCGCCGTTCCCGGGTTCCTGGTCGCGGGCGTCGTCGTCGGGCCGTCCGGACTCGGCCTGATCGACAACATCTCGGAGATCAGTCACCTCGCCGAGCTCGGAGTCGTCCTGCTCTTGTTCGTTATCGGGATCGAGCTCAAGCCGTCGCGACTCTGGCTGATGCGGCGGCAGGTGTTCGGGCTCGGCGCACTGCAGGTGCTGATCACGGGCGCCGTCATCACCGGCGTTGCCATTTACGGGTTCGGCGCCGCCGTGCGCACCGCCGTCCTGGTCGGGCCGGCACTCGCGCTTTCGTCGACGGCATTCGTCCTGCAGCTGCTGGCCGAGCAGCGCATGCTGCACACGGAATATGGGCGTGCGTCGCTGGCGATCCTCCTGTTCCAGGACCTGGCTGTCGTGCCGCTGCTCGCGCTGGTGCCGCTGCTTGCAATGCCGCAGCTGACGATCGGCGCGGACATCGCGCTCGCGCTCGCCGAAGCGGTGGCAATCCTGCTGCTCGTCGTCGTGGTCGGCCGCTACCTGCTGCAGCCGGTACTCTACCGCGTCGCGCGCGCCGGCAACCGGGAGGCATTCACCGCGCTGGCAGTGCTGCTGGTGCTCGGTACCGCGCTGCTGACCGAGCATATCGGCATGTCGATGGCGATGGGCGCGTTCATGGCGGGGCTGCTCATCGCGGACTCGCCGTTCCGTCACCAGGTCGTTGCGGAGGTCCAGCCGTTTCGAGGCCTGCTCCTTGGGCTGTTTTTCATGTCCATGGGCATGTTCCTGGACGTCGGCGAATTCCTCGCCCGCCCGCTCGACACGCTTGGCATCCTGGTCGCGCTCATCGCCGTGAAGCTCCTGGTGCTCTGGCCATTGACGATGGCATTCGGTCTCGGCGCAAGAACCGGCGCAGCCGTGTCGCTGCTACTCGCCCAGAGCGGCGAATTCGGCCTGGTGCTGTTCTCTTACACCCGCCAGGCGGAGCTGATGCGTCCGGAGATGTTCCAGCAGCTCCTGCTGGTGGTCGTTCTCAGCATGCTTGCGACGCCCGCCCTCGAGCTGCTGGCGCGGCGCCTGCTGGAGGCACGCGAACCGGCGGAATCGGCAGGCGAGGAGCAACCGGAACCGGCGCCCGTCATCCTTGCCGGCTTCGGCC
>Ga0209536_100011774_pt1 | contig 12781 bp, 7 predicted proteins | sample DeeMarSeWOR28_12_FD_187461 | JGI IMG/M metagenome (GOLD analysis project Ga0209536, IMG submission 187461) | Marine sediment microbial communities from White Oak River estuary, North Carolina - WOR-2-8_12 (SPAdes) (version 2) | ecosystem: Environmental > Aquatic > Marine > Intertidal zone >...
CTCTGCCTTTACTTTGCCAGGCCAGGGGGAGCTGTGGAACAAAGAGCATTCTGAGCCACCTCTATTTCGGCCATCTCAGCCTGGCAAGGGCCAGCATGAAGATTTGGTGCTTCCTCCACCGGAACACTGCCATCAATGGCGCGAATATGCTCCTTTGTGGAGCAGCTTGCCCTGGCCAGAGCCGTGGTTTTCTCTGCCATCCAAGCAAATTCCGGAAGAACCTGAGAAATTTGGATCGGTACTTGTCTGGAGAAGTTTCGCTTTCAAATTGACGTGGAAAGGTTACATGTGTATCTGCCGATTAGGGGCCCAGCCAGCACGCTTCGCTCCACTGTGGACAACATAGGAAGATACCAGGAAAATGGCTTCTTCCCCTGTTGGATTGCGGCAATAACCGTACCAATTTGAGTTCACAAAATATTATTGATTAATTTTAAATATTTAGCTAATTATTAACAAAATTGACACCCCAAAGATCGACCGTGCAAGGTTAGCCATTGGGAAAAAAAATGCCAACCTTTGGCAAAATGAGTCACAGAGTAGCCGTCGAGAGCAAGCGATGCAGTCCGGGAACAGTGAGGGGACGCCTTGTTTAATGCTCGCCGTAGTTAGTCAGAAACCGGAAGAATTAAAATCAAAGGCCGCATCGGGGAGGAATTAATTTCATGCCCAAAGCGGCCCTGTTTGGTCTAATCCGTAGTTCGTAATGTTTGCGTTCGTGGCTCCCCTCTTAATTTTGCTCGCCCGCCGCTTTATCCGCCGTAGTTTCAACGGAAGCGGAGCCCTCAGCGATGGCTGGGTCGGGAGGTCGCGGGGGGTTCATCCGAGAACTGCCCCCTGGCGCCATGTCCCTTGCCCCGTGACCGTTGCTCGACGCCCCTTGCTCTGTTACATGAGCCGTGATCTCGATCTCCACTCGACGGTTAGCTTGCCGACCTCCCGCGGTCGTATTGGGCTCAACGGGGTTTTTCTCTCCCATACCCAGAGCGCCAATTCGAGTTGAACTGATGCCTTTGCCAACCAGGTAAGCTTTCACCACGTTTGCCCTGAATTCAGAGAGCTTTCTGTTGTACTCCGGCCCGCCTAATGTGTCTGTATAGCCCTTGACCACGATCTTCATTTCGGGCTGCTTCAACATAACTTTGGCGAGCTTGTCAAGCTCATCCTGCGTTTCCGGAGCAAGCTCATTGTTGTTATAACCAAAGCGAAAGACCAGCTCGAGATCGTTCAATGAGATGGTTTGCTCCTCAGGATTCGTCTTGCTGGACTCCAAGGCGGCAGAAGCTTTTTCTATATGCTTGGGATTGCCAGAGACCTCTGGAGTCACCGGATAGCTTTTCTGCTCTGGTCGCCGTGTGGTCGGCGCCAGGTCTCTCACGGGCTTCCTGATTTTATCTTTTCTAGAATAGCTTGGTGCAGAAGAGATACCCAATTTTTCAAGAACGATGACCCCATAATTCTGAACGGTGGCAAGATAGTCCTTGTGCGAGCCAAGGAAGATGAGATATCCAGACAGTATGAGGAGTATCAGCAAAAAACCATAGAGTACCGCCCTTGCGCGCCTGCCGTATTTTTTCATACCCGAGCGTGCCACGGCTTGCACCGTGGCTTGCTCGGTTTCGCCGGGAAGACTGAGCTCTTTAGCGCATTCCTTGATAATCGAAGGTTTGATGGTTTTCACGTCCTTAACATAGCCGGTCAGCAGGGCGCGATCGCACATGATGTTGATCAGTCGCGGAATGCCGCGGGAGTACTTGTAGATCTGATGTATTGCCTTTAAAGTAAAGACCTCTTGCACATTACCCGCAACCTTCAGCCTGTACCGTACATATTCTTTGGTCTCTTCGTGTGTGAGCAGGTTGATGTTGTAGGTGAGTGTAATCCTCTGCCGCAGAGCTCTGCAATCCTGTGTTCGCAGAAGATCATTAAATTCATTTTGCCCAACAAAGAATATGTTGAGCAGTTTTGTGTCTTGTTTTTCGATATTTGAAAGCAGACGAATTTCTTCGAGTAAGTCCGGCGGGATTCTCTGGGCTTCATCAATGATAAGAAGCAAATTTTTGTTGTATTCGCGAAACTTGTGCAGATAGTGGCTAAATGTTTTTAGAAAGTCGAATTTATTGGTAAATCTTTTTCTTATTCTAAAGGCCGCTGCAATAAAGTTAAAAAACTCGATGGTCTCCAACTGCGGGTTGGGAACATTCGCCACGATGGTATCATTTCCTAGATCATTGACCAGAGCGTTAATCAAAGTCGTCTTGCCGGTACCCACCTCACCGGTAAGCAGCAGAAAGCCATGCTTGTCGAGTACGCCGTACCTCAAGATAGCCAGAGCTTCCCGGTGCTTCTCTCCCAGCCAGAGGAACCTGGGGTCCGGGTTTATCCGGAAAGGTTTCTCAATGAGATTATAGTGAGATAGGTACATGGTACTCGTATCAATTGGTCTTGATCTCTCGCAGGAGCTTCTCCGCCTCGTTTCTTTCAGGAAAATCCTTTTTCATTTTCAAAGCCTTGTTCAGTGCTTCCAAAGCCTTGCCTCTCTCGCCGATATTCCAATGGGCCAGTCCTAAGTGATAGAGCACAGCCGGATTGTCCGGCAGCTTCTGTGCCGCCTCATTGAGTTCGGAAATGGCACTGGAGTATAAACCTTTGCGAATCAACGCAAGACCCAGCGTGTCAGACACGTTGGGATCATTTGGCAGCCGGGCTTTCGCCCTTCTGGCTAATTCCAGGGCCCGATCAGGGTTCTCATTTTGCTGAAGAAGCATATACGCCAGGTTGTTTGCCGCCGGCGCGAAGTCTGGGTTAACCTCCAAGGTCTTTTCGTACATGTTTCGCGCCTCGGCTTTCTTGCCCTGGGCGTCGTATAAAGCGCCCAACGCCATGTAGGCTTGGATAGATTTTGGCTGTTTGTCCAGGATGGTTTGATACTGAGAGATGGCCCTTTCGGTTCGTCCTGTGACCTGATAGAGCCGGGCGAGAGAAAAATATGGCGCCGCCAGATCGGGAGACAACTCCAGGGCTTTCTTGAAGTCGGCTTCGCTCTGCGTGTAGTCTTTTTGAGAAAACAGCAGGGTACCGCGCATCTCATGGAGAATCGCCGCGAGCCTGTCGTTGCTTTGATGTTCGCTGAGCTGCTGGTCCAGGAAAGAGAGCGCTTTCTCTGGCTTATTTTGAGCCAGATACACAGAGACCTTCGCCCCGATCGCTTGAAGGTGTCCGGGCTGCAACTGGAGGACCTTGTCCAGCTGGACAGCTGCGTCGTCGTATCGCCGCTGCGAGCGGTCCAATGTGGCTAGCTGGTAGAACGCCGCAGGATCGCCGGGCCTGATCCCTGCCGCCTTCTCGAATGCTTTCCGAGCCTGCTGCTCGTCTCCTTTCAAGAGGTGGCTGCTGCCCTCGAGCACAAGCGCTTGATAGTTTTCGGGGTCTCTGGCCAGTACTATCTGCAAGTGCTCCATGGCAAGGTCGCTCGACCGTTCGGCCAGGTAGACCTGGGCCAGAGCCAATCTAACCTTGAGGTTCCTGGGGGTGTAGTCCACAGCCTTCAGCAGCGCAGCTTTCGCTCTGGGCTGTTCTCTTTCGGCGAGATAGACGAGCCCCCGGTAGTAAAGAGCACCGGCATGACGTGGCTGGTCTTTGATGATGGCATCGAGCAGCTCGCCAGCTTGCCCGAACTTTTTCTCGTCCAGCAGCATGCGAGCCTTGAGAAAGCGGCCGCGCACATTGCCGGGGTCCTTTTCCAATACACCTGCAATGAGCTTTTCAGACTCCTCGGGTTTGCCCATGTCAATGTACACGGCGGCAATGGCATTCTGGATCTCAACGTTCTCCGGCTGCAGCTCACGGCCCTTTTCCAACCAGTGGAGCGCTTGCTCCCATTTCTTTTGTGATGCATAGAAAACGCCGAGCGTCACGTTCGGGGTGATCTTGTCGGGCGCCAGGGCTTCCATTTCCAGATATGCACTCTCGGCGCCGCCCAGGTCGCCTCGTCTCTGCAGGAAATTGCCCAGTTCCCTGAACAGCAGCGCATTCTCCTGGTTCCTGGCAATGGCTTCCTCGATTTCCCTGTTTGCCTCCTCATACTGGCCCCGCTGCTCGTAGAACCCGGCGAGCGCAAGTCGGGGTTTGGGGTCATCCGGACGGGCCGCCACAGCCTTGCTGAGATACTCTTCTGCTTCCGCTGGTTTCTCCTGGCTCGCGGCAATACGTGCCAGTGCCAGGTAGGCTTCGACATTCTTTTCGTCGATGCTGATGACCTTCTCCAGCACCCGGGTGGCCATTTCCGGTTTGCCTTCCTGCAGCAGAGCGCTCATTTGCAGGAATAAAGCATTCATATTCTCCGGTTCTTTCTGGAGGACGATCTCGGCCTTTTCCTTCGCCTCCTCGGTTTTTCCCGCAAGGAGAAAATATTTCCCAAGGCTTAGCTGGGCATCTAAATTGTCCGGCTCGAGATCAACCGTTCTGGAGAGCTCGGCGAACGCCTCTTGGTGTTGAGAGGTGTTCAAATAAGCCAGGGCTAGCTGGTAGTGGGCCCGTGCGAAGTTGGGATTCGCTTTGATCGCGTTCTTGTATTCGATGATGGCCTTGCGGAACTCCTGTTTCTCAAAGTAAGCATCTCCAAGCTTCATGTGCTCGGCCCCCTTTTCGGCCGGGCTCTCCTTGCAGGCCAGAACCATGAGCAGCATGACCAGCAAAAAACAAATCTTCGCACGGGGATATGTCACTGACACCTCCTGCGGTTCAATCCGGGGTTTTCCGTGTAATGTCATGTATCGGAATTTCTATAACTCACAGAATTCAGATGGCTTCTCGTGGCATCCTTCTCATGCCATCCTCCCGCACCCTCTACTGTTGTTTTTTCTAGCCACGGCCTGTTTATCTCATGAATCACCATATTTTTCAACAAGATGCAATCAACCCGCTACTCCCATTGCGGCCTCCGGCCTCACTCCCAACCCGGGGGCTTATGGATGGAAGGTTGGGGCCTACGGACCGGAGGAAGCGAAGCGAGCCACTAAGCGCCAGGATACTCGATCATAGGGCAAATTGGTATCCTTTTTAAGCGACAGCGAAACTACCTTCTTTGCGGTCACTCCATACGACTTGGCCAACAATGAAAACGACCTCTCTGAGGTGGTATCTTACACACCAGGAGAGCCTGCAAATCTGGTGCCTAAGGCGAGTCTTGTGGCCAGTCCCTCCTCGGGCGAACCGCCGCTGGCGGTAAGCTTCGATGCCACGGCCTCGGACGATTCTGCCGGGACGATTGTGCCGTAATCCCGGTACTTCGGTGACGATGCAGCCTCCACAGGTTCGACCACCATCCACTCAAGTTCCAACAGTGAGAAATTTATTACCACAAAGTGGGATTGATCTTCCTCAATCAGGAACGGAGCAGCCTTTTTCCCCACTCCATTGGTTTATTGAGAAATTGTTTAGTTTCAATGAGTTATATTGAATAAAACAACCTGTATGTCACCTGGCACGATTATTGATGAAGGTCTTACGGACAATAAAGTTTACCCGGCCTTGATAAGCACTGTAACCAAGCATACGATCTTCGCTAAAACCCATTCGCTAAACCCAAGAGCTAAATTTGAGATTTGGGCGGACTGATAAAAATAGACTGTGAAAGGAGGAGAGTAGTAAAGAGTAGTAATTGATAGAGTGAGAAAGTAACGACAGACCCGAACGATTAAAATCTAAAACAATAAAGGAAGGGAGGTGAATAGGTGAAAAAGTCTTCATTTTTATGTAGGCTGGTCATGATTGCGGCGGCGGCACTGGTATTAGCGCCCTTGATGGTGGGCCCGGTTGCAGCCGATATGCTAGTAGTCGACGTTGACACGGCGAACGCGCTTACGGACATTAATGCGACTTACTGGAGCGGCAGCGACGAGAATAATGAAACCGATAACGGTCAGCTAGTAAATTCGGACCCCGACACGGAAGAGGCGTGGCTGGAGGCTCTTCTCGGCCTAGTTTTCGACGATCCTTCGGTGGAATACTTCGACAGGATCGGAGCCGGAAATGGCGGGCTCGGCATTGACGATAAGAGCATCAATCTCAACGTCGGTTTTTCCTTTGAGTACGCCGTGGTGAAGCACAACGGTTTCTGGAGCGCATACCAGAATGATGGTGATACCACATTGACGGTTCCCACGACGATCGCTGAATACCGCAACGGGATCAGTCATATATCCTTCTTCAACGGGGACAACGGCAACGGGCACGAGGTCCCCGAGCCCGCCACACTGCTCATCGTGGGCGGCAGCCTCTTGGGCCTGGCTCTCTACAGCAGGAGAAGACTGCGCAGATAGTTTTGCAGGCTAACCAATCAAACTAAAGCAAAGGGGGCGTGGATTCACGCCCCCTTTTCCAGTTACTCTACATATAGGGTCACCGATGTACCGCAAAAATTTCCCGAAGCGTCATGGGCTCTTGCCACCGATGGTGATGTTGAGCACCCCGACCCCTGTAGAGAAAACAAATACCTAAGTTGGTACTTTATTTCCACTTATGGAAAATGGTTTTCCCAACATGAAGCCGAAATTTCCTGGCGCACCATTCCCTGAAAAATGAATTTAAGCGGTAACATATTGAAATTTAATAGAAAATTTTTTGTAATTTTTTTAGTCCCAACTCACAAAGGACTGGCACGGACCTTGTAATAGGGTAAGGCATCGAGATTCACCGGGGCACTATCCCCGAGGGCAACATCACGGGAACTCTTTTGGTTCTCAACTGCTTATGGAAGCACTCTTTCAGGGGTAGCCCGAATCAAAACTGGATCAGAGAAAGGAGGTGCGAAAGACAGTCACCACTGTGCCGGAGCAAGCGCGTGTTTCCGGCATCAGAAAATCCACTTCTGTAAACGTTAAGAAAGGAGGCTAAGTAGATGAAAAGGTTTTTAGCAATTTTAATGATCGTTGCACTCGGCGTATTTTTGGTGGCCGGAAGTGCATCGGCGCTGAGCATCAGGCTTACCGAGGGTGCAAACCAGGTAGTCGTAGCCGATGGAGGCGGAGGCGACGTGAACCCTAATCCGGGCGCCGTTACCTTCATTGGTTCCGTAGGCACTTTCAACATCAACGTGTCGACCGGATTGTCCAAGCCGGCTGTGGGGAACCCGCCAATTTTCGTTGAGATGGATCTCAACTCGGTTAACACCAGCACGGGCGCTGGCGGAACTCTGTTGATAGAGCTTTCGGACAACGGCTTCACCCTCAACGCCCCGGGCGCCACTTTTGGGTTTGTCGCCTCGATCGGCGGTACCACAGAGGGCACTCTAGATTTTTACAACACGTATATAGACTACGCTGATGGTCTTTTCGTCCAGGGAGCCCTGATCACCAGCCAGGGTCCGTTTGTGCCCCCGCCCCCAGGCTTCTCGGACACTGCAACTGGCACCGTTGCCTCTGACCCGGATCTTTTCTCTCTCACACAAGTTGTGCAGATGACCCACCCGGCATCAGGACAAGGTACCCGTGTGTCCAGCTTTGATGCCAACCTCAGGAGTGTACCCGAACCCGGCACCCTGCTGCTCATCGGCACCGGCCTGATCGGCCTCGCCGGCCTCGGCCGGAGGAAGCTGCGCAAGAAGTAGCCGGGCCGTAAGTCCAAAACCCTATCTAGACGCGAAAGCCGCTCAGGAATCCCTGGGCGGCTTTTTCTGTGCGTGCACAGCCCGTTCAACTCGTTCTATCGTTCGCCTTCAGCGAACTCGGTCAAAAAGGAGGTTATAGGTAATGGGTCAGAGGTCATAGGTTATTGTTCGGAAGTCGGACGTCATCGATCAGGAGTCAGTATACGATTTCAACGGTTTCAACGATTTGAACGACTTGAACGAGTTCCGCTCAGCGGAACGATATAACGAACGCAGTGATAGAACGAGCGAAGCGATGGAACGCCTTTTACACCCTGCGCCGTGAGCCTCAAGCCTCTCGCTTATGCAAACTCTTCACGTAGGCCAGATCCTTTGCCTGGGTGTTCTTCGTGCCAATACCCAAAATCTGTGTTCTGCCGTCGGGTCCTTTTTTCCAATAGATCCTGCCGCGGTAGGCAAATTCACACTCGAACACGGGAAGCGCCCCTTTCCCGGCAAATACTTTTCGCTTCACGGACAAGCGGCTCTCGTCTTCATTGATATTGTGGATAAACTCCTCTGCCTTGAGTTGAAATTCACTTTGAAGGTTCAGGAACCCCTCAACCGCCCGCTCGTGAAACTCCAGGTTTTTATAGAGGGTTCTGAACCGTTTGGTGGTAATGTCGATCTGCTTTGCCTGGCGCCTGGAGGCGGATTTTTGCGCAGACTCCAATCGACCCAGCTCTTCTTGCAGACGAAGAGCTTCTTCTTCCATTTGTTGACGGGCGGCAACGCTTCCCTGAATTTTCTTCTCGAGCGTTTCAATCTCCTCCAGGGCCTGCTCCTCGGTGAGTTGAACCTTCTTGCTGGCAGAGGCAACCTCAGTCTGAAGCCTGTCGATTTCCTGCTGGTAGTTTTGCTCCAATTCAGCAAGCGTGACCAGTCGCTCCTGCGCCTCCTGCAATTTTTCAGTGGCGCTCTTGAAGTCCTCCTCCATCCGGAGGCTCAGCTTCTCAGCCGCCTCGGCTTTGGCTCGATAGGCCCGGTAGAGCACCAAGCTGAAAAGAAAAATATAGAAGACAAGGATGCTGTTTGCGAGCAAGGTGTTTCTTGGTATCTCTAACTCCACTGAAAGGGTAATCCCTTCCTCCATGATCTTCAAATTTTCTTCGGCAATGCTGAGGGTTGTAAGTGGGCTTCTAACCTGAGGCCCTGGCTGAGTCCTGTCAGCCTGGAGCGGGTAGTTGAATTCTGGAGACAATCGCGGGTAGAGAAGACGGCCAGTTTTCGTCCTTACGGTGATTCGAGGAACCACACCCCATTTGAGCGCGTAACTTCGTGAGGCGTAGCGGTCGATGTTTTGTTGTACTTCGTCTTGAATGCTAATTTCGCCCCGCAACAGAGCGCTGGTGTCGGATACGAGAGTGCCCTGCAACCCCCTTGCCCACGATCTCTGAAAGAGCCCCTCCAACCCTTGAATGGACAGAATGTAAAGCACCGGGGGCATAAATATGCACAGGAAGATGACACGGTAGGATAGGTGTTTCATCATTTAGACGTTCTATCGCTTCGCTCGTTCAAAACGTTCAATCCGTTGAAGTCGTTCAAGACGTTCAAACCGTCACAATGGCAATCGGTAAACGGTGAACAGTGAACAGTGAACGGTAGCCTTTCCTTGGCCAACATCATTGCCTGTTTATGCGGCGAACTCGTTTTAGACGTTCAAAGCGTTCTAGTCGTTCTATCGTTCGCTTACCGCAAAGAAGGTCATAGGTCATAGTTCGGAGGTCCGACGTCAGAGATCAGAGGTCAGTAAACGGTTTTAACGACTTTAACGACTTTAACGATTTCAACGGTTTCAACGATTTGAACGATAGAACGCGTGACGCGTCGCTGCCGACGCGACCGCTTCCTCCTTACTGCCGGCTGACCCCTGCCTACGTCCTCTCGGTCCTGATCTCCTCCAACAGCTTCTCAGCTTTTTCCCGCTCCGGGAATTCCTCTTTCATTTTCAATGCCTTATCAAGGGCCTCTATGGCCTTGTCCCTCTCGTTGTTCTTCCAGTAGGCCAGGCCCAGATGGTAAAAGACAGTGGGATTGGTGGGCAATTTTTCAGCAGCTTCGCTTAGCGCAGAGATAGCGCTGGGGTAGAAACCTTTGGAAATATAGGCAAGTCCCAGGGTGTCGGCCACATAAGGGTCGTCGGGAAGCCCTGCTTTGGCGGTCTTCGCCAGTTCAAGGGCTCGATCCGGACTCTCGCCTCCCTGGAGCAATCGCCAGGCCAGGTTGTTGGCTGCGGGCGCGAAACTGGGGTTGACCCCCAGGGCATTCTCATACATCCGGCGGGCATTTGTTTCTTTTCCCTCGGCCTCGTACAACAGCCCCAGCGTCACATACCCTTGGAGAAAGTCGGGCCGTTTCTCGAGTATTTCCTCATAATGGGTGATAGCCTTCCCGGTTTCCTTCTTAGCAATGTAGAGTTTCGCCAAGTTCAGGTAGGGTTCCATCAGATCCGGGTTCATGTCCAGCGCCTTCTTGAAAGCAGCCTCACTCTGTTCAAGTTCCTTCTGGTTCCAGAAGATGGCGCCCTGCAGTTGATAGAGCGCCGGTGCTATGGAGACATTTTGTTTGTGTCTGGCAAGCGTCTGCTCGACAAAAGACAGCGCTTTCTCCGGCTCATTCATGTTCAGGTAAAGCGATGCTTTTGTCAGCAGCGCCCGCAAGTTGTCCGGTTGCAGCGCCAGAACCTTGTCCAGATATGCCATGGCCTGGTCGTAGCGGGCCTGGCTCTGTTCCAGAAAGGCTAACTGGTAGTAGGCTGCGGGATTGTCGGGGCGGACAAGCAAAGCCTTCTCATAAGCCTGCCGGGCTCCCTTTGGTTCGTTTTTAAGGAGAAGCGCGTTTCCTTTGAGAAGCAAGGCGCCATCGTTTTCGGGCTCCCTGCCAAGGGCGGCATCCAGTTGCTCCATTGCAAGGTCGGCCTCCCGCTCGCTCAGGTAAACCTGGGCCAAGACCAACCGGGCGTCGTTTAGCTGGGGGTCGTACTCCACTGCCTTGACCAGAGAGGCTTTGGCTCTCGGTCTATCATTTTCGGCCAGAAACACGAGGCCCCGATAATAGTGGGCGCCGGCAAAGCGTGGCTGGTCCTTGATGACCCCATCCAGGAGTTCTGCGGCTTCTTCTAATTTTTTCGAACCTAATAGCAGACGCCCTTTGAGAAAGCGGGCGCGGACATTACCTTCCTCCTTTGCCAGTATTTGATCGACGATCTTTTCTGCCTCCTGAGGTTGCCCCTTGTCCAGATACAGTGCGGCTATACCGCTTTGGATCTCGACGTTTTCAGGTTGAATTTCCCGGGCCTTGCCCATCCATTCGATTGCCTCGTCCCATCGTTTCTGTGTAGCGTAGAAAGTGGCCAGCGTAGTCAACGAGCCGGCCTGGTCCGGGCCGACGTCAACCATCTTCAGGTAAGCACTTTCTGCCGCTCGCATGTCACCTCGGCGCACGTAGAAATTCCCCAGCTCACCGAGCAGGCGAGTATTTTTCTCGTCTCTGGCGATCGCTTCCTTGATTTCCCGTTCTGCCGCCTCATACTCTCCGCGGGATTCGTAGAAACGTGCAAGTTCCATCCTGGCCGTGAGGTCATCCGGCCCGACCGCCACAGCCTGTTTGAGGTAGTCACGAGCTTCCGAGTACTTCTGCTCTTTGCTGGCAAGACGAGACAGTGAGATATAAGCCCTGATGTTGTTCTTGTCTATGGTGGTTATTTTCTTGAGCACCTCTTTGGCATCGTCCGCCTTGTCTTCCTGCAAGAGCACGACCATCTGCAAGAATAGACCGTCAATGTTCTCCGGTTCTCTCTCGATGATGAAATCTGCCCTTTTTCTGGCTTCTTCAGTACTCTTGGCAAGAAGATAGAACTGACCGAGCTTCAGTTGAGCATCCAAATTGTCAGGATCTAGATCTACCGTCTTGTGAAGCTCAGAAAACGCTAATCTCGGTTGTGCCGTCTTCAGATAAGCCAGGGCAAGCTGGTAATGGCCGCGGGCGTATTGAGGGTCCACCTGGGTTGCATTCCGGTATTCGATAATCGCCTTGTTGAATTCCTGTTTTTCAAAGTAGGAGTCGCCACGCTTCATGTGTTTGGCCCGGGTCTCTGCCGGGTTGGTATTGCAGGAAATTATGCTGACGACCGAGATCAGGAATACGCCCGTGCGCAAAAGCCTTAGACCACCATACATGAGTAACCTCCCACACTCTGTTGAAACCATAAATGATGAGCGATAAGTTTGCGGATTAGCATGCCCTGCCACTCGCATTGCAATACTTGTGCCCACTGTAGAACCCGATGTGGCCACCGAAGATCGCGCAACATTTCGGTTACCACTACCATCAACAGTGATTTCGGTCAAGTTTCTTGCTCGACTTACCAGTCGTTCGAATGGAATAGAGCAGGGGTCAGGGCTCAGGGGTCAGGGCTCAGGGGTCGGGGGTCGGGGATCGGGGGTCAGGTAGAGCCAGCGGGCAACTGGCAGCTTGCAGAAGACAGAATCTGGAGGACCAGCCGGCAGAAGTCGGGAAGCAGAGGCCGGAGATCAGATATCAGTACACGATTTTGACGACTTCAACGACTTTAACGGTTTTAACGATTTGTACGAGTTCCGCTCAGCGGAACGATAGAACGAACGCAGTGATAGAATCCGCCGAAGCTTACGCGAAGGCGGCTGACCCCTGACCCCCGATCCCAGACCCCTGACTCCATGCTCCATACCCCATGCCCCCTGCTCCATGCCCTATCCCCTATGCCCCATGCCTTGTGCCTAATGACTTCCTTTGATATATAGTGGCATAACCTGCACGCTAAATTACCGGAGGTGAAGGTGGACTCAGATTGCTTTCGTCGGAGACCAGTCATAGGATTCTGTGCGCTGTTTCAGATACTCTTGTCGGTTCTCTTCACAGGAACTCCACCGGCTTGGCCGGGCACGCTTCCTGCTGACGCCAATCTGGTGTCCCAGATCAGAAAAGTGAGACCCAGCATCGTCGCTGTTGGCACATACTACTTCAAAGACTCTCCCAAACTCAGGTATTACGGCACTGGTTTCGCTGTGGGCGACGGCACCCTTATTGTCACCAACTCCCATACCATCGATCGGATCGAAGAAGAGAAGCGATTCAAACAGCTTCGCATCT
>Ga0209536_100011775_pt1 | contig 12781 bp, 6 predicted proteins | sample DeeMarSeWOR28_12_FD_187461 | JGI IMG/M metagenome (GOLD analysis project Ga0209536, IMG submission 187461) | Marine sediment microbial communities from White Oak River estuary, North Carolina - WOR-2-8_12 (SPAdes) (version 2) | ecosystem: Environmental > Aquatic > Marine > Intertidal zone >...
ACCGGGATACCATCGATTTCACTGTAGGAGTTCATCACGGAGGCTAATCCAGCTTCGCGAATTGCAGCTTCGAATGGTGTAGCATAAACTTCGTAGAGTTCCCGCGGCGGAATTTGCGCGGGTGCCCAGTTGAGCCCCCCCTCCGTCAGGCTGTAACCCAGGAAATGCTTGCCGGTGGCAATCACACCTTCATTTAAGTCTGCCCCTTGCAAACCTCGGACGTAAGCAATGCCCATCTGGGAGATCAGATAGGGGTCTTCACCAAAGGTCTCTTCGGTACGACCCCAGCGGGGATCGCGCGCTACATCTAAAACGGGAGACAAGCCCTGACGGGCGCCGATGACCAGCATTTGATCCTTAACCAGGGCTGTCATCTGTTCAATTAACTCAGGTTCCCAGGTGGCCGCGGCCCCAATCATCTGGGGAAATGTTGTTCCACGGGCGCCTTGATAACCTGATAAACACTCTTCATGGCAGATTGCAGGGATTCCCAGTCGGGTCTGGTTGACAAGAAAATTTTGGATACCATTGACCAAGGCAGCGATTGTTTCTGGGGGTAGGTTCATGAAACCCCCGATCCGGCTGATATGCCCCATACCTTGTCCAATATGGAGGGCCATTTTTTCAGGATCAGCTCCCTGTTTGCCCAATAGGAGCGGCCCATAACAGGACCCTAACTGGGCCACTTTTTCCGGCAGGGTCATCCGGTTTAGTAAATCTACTACGCGTTTATTTATGTCCAGAGAGGCATCTTTATATGGCCAGTTATCCATGACTTGTTTCCTTTAGATTTTGTTGATAATTTCCCGCTATTAGTATTTGGGCTGGCTGTAAGCTCTGGCAACAGCCAGCCCATCGAACCTATCACTGTCTAATTTGCAGCGCTGATTTCCTGACGGCGTTGGGCCATCAAATTGTGCAGGTTTTCAACATCTTGCGGGTAGGATTTGTAGAACAGGAACCAGTAGGCCGTCTGAACCAGTGTGAGAATGGTCATCATGACCAAGAATACGTTTTTAATGCCGATCAGATCGCCCAAGTAACCAGCAATTAGCCCAAACGCAATTGTCGCGATGGCTTCAGCAACCGAAAGCAAGAAAGCGAATGCGGAGCTGCGTAACTCTGGCGGGGTGACAGCAGCCAACACCGGCCTGGTGACACCTGCAGAGGGCAAACCGACTAACAACCCAAATAAGAAGTAGATCAAGAAGAATACACCCTGACTACCCCATTGCACCTGCATCCCAAGGTAACTCATGATCGCTAATGCTACAGAGATGACTTGCATATATTTGATCCGGCCAAGTTTGGGATCTCTGCGGTCAATTCGATCTCCCAAAAAGCCACCACCAAAGCTGCCAACGACAAAACCTAAAATCCAGATGGCAAATACACCAGTGGCCTGATCGGTTTCAAAGCCGTAGGCATCCACAAGATAGGTGATACCGAAGGAAAACAAGATCAAAGCCGGCCACATAAACCTGGCAATAGTGAGGTATAGGAAGGTACGTATTTGGAATAGTTTTTTGAGATCAGCAACTGAAAAGGTGTAGTGTTCTTCGACCTCATCCGCGATATCCGCGATTTCCTCTTCTGATGCCCCGCGGGGTGGTTCCTTGAAAAAGGCCAAAATGATTAAACCGCTGAGAATGCTAAGACCACCCAGGATATAAAAGCCAATGCGCCAGCCATCCGGGACGTTGGCAAGCATCCCAATCAGTGGGGTTGAGACTACCGCGATCAGAGCAGTAATCCCACCCAGGATGCCCATGGCTTTACCGCGTTCATCGCTGGCGAACATATCAGAAACCACTGCCTGAATGATGGGCCAACTGGCAACCGTTCCAATGGCTGCAATTCCATACAAGATGATCAGCATGGTGAAACTTTGGGAAAGACCAGCAATCGCGGTCCAAATCCCCCAGACTCCGGTGACAAACACCAGAATTTTCTTGCGGCTAAAGCGGTCAGCGGCCATACCCCATAAGGGACCAAACACAATGGCAACAACCCGGCTAACACTAACCAGAATGCCGAGGCTTGAAAGTGATAGGCCCAAGGCTTCCCGGATTACTGGGAAAAGGGCCGTAATCAATCCACCTTCAGAACCATCTACGATCTGGGCAAAAGCCAGTGAAAAAACATTGCGCCACCGGCCTTTGAACTTGCCGGGAGTTGGGGAGGCATTTGCGTTTGAAACTTGAGCAGTCATCTCGTTCTCCTTTTATTCATGTTGATAATTCGGATTTTGTTTTGGTCACAATAATCATAGATATAAATTAGAGTGATGGGTATCCTCCCAGGGAGTGAATCGCAGGGACAAAAAAGTGTCAAAAACCTTGACTATTTGTTTTTTGTTACCTAAAATAGGTTAAACTAACACTTTTAGGTAGCAAAATGCCAAAAAGAGCTAAAGCTCAAGTTCGCGGGAACATCCTTGAAGTTCAATCGGAGAGTCCAAATTCTACTAGCCAAATTCGGATTGAGTCGCAAGAATGGTTTACCTGGTTGGAAGAAAATACGAGTTTCGCATTCCGAGATGGCCAGGATTATTTCACAGCCCGCAAAGAACAGATCAAAGGTAAGGGGCAATATTGGTATGCATACCGGCGCCACGGGAAAAAGATGCGCAAAAAATATTTGGGGAAATCGCCAAAATTGACTTTTACTTTCCTAAAGCAAAAGTCAATCGCGCTCCACAATCCAGCCGAGGTCCAACAAAACGAAGTAGCCCCCCTTTTGGATAAACAACAATCCAGTCCGGGGTTGTCCAACAACTCCCTGCTCCTGTCTACCAAATTTACCCCCCCAGGGTTGCCACCCGATATGGTTCACCGGCCCCGTTTATTTGATCAATTCAGCACGCCTATTATTTGTGTGACTGCCCCAGCAGGATTTGGAAAAACCACTTTTGTTATCGAGTGGTTACAACAACAGCGAGTTGATTATGCCTGGGTATCTGTTGATGGGACCGATAATGATCCCTTGACATTTTGGCGCTATATCCTGACTGCACTTGAACAAGAGCTGGAAAATCAATTACCTAACGGGTTGATATTATCGGGTTTCCAAGGCACGCAGAAAATTCGAAATATGCTGGTAAACATGATCAATGTATTCCAGCGTTTTGCAAAACCGTTTTATTTGGTTTTGGATGATTTTCATCTGATCAATAACACAGAAATCCATACCGCGTTACTTTTCCTTTTGGAACAGCGCCCGCCCAACCTTCATTTCATTTTTACCAGTCGAACCCGGTTACCCCTTTCGTTAGGAAATTTGCGCGCTAAAAACCAATTCAGGGAGTTGTTTGCCGATGATTTGAGATTTACGAAACTGGAGAGTGAAGCTTATTTCAGCAAAAAACGGGATTTGCCCCTCTCTGAAAAAGAAATCACCTTGCTCCAAGAGCAAACTGAAGGTTGGATAACCGGGATGCACCTGGCTTCGCTAGCTTTACGCCGTGAGAAAAATATCAGCCAATACCTGCAACAACTCGAGATTTCCTCGCCATTTTTGGAAGAATATTATCTCGATGCAATCCTGTCGCAAGAATCAGAACCTGTTCAAGACTTTTTATTGCAGATATCGATATTGAGACACTTCAACAGTAATCTCTGTAACGCGGTTACAGATCGAACTGACGGCCCAGAAATGCTAATCTATCTCGAGCAGGAAAACCTTTTTATATCCAGGCAACCAAATCGCCAGGGCTGGCATCGTTTGCATACCATGTTTGCAGAGGCTTTATCAGCAACACTAACTTCCCGCTACCCTGACTTACGCCCCGTTTTACACCACAGGGCGGCGGTCTGGTTTCAAGATCAAGGATCGTTAGAAGATGCTGTCCGCCATTATCTGGCAGCCCAAAACTGGGAGCAGGCCGCGAATTTGATCCAGGAGCTGGCACCAAAACTCATCGTACGAGGGGAAGTATATCGACTAAAACGATGGCTTGAACACCTGCCCGAATCTATTTTGCAAACGCATACGCCGCTATATTTAACTTATGCGCGGGTAAATGAAAAATCGTTGGCAGAGATTGTTCAGTGGCTTGAAAACGTCAGGATGGATCAGAATGATTACACTGGAGCCAGTCAAGTCGCTTTTGAAAACCCTGAACGGCTAATCAATTTCTTTGCAGCAGCGGACCGCGATTTATCTTACAATCAAACTACTACATCTGAAACCTACCAAACTTTGTGGCAAGAGATTGATTTGATGTTGTTGAGCCTTAGGCATTGGATGGAAGGAGATTGGCAAGCGGCTAGGGAAAGCCTTGAACAAGCAACGAGCCTGAGTTTTGCGAACAACCACCGCTATATTGCTCTTCAAACTGCTGGCATGTTGGTTATGCAGCATATGAACCAGGGTCACTTGCGGGCAGGTGAGCGGATTATCCAACAAGTGCGTGAGAACTTTCAACTAGGAATTGATCAACTGCCTATGTTGATGATTTTAGCACTATGCTATATCCGATTTGAACAAAACCAGTTAGAGTTTGCGCAGACCTTATTGCAAGAAGGATTGACCCGGGGTGAGCTTCAGCGACATGGTGAAATCTTCATCCGGACTCAATTTCTATTGGCGCGGGTTTTATCAGCGTTAGGAAGAATTTCTGAAGCGGAAGAAGTGATGCAAAAAGTAATAGATGAAAATATAGAACAGGCTTCACCCTGGATATCCATCACTGAACTCAACGCATACCAGGCCCATCTTTGGCTTCTGCACGATAAATTGGATTTGGCTGAAAGCTGGTTGCACCGCACTGGGTTGACCGCAGACGATGCCTTGACCCACGAAAATAGTTATGCCCAACTCATTCATGCTCAAATCCTGATTTCTCAGGGAAAATATGAAATTGCAGATCGATTATTGAAACGGATGCAAATTGCCTTCCCCGCTGGTTTGCGGACAGAACCCAATTTACGATTATTATTACCTCATGCTCTGGTGTTGTTTAAATTAGGCAATCTTAATCAAGCCATACAGGTTCTCCGGAAAGTTCTCCAAATGACACAACCAGAAGGTTACTTACGCCCTTATCTGGCGTATGGTGCTGATATGTATACACTGCTTAGCCTGATAAAACAACAAGGTCAGACATCGAAACCGATTCAAGAATACATTAAATTATTACTTCGAGAATTGAAACAACTGCATGGTGGTATTCAGAACCTTGGAAAGGGAGAGATCAATACTCTCCTGTTGGCAGCTTCCATCAGCCAACGCGAACGAGAAATTTTGGGTTTGATCGCAGCCGGATACTCGAATCAAACCATAGCAGACAATCTGTTTATTACATTAAACACAGTGAAATCTCATCTCCGACGAATCTATGAGAAACTCGATGTCAGCAATCGAACGCAGGCCGTGATCAAAGCACGTGAGGTAAATCTGTTATAACCAATGATATGATATCGATGGTGATCGTGGTTGATATGATGTGGTTTTGGCATAAGGAGACAATCATTTCTGGAAAATTTTCGGAGATCATCTTTCCTTCGCAGCAAAAATGGTCGTAGATGATTTCAACTATAAATGACTATACGCAATTTATTCTTAGAAAAAATTGGACTTAAGTTATTTTGGTCTGCAAATCGTCAATCAGGTTGAATTGTTGGTTGATCTGCGTGCAATTTGCGAGCAGATCGCGTATATTTTGTTGCTACAGTAGATACAATAAATCGTTTTTCGCCCTATATGTTGGGGTTTTAAGGTTTACGTAGATGTGGGTTTCCATTTTTGGGGATCAAAATCGGCCAGTTTTGGCAGATTGAGATGGTGGCCATCGAAGCGTACTTAGCGCACGTAAAACCGTTTCTGACCGCAGTTACGGTTATAATTTGACGCGTTAAAACTTGGATGTGAAGTTCTATACTATAATCATCACTAACTTTCTACATTTCGATGGTTTGGAATTATTTATGAGCCCCATCACACTTCTCTTAGGCACTCTTACCGGAATCTGCATCGCGACCGGCATTATCTTTTTGTTTACGGGTTTGCGCCGTCCCGGCCGGGATCGGATCCAAATCTTGTTTGCGCTATTTGCATTTTCCTACGCTGGTGCAAATTTGACCAGTGTGTTGGAATACAAGACCGACACATTAGAGGAATTTATGCATCTGGGGGATTGGACGGCCCTATTCACTGTACTGACTCTACTTTTTCTTCTTTGGTTTGTAAGTGCTTATACAAAAGTAACCCCCCGTATATTCCTGATTGGTTTAACATTGGTTTTGTGTTTGGTGGCAGTGATGGCAATCGCTAACCCAACCTCAGTGTACTCCGAGATATCTGGCATTATTAAGACGACCCTACCCTGGGGAGAAACGATCACACAAGTAGATGCCAGTGAAGGTATTTGGGGAATTGTATTCTTCTTGTGTCAGCTAATACTAATTGGCTTCTTGATTTTTGCCTGTGCAAAACAATGGCGTAAGGGTGACCGTCGCGATGGAATTATGTTGGGTCTTGGATTGCTGTTCCTGGTCCTCGCTCTAATTTTCGACATGATATTCATCGATAGCGGAATGATCAACTTTGTTTACTTGGGAGATTATGGCTTTATCCCACTCTTGTTGATTATGAGTTTGCAACTCAGTAATCAAGTTATCGAAACGGATGAAGAGTTGGACACTTACCGCCAAAGTCTAGAACAAATGGTAAATGAACGCACTCAGGAATTAGAAAAAACTACAGCTGCTTTGCAGCAAAGTGAACGTCAAACCCGAGCAATGTTGGATGCACCTCCTGATACAACCATGCTGGTAACCCCAGATGGTGACATCCTGGCAACCAACCAGATTGGCGCCTCTCGTTTGGGTCTTAAGTCAGAAAATGCTACTGGGAAAAATATATTTAACTATTTTGAACCAGATATTGCTGCTTATCGCAAGGAAAAAGTACAAGATATCATTCGGATGAAGCAACCCATGGAGTGGGAAGACCAACGGGGAGGCCGGTTTTTCATCAACAGGATGTACCCGGTCATCAATGAACAAGATAATGTTGAAAGCGTTGCAATATTTGCCGCGGATATTACCGAAAGAAAACTGACAGAAAATAATTTGCGTCGCCGTGTTGAAGAACTGCGTTTTCTCAACTTAATTGCTTCCGAAATTTCTTCCCAAACCAATTTAATCCCAACCCTTCAAAAGGTTAACGAGATAATTACCGAACTCTTCGAGGCAATTTCGACCTATATTTTTTACTTTGTCTCTGATGAACAGATCATTGAAGTTATAAGTGGCTTCGATAAAGGAGCTGGGATTCAACAATCAGACACAATACGTTTTCAATTGAATCAACTCTCGTTTACCCAAGAAGTCATGAAATCGGGTAAAGGGGCCATTTTGTCGGATATTGATTCCTTAACGATTCAAAAAGATATTAAGAACTTCCTCACAGAAAATCAAATCAATCATATGCTGCTGGCCCCGTTGTTGGCACGGGGCGTATCGCTTGGAATTATCGCCGTCAGCGCTGGAAATGATAGAGACAATTTCGAAACTCATGATCTTGAATTACTGGCAGTAATTGCCAGTTATGTCGCCGCCGCAATTGAAAATTCTCAATTGATCCAAGATGATATTCAGACTGCTGCAATCGAAGAACGCAGTCGTTTGGCTCGCGACCTTCATGACGCCGTTACGCAAACGATCTATTCTGCCAGCCTGATTGCCGAAGTCTTGCCTCAGGTTTGGGATCGCAATCCAGAGGAGGGTAAACGCAATTTGACCAAGCTGCGTGCCCTGGTGCGCGGTGCTCTAGCAGAGATGCGTACGATGCTGTTTGAATTGCGCCCATCCGCCTTGGAGTTTGCCAGAATGGAAACCCTGTTGGGGCAATTAGGCGATGCCTTACACGGGCGCACCAGTATCCCAGTTCAGGTTAATTGTGATGACATTCCTGATTTACCTACATCTGTCAAAGTAACGTTCTATCGAATCGCGCAAGAAGCCGTCAACAATATTTTGAAACATGCTGGTGCTTCCCAAACGCAGATTGATTTGCAAGAGCAATCGGGTCAGGTGTCTCTACGAGTTTGGGATAATGGACGTGGTTTTAATACAAATAAATCCCTGGAAAGTGGTTTGGGATTAGAGATTATGCGAGAGCGCGCTGAGCATATCGGAGCTCAACTAGAGATCGATAGCCAACCTGGACACGGAACACAGGTAATTTTGCAATGGGTAGTAGAACCCAGCCAAGATTTTTAGGATAGGGTTCTCAAGGATAAATTGATGCAAATCATTTCCATTGCTTTAGCAATAACTGCGGGAATTTGTCTTGGGCTGGGTGTGTTGCATTTATTTCTTGGCTTTCGCGTATTAGATGAAAAAGCGACCTATTTACTATTTGCATTCTTTGCGATTGGATATGGGTTCACTGCCCTTGGGAGCATGACGCGATTAACCTCTCAAACCACAATTCAATATCTTGCACTCGCTCGGTGGAGTTTTCCAGTATTTTGCAGTGTTTACATATTTTTAATATGGTTCGTTGCATTTTATACCAAGCAATTTCCGGGTAAATTTGTAGGAATCTTTTTAGTTGCAATGACATTCATTTTCCTTTTTATCGGTTATCAATTGCCCAAAGAAATTGGTGGGATAATTTTTACAACATTGCCCTGGGGAGATCGGGTAACGCTGTCTGAAGCTGATGGAAATACGTGGTTTCTATTCTGGTTGGTGGTGCCTGTTGTAAGCATCTATATTTTCATTGCCTGCATCCGGCAGTTCCGGCGTGGAGAACGCCAGGAAGCCGTTATGTTATGTATCGGTCTATTATTCTTATCAATTGCTATCATTTTTGACACGTTGATTGATATGGGGCTGGTAAATTTCTTCTATATCAGTGACTTTGGTTTCCTTCCGATGGCGATCGTGATGAGCTTGCAACTATCCAATAAAATGGTCGAAATCCAGAAGAAATTGAGCCAATACCAATTAAAATTGGAGAATATCGTTGATGAGCGTACTTCTCAGTTAAAAATCTCGAATGAGAAATTGGCGCAAGAATTGATTGAAAGACAGCAAGTTGAAAAATCACTCCAGAAAAGCGAACGGCAAACCCGAGCTCTCCTGGATGCACCTTCTGACATTGCAATGCTGATAACGATTGCTGGTGAAATCTTGGCTACGAACCAGATTGGCGCTTCACGTTTTGGTCTATCGGTTGATGAAACGATCGGGAAGAATTTGTTTGATTTCTTCGATCAAGAGACTGCAGCATTCCGTAAAAACCAAAAGGATAAGGTAGTACAGAAAAAACTACTTCAGGAGTGGGAGGACCAACGTACTGGTCGGTACTTCCGCAATCGTATGTACCCGATCTTAGGTGAAAGCGATGAGGTTGAAAGCATCGCCATTTTTGCTGCGGATATTACAGAACAAAAGCGACTACAGGCAAAGGAGATGGAATCGGCTGCAGTGGAAGAACGCAATCGCTTGGCGCGCGATTTACATGATGCCGTCACCCAGACGATTTATTCTGCCAGCCTGATTGCAGAAGTCTTGCCGCAAGTTTGGGAGCGTGACCCCAATGAGGGGCGGCGCAACCTGACGAAGCTGCGTGCCCTGGTGCGCGGAGCCCTAGCTGAGATGCGCACGATGCTGTTTGAATTGCGACCTACCGCGTTGGAGGCCGCTAATTTTGAAACACTCCTGGAACAGTTGGGCGATGCCCTACACGGGCGAACACGGATCCCGGTCCAGATCGAGTGTGATGAAATTCCGGATTTGATCCCATCTGTCAAGGTCGGGTTTTATCGAATCGCACAAGAAGCAATCAACAATATCATCAAACACAGTAAAGCCACCCAAATCCAGATCGAATTACGCAAGCGATCTGGAGAAGTGCTTTTGCGCATATCGGATAATGGATGTGGTTTTGATCCTGCGAAAACATCCCATAGCGGTTTAGGGTTGGAGATTATGCAAGAACGTGCTAAAAATATACAGGCTAACCTTGAAATAGATAGCCAAATCAATCAGGGAACCCAGATCACTGCTCAATGGATGGCTCCTGTTCAGAACGAAAATGAGGTCTAGATGAATAATTGCAAGCCTATAAAAGTAATCATCGTAGATGACCATTTAATGGTGCGGGATGGTCTTAAAGTTTTTCTGTCGGTTCATGATGATATTAAAGTGGTTGCCGATGCCGGGAATGGGCAGGAAGCCCTGGAATTATGTCATCAGCTGCAACCCGATGTGGTTTTAATGGATATCGTCATGCCTGAGATGGATGGGCCCACCGCAACAGCCTTGCTGCGAGAGCAATGCCCCCATATACAGGTTATCGCCCTGACTACCTTTGTAGAGGAAGATTTAGTTCAACAGGCTATCAGGGCTGGGGCCATCAGTTACCTACTAAAAGACGTGCATCCTAATCGTCTGGCACAAGCTATTCGGGATGCTTGCATCGGAAAAGGGACAATTGATGCTTCAGCAGCTCAAGCTTTGATACAAACCAAAGATCAGCCCATCGGTACTGAAAGCACACTAACCGAGCGCGAGCTTGAAGTTCTTCGGCTGCTGGCGCAGGGGATAACCAATAAAGAAGTTGCCCTAACCTTAAATATCAGCTTGGGCACAGTACGCTACCACACCAGCAATATTTACATGAAATTAGGTGTCAGTAACCGCACCGAAGCAGCGCGTTTGGCGCTCGAGCAAGGCTGGATTTCTTAAGCAGGATACAATCTACTCAATGATATACAACATCATCGGGGTCAGCAAACAAACAGCTTCTTAAATTTAATAATTGGGGGTGAAAAAAAATGACGAAACAAGCCAAACAAATCGTGGTTTGGCGTAAAAGTATCTACCAGCGCATTGACCATAGGTTCCAGATGGAGTGTTGCGCGTAGTTTTTGCAACACCTTCGGCGCAACACGTTATTATCCCTCATTCCAAGTTCCTCACTAATTCCATCCACCAGAAGATTCTCTTTAGTGTGCCACCTGCCTGGACACATGTCTAGGCAAGAACTGGCGCGTTATCAGTTGTGAGGCCAACATTTATTTGGAATACTTGAAATGGATGAAGATAAGAGCAGATTCAAAAAGAAACAATCTCATTTCAGAGTCGCATTGGGCTTTCAAAACCACTGCGACCCTGAAACGCGTTATCTAGTCATACTTTCTTTGGGAGTAATAGATGAGGACCAAAAAAGTTCGCGTAATTTTGGCAGCTCAAGAGGCAGATTTGCGTTTGGCATCACAGCTACTGCTGACAGAAGAGCCCAATGTGGATGTTGTGGGTACGGCCAGCACGGTAAACGGACTATTGGCGCTCTTAAAAACATATCAGGTGGACATCGTCATTCTGGATAGCGAACTTTCAGCGAGACAAACCTCTGAATGGATAACAAAAATTAAAAACAGCAAATCTAAACCTAAGGTCATTCTATTAAGTCATCAAGATCTGCATCAACAAGCGGTTACAGAAATAGGCGTGGATGCTATTGTCAACAAAATGGAACCTCCCGAGTATTTAATATCCGCATTTAGACGACTTGTGGCAGAAAGAAAATCCGAAACAAATCAAGATAAGGAGAATATCGAATCATGAGTACAGAAAAAACAAAAAAAGGACCCGCCTTTGAATGGTGGATGATTGCCTACTTTGGCTTGGGCGCCGGATTTTCTGCTTTTGTGCGCCTGCTCATCCCCCCTTATATCACCGAAGCAACGGGTAGCGCAGCTGCAGCGGGGGTCGTGATGGCGACCATGAGTTTGTCTGCGGTGGTAGCCCCAACACTGGGCGGCTTTGCGGATCGATACCGCGCCCACCGGCTGGTGCTCAATTTGGGGATGTTTGGGATTGCACTGGCCTTTGTTGCCTACGCACTCTCTGCCGGAGACGCATTGGTGACCGCCCTGGACGCCATTCTGTTAGGCGTTTCAGTGGCCGCGATTAATGCCATCGCACCGGTTTTTATCGTCAGTGCAGGACTATCGCAGAAGCTGCAAGCCAAACGTCTTACCACGCTCAATGTTCTGGCTCCGTTGGGCCAGACGGTTGGCGGCGCTATTTTGGGATGGGCCGCCACTGCTGGAATGACTTATGACCAGCGCTTCTGGATCGCGGCCTTGTTTATGTTTGGTTCGGGATTAATTGTGCTTTTCTCAACGGCCAAACCAGCGGCACGCATTCAGGTAGCTTCAGCGCCGGATGCGAATAGCGCCGAAGGCCAAACATCACCGGGGCTGAAACAGGTGTTGTTTTCAACTTTTGGCATTTACCTGCTGATTTTGATCTTCAGTTCGGTGGCCTTCAATGGTTTCAACGCCCAGGTAGCCAATATCTTTCCCAAAGTGTTTGGCTTCAGCGAAGCACTGACCTCCTCCGTCATCTCGTTGGCAGGGCTTCTGGGTATCGTTGGATTTTTTGTTGCCGGGGCCTGGATGGCTCGCTCTGGCTCCACTCCCGTCTACACCGGCGGGACCATATTGCGTGTGGTGGGCATTGCAGCATTGGCACTGCTGGGAGCCATCGGGTCGATGCCGGCCTTGATCGTGATAATCGCAGCACAGATTCTGTACTTTAGCCGGTCCTTTGGACGTTTGCCACAGCCCGCAATCGGGGTGCGTTTCGCCGTCATCTCAGCCGGCCAGGCTACCGGATGGATCGGCGGCGCCGGGGCAATTGGCTCATTTCTTGGTTCGCTGTTAGGTGGGTGGCTGGCTGACACGCTTGGTTTCAACGCCATTCTCTGGATGGGTGCCATCAGCAGTGGGATTGCCCTACTGCTGGTTGTCTTTGCC
>Ga0209536_100011777_pt1 | contig 12780 bp, 10 predicted proteins | sample DeeMarSeWOR28_12_FD_187461 | JGI IMG/M metagenome (GOLD analysis project Ga0209536, IMG submission 187461) | Marine sediment microbial communities from White Oak River estuary, North Carolina - WOR-2-8_12 (SPAdes) (version 2) | ecosystem: Environmental > Aquatic > Marine > Intertidal zone >...
TGATAAAGCAATTGAAAATGTCCATAGTAACTATGTCGCTCTGGAAAGCTTGTTTGATAAATAGGCCAGGTTTTTCTTATTATTTATAAATATTGATAAGTCCCCTGAAAATATAATTCAGGGGATTTTTTTTGAAACCATTCTTAACTTCACGCATCTGACATTCCAATTAAATAATTTAATCTGGTCTTAATAGTAATGAAATTAGTAGAAAATCTTGATTCAAATACATTCGAGAAGAAATTAGAAGAAGACATAAATGTAGTTCTTCTAGATGTTCGTACGGCAATGGAAAACCAAACGGTTAGAATACCAAATTCAATTTTGATTGATATCAGCAGCCCTTCTTTTATTGATGAAATTGGGAAACTGGATAAAACCAGATCGTATTTAGTCTATTGCAGAAGCGGAAACAGGAGCTTTCACGCAGGTAACTATATGCTAAGAAACGGCTTTCAGAAAGTTTATCACCTTAAGCCAGGTATTATTGGCTGGCATGGTAAAAAAGAATATAATTCATAGAAGAGTAAGGCTAACAAATGTATTTATCCTTACCGGCGGGATAATTAGCCGGATTGAATAAAGGGGACTCATCGAGGGATATAAACAGGAAGAAAAGGTTTATATATCCAGCTGGCTTGAACAAATTTTAGTTTATAAATAATTTTCTGTAAAAATTTCAAAATCGTTACAGGGATTTCTTACTTTAAATTATTAATGAAGATTAGGACCTTTTATTTAAAAAGGAGTGTAAATTATTCAGAAAATTTTAACTGGCTTTTGCAGCGGCAACCACTAATTTCCTTCCACTTATTTCTGAGCCATTCAAGGCTTTAATGGCTGTATCAGCATCATTTTCATTTTCCATTTCAACAAAACCGAATCCTTTTGATTTTCCACTCTCCCTGTCCATTACTACTTTGGCTGAAATTACATTACCGTGTTTTTTGAATGTGTCCGAGAGCTGATTGTTGTTAAACGTCCAAGGTAGGTTACCAACATATAATTTCGTGCTCACAATTTTCCTTTTATTGTTAAATGATATTGTTAATTATGTCAGCATAAAAATAGCATTAATAGAAATAATTCCAAATGAATCAATTTCTGGAAGACATTTTGAATAACTGTTTTGAGATGTGTAGGATTTTTGAATGGCTGTTAAAGAAAGAAGCCGGAAGTAAACTTCCGGCATTGTCTGATTAAAACTCAACTTTCTTTTTATACTTTGTTGCATATTCGTAAACCAGAGTACTGGCAACAAATATCGAGGAATAGGTTCCAATAATTATTCCGAATAAAAGTGTAAATGCAAAGGCTCTTAAAACTTCACCACCGAATATTAGGAGTACAAGTACTGTCAACAAGGTTGTACCACCTGTCAGAATTGTTCTACTCATAGTCTGACTAACGCTGGTATTAATAATATCAAACAGAGGTCTGGTTTTATGAATTTTTAAATTCTCTCTTATTCTATCAAAAACGATAACCGTATCGTTAATGGAATAACCAATCAAAGTCAGGAATGCAGCAACAATCGTCAAATCAATATCGAGTATGAGTCCGGGGATTAGTCCGTACAGTGCTGCAAATAATCCCAGTGTAATTAAAACGTCATGAAAAAGGGCTGCGACAGCGCTTACGGCAAAAATAAATTTAAATCTAAAACCCAAATAAATAAGGATAGCAATTAGAGCGAAAAAGATTGCAAGAACAGCATCTCGTTTTAGCTCCTCACCGATTTTTGGTCCAACCCGATCTTCCTTAAGAACAGTAAAAGGATTGTCCTTAATTTTATCTCTGAGGTTTTCTTTAATCCAGTCTGCTATACCAACGCTAACAACCATTTCAACATTATCCGGTTCTTCTGAAACACGACCAGATTGAAATCCTGCATCAAAAAGACCATCAATAATCTGATTCGTAGTATCAGGATTTTCGAAAGCATATGTTACGGAACTGGCAGAAGAATCAATTATTTTTCTTGGTACACCAGGCATTAATTTTTCAATTTCATTTTCAATACCTTCAACAACTCTGGGATAAACATCCAATGGAATTGTCTGAATTTCAGTTCTTATCATAGCGCCTGTTTCGCCACCAAATGTTTTTACCTCAAGGTTGCCAAGCCCTATATTCTCTACATCTGACCTCACATCGGAAATATTTATTGGTTTTTCAAATTGAAGTACTATTTCGCTACCACCTTTGAAGTCAATTCCAAATTGAAATCCTCTTGTTACTGCTGCAATTACACCTATCATAAAAAGTAATGCAGAAATAATATAAGTTACTTTTCGAATTCCGAGGAAGTTATAATTTAAATTTTCAAAAAATCTCATAGTTAAGAAACTCCTTAAGCCTTTTTTATTAACCTACAGTTACTGCAATATTTTTAGATACCATCATATCCAGTATTACTCTGGAAATTACCAAAGCACTAAACAAACTAGCTGCAATTCCTATCATAAGAGTTAAAGCAAAACCCTGAATCGGGCCGGTACCAAACTGGTATAAAATTATTCCAGTAAAGAAAGTTGTAATATTAGAGTCAATGATAGCAGAATAAGCACGCGAAAATCCGCTGTCTATTGAAGCCTTAATTGTTTTGCCTGTTGCCATTTCCTCTCTAATTCTTTCAAAGATAAGCACGTTAGCATCTACAGCCATACCTATTGTTAATATAATACCTGCAATACCGGGTAGAGTTAAAGTTGCATTGAAACCAGCCAAAACTCCTAGTATAAAAAGAATTGTAAATGTCAAAGCTGCGGCTGCAATAGTACCGGCTTTACGGTAATAAATTATCATAAATATTCCAACTAACACATACCCAAGAATTACTGATACTAATCCTTTATTGATTGAATCTTCTCCAAGTGAAGGACCAACAGTTCTTTCTTCGATAATATCGATTGGAGCTGGAAGAGCACCCGCTTTTAATACAATTTCGAGAAGTTTGGCTTCATTCAAATCTGCCATTCCTTCAATCTGAGATCTTCCACCTGGTATCTTACCTTTTACAACAGGTGCTGAGAAAATTGCACCATCAAGCATAATGGCAATTCTCTTATTAACATTAGCGCCTGTTATTCTGGCCCATTCGGTTGCACCTTCTGAGTTCATAGTCATATTAACTATAGGCTGCGAAGTATTCGGATCGATGTTTGCATTTGCATCGGTAATTACACCACCAGTCAGCTCTGCTTCTTTATTAACGAGATACAATTTATAGTACTCTCTGCCGTCATTATCTTTGTCTGTCTTTGCTGAAAATTTAAATTCAACATTATTTGGAATTACTTTTTGAACATCCGGTCTGTTTAACATCAACTCCAATCTGTTTTTTTCATCTGTAAGCACATATGCATCAGCTACTCTTCCCTGTGGATCGACTAAATGCGCAATAGAGAAGAACGGGTGCTGCTCTTTAAATTCTTCTTCCGTTAATTCTTTTTCCAGATCAGTTGTATCATTTGCAGCCACTGAGGTGTCTGAATTAGTTTTCTGATTTTCATTCTTTTCAGAGTCTACTTTAACTGAATCCTGTATTTTACCAGCTAATACATCATCTACTCTCTGCATAATCGGAAAAGTAAAATCAGGTTCACGAACGATTCTGAACTCAAGTAATGCCGTACCTTGTAATAATTTTTTTGCTTCCTCTTCACGTGCAATTCCCGGAAGCTCAACTATAATTCTTCTGCTTCCTTGTCTTACGATAGAAGGTTCGCTTACACCATATTGGTCAACACGGTTTCTGATAATTTCTACTGCACGACTGACAGCATCTTCAGCACTTTCCTTTAGGCTTGAAATAATCTGGCTATCTTCATCCCTGATAGTACCAAAATATCGGCTTAACCTTATTCCTCTGTCATTAAGTTTTTTTGCGACAATGTCTACAACAGATTCATCTGTAGTTTCAGCTTCTTTTTGTGATTCAGCAAGTACTGTTCTGAATACATCATCCGAATTTTTTGCCAGCTTCTCAAGCAACTTCCCAGTGTTTACTTCCAGAACTACACGCATACCACCCTGAAGGTCTAATCCAAGCTTAATTCTTTTTTCTCTATTTTTTACTATATCGGGGTTTGCTGCCAGTATACTGTCTTCCTTTGCTCTAAGCAGGTTATTGATTTGGTTTTTCGACAGGTCCGGATTTTCTTCTTTAAGCTGTTCAGAGATTGAGCTAAGGGTTTGTTTTATATCGTTACTGTTTTGATAATCGAGATAAGTAGGATATAAAAGATAGACACATAATGCTATCGCAAGAACAATGATAATTAATCTAAATTGAAATTCTTTCATATCTGATAATGAAGTGATTTGAAAATATTAAAATGAACTGCCAAAATTAGGGGTTGCCTCTTACAAAGTCAATAAAAATAAAGGTAATTATTAGGAGGTACTACAACCTGGAAATGATTGATTTCAACAGAATACTGAATTTTTCAGCAGCTTGATTAGCTGTAAAAGTAACCTCAGAATGTGATAGTTTCGTTTCAGAAATTCCAGCAGCCATATTCGTTATACAGGATATAATTGCAACTTCCATATTTAGAAAAGAAGCAAAAACTGCTTCGTGAACTGTCGACATACCTGCGGCATCACCTCCATATTTTTGTATCATTTTTATCTCAGCAGCAGTTTCGTATGCGGGTCCCTTATTATAAAAGTATATACCTTTTTGTAACCTTATCCCAAATTCATCAGCAGTTTGACTTATGGTTTGATTTAATTCATTTGAGGGACAATTAAGAAAATTATTTTTATTCTCCGGAGAAGAAAGACCAATTAATTTTGTTAGCTCTGGTTTAATATTCATCGAGTTGAATGATTCGACCAGCATCAGATCACCGGGGTGTAAATTTTTATTAACACCACCAGCAGCATTTGTGAAAATAATTTTTCCACATCCAAGTTTTTTTGATAACAAAACAGGAAGTACACAATCACTCAAATCATAGCCCTCATAAAAATGAAGTCGTCCCTGGAAAATTAAGACTTTCTTTTTTTCAATAAATGAAAAATGAATCAGTCCTTTATGTCCTTCAACAGATGAGGAAGGGTATTTTGGAATCTTATTAGTTTGAATAGTTTTTACTTTTTCTGTTGAGTCTGCAAAATTTCCGAGTCCGCTTCCAAGTACAACCGCTATTTCAGGATTGAAGGGAGCTTTATTTTTTAGGTAGGTGAATGCTTCTTTGTATTTAAAATTAAGATCAACCATTTCAATTAAATAGTAAACCTGCAAGAGTTGCTGTCATCAGTGTTGCCATCACTCCTCCAATTACTGCTTTAAGACCCAAAGCAGCAATATCGGATTTTCTGTCAGGTGCCAAAGGACCTATTCCTCCAATTTGAATTGCAATTGAACTGAAGTTGGCAAAACCACAAAGTGCATAAGTTAACATTAAAATAGTTTTCTCATTTAAAATTTTCCCAACTTCAACCAATGTTCCCATTTCAGTGTATGCTACAAATTCATTTAACACAACTTTAACTCCAAGCAGACTTCCAAATTGTAAAGAATCCTCCCATGGTACACCTATTCCAAAAGCAACAAATTGTAATACCAATCCAATCAATAATTGAAAACTAAGCGGCTGACCAAATTTAGCTATCAATGCTTCATTAACATTTATTAAATCACCGAGACCGTTTAATAAATAATTGACTAATGCTATTAGAGCAATGAAGGCTAAAAGCATTGCACCAACGTTGATAGCAAGTTTCCATCCGTCAGCAGCTCCGTTTGCTGCCGCTTCAATTACATTTGATGCGTTCTTTTCTATTTCAATCTTTACAGTACCTCTGGTAACAGGTTCTCCGGCTTCCGGAAACAGGATTTTGGAAATTACAACTCCCGCTGGTGCTGCCATAACACTTGCACCAAGAAGATGTGTTGCAAAAAGTTGTTGTGCCTGTATTAGTGGAATTCCATTTTTGATCGAGTATGCCGTACCAAGTATTTGAATATAGGCAGCCATAACTCCACCAGCAATAGTAGCCATACCGCCAACCATCACAGTAAGAATTTCGCTCTTAGTCATTTTATTTAAGAATGGTTTTATCATCAATGGCGCTTCAGTCTGACCAACAAAAATATTAGCAGAGCAAGAAAGAGATTCAGCACCACTTGTGCCGAGCGTCTTTGCCATTATCCATGCCATCCCCTGAACAATCTTTTGCATAATACCAAGATAGTAAAGCAAGGACATCAAACTAGCGAAGAAAATAATTGTTGGGAGAACCTGGAAAGCAAAAAAAGAACCGAGGCTTCCTTCAGTTCCTGGAAATTTTGCCAGATCTCCAAAAACAAATTTTGCGCCTTCAAAAGTGAAGTTTAAAACCAGTACGAAGAAATAGCTTACCCAGTTAAAAAAATCTTTAGGCCAGCCGAACGGAGCAAAGAAAGAACGAAGATCTTCACCTTTAAGAATAAGAATAGCAAAAATTATTTGCAGAGAAAGTCCGCCTCCAACTAATCGCCAATTAATTTTTGATTTGTTATTAGAAAGGAGAAATGAAATGCCAATTAATAGCACTATCCCGAAAATTCCTCTTATGACTGAAGTGAAATCCATTTACATGTTTAAATATCTTTTGGGATATAATGACATTTCCGACAGCGGGCTTCGTAAATATCTGCAGCCCCAACGACAACTCTTTTAGAATCACCTGTTTTTCTTTGTGTTTTATCCGCCGGATTTCCGCATACAACGCAAATCGCGTGCTGCTTTGTGATATATTCAGCAACTGCAAGCAATTGTGGTATTGGTTCAAAAGGTTTACCAGTATAATCCTGGTCGAGCCCTGCAACAATAACTCTCTTTCCCCTGGATGCCAGCATATTGCATATTCCAACAATGCTTTCACTAAAAAACTGAGCTTCATCAATCCCGATTACCTGTGCATCATTTGCATGGTCAAGTACTTCTATTGCATCCTCAATTAATATTGATGGAAGTGATTGCTCATTGTGAGATACAATTGAATTATCAGAATATCTGGAATCTATTTTCGGTTTAAAAATCTTTACTTTTTGTTTTGCAATCTGAGCACGGCGTAAACGACGGATGAGTTCTTCAGTTTTACCACTAAACATACATCCGGTTATTATTTCAATCCAGCCTGTGTCTTGTGGAAGTTGATGTGGGGGGATGTCGGTCATATACAATATTTAATATTAATTTTTTAGTTTATTTATTTATTCAAGATCTTTATCACCAAAAGCGAAGGGAAGAAGCTCAGAAGTTTTTTTTACGATATAATCACCATTTCCGTTTACAAGAATAACATCAATTTCTCCGCACAAATCACTTATCACTTGTCTGCAGGCACCGCAAGGAGAAATATAATCTTCTGTATCACCAGCTACTGCAATTGCTTTGAATTCCCTTACACCTTCAGAAACCGCTTTGAAGATTGCATTACGCTCCGCACAAATTGTTAAGCTGTAAGAACTTGATTCGATGTTACACCCCGTGAAAACTTTGCCATCATCCGAAATCACAGCGGCGCCCACAAAAAAATTGGAAAAAGTCGGGAGAGCATTTTGTTTAGCTTTTATTGCAGAGACGGCTAAATTTTTATAATCCATTTTTATCAAAATTTATTAAGTCTAAAATAATTTTTTAGTAATCTAATTTCAAAAAGAATTATTTCTTTTTTAGAATGAGGTAAAAAGTTGGTGTAACATATTTATTAAGGAACCTATATTTATCGTTTGCTATTTTTTTGATGATACCTGCTAGTCCCAATACCCTTAGATAATTAATAAGAAGTAAATGAAATCTGCTCCATACAAGTCCTTTGCCTCCGTTGAGTAAAAATTCAGTTGAATATTTTGTATTTAAACTAATGGAAAAATTATGGTCGAATAAAATTAATAAATCATTCAAAGATAAAAGTTCTGCAATATCATTCCTGTTATAATCACTCTTCCGGAAATATTTGAGAAAAAACTTTTTAATTTGTTTTCTTTTAAACAAACAAAGAAATGGCATTCCCCAATGGGGATCAGAAATGATATTAAAAAATGAAAATCTATTTGGTGTACTCAGATAAATGATCCCATCCTTCCTTAATATATTTTGTAGTTCATTAATTAATTTTTCTGTCAAGGATAAGTGCTCGAGTACATCCTGTAGAATGATTATGTCAAAAACTGAATTTTTGAATGGTAAATTTAAACTATCGGCCATGATTGGGTTTAGAGTATCGATTACAGGGATTTTTTTTATTCGTTCAGCTTTGGGCTCCAGGCTTACGACAAAGTTATTTTGCGAAAGAAGTTCTGACGTGCTTCCTTCACCAGCACCAAAATCAAGGATTAATAATTTTTCTAAAGTCAGAGTATTAGAAATTAAACTTCTAACAAACTCTGCTCGTTCTTTTGACAGGTCCCGTGCTTTTTGCCAGCGTTCAAAATTAGGATGGGCAGGATTGTATTCTCTTTGAAATTCTTGTTTTACTTCCATTTTATTTCACTAAAACGAGAATTAATTAAATGAACTATTAATAAAACCTCATAGAGTATTTGGAAGTAAAGAATATCTACAATTGAAAAATTATAGCTGAATCGCATTTGCATGGCTTTTGTAACAAGTAAATCAATCAACAGTTTTGATGGGAGTAAAATTCCAAACAGTGGATTTAAGATCATCAGAAAAGGAGAGAATAAAAAAAATAAATTCAGTAAATGCCAAAAACCAAGAATAAGCTTGTGGATTTTTAGATAGTAAAATGAAGTCTGTGTATGCCGGGCTTTTTGCTGCAGATAGTCCTGGAAATTATTTTTTGTTTTGGAGTAAACAAATGAATTCGCCTCCGTGACAACTCCAATTTTAATTTTCTTTTTGATTGCTTCTCGCAATAGCAAATCATCATCACCGCTTTTGGTATCTTTTGTATTGGAGTATCCACCTATCGATTCAAAAACTTTTTTTGTGAATCCAAAACTCCGCGCCGTTGCGGTGTAAGGCAAGCCAAGAGACCACATCGCGAATGAGAGAAAGGAACTCTTTAAATTTTCAAAACAGGAAATCTGGTTGACAAGGTTTTTACTTTGATAGAACGGAGCTGCACCAACTACCATCTCGAAACCCTGATTAAACTTTTCTGAGAATGATTTTAACCAGTTACTGTCGGGATAGCAATCGGCATCTGTAATCATAATGAATGGATATTTTGCGCTCTGTATTCCCAGGAATAAAGCTTCTCTTTTCCCGCTCAAGTGAGAAATATTAGTAGTCAAAACTCTGAAGTTCGGCAAAGAAATAATCAGTTCTTTAATCAGATTATAAGTATCATCGATTGAATTATCATCCACTAAAATTACTTCATATTTTTCGGAAGGATATTCTAAACTTTTTAGATGACTAATTAAATTCTCAATATTATCTTCTTCATTTTTAGCAGCAACAATTATTGAAATATTTACATAACTGGAAGTAATATTTTCAGGTACAAACAATTTATTAAGTGATACAAGCAATGTTAAGTTTAGAAGGAGTAGTATCGCAAGTAATGTTATAATCGGGAATAGCATATAATTATTGAAATCGATTTAGGTATTATTTTTGTTAACTATTGCTGACGAATATTTAGTAAAAATATAAATTTAATTGTTTTTCGAAATGTAATTTAATGATTTATATGATTGAGTTTTTTGAACTCTATTTGAAACCAATCCTTCATAAAAATTTCTGCTGTTCTCAATATGATTTTTCGTAAACAAACCGATTCAATTAATTTCAAATAAATTTTGCATTTTAGGTAAAGAATTACTTATGTTAGCTCAATTTAATTTAACACATACTTTGTAATTGTGTTTGTTTTACCAGGGTAGAATTGGAATACTTAATTAACCAATAATTAATAATCATAAAGAAAGGTCAATATATGACTCAAAACAGATCTACGATGCAGGGACATGGAAGAAATAAAAATGTTTTGCAGCTGATGTTTGCATTTATTTTTATGTGTTTCATTATGTCTTTGACTACTTCTCTGTTCGCACAAAATTCACCTGTGGAAAAAAGTAATCCAGTGATTGATGGATTACGCGAAAATTACACACAGCAAGATTATGAACGCTATCTGGAAAAGTTGCGTAATAGAGAAATTCCACCCTCTATGGGGATTGTTGATCAGCAAGCAGCAGCAGACGTTCTTGTAAACAACAATGCCGGAAATAGTGGGAGTGCCAACTTCACTCAAAGCGAGACCAGCATTCTGGCTTATGGTAATGCTCCTAATGCAACTGTAATAATAGGCTTTAACGATTCTGGCTCATACGTCGGTGGCTCAAATCATTTTACAGGTTGGTCTTATTCATTTGATGGGGGCAACACCTTTGTTGATGGAGGTACATTACCTGCAAGTGCCGGTGGAGACGCAGGCGATCCAATTCTTGCCAGAGACGAAAATACCGGAAGAATTTATTTTGCAACTTTAGGCTTTTCTACCAGCTTAATTCAAGTGTTTAAATCGGATGATAATGGCGTAACTTGGTCAGCTCCGGTTAGTGGAACACCAGGCGGTTCTTCTGAAGATAAACAATGGATGGCTGTAGATAACTATCCTGGCCCTGGTAATGGTAACGTTTATTTAATCAGCCGTAATTTCGGCGGCGGTGGTATCCGAATTTATAGATCAACTGATAATGGAGCCTCATTCGGTCCTACTGGTGGCACAAGCATTTATTCCGGAGGTCAGGGTGCTTTCGTGGCTGTAGGTCCTGATCATTCAGTTTACGCTTTTTATTATAATAGCTCAAATTCCATATTGGTCCGCAGATCGACAGATCAAGGTGCAACATATGGAACAGCTACAACAGTTTTTGGCGGTTTAATTGGTGGAACAAATGGTGACCTTGGTCTTACAGGTCTTAGACAGGGAACTGCTTCATATTCAAGTTTTCGTAGTAATGAATTTCCACATGCTGCAGTAAGCCCGACAACAGGTAATATTTTTGTTACCTTTAATAATAAAGGTACAGGCAGTGATAAAGCTGATATCTTTCTGACAGTTTCGACCAATAATGGAAGTACCTGGAGTACACCTGAAAAAGTAAATGATGATGTTACAACAACTGATCAATGGCAGCCTACTCTTGCTATTACTCCTGATGGAGTTAATATTGGAGTCTTTTATTATAGCCGTGAGGAAGACACTGCAAACAATAATCAATTCAAATATTGGGGTCGTTTAGGTACAATAGCCGGAGCCTCGGTTACATGGCAGCCAAGTTTTGGAATTAGTGACGTTTTATCTTTGCCTGAATTCGGAAGAGATGCTGTTGTTAACTCAGTCTATATGAGTGACTATACTCAGGCATGTGCAACTAATGATGGATTTTATGTAGTTTGGTCAGATAACCGTGATGATCTTCCATCAGGTTCACCAAGAAAAGATCCAAATGTTTACTTTGAATATATTTCCGTTGGCCCACCTTGTCCGATAGGTGCTGCATCAAATCCAAGTCCTCCGAACGGTGCAACTGGTTTACCTCAATCCGGTAATTCGCTTAGTTGGACCAATGGTTCTGGTACTGTAAGTAATGAGGTTTGGTTTGATGGTACAAAAGTATATGATGGTACTGCAATTACTTCATTTTCGCTTGCTCCATATGAACCATTTGTATACAATTCAACTCACTATTGGAGAATAGTATGTAAAGATGGTAGCTGTTCTACCTCTGGTCCAAGCTGGTCATTCCAGATATTGCCTGATCCAAATCTTATACAAACAACAGTGAACATTTATCCACAAAATGTAAATTACTGGACAGGAACTTGTAACTCATCATCAAAGACACAGGTTAGTTTGGTAAATGCAATATCAACTGAAGTAGGCTGGATGGCATTTGATACTTCACCTATTGTTAATGACCCAACAACAGTAATAGATGAAATCGTATTCAACGGATACTTGTATGCAAACAACTGGCCATATTGGAGTATAACCCCAATGGGATCAGTAAATCCGATAAGCGGAACAGCATCAGCAATCTACAACCAGGTAAGCAATAACTATCAGCAAGGAACAGCATACAGCTTTAACCAGGAATCGGGAACAATGACAAACGGATGGCTGCAGAGAACATTGGAAGCACAAGCGGGAGTAGATCTGAAGAATTCACTTGCACAGGGCTGGTTTGCAATAGGAGTAGTAGACTGGGATTTCAGCACAAGTTATTATGTGGAATTCCAGGGATGGGCAGAAGCAAACGTACCATACCTAACGGTTACATATACCTACAGTGTTCCTGTTGAGTTAACTTCGTTCACAGCAACGGCACTACAGGATGAGGTTAAATTGAACTGGACGACAGCAACAGAAACAAACAACCAGGGATTTGAAGTTGAGAGGAAGACTGCAGAAGGAACATTTGAGAATATCGGATACGTAGCAGGCTTCGGAACAACGACAGAATCCAAGGCATATGAATACACGGATTCAAAACTGGCAACAGGAAACTACACATACAGATTGAAACAAGTAGACTTCGACGGAACGTCAGTATATTCAGAAGAAGTAAATGTAGTAGTCGAGTTACCACTTGAGTATACATTGGATCAGAATTATCCAAATCCATTTAACCCAAGCACGACAATAAATTACACAATAGCGGAAGATGGATTTGTTAAATTATCGGTATACAATATGCTGGGAGAAGAAGTAGCAACGATAGTAAACACAACACAGAAGGCAGGCAAGTATGAAGTAAACTTCAACGGAAGCAATCTGTCGAGTGGAGTATATGTATACAGG
>Ga0209536_100011778_pt1 | contig 12780 bp, 12 predicted proteins | sample DeeMarSeWOR28_12_FD_187461 | JGI IMG/M metagenome (GOLD analysis project Ga0209536, IMG submission 187461) | Marine sediment microbial communities from White Oak River estuary, North Carolina - WOR-2-8_12 (SPAdes) (version 2) | ecosystem: Environmental > Aquatic > Marine > Intertidal zone >...
GTGATCTATTACACCAGGGGCGGGAAGACCAAGAGGATGGCGGAGGCCGTCGCGGAGGGCGTTGTCTCCGCCGGCGCAGAGGGATCGGTCAAAGGGGTAGACTACGCCAACATGATCGACCTGACCGAGTGCGACGCCGTAGCCTTCGGCTCCCCCAACTACTTCAGCTACATGGCGGGGGACATGAAGTCCTTCTTCGACAAGGGCCTAGGCATCAGGGGGAAGACGGAGGGGAAGCCCGCCGCAGCCTACACCTCAGGTGGGGGCGACAGCGACACTGCCCTCGCCAGCCTGGAGAGGATGATCGGCTCCTACAAGCTGGTGAAGGCTGCCGACGGCATCATCCAGTCAGGGGACATGACCGACGAGGTCCTGGCGAAGTGCAAGGCCATGGGGAAGGCCCTGGCCGAGGCCGCTGCCAAGAGGTCCGCAGAGCCCACAGAGTAGAACCAATTTTTACACCTCTTTTTTCTTGCCTGCGAAGATTAATGTGGGATCAGCGACAGACTCTGGTCCATGTCTGAGTACGATGTTCTCATCGCCAACACCAAGATCGTTGACGGGGTGAACAAGGCCTACAAAGGGTCGATAGGGATAAGGGGTGGCATCGTCACCGCCGTGGGAGGCGTTGAGGGGGACGCCGCGAGGGTGATCGACGCCTCGGGGCTCCTGGCTGTGCCCGGCTTCGTCGACCCCCACTCCCATGCGGACGGGAGCTTCCCTTGGTACCCCGACTGCGAGAGCGCCGTGATGCAGGGGTGCACCACGGTGGTGGCGGGGCAGTGCGGGGGCTCCCCGGGGCCACTTGGGGAGGTCATGAGGCCCCCCAGGGGGCTCACGGATGAGCTCTTCGAGAGGTATCCCTACGTCTACCATCGCCCCAGGTCCCTCCTCCCCGTGGAGGAGGTCAACGGGATGCTGGATGAGAAGTATGGCTGGCACATCGACTGGGTGACGATGGCGGAGTACTTCGCCCATATTGGAGAGAAGGGAATCGCTGTAAACTACGCCCCCCTTGTCGGCCACGGGACCATCCGCTACAACGTGATGGGGGAGGACTATAAGCGCCACTCCACCCCCGGTGAGCTGGAGGAGATGAGGGAGCTCATCCACGCCGCCATGGGGGAGGGCTGCCTGGGGCTGTCAACGGGGCTGGACTACGACCCCGACGTCTTCGCGGAGAAGGCGGAGATAGACGGCTGTGTCGAGGTGCTGAGGGAGTACGACGGGGTCTACGTCCCCCACTGGAGGAGGACGGGTCGGCGCAGGGACATCGGGAGGGGTGCCGGCTACGCCGAGCCCCAGGAGGGCATCCTGGAGGTGCTGGACACCGCCCGGAGCACGGGGGTCCGGCTCCACATCGCCCACATCGCCCCCGGATGGCACACCATCCCGCCGATGACCCCTGAGATAGGCGTCGCCGTGGGGAAGTCCACGCTGGAGCCCGTCGACGCGGCCATCGAGGAGGGGCTGAAGGTGAGCTTCGACTGCATCCCCTGGGAGTGCTGGGAGCCCCTCCCCTACCTCTGCAGCGGCCACTTCACCCAGTTCCTCAGGCTCCTGGGGTCCAGGGAGAGGCTCGCCGAGTGGCTGAAGGTCGACGAGTTCAGGAAGAAGTGCTGGGACGAGATAGAGTCGGGGAAGCTCTTCCAGAGGGTCGTCATCAACCCATGCCTCAACGCCGCCCACTGGGCCGAGAACCTCTACATCACCAAGCACGAGAACGAGGAGTACGACGGCGTCCTCCTCTCCGAGGCCGCCGAGAAGATGGGGAAAGACCCGTGGGAGGCCCTCTGCGACCTCATCGTCGAGGACCCGGACAGCAGGGGGAGCCACAAGGACTACAGGGGCATCGAGGAGCAGATGCAGGTATTCTTCAGGCATCCCGCGTGCTCCGTGGGGCTCGACGTCTCCGTAAGTGACGACAAGTGGGAGATCAGGGTGCCCCCATACTCCATCCCGCTGCCTGACACCTACTCGGGGTACCCAAAGTTCCTCATCAGGAACGTCAGGGAGGGGAGCCTCCTCTCCGTCGAGGAGGCGGTGTACAAGTGCTCCACGCTGCCCGCCAGGGTCTACGGACTCAAGGGGCGGGGGGTCATCGAGCCGGGGGCCCACGCGGATATAGCCCTCCTGGACTGGGAGGGGCTGAGGATCGTGGGGAAGCCCGAGGAGTCCCGGAGCTATCCGGAGGGGGTCAGGTACGTCCTGGTCAACGGGGAGGTCGTCGTGGACGGGGGCGTCCACACGGGCACGAGGCCGGGGATGATCCTGAAGAAGGCCCGCTGATCCCCGGTTTTTCCACACCTCTTTCCTTGGAGGTCCGAATTTATCGATAGTAAAGCCCTCAAAGGGGGGCTTTATGGACGCTTTCAGCTTCCAGGGGGGTGAGGTGGAGCCGATTATATTATACGTCTCATTTCCTTTAATATTGCAGCATGGCGAGGAAGCTGCCAAAGTACGAAGAGATCGTGGAGGAGGCGCTGGAGGTCTTCAAGCAGTACGACTCAGCCCTCACCCTCCGGCAGCTCTACTACCGCCTCGTCTCCAAGCACCTCTTCCCCAACACCATCAACAGCTACAAGCGTCTGAGCCGCGTCATGGTGAAGGCCCGGGAGCAGGGGGACGTCCCCATAAACTGCCTCGAGGACCGGAGCCGCCGCATCCTGGGCAGGGGCGACACCGGGTACACGTCGGCGGAGGAGTTCCTCCGGAGGCGCATCGCCGGCCTCAAGGAGAGCTACAAGGAGTTCACTATGCCCATGTGGGACGACCAGCCCAACTACGTCCTGGTGAGCCTAGAGAAGGACGCCCTGAGCAGGCTCATGAGCGACATCGCCAACCAGTACTCCGTCAGGACATTCCCGACGAGGGGCTATCCCAGCTTCACATATGTCAACAGGATGGCAACATACATCAGGAACAGGCTCAAGGGGAAGCCCACGGTGGTCCTCTACTTCGGGGACCACGACCCCAGCGGCGTCGACATCGAACGAGACCTCGAGGACCGGCTTCGGAAGTACGACGCCGGCGACTTCAAGGTGATGAGGATCGCCCTCACCAAGGACCAGATCCAGCAGTACAACCTCCCGCCGATGCCGGTGAAGAGGAGCGACGCCCGGTCTGAGGGGTTCATGGAGTCCTACGGCGACCAGTCGGTGGAGCTCGACGCGTTGGATCCCAACACGCTGAAGCTCATGGTGGCCCAGTCCATCGCAGCCAACATCGACCTCGACCTCTGGAGGAAGAAGGAGGAGAAGATCGAGGACCTAAAGGTCTGGATCAAGGGGAAGCTGGACAACATGGAGAACCTGGTCTTCGAGGGCTAGTGACCCCGCTTCTTCAGTAGACGTTTTATGGAGTCTTCGTCGTAGCTCAGCAGCCGCCCCAGGCCCCAGGCTATCTCGAGCTCCACCTCCTCGGTCAGGGTCCCGGCCTCCCTGTGCAGCCGCTTCTTCTCCTTTAGGCCGTTGTACTCGTCCACCGTGGCCTGCTCGGCGACGATGTGGATCACCGTCTTACCTCTGATAGGCCCGTGGTCGAAGAGCACGGTCTCCAGGAACTCGTCGTCGACGTGGAGGACCAGGTCCCGTTTCGAGGCTATCTCCCTGATGTCATCTATGACGGAGTCGAACTGCTCCCCTGTCATGGGGGAGCTCAGGGCGAGGCGCTTGCAGCCGTTGTCGACGACCTCCGCGAAGGCGGCTATGGCCCCCAGCTGGTGGGACCTCCAGTCGATCTCTCTCTTGTATGTCATGTGTACGTAGTGGGTCCATTGGATGTAAAACGATTTCCGATTGCCATGGCACTGAGGGCAAGAAAGGGATAAGTCGGGGAAGGCGAGTGGGTAGAGTGAGATGAAATATGCTGGTTTCTGGGAGTTCGACCCTGCCTCCCTTGACGTCATCGTCATGAAGAGCGAACGCTCCTCAGAGGAGAGGGAGGAGTACCCCAAGAAGTACCCAGAGATAATCCTAGGCCCCTTTGTCTTTGAGGGGGAGAGCAGGGGCTTCACCGTCTACGAGGTTGAGGACCCGGAGCAGCTGAAGAACGTAGTCGACCACTACGCCCCTGAGATGGGGTACGAGTTCAAGCGGTTAGTGGAGACCACGAAGTTCGCCGAACTTCACAGGAGAAAGGAAACTGCCTAACTGAAAAAAAGGGGAGATCAGTCGGACTCGTGGGTGAAGGCGTACGCGATGTTAGCGCCTGACTGGACCGCCTGGAGCCCCCCGGACGTCCCCAGGGACTGGCCGCATGGGTATGCCCAGACGTAGCCCTCCACGGGCATCTTCACCTCTTCGATGACGTCGCCGTAGAGGTCGTAGACCTCAGCCAGGGTCTCCCCCTTGGTGAAGAGCTCCCCCGGCGTCTTGAAGAAGCGTATGAGGCCTCCCCTGGCGCACCTGACGACTCCGTGGAACCTGTTGACGCCCGGCACGATGGGGAACCCCTCCTGGGGCTCGATGTCCCCGTCGACCATGTCGTAGGCCTTCATGATGTTGAGGACCCCCCTGACCCCGGCTCCCGTCGAGGGCTCGGAGATCCACCTTCCGTCGATGAGCTCCTCCAGTATCACAGGCACCCCCTTCCAGGAAGCCCTGTTTCCTAGCGTCGGGAGCGCGTCCTCAGCAGGGGCACGGTCGGAGACGATGGTGGTGGCGCCGAATGCGGCGGCCATCTTCACGAGGTCGTCCCTGGTCTCGGGGTTCCCGGTGTTGATCCACTGGTAGATGAGGGAGTCCGGTCGGGTGTTGCAGTGGATGTTGACGACGTAGTCCGCCTTGCTCCACGCCCCCTCCCAGAGGGCGTATGCCAGCCTCTCAGTGGTGTTCCCGTCGGGCCTGTCGCACCTGACGGTGCCCACGTCGAGGTTGTCGATCCATGAGAGGTACTGTTGGTGCATGTATGCGAGGGGGTTCCCGACGGGGATGCCGATGACGGCTCCCCTCAGCTTCTTGGGGTCCAGCTCGTCCCTCATCACCCTGTGGATGACCTCGATGCCCTGGATCTCGATGCCGTGCTGCGTGGACATGAGGAGGATGGTTGGTCCGTCCTTTGCCCCGTTCATGGCGAGGAAGGGTATGTCGACGGCCACGTTGTTAGCCAGTTCAACGCCCTTGATGACGCCCTTCTTCATCTCCCCCTTGGGGATGGTTATGTCTCCTACAGCTAGTTTCTCGGATATTTTGAAACCTCCAGGAAAACGTAATCCTTTGAAGATAAGAGCCTTTCCCGAGGACCCTGCGCAACCGTTATTAGAAATCCGAAGTGATCTCTCACTGATTCTCATGTTGGGGGACATCTTCGGGGATCCCGCGGCGGGGCTCTTCGGCATCTCCGTCGCCAAGAAGTGGAAGAGCAGGCAGATCTCCAGCTACGACAGGACCGGGGGGAACATGGACTACGTCACGATATCCCCAGGCGGAAAAGTGGTGGTCGGCGAGATCGAGGGAGCCGGCTGCATCTCAAGGATCTGGTTCACGTTACGGTCGGGGGACCCAGACATCCTGAGGAGGGTGATACTGCGGTTCTACTGGGACGGGGAGGAGGACCCCAGCGTTGAGACGCCCTTCGGCGACTTCTTCGGCTGCGGATTCGCGGAGTACAGCCACCACACCTCACTGATGCAGGGGATGACCAGCGGCGGGTACGTCAGCTACTGGCCGATGCCCTTCAGCAAGGGGGCCCGGCTGGAGGCCCACAACCTCAGCGATAAGGAGGTGGGGAACCTCTACTACAACATCCAGTACCACGAGGTGGACGGGGTGGGGGAGGAGGTGGCCCGTTTCCACGCTAAATGGCACAGGGAGAATCCGACGACCATCGGTGAGAACTACACCATCCTTGAGGCGAAGGGGAGGGGCCACTTCACGGGTTGTGTGATGAGCATGCAGAGCTACGACAAAGGCTCTGCCCTCTTCCTGGAGGGGGATGAGATGATCTACGTCGACGGGGAGGAGCATCCGTCGCTGTACGGCACTGGGACGGAGGACTACTTTCAAGGGGCGTGGTACTTCACCCACGGCTGCTTCTCCGCCCCCTTCCACGGCCTAACCCTCTTCGACAAGGTGGACTCCCGGGTCTCCGCGTACAGGCTCCATGTCCCCGACGCCATCCCCTTCGAGAGGGAGATCCGGGTGACCATGGAGCACGGCCACGCCAACATGCTCCAGGAGGACTATTCGAGTGTCGCCTACTGGTACCAGTTCGAGCCCCACGACCCCAAGTTCGGCCACATCCCGGACGACGTAGACTACGTGACCCCCTTGGGGTCCAGGTACCCGGGATACCTGATGTCTGAGTACGTCGCGGACCCCGAGGCGAACCTGGAGAGGCGGAGGGTGCTCCACGAGGCGGCGGTGCTGAGGCACAGGCTCACGGAGGCCCAGGCGAGGGGGGTGATGCCACAGGAGTTGGAGGGGCTGACCAAGAGGCAGCTCATGGAGGCCGACCTCGAGAAGCTGAAGAGGCTCGTGGAGAAGCACAAACCCCAGAAGAATAGCATGCCTGAACGTGAGGAGACATGAAGATCACTCTTCTTGGAACAGGGGGGCCGAGGCCGGACCCGAGGCGTCAGGGCCCCGGGACCCTAGTACAGATAGGGGAGGATAAACTGCTCTTCGACGCGGGGAGGGGGGTGGCCACACAGATCGTGAACGCGGGGGTGGAGATCACCGACGTGGGGCACGTCTTCGTCACCCACCACCACTTCGACCACACGGGGGGACTCGCCGACGTCCTCTTCGCGGCCTGGAATAAGGCCCGGAACGAGACGATCCGTGTGTACGGCCCGGAGGGGACCCGGGAGATGGTGGAGCACCTATTCGACGCGTACGAGAGGGACATTGCCTACAGGCTGAGGGAGACGGAGCTGACAGTAGAGAGGTTGGTGGACATACGGGATATGGTGGAGGTAGTCGATGTGGGGCCGGGGCTGGTCCACGCCGGGGAGGGCTGGGAGGTCCACGCGGACCACGTTGACCACGGCCACCGCCTGGGCTTCACCACGGAGGACTGGCCCTGCCTGGGCTACAGGGTCGAAGCTGGAGTCAAGGTCCTAGCCATCAGTGGCGACGCCGTGGAGAGCCCTGGGCTGCAGCGCATCGCCTCGGGGGCTGACCTACTGGTGCAGTGCTGCTACCTCGCCGGGGGGGAGATCTTAGACGACGACCTGAGGCTCATCGCAGACCACGTGCTGGCCTCCTCGACGATGGTGGGGAAGATCGCCGCGAGGGCCGGCGTCAAGAGGCTGGCGCTGGTGCACATCAAGGAGAAGAGCAACGAGCTGCTCCGGAGCATGGTTGAGGAGATCCGGCGGGACTTCGACGGGGAGGTCATCGTGGGGGAGGACCTCATGGAGATCGAGGTCTAATATACCTGTGAATCACAGGAATCCCTGAGATGCCTGACTTCCCGAGGCCCAACAGGTTCATGGGTTTCCTCTACTCCGTCGGCCTTGGACCCCTCGTGGGCAGGGTGGTTCTACTGCTGACTACGAAGGGGCGCAGGACGGGCCTGCCCCGGGTGACGCCCCTACAGTACGAGGAGGTAGACGGGGCCTTCTATGTAGGCTCGATGCGGGGGACGAGGGCGGACTGGTTCCGGAACCTGGTCGCCGATCCGGACGTCGAGGTCAGGGTCAAGTCGAGGCGGTTCAGGGGGACAGCGGAGGCCTTCACCGACGCCGGGAGGATCGCCGACTTCTTGGAGCTCCGGCTGGAGAGGCACCCCAGGATGCTGGGTGCGATACTCCGCTCCGAGGGGTTACCCAGAAGGCCTGATCGCGCTCAACTGGAGAGATATGCCGAGAAGAAGGCCGTGGTCAAGATCACCCCGCGTGCGGATTAGTCGATACGGGTGACAGCCTGGGGATGAACCCAGGAGATGCTCGCGTGAAAAGGATATCGTATTCTACTCACTTTCGAAGATTACTTTGTTGTCCTCTCCCTCGTCGATGACCGTCTCGCCGGTCTTCACCTTGACCTCGTTGCCCTTGGAGAATCTATTCAGCCATATGTAGGCTGTGGCTGACCTGCCATCTGTGGCCGTGAACATGCGCCCGTCGACTTGGCTGTCGCTGTAGCTGTCGGGCCCCTTTATCTCCAGGCCTTCCATGTCGTTGTCCTCGAACCTGTTGCCCTTCGCGCTCAGATCTATGCCCTGACGGTCTTCGCTCCCCGTCACCTGGAGGCCGTAGTATGCCTTGCCCGTGATCTTGTTTTTATAGACCTCCGTGGAGTCGCTCCTCCTTATCATGAACCCGAGTGAACCGTCCGCAAGTGAGATCTCATTGTCTCGTACGATGCATCTCTCGAGCTTGCCCGCTCCTTTCTGATACATCGCAGGGCCGTGGACGGCGATACCACAGTAGTTCACCTTGTTGCAGATGATCTTGTTTCCGTTGACATCCACGCGACCACCTGATCTAGGCTCCGTCCAAGCGCTCTGCACTAAGATGCCCACGCCGGACATGGGGTTATTGTAGGGATATGCTCCGAAGACCTCGGAGGTTACTGTGTTGTTGACTATCTCTATGTCTGCTGATTCCCAGTTATCGAAAATATAGATCCCTCTCGCATTCATGTTCCGAATGACGTTGTCTCTGACGATGACCTTCCCCAGGTTTCGACATATCATTATTCCATAGCATATAGGACTCTCATGGTTCTGAAGATCCGGTCTGAAGGATGGCTCCCTCTCAAGCCCCTTACTGGTCACGAAGCCTCCCCTTGCGTATGAGAGGGCAAAATCAAGGTAGTTCTCTTCGATTACTATGCCTCCGGGGAACCCTCCCTGTAAATTGTCTCCACCCGCCGTAATTCCGACGACATGGTCTCCCCAGGAGCCGAAGCTCAGGCCTCTGCCCAATCCCGATAACAGGGTTATCCGGTTTCTCCGGATGGTCAAACTGTTTCCCCCACGGGTGCCGATGCAGGTGCCGTTGAAGTCCTCCACATGGATGTTCTCGATAGTGACGTCTATATCCTCGCCTCTGGTGAGGAACATGAACTCCTGACTCAGGAATGGAAACTTCCACCCCTTCTTGTAGATCTTCGTATCCGGGATATCGTCGGTTCTGCCCTCGCCTCGAATCGCGATGCTCCTGTTAATGTTTATGGTCGAAGTCCCGATGTTGAACCTGCCCTTCAGGACCACCTCATCGTAATTGTCAACGGCGTCCTGGATCGTCTGGGCATCCAGCTCCGCCCTTTCGCGACCGACGACCACCGTCTGACTGGACGACCCCTCCACCTTTGAGACCTGCCCCCGTTGTACCTCAACAGTCGGGGCAGGCGTTCTCTGTGCAGCCTCGTCCCAGTGATGCTCGAACAGGTCCCTGCACCACCTCAGCGAGCTCTCGTCCGTAGACGTGAACCCCCTGTACTCGTTCTCTCCCTTGAGCGTCGGGAACGCCGAGGCGCATCTCTTCTCCGATATGTAGATGTAGGAATTGACCTCGTCCACCATCCTCTGCTCGACGGAGGGGGTGAGCCTCATGCGGCTGAGGGCGTGGCTGTCCTCGGGGGCTATGGCATCCAGATCAGGGTTTAGGACGCGGTTCCTCGGCTCCAGGATCCTGAACCTGACGCCACGCTCCAGGGCCTCGATGATCAGCGAGAGGTGGTTCAGGGGGAACTGGTCGACGAGGAGCCAGACCTCCTCCTCCGCCTCCCTTATCAGGCGCTCTATGTGGCGGATGAACTCCAGGATGTCCCCGGTGTACGTGCTCCCGGAGAAGTCCCCTATCCTCTTCACGTACTGGGCGGGGACCCCCGCCAGCGTGTGACCCGTGAAGTACTCCCTGTGCTCTGTGGTGAACTCCAACTCGCGGAGCTGCCTCAGCACCAGTACCCCGTAGGGGGTGAGGTGGAAGAGCCCCTCAGGGTCCTTCCGAGTGAGGCCCACCTCGCAGAGCCTGGAGAGGTGCCTGCTAGCTTCGGGGAGGCTCAACCCCAGGCTCTTGGAGATCTGAGTTACATTGGACGACTCACCTTCCAGAAGGAGGAGTATCCCGTGCCTGTCCTCGTTGGAGACCTCAAACAGGATGTCGTAGAAACCCAAGCCATGCACCTAAAACAGATCTATACTACTTTCTATCAGTCTTAATCTCTACTTATTGTTCTTACGGAGCTTAAAAAAGGGTTCATTGTCCGTCCACGCTCAGGGCGTATCGCAGCTCTGAGGTATACCTATTTGGGGCACGAGTTCTCCGTCGAGATGAAGTCGCGCGCGCGATCCACGCCTGAGCTCCGAGGTGGGGAGCTATAAAAGTACCAAGAAATGAGAGGAGAAGTGAACAAGCTGGGAGATATCCGTGCAAAGATTGATGCTGTCAACAAGGAGTTCCTAGACGCATTCAACAGAGGAGACCTGGCTGCAGCCATGGGGGTCTACACGGAGGATGCAACGATCCTCCCACCAAACGCCGACATGATGAAGGGGAAGGAAGCCATCACAGCCTTCTGGCAGGGCGCCCGGGATATGGGCGTCAAGGAGGCAAAACTCGAGACGGTTGAGCTTACACCGATGGGAGACAAGACGGCGTGTGAGATCGGTAAATACGTGCTGAAGATCCACCCCGAGGGGGGAGAGGCTTTCACCGACAATGGGAAGTACATGATGATCTGGAAACTCGTTGATGGTTCCTGGAAGTGGGATTCTGACGCTTGGAACAGCAGTCTACCCCCCACATGAGCCTCGTAACAGTCGTTTTGGAGCTACCATACTTTCTCAACCCTTTTTTTCCAAATCTAGGAGACAGGGTGAAAACGTACATTATTATTTAATTACAGAGAAAAATGAACCTAAGCGATCACAAAGACATTGTGCGCTCGGTACAAAAAAAAGATCTATACGCCTTTCTATCCGTCTTAACCTCTACATATTGTTCTTACGGAGTTTAAAAATAAGTTCATTGACCGTCCTCGCTCAGGGCGCATCGTCGCTTTGGTAGGACTTGACAACTTTGGTACATGTGTTCTCGGTCGAGATGAAGTCCAAGAATCATGTGAGGAGCATCTCCATATCCAACGAGACAAAAGACCGGGTGCTCTTCGAGGGTGACCTGGGCGATCTGGAGGAGGTGTCCTTCATCGGTGGCAGCATGCTCGAGGTGAGGGGGACCAACGGAGTACTGAGGATAGAACTCGGTGAGGAAGAGACGCGGAAGCTGATGAGCCAGATGAGTGCGACCCGCGCCTGAGCTCCGAGGTGGGGAGCTATACAAGTACCAATGCGCTCGAGCGCGAAAAAGGGTAGATAAGAATGGAAACGAGAAGAAAATTACTGAAAGCGAAGATTTTCGGGATCACGGCCTTGATGGTTGTCAGCGGTGTGTCATGCATTTTCTCCATTGGGAGCGTGTACGCGCAGCTGTATGAACAGTGGCATGTGAACTACGGCGGTGGAGACAGCGAATGGGGCAATGCCGTCCAGCAGACAGGCGACGGGGGGTACGTCATAGTTGGCGACACGGAGTCCTTCGGAGAAGGCGCGGAGGACGTGTACATCGTCAAGACCGACCCCGACGGCGAGATGCAGTGGTACAATTCGTTTGGAGGTTCAGGCGTCGACATAGGAAGCGCCGTTCAGCAGATGGCGGACGGAGGATACGTGATTGCAGGCTACACAAATTCATTCGGCGAGGGAGGCAACGACGGGTATCTGATCAGAACCGACTCCGACGGCGAGATGCTCTGGAGCAAGACCTTCGGCGGCTCCAAGTACGACGCGTTCAACGACATTCTATTGACCGAGGAGGGAGACCTCATTATAGCTGGCTACACCGGGTCTTGGGGCGCCGGATCCTACGATGTCTGGCTGTTGAAGGTCAACCCCGACGGCGAGATGCTCTGGAACAGGACCTACGGAGGTAGTAAGGGCGATATAGGAAACGCCCTTCTGATCGCCGAGGATGGAGGGTTCATCGTGACGGGGGAGACGAGCTCCTCCGGCGCGGGCTGGTCCGACGTTCTCCTTTTTAAGACAGACCCAGTGGGTGAGATGCTATGGAATCAGACTTTCGGAGGCGAAGTCACCGACAGGGGCTACGCCGTCGCAGAGTCTGGAGACGGGGGATACGTCATAGCGGGCTCAACTGAGTCCTTCGGCGCAGGCTACGTCGACGTCTACGTCGTGAAGGTCGACTCCGACGGAGGCCTCCAGTGGGATGAGGCCTTCGGCGGTGAGAGCGACGACAAGGGTTACTCCGTCCAGCTGACCGCGGAAGGAGGATACATCGTCGCAGGAGACACCAAGTCCTTCGGCGCAGGCCAGGACGACATATGGCTGTTCGAGGTCGACTCCGATGGGGGGATCCTGTGGGATCAGACCCTCGGCGGAGCTGTAATCGATAACGGCAGGCACATACAGGGCACAGACGATGGAGAATACGTCGTCGTGGGCAGGACGTGGTCCTTCGGCGCGCAAGGCGGCGACGCGTGGCTAGTAAAACTTTCCGCTGAGGAGCCCAAAACGGAGACCGAGACGGAAACCGAGGCAGAGGCCGAGGAAGAGACGGAGACGGAAGCCGAGGAAGAGCCCGAGGAGGAGCCTAAGAAACCTGGTGGAATCCCCGGATTCCCATTCGAGTCGGTGGTAGTGGGCCTGGCTGTCGTGACTGTCATCCTGCTGGGCCTTCGAAGAGACGCCGCATACCCCCGTATCTCCCTGAGCTCCGAGGTGGGGAGCTATACAAATACCAATAAAAGAAGGAGATGAGAAAATGAAGTATCAAAGACGAATGAGCACCGTACTAGTCGTAATCTTATCACTAAG
>Ga0209536_100011779_pt1 | contig 12779 bp, 11 predicted proteins | sample DeeMarSeWOR28_12_FD_187461 | JGI IMG/M metagenome (GOLD analysis project Ga0209536, IMG submission 187461) | Marine sediment microbial communities from White Oak River estuary, North Carolina - WOR-2-8_12 (SPAdes) (version 2) | ecosystem: Environmental > Aquatic > Marine > Intertidal zone >...
GGTCTTGCATATAACGTCTTTGTGGATACTTCGGATTCAAACATTCCTGTAGAACTAACTTCATTTTCGGGTAGAGTTTCAGATGGCAGTATTACCCTTGAGTGGACTACTGCAACAGAAACAAATAATCATGGATTTGAAGTGCAGAAAAGTATTTCATCCGAATTCTGGACAATTGGATTTGTTGAAGGACAAGGCACAACAACTCAAACTCAGTCTTACTCTTTCGTTGATAAAGATGTAAATGCGGGTTCATACAGTTACAGGTTGAAACAGGTTGACTTTAATGGCAGTTATGAATATTCTGACGTTGTAAATGTTGATGTCCCGGCACCAAACGAATTCAGTTTGAATCAGAATTACCCGAATCCTTTTAATCCAAGCACAAGAATAGAATTTTCTCTCGCAGAAGATTCCAGAGTTACATTGAATGTATTCGATGTTCTTGGGCAACGTGTTGCTTCGCTGTTAAATGAAAATCTAAAAGCCGGTTCACATAGTGTGGATTTTAATTCTTCAGGCTTTAACAGCGGTGTTTATTTTTATAAATTAACAACTGAAAATTCTGGCAGTAGGAATTTTATTTCTGTAAAGAAAATGGTTTTAATGAAATAAATTGTTCTTAATTACAAATTAATTTTTTATTACATAGATAAAGGGAAAGCAGCAATGCTTTCCTTTTTTTATAAAGTATTATACTGATTTAATTTGTATTCATTTTTTATATTATAATTCAAAAATATTTTTAGAGGTAAAATGGCTTATTTCTATATCAAACTCATCCACGTAATCTTTGTTATAATATTTCTCGGTAACATCACTATCGGATTGTTCTGGAAAATAATTGCTGAAAAAACAAAAGATCCCGATAAAATTGCTTTTGCATTTAAAGGAATAATAAAAGCGGATAGATATTTTACTGTACCGGGAGTAATTGGTATTACTTTATTTGGAATTGGACTTGCAATGCATGCTAAAATGTCACTTTTAGGGACAGGCTGGATTCTGTGGTCAATCATACTTTTTACAATTTCCGGAATTGCCTTTATGGCTAAACTTGTTCCATTACAGAAGAAACTTGCTGCTCTTGCTTCAAACAAAGAAAAATTTAATTGGGAAGAATATCATAAACTCTCAAAGCAATGGGACTTCTGGGGCTATGTAGCTTTGCTCACTCCCTGGTTAGCTACAGTTTTAATGGTTTTAAAACCAAATCTTTAGTGTTGAAGTAATCAGTTGAGTTCAGAAAAGAAAATAGAAAGTGCTTTACTGTGCTACCACTGTGGTGATGAATGCAAAGACGATTCAATAAAAATTGATGAGAAACTTTTTTGCTGCAACGGATGTAAAACTGTTTACGAAATTCTTGATCAGAATAAACTCTGCAACTACTATATACTTGATCAAACTCCAGGCATATCTCCAAATATAAATTTTGGAACGAAGTTCGATTATCTAGATGACGAATCCACAATTAAGAAACTACTCGATTTTCAGGATGAATCAATTAGTAAAGTAACTTTCCACATTCCGCAAATGCATTGCAGTTCGTGTATTTGGCTTTTAGAGAATCTTTACAAGCTGAATGGCGGAGTTAGCTTCTCTCAGGTAGATTTTCTTAAAAAAGAATTGAACGTAACATTCATTCATCAAAAAATTAGTCTGAAAGAGCTTGTCAGATTACTTGCATCAATTGGGTACGAGCCTCAAATACTGCTTGAAAGTGTAGATAAAAAAAATGAAGATAAACAGTCAAAACAGCTTCATTTAAGAATTGGTGTTGCTGGTTTTTGTTTTTTGAATGTGATGCTTTTTTCTTTTCCCGAATATTTGGGAATTGATTTAACAGATGCATTTTTAAAAAACTTTTTTATTGTTCTAAATTTAATTCTTTCAATTCCGGTAGTTTTCTTTTCCGGTTGGGAGTATTTTGGTTCAGCTCTTAAAGGTCTAAGAAAAAAAATAATTAATATTGATTTTCCCATTTCACTTGGCATTCTTGCTTTATTCGGAAGAAGTCTCTTTGAAGTTATTTCACAAACAGGTGCTGGTTATTTCGATTCCCTTACAGGTTTAATATTCTTTCTTCTAATTGGAAAACTGCTGCAAGAAAAAACTTATTCCTATCTTAACTTTGAACGGAACTACAAATCCTTTTTTCCTCTGTCAGTAACTATTAAAATAGATAATGCGGAAAAATCAATTCCGATTAATAAACTGATGGTGGGAAACAGAATCATTGTTAGAAAAAATGAAATTATTCCGGCAGATTCAATCCTACTGAATGGTGATGGTAGAATTGATTATAGTTTCGTGACAGGTGAATCAAAACCTGTTAATAAAGTTTCGGGCGAATTTGTCTATTCGGGCGGAAGACAGCACGGAAGCGTAATCGAACTGGAAGTAATAAAAGAAGTATCTCAAAGTTATCTCACACAGCTTTGGAATAACGAAATATTCAATAATCCTGATAAATCATCTGAAAGCTACTTTACAAATTTTTCTAATGCTGTTAGCAAGTACTTTACTTTTTTTATTCTAATTGTCGCTTCTATTTCTGCAGGATTTTGGTTTCAGTCAAGCATGCATACTGCATTAAATGTTTTTACTGCAGTATTAATTGTTGCTTGCCCTTGTGCTCTGGCACTATCAACTCCGTTTACTCTCGGGAATGCAATGAGAATTTTAGGGAGGAATAAACTCTACCTTCGTAACTCTTCAGTAATAGAAGACCTTGCAAAAGTTAACTCAATCGTTTTTGATAAGACGGGGACAATTACTCAGCTCGGCAAATCTAATCTGATTTTCACGGGAACTGTTTTGAATTCGTTTCAACAGAAACTGATAAAATCTTTAGTTAGAAATTCAACGCATCCTTTGAGCAGAAAAATATTCGGCTCGCTTGAAGGAGATGAATTTTTTCCTGTAACTAAATTCGATGAAATTCCCGGCTTAGGTGTTACAGGTGTTGTTTACGGTAATTCAATGAAAGTCGGTTCAAAAGTATTTATTAACGGATCGGTTGAAGAAGATAAAACCGGAACTAAAATTTATATTTCGGTTAATGATGAAATTTTAGGATACTTTTCAGTAACTAATTCTTACAGAGATGGAATAAATGAAACGATCAATACACTAAGCCTAAAATTTAAACTCTCGTTGCTTTCGGGAGACAATGAAAGCGAAAAATATAACCTGCTTAAATTTTTTAATGAAGAGAACGACCTATACTTTAATCAATCTCCGGAAAATAAGTTGGACTTCATAAAATCTCAGCAAGAAAAAATGCAGAATGTTTTGATGGTCGGTGATGGTCTGAATGATGCCGGTGCTCTTAAACAAAGTGATGTTGGAATTGCAGTTACTGAGGACATAAGCAGTTTCTCGCCTTCTTGTGATGCTATTCTGGATGCATCAAACTTGAAACTGCTTCCAAAATTTCTAAACTATTCACAGTCGGCAATTAAAATAATTTATATTAGTTTTGTCATATCGTTTTTGTATAATCTTTTTGGACTAACTTTCGCAATTCAGGGAATGCTGTCACCAATTATTGCTGCAATACTTATGCCTTTGAGTTCAATTTCTGTTGTGCTTTTTGCTACATTATCGACCAATTTCGTTGCAAAGAAATTGAAACTTTTAAATAAAGGAGGAACTTAAAATTTCTGTGATAGTTCTGTTGATTGGAGTAAGTCTTTTTGTTGCTATAGGATTTTTAATTGCCTTTCTGATTGCTGTCAAAAAAGGCCAATACAAAGATACTCACACACCTGCCATAAGGGTTTTGTTTGACGATAATACTGAAGAAAAAAATAAAGAAGAAAATAAATCTGAATCCAATTAAAGGAGAAATTTATGCAATTGGAAAAATTCAGTTATGATAATGAGATAGTCAGAAAATTTACAATCGCAACAACCGTTTGGGGGTTGGTGGGAATGCTAGTCGGATTAATAATTGCGACACAGCTTTTTGTACCAGCCTTAAATCTGAATATCCCATTTTTAACTTTCGGAAGAATCAGACCCCTGCATACAAACGCTGTAATATTTGCTTTTGTCGGTAATGCAATTTTTATGGGGATATATTACTCTCTGCAAAGACTTTGTAAAGCAAGAATGTTCAGCGATCTGTTAAGCAACATCCATTTTTGGGGATGGCAGTTGATAATTGTAGCTGCTGCAATCACGCTTCCATTAGGCATTACAACGAGTAAAGAATATGCGGAACTTGAGTGGCCGATTGACATTATGATCGCAGTTGTCTGGATTGCTTTTGGTATCAATATGTTTGGAACGATTATTAAGAGACGTGAAAAACATATGTATGTTGCAATCTGGTTTTACATTGCTACCTGGGTAACGGTTACAGTTCTTCACGTTGTAAATTCAATTGAGCTCCCGGTTTCATTGTTGAAAAGCTATCCCATCTATGCGGGTGTTCAAGATGCACTCGTGCAGTGGTGGTACGGACACAATGCTGTTGCTTTCTTTTTGACTACTCCTTATCTCGGATTGATGTACTACTTCTTACCAAAAGCTGCAAACAGACCAGTTTACTCTTATAAATTATCAATACTTCATTTCTGGACATTGGTTTTTATTTACATCTGGGCAGGTCCGCATCATCTTCTATATTCAGCTTTACCTGATTGGGCTCAATCACTTGGAACAGTTTTTTCAATAATGCTCATTGCTCCTTCCTGGGGAGGAATGATAAATGGATTACTGACACTTCGTGGTGCGTGGGACAGAGTTCGGGAAAATCCAATTTTGAAATTTATGGTGGTTGCAGTAACAGCTTATGGTATGGCAACATTTGAAGGACCAACATTGTCACTAAAAAGTGTTAATGCAATTGCGCATTTTACTGATTGGATAATTGCACACGTTCATGTTGGTGCTCTTGGATGGAATGGTTTTCTAACATTCGGAATTCTATACTGGCTAGTTCCAAAACTCTGGAAGACTAATCTTTACTCAAAGAAACTTGCCAACTTCCATTTCTGGATTGGATTCCTTGGAATAGTTTTTTATGCATTTTCAATGTGGTTCTCTGGAATTACACAATCATTAATGTGGAAACAGTTTACTCCACTCGGTGTTTTGCAATATCCAAACTTCCTTGAAACTGTTTTACAAATTGTTCCGATGTATATAATTAGGATGATTGGCGGTTCGCTTTATTTTGTAGGCGTAATTGTGATGGTTTATAACCTATTTAAAACTGCTAAGCAAGGTTCATTTGCAAAAGAAGAAACTGCAGAAGCTCCAGCACTTGAAAAGTTTAAAGATCCTTTGATGCGGGGAGTGATACATAGATTCCTTGAGGGCAAACCAGCTTTATTCATTTTCCTGACTCTCATTACTGTTCTTGTTGCATCGGTTTTTGAATTTGTTCCGATGTTCCTGATAAAATCAAATATTCCTACAATTGCATCAGTGAAACCATATACTCCACTTGAACTGCAGGGAAGAGACATTTATATACGGGAAGCATGCAATAGCTGTCACTCGCAACTAGTCCGACCATTCAGGAGTGAAACAGAAAGGTATGGTGAATATTCTAAAGCAGGAGAATTTGTTTATGATCATCCATTCCTTTGGGGATCGAAAAGAACTGGTCCGGATCTTCACAGGATAGGAGGTAAGTATCCAAATCTCTGGCATTATCTGCATATGGAAAATCCAACAAGTATGTCTCCGGGTTCTCTGATGCCTTCGTATCCGTGGTTACATACAAATGATTTGAATATCACCAGCACTGAATCTAAAATTAATGCGATGAGAAGTCTTGGTGTTCCTTATCCTGAAGGATATGAAAAAATTGCTAATGATGATTTGCAGATGCAAGCCGAACAAATTGCAACTGATCTTCAGAATGCAGGTGCACATGCTGAACCAAATAAGGAGATAATTGCGCTTATAGCTTACTTGCAAAGACTTGGGACAGATATTAAAGCAAAATCAAATATGACGGAACAGGCAGGTAATTAAAATGTTTAAAGAAGTATTGCAATCAATAGAAGGTGTAGAGTTTTATACGATAGTTTCAATGATAATTTTTATTTTGTTTTTTATCGGAATGACAATCTGGTTGTTAAAAGTTGACAAAAAATATATTAAAGATATGAGCGAACTTCCGCTCAAAGAAAATGAAAATGAGTTTTCAAATTTAACAGGTGGAACCAAATGAAAATAAAAAAACTCCACAGAATCACTTCATTTTTAAAATCATCAATTGGAATTGGTGCTTTATTGGTTTCAAATACTTTTGCCGCGGGCGAATCTGATTTCCCCCCAAATTATTATGATACTGTAGCGTTAATACTACTGCTTGTAATTATTGTTACACTGCTTACCATCGTTTATTATGAGGGAAAACCAAAAGTAGTTAAAGAGAAGAAAGCTTCAATATTTGCTAAAATCAGACAGGCAATGACAAAGTCTACTCCGATAGAGCGTGAAGCAGAGATAATGATGGATCATGATTACGATGGAATCAAAGAACTTGACAGCAAGATTCCACCATGGTTTTCGTGGCTTTTCATTCTAACAATAATTTTTGCTGCGTACTATATGATTGATTATCACATAATCGGGTCCGGGCAGGTTCAACAAGAAGAATATGATGAAGAAGTTCGTATTGCATCTCTTGAAAGAGAAGCACTGATTAAATCCGGAGCATTTGTTAATGAAGAAACTGTAACTTTATTAAGTGATGACAATGACTTGCAAAAAGGGAAAGCTATCTATGATCAGAATTGTATTGCCTGCCATGCAGCGGATGGGGGTGGAATTGTTGGTCCAAATTTAACCGATGATTATTGGATCCATGGCGGCGGAATTAAAAATGTTTTTAAAGTAATTAAATATGGTGTCGTAGAAAAAGGTATGATAAGCTGGCAAACGCAGCTTAATCCAAATCAAATGCAGGAAGTTGCGAGCTATGTTTTGAGTTTGCATGGAACAACTCCTGCTGCTCCAAAAGCACCTGAAGGTGAGATCTGGAAAGAGGAACAGGCTGAATGATGATTTTAGATTAACGATTTTTGATTTTGCGATCTTCTGAAATCTCAATTCGTTAATCGTTAATCTTAAATCAAATTAGTGAATAAAAAAATTTTTATGTTTACTGTATAATGAACGAAGATACACTTGAACAACAGCTATACGATGAAGAATCTGAAACTTTCCGAAATCAGTTAGCTACTGTTACAGACGATGGGAAAAGAAAATGGGTTTATCCAAAAAAACCTTCCGGAAAATTCCATAGAGCAAGGATTGTTGTTTCCGCAATTTTACTCTTAATTCTTTTCATAACTCCGTTTATAAAAGTGAACGGTCATCCATTCATGCTTTTTGATTTTCTGAACAGGAAATTTATTCTCTTCGGAACGCTCTTTGGTCCCCACGATTTTCATTTGCTTGTAATAGCGATGATCTCATTAATAGTTTTTATCATTCTATTCACTGCTGTGTTCGGCAGAATTTTTTGCGGCTGGGCTTGTCCTCAAACAATCTTTTTGGAAATGGTATTCAGGAAAATTGAATACTGGATTGAAGGTGATGCCAAAGATCAAAGAAAATTAAAAGCAGCACCATGGACTTCGGCAAAAGTATTCAAAAAGTTTACAAAGCAAATAATCTTTTTTGCAATTGCTTTTTTCATTTCCAATATCTTCCTCTCTTATATAATTGGAATGGATGCATTGCTAAAAATAATTTCAGATCCGCCATCACAACATTTGCAGGGATTATTCGCTATCACTGTCTTCTCAGGAATTTTCTATTTTGTTTTTTCATATTTCAGGGAACAAGCCTGTACGATAGTTTGTCCATATGGAAGGTTACAGGGAGTTTTACTTGACAGGGATTCAATTGTTATTGCATACGATAATGTCCGTGGTGAACCAAGAAAAAGATTTAAACGGGATGAAGGCTTGGAAAATCGTGGAGACTGTATTGAGTGTTACCAATGCGTAGAAGTTTGTCCTACCGGGATTGATATTAGAAATGGAATTCAGCTTGAATGTGTTAATTGCACAGCCTGTATCGATGCTTGTGATGATATTATGGATAAAATTAACAGACCAGGAGGACTAATACGATATGCTTCTCTCAATTCAATTGAGAAGAAAACCAAATGGAAATTCATGCCACGTGCGATTGGCTACTCAACACTGCTTACAGTATTACTTACAGTTTTTATAGTCCTGCTTTTAAACAGAACAGATTTTAGTGTTACTATTTTAAGAACAGCAGGACTTCTTTACCAGGAGCAGCCTGACAATATGGTTAGTAATCTTTATGATCTGAATATCGTAAATAAAACTTTCGAAAAAATTCCTGTAAACCTTAAGCTTGAAGGTACAGATGGTGAATTAAAAATTATTGGAAAAGATATTGTTATTGAACCGCAAGGAAATGTTGATTCCAAATTTTTAGTTCTGCTTCCAAAAGATGAATTATTAAAAATGAGCACCCCGATACAGGTTGGAGTTTATAGCGGGGATAAATTAATAAAGAGAGTTAATACCTCATTTCTAGCACCTTTGAAGAAAAAAGAAGAATCCAAAGATGAAAAAGATTAGTTGGGGAACAGGCATATTCATCGGTATTATTTTTTTTATTGTTCTGAGCGTTACGATGACAATAATTTTTATGACTCAGGATGTCAGCCTTGTCTCGGATAATTATTACGAAAAGTCCCTGGTCTATCAAGATGAAATAGATAAGCAAAGCAGAACCAAATCACTTAACGAAGAAGTAAAAATTAATTTCAACAGCAAAATGATTTCAATTTTATTCCCTTCAGACTATGCATCTAAAAATATGACCGGTGAAATTTATTTCTATAGACCATCCGATCAAAAAATGGATTTTAAGATACCGTTGCAGTTAAGTGAAACAGGAAGTCAAATTATCCCGACACAGAATATTGAGAAAGGTTTTTGGCGAATGAAATTGAATTGGGAGATGGATGGGAATGAATACTATAATGAAAGAGCTATAATAATCGAATAATTATGTCACCAGAAATTTTTACAGCATTTTTTATTGGATTAGTCGGAAGTTTACATTGCATAGGTATGTGTGGACCAATCGCAATTGCTCTGCCGGTTCCAACCTCGTCAAATCTTTCATTTCTTACAGGAAGAATTCTATACAATTTGGGGAGGGTTGTTACTTATTCTTTTCTCGGTGCAGTTCTTGGTTTAATAGGAAGTAAAATTGCACTTGCCGGTGCTCAACAGGTTGTCTCAATTATTCTTGGAATCATAGTTATAGTAGCAGTGATTCTTCCGCAAAAATATAAAAACTACTTCGCACAGCATCCAATAATTCAGAAACTTGCTCAGCCATTGAAAAATAACATAGGAGTTCTATTTAAAAAGGGAACCTTTTCAGCAATGTTTCTGATCGGAATACTAAATGGATTTCTTCCATGCGGACTTGTATACGTGGCACTAGCCGGAGCTATTGCTAGTGGAGATGCATTTTCCGGCGCTGCTGTTATGATTCTTTTCGGACTTGGAACAGTCCCATCAATGTTTGCCGCCTCAGTATTTGGAAAATTTATAAACGTTGGAATACGAACCAAGATCAGGAAAGCTGTTCCGGTTCTAGCGATTCTACTAGGAGTAATTTTTATTTTGAGAGGAATGAATCTAGGAATAAAATATATCAGCCCGAAGATAAATGTTCCATCCGAAGTCACATATGAAAATGATTGCCATTAAAGAAGTTTAAAAATCTTATTCATTTCATTGTATTCATTTATTGCTTTTTCTCTCAATGATTAGCAATTTTACAACTGCTTAACCACTTCTTTATTAAACGAGCAATAAAATAACTCACATAAATTTAGGAGGATGCAATGGAAGCCACACAAGAAAGTAATTATTCTTTCGTACTAGACCGGTATGATGATAAAATAAAATATTACTGGAAAGCTGCTACAACCAACAAAAAAGCTTACAAGTTATCCCGTAGTGTAACCATCATCCTTGGAGCTTCGGTAACGTTAATATCTTCACTAACATCGGCTGATTTTATAACTTCAGTGCCATGGCTGAAGATTACTTTTGCAATTGCTACCCCTATATTTGCTGCAATCTTAACCATAGCAGGTGGATTTGCTCAGTCCTTTCATTGGGGTGCTACATGGAGAGATATGGTATTAAATGCTGAAAGATTAGAGAAAGAGTATGACAGAGTTAAAGTAACCAAACCCGAGAACATCGATTTAGCAAAAGAAGTCGATTTGCTAAATGAAATAGTGATTACTGAAACACAAAGTTTCTTCCAAAGAGTACTGGATGTTACTAAGACTATAACAAAACCTAAGAAGCCAGGTGAACAAGATTCTTAATTTTTGATTCTCATGAAAAGATTAGTTAAAGTGGGGACAGGTTATACTTGTCCCTGAAATATCCATACAATATCCATCTACAAAAGATCAAAATTAATTTATTCTACCTTTTAATAATTTTCTAATTAGCTTAATTTTAAATTCTAAAAATTCCTTAGGTGTTTAAATGAAAACTACATTACTTCTTTCTCTCCTATTTTTCCTTACAAATAACTTGCTTTCTCAACAAAACGAAATTACTTATACCGATATCTCACCTGATGGGAAAAATATTTCGGTATATCAATTTGATAGTGAATCTTTAGAAGGCAGAGTTGAAGCATCCTCTGATGAAATTCCATATGGACTAACACCCGATTGGAGTTCAACTTTAGAAAGACAAATTGGTGGAATGGCGTGGGCAGATTATGATAACGATGGTGATCTCGACCTTGCAACAGGCTGCTACTTTAGTAACTCATTTCCACCTATCCCGGAATACGAAGTTCTCATTTACAGAAATGATAATGGAAGTCTTACAACAACTCCCGCCTGGATTTCTACTGATATGCGATCAACTACTGATGTAAAGTTTGCTGACTTGAATGGAGATGGAAGACCTGAATTGATTGCCGCTAATGGAGACAATTCTTTTGTTCCGTCAGTAATTTATTTTAATGGCATAAACGGACTTGATAGTGTAGCCGGCTGGATTTCACAGGACAACGATTGGACAGTTGGTGCGGCTTTGTCTGATATCGATAACGATGGCGATTTGGATCTTGCTTTCGGAAATCAGGGAAATAGCGTTATCCCGACAAAACCGATTTGTATTTTTTATAATAGTGGTGGAACTTTTCAAACAGTTCCAAACTGGCTTTCAGCAGATGAGATGATTACAAATACAGTTGCATTTGGAGATCAGGATAATCAGCAGATTGCCTATAAATTTCTTCAATACACCGGTGATGGAATAAGATATGCATTTCAACTTCCACTCTTTCCGGTCTATTCAATTGATACTGTACTGGTAGACAATATTCCTTTTACAGAATATTGTTATGATCCAATCGGCAGCTGGTTATCACTTGGAACTACACCTCAAGCTGGTTCAACTATAAAAATATCATATCGATATATTTCCAAAGGTGATCTCGCCGCCTCGAAGTGGGTTAATTATCAAAGTGGTGTCTACTACAACAATAACGGCGTTATGAATACACTACCCGGATGGACTGTAGGTAACACTACGAGTCAAAAAGGAATTGCCTGGGCAGATTTTGATCTGGATGGCTACCAGGATCTTTCAATTTCTGGTAGTGGAGTTCAGACTGTTATTTATAAAAATATAAATGGTACTTTAACCGGTCCGGTCTGGAGTTCAAATACAGTTAATCCTTCTGCTCAAGAATTGATATCCGGTGATGTGGATAGAGACGGTTACCCTGAACTTGCGGTCGTTCATTTTGGAACGAAGAGGATTGAGATATTTAAAAATCGTAATGGAGTTTTAGATACCGATCCCACCTGGCAATATATTGCAGGATCTTCAGCTACATCTATTTCATTTGGAGATGTTAATGGTGATGGAGCTTTGGATTTAGCGGTTGGAACTGCTCGTTCTCCTGTGGTATTATTTATCAATCAGTTAACAATCCCAGTTGAATTATCATCATTCACTGCATCAGCAAATAAAAATGATATTTTGCTGAGTTGGATAACAGCAACGGAAAAAAATAATCAGGGATTTGAAATCCAAAAGAAGGAGTCTGGAGAAAGAAATCAGAATTCAGAATGGATGAAAATTGGTTTTGTTCCTGGTTTTGGAACAACTACGGAATCACACTCATATTCTTATGTTGATAAAAATCTTGATGAAGGAAAATTTCAATACAGACTTAAGCAAATTGATTTCAGTGGCAAGATTAACTATTCTCAAATAATTAATGTTGAAATTAATTCGGCAACAAGTTTTATTCTTGAACAGAATTATCCTAATCCATTCAATCCTACAACTACAATTAAATTTTCAGTCCCAACTTCTGGGAATGTATCACTGAAAGTATTTGATGTTCTTGGTAATGAAGTTGTATCACTAGTAAATGAGAATAAACAATCTGGCAGTTATGAAGTAGAGTTCAAGGCGGATCAGATAACAAGTGGTACTTATTTCTATAAACTGCAGGCACGAAATTTTATTGAAACAAAAAAGATGATTTTACTCAAGTAATCTCAGAAGGTAATCCCTAAAAAGTTTTTAAGGAGAAAAAATTATGAAGATACTTTTACTTTATTTCCTGATGAGTGCAATAGTTTCAGCACAGATCCCATTTACTCAGGATACTATAGCTTACAATAACAGATTTAACAACAGGGAATTTGCGGACTGTAATTCCCAGGGACTGTTGAGATTATCTTATACCAG
>Ga0209536_100011780_pt1 | contig 12778 bp, 9 predicted proteins | sample DeeMarSeWOR28_12_FD_187461 | JGI IMG/M metagenome (GOLD analysis project Ga0209536, IMG submission 187461) | Marine sediment microbial communities from White Oak River estuary, North Carolina - WOR-2-8_12 (SPAdes) (version 2) | ecosystem: Environmental > Aquatic > Marine > Intertidal zone >...
TACATTTCGAGGATCCCTTTCCTTGAACTGGTCCGGACATTCGATAATGCTATTGATTCAATAGATTACCTGAAGAATAATATTGTTGACTTGATGTTTCTTGACATCCAGATGGAATCACTCACGGGTACTGAGCTGGTTAAGGCACTTAGTCAAAATCCTGCAGTAATATTCACAACGGCATTTGATAAATATGCCGTGGAAGGTTTTGAACTCGATGCTGTCGATTACCTCCTTAAACCTATTTCTTTTGAACGTTTTGTTAAGGCCGTCGATAAGGTCTATAACCGGCTGAGATCTGATAAATCCAATAAGCAATATTCAGAGGTAACTATATCGAACCCAATGGAGAACTATTTTTTTGTCAAAACAGAAAACCGACTTCAAAAAGTTTTTTTTAATGATATCCTATATGTGGAAGGTCAGGGGGATTACCTTAGAATAATCTGCGCAGACAGTAAGATAATGACACTTCAGAATTTTAAAACTATTGAGAGTATCCTTCCTGCTGATAACTTTAAAAGAGTACATAAATCATACATGGTTGCAGTTAATAAAATAGATAGCGTAAGTAAGAACAGGATTAAGATCGGAACGGTGACAATACCCGTAAGTGATAGTTATAAAAACTCATTTTATGATACCCTGAGAAGTAAAGGCATGATCTGACAGGTTTCTGATTGACCTGTGAAATTGACTTTATTTTCATTTTATTATATTTAGCAGCTAAATAACCAGGACCTAAATCAATGCTGGCATGAGAAAACATATTATTAATGCTGCAATAGGCATTATTATCGGAGGAATCTTTCTTTTCATAACACTCAGAAATAAACCCCTTGATGAAATATTTGACCTTTTATTAACAGCCAGGACAAATTGGATTTTGCTAAGCATTGTATTCCTGGTAATTATGTTCCTGTTCAGGGCTTACCGGTGGAAACTCCTGATGGAGAATAATGGCAACTCCCCGCATATTAAGAATGTATCCTATTCAATGCTCCTCGGATTTTTTATAAATAGCTTTACACCTAAGCTAGGTGAGATAATAAGGTGTACATCACTGCAGAAATCATCCGGCATACCTGTTTCAAAAAGTTTTGGTACTGTTATTTCTGAACGAATCTATGACCTGATTGCAATTATAATGGCAATTGTACTAATCCTTCTTCTTGAGTTTGGTAGATTACAAGAATTGATTGTAGCAGCTGCTTCCAGTATTGGAAATGCATTATCCAAGAATTTACTGAACCTTATTCTGATCATAGTTGGTATGGGACTTGTAATAGCTTCCCTGATTCTTATCTTCAGGTATTATAAGCTTATTGGAAAGATAAGATCCTTTCTGAAGGAATTCTGGTCAACTGTCAAAAATACATTCAGAATTAAATCATCAAAAATTTTTGCATTCCAGACCATAATGATTTGGTTAACTATGGTTTTAATGAATTACTGCTGCCTCAGATCATTGCCATCAACCGAAAACCTAAGCCTATATTTTGCTTTTGTAGTATTGTTTGTGGGGACCATCGGCTGGGCTATCCCCAGTCCGGGTGGAATAGGGACCACACATTTCTTTGTCCTTCAGCTATTCCTGCTGTTCAACCTCAGTGAAGAAACCGGAATAACATACGGTATCCTGGTAAATGGAATTACGGTACTGTTCACAATATTTGGTGGTCTGCTGGCAATTATTATTGTGAATTCGTTTAAAATGATCAGACAGAATGCTGGGAAGAGTGACAAGTGACAAGTGACGAGTGACAAGTGACGAGTTACGAGTGGCTAGCATGAGGAACGAGTAACTAGTAACGAGCAACGAGCAACAAAAAAAATAAACACTCCCAAGTACGCAATCATGAAAAGTAGAACTATTATTACAAGCACTATTCTGTTATTCTCACTGACAATATCTTCATCATGCAGCAAGGAAAAACATCGATCAGTCGCTTTTGATCCTGTAGAAATGGTAAACACGCTGATGGGGACTGACTCGGAATTTAAGCTGTCAAACGGCAATACATATCCGGCTATAGCATTGCCCTGGGGAATGAATTTCTGGACTCCCCAGACTGGTGAGATGGGTAATGGCTGGGCCTATACCTATGATGCATATAAAATAAGGGGGATAAAACAAACCCACCAACCGAGCCCGTGGATCAACGACTATGCTGCATTTTCATTAATGCCCATAACAGGTAGAATAAAATTTGACGGTGAAGAGCGCTCTTCATGGTTCTCGCATAAGGCAGAAATAGCAAAACCATATTACTATAGTGTTTACCTGGCTGACTATAATGTAACTACTGAAATAACACCAACAGAAAGAGCTGCAATTTTCAGGTTCAAATTTCCTGAAAATGATTCTTCCTTTGTCCTTGTTGATGGATTTTACAGGGGCTCGATGGTGAAAATAATACCCTCCGAGCGCAAAATAATCGGATACTGCAGGAATAACAGCGGTGGGGTACCTGATAATTTTCATAACTATTTCGTAATAGAGTTTGATAAGGACTTTGATTATACCCACACATGGCTTAACAGTAACCTTCAGGTTAATGAACTTGAAGCCGAAGGCTACCATGCAGGTGCCATAGTAGGCTTTAAAACAGAAAAGGATGAAATTGTACATGCCCGCGTTGCCTCATCATTTATTAGTCATGAACAGGCTGTCAGGAACCTTGAAAACGAAATAGGTACCAGTTCATTTGATGATGTAATGAAGGAAGCAAAGAAAGTGTGGAACAGTGAGCTTGGAAGGATCAAAGTTGAAGGTGACGACGTTGACAGGATAAGAACCTTCTATTCCTGCCTGTACAGATTGTTGCTGTTTCCTCGCAAGTACTATGAAATAAATTCTGAAGGAGAAATAATACATTACAGTCCATATAATGGTAAGATTTTGTCAGGGTATATGTTTACTGATAATGGTTTCTGGGATACATTCAGAGCTGTATTCCCATTCTATACATTAATGTATCCTGAACTTAACAGTCACATAATGAGCGGACTGGCAAACACATACCTGGAAAGCGGCTGGCTTCCCGAATGGGCGAGCCCAGGCCACAGGAACTGTATGATAGGTTCAAACTCAGCTTCATTAATCGCAGACAGCTACCTGAAAGGCATCAGAGGATATGATATTGAAACATTATATGAGGCAATTTTAAAAAACACAAAAGGTCATGGACCGGTGCAATCGGTAGGAAGATATGGTGCGGATTATTATAATGAACTGGGATATGTTCCATATGATGTTGATGTACGAGAGAACACTGCACGCACCCTTGAATATGCATATGCTGATTACTGTATCTGGAAACTTGGTTCTGAATTGGGCAGGAAAGAGGAAGAACTGGAAATATTTAAGAAAAGGGCACGAAATTTTGTTAATGTTTTCGATCCCGGAAGAAAACTTATGAGAGGCCGAAACCTTGACGGGACCTTCCAGTCACCTTTCAGCCCGTATAAATGGGGCGATGCCTTCACCGAGGGCAACAGCTGGCACTATACATGGAGCGTGTTTCATGATATTGACAGCCTGATTGATCTAATGGGTGGAGAGGATTATTTCATATCAAAACTCGATTCCGTCTTCACGGTACCCCCTGTATTTGATTATTCGTACTATGGTATTGTAATACATGAGATACGCGAGATGCAGATAGCAGGAATGGGCAATTATGCCCACGGAAACCAGCCGATCCAGCATATGATATATTTATATAATTATGCCGGTGCTCCCTGGAAAACTCAATACCGTGTAAGAGAGGTAATGGACAAATTGTATAATTATACTCCAGACGGTTATTGTGGTGATGAGGATAACGGGCAAACATCTGCGTGGTACGTGTTCAGCGCTATGGGTTTTTACCCCGTATGCCCCGGTACAGACCAGTACGTGATCGGCTCTCCCTTGTTTGATAAGATGACTCTTAAAATGCCCGAAGACAATACCCTTCAAATAATTGCAGAAGGTAATGGCAACAGGGCATTTTATGTCAACGATATCACGTTTAACGGGATAACCGTGGATAAGAATTATTTTACCCATGATGCTTTGCTAAAAGGAGGTAAAATAATATTCTCCATGTCAGAGAAGCCAAATATGGAAAGGGGTACATCTCCTGAATCATACCCGTATTCAATGTCTAATTATTAACGTAGAGACGCGATTAATCGCGTCTCTACTTATGTGGTTTGTCGCAGGTCTTTATTATTTTTACAACCTGAACAAAATCATAATCAACCCGGTTTAATATACCTATGCATCGCAAATTATACATAGAAACATATGGATGCCAGATGAATCTCGCTGACAGCGAGGTGGTAGCATCTATACTCAAGGATGAAGGCTTTTCTATCACCGAAAATATGAAAGATGCTGACCTGATACTTGTCAATACATGCTCAGTTAGGGACAACGCCGAACAAAGAGTATGGGGGCGTCTTGATCTGTTCAAACATCACAAAAAGGAAAATCCCGGAATAATCGTGGGAGTAATAGGGTGCATGGCGGAAAGACTGAAGGAACAGCTCCTTGAATCTGACAAAACGGTTGATTTGGTTGTTGGTCCGGATGCTTACAGGGACCTTCCCGGGTTAGTCAGGGAAGCATACAGGGGACATGAAGCGGTCAATGTTCTCCTTTCACGTGAGGAAACCTATGCAGATATTTCACCGGTAAGACTGGACAGGAACGGGGTGTCCTCATTCGTATCAATCATGAGGGGATGCAATAATTTGTGTTCCTATTGCGTGGTTCCCTATGTCAGGGGTGCTGAGCGGAGCCGCGACCCGGAGACAATAATCGATGAAGTGCGGGAATTATTCAATCAGGGGTACAGGGAAGTTACACTGCTGGGTCAGAACGTTGACTCTTACTCATGGGTAAATAACGGAAATAAAACAGGTTTCGATGAACTGCTGGAAATGACAGCTGAGGTAAGCCCGCTTCTTAGAGTTCGCTTTTCCACATCGCATCCCAAGGATATGTCGGACAGGGTTCTGCGGGTCATGTCGCAGTACAACAATATATGTAAACATATCCACCTTCCTGCGCAGAGTGGCAGCAGCCGGATTCTGAAATTAATGAACCGAAAATATGACAGGGAGTGGTATATGGACAGGATCAGGGCAATAAGAGAAATACTGCCCGGGTGCTCAGTTTCAACAGATATGATAGCCGGCTTCTGTACAGAAACAGAAGAAGATCATCAAGCCAGCCTGAGCCTGATGAAATGGGCTAAATATGATTTTGCTTATATGTTTAAGTATAATGAAAGACCTGACACAAAAGCTGCCAGAAAATACCCTGATGATGTTCCTGACAAGGTTAAAAGCAGGCGTCTGAACGAAATAATTAACCTCCAAAATAAACTATCACTGGAAAGTAAGAGAAATGACGTGGGGAAAATATTCGAGGTTCTTGTTGAGGGCCCTTCTAGAAAATCAGCTGCTGACCTTTCAGGAAGAACATCCCAGAATAAAGTGGTTGTATTCCCTGCCGGAAATCATAATCCGGGAGATTATGTGAATGTAAAAATTACCGATTGCACTTCTGCAACATTGATAGGCAAAGTAGTATGATTATTTAAATGTAAAAATCTCATCTTGTCTGATTTGGAACCATAATCCATACATTGTTATAAATAAAACAATTACATATTATTAGGATATATCCAACAATTTAATACTTTTGTTAATGCAGTATATTCTAAATTGCAATTGTAAATAACCAATAAAAGAAATCATGAAAGGAATCAGAAATGTTTTATTAATGATTATTATCGTTCTGCTCGCCTCTTCCGGTACTATGGCACAGCAGGCAGACTCCCCGCAACGATTCGTAGTAAAAACTAATCCACTGGCCGCACTTGGTGGGCCGTTTTGGTTAATTGTCGTACCTCTTACCGGAGAGTATAAGGTACTTTTTGAGGCCAAGACACTCCCGAAGCAGTCTGTAACGTTAGGAGCTTCGTACCTAGGACCGAGCCTCTTACTGAATCTCGATAAACTAAGTGAAAATGAAGAAGCGGATATAAGCGGGGTAAATACAAGTGGTTTCAGGGGACAATTAATTTATAAGTTTTTCATCAGCAGGGATACTGAAGCCCCTGAAGGTTTGTATGTCGGGCCACATTTTTCTTACGCATCGGCCAGCATAACCAGTAAAGATAATACCTCCGATAAGGTCGAGGGTGTGAAAATGAACTTTAACGGTATTATTGGATACCAGTTAATAACAAGTGGTGGCTTTGCGCTGGACATTTATACAGGCCTTGGTCTAAGAAACCTCAAATGGACCTTCAGTGGTGAAGGAGATGTAATATTCGACCAATTAGAGGACAAGGGATCAGCTACTGTTGCCTTTGGCTTCAGTTTTGGTTACGCCTTTTAACTATTCAGTATAATACTTTATTTAAGGGGGGTATAATTATACCCCCTTTTTTATAAGCTTCAAACCAAGTTCTTTCAGTTGCTCTTCCGATATTTTTGATGGAGAATCTATCATTACATCCTTTCCGGCATTGTTCTTTGGGAAAGCAATAAAATCCCTTATTGTTTCAGAACCAGCGAAAAGCGCTACCCAGCGGTCGAAACCAAATGCTATACCACCATGAGGTGGTGCACCGTATTTAAAAGCATCCATAAGGAATCCAAATTGAGAACGGGCTTCCTCATTAGTAAATCCAAGCACCCTGAACATTCTCTTCTGGATATCAGCATCATATATTCTGATGGAACCTCCTCCTATTTCAACACCGTTGATCACCAGGTCATATGCATTTGCCCTAACCTTGCCCGGTTCTGATTCCAGAATATCCAGGTCTTCAGTTTTTGGTGATGTAAACGGGTGGTGCATAGCGTAATATCTCTGTTTTTCATCATCCCATTCCAACAATGGGAAGTCAATAATCCAGAGCGGAATGAATTGTCCCGGATCCCTTAAATCAAGACGATTACCCAGTTCCAGACGCAGTTCGGAAAGAGCATATAGTGTTTGCATTCTTTCCCCTGCAAGCAAAAGCATCAGGTCGCCAGGTTCGGCATCCATCAATCCGGCCCACCCTTTTAGATCTTCGGCACTATAAAATTTATCAACCGTTGATTTTAAGGAACCATCATTACTATATTTTACGTAAATAAGGCCCTTTGAGCCTATCTGTGGTTTTCTGACAAAATCAGCAAGTCCATCCAGGTCCTTCCTTGAATAATCCGCACATCCTTTAGCCACTATCCCACCAATATACTGGGAACTATCAAAAACATTAAAGCCTTTTCCCCTGACTGGATCACTGAGCTCAGTGATCTTCATACCGAATCTCAGGTCTGGTTTGTCTGTCCCGTATTCTGCTATAGCCACCTCGTACGGTATCCTGGGAAAATCACCCCGAAGTTCGTACCCGTTTATCGTTTTAAAAAGATGTGCGGCCAGTCCTTCAAAAACTTCCAGCACACCATCCCTTTCAACAAACGACATTTCACAATCTATCTGGGTAAACTCAGGTTGGCGGTCGGCACGGAGATCCTCATCGCGGAAACATTTTACAATCTGAAAATATTTATCAAATCCTGATATCATTAACAGTTGCTTAAAGGTCTGTGGTGATTGAGGTAATGCATAGAAAGAACCCGGATGTACCCTTGATGGCACTACGAAATCACGGGCTCCCTCGGGTGTCGATTTGATTAGTACAGGTGTCTCTATCTCAATAAATCCCTGTGAATCAAGGTATTTTCTTGTCTCCTGCGCAACCCTGTGTCGATGAATAATATTTCGCTTAACGGGTTCACGCCTTAGATCAAGATACCTGTATTTCATTCTCAGTTCATCACCTCCATCGGTATCGTCTTCGATGGTAAAAGGAGGCAATTGGCTGGCACTGAGCACATCAAGTTTTGTAACAATTATCTCAATATCACCTGTAGGCATCCGGGGATTTTTATTACTTCTCTCCTCAACTTTACCTTCAGCACGTATGACATATTCCCTTCCCAGCTTCCGGGCTTCAGCGCATAATTCTGGATCTGTTGCCATATTAAAGACAAGCTGTGTTTTGCCATACCTGTCTCGCAGGTCAATGAACGTCATCCCACCCAGGTCTCGAGACTTATGAACCCAGCCACTTAATATAACTTTTTCATCAAGGCTTGATAGATTAAGCTCACCGCAATTGTGTGTTCTGTACATATTGAACCGGATATATTTAAAACAAAAATAACCAAAACATCATAACACTGAAACGAATTACAGTCATATGAGATATATTTCTGTTTTTATTACATTTACAGAAACCATCGCGCGATAATAATTATGACGATAGAATTTTCGGACGAAACCTTCATGAAAGCGGCATTAACGGAAGCCGAAGCAGCAGGCGACAAAGGAGAAGTGCCGGTCGGAGCCGTGGTGGTATGTAATAACAGGATAATAGCGAGGGCACATAATCTTACCGAAACCCTTAACGATCCTACCGCTCATGCTGAAATGCAGGCAATAACTGCGGCAAGCACATATCTCGGAGGTAAATACCTTGATAAATGCAGCCTTTATGTTACCCTCGAACCATGCACTATGTGTGCCGGAGCATTGTTCTGGTGCCGGATAGGCAAACTGGTATATGGAACATCTGACGAAAAACGAGGTTATTCACTGAACAAGAACCGGGTATTGCATAAGAAAACCCTGGTGTCAGGTGGTGTTATGGAGTCAGAGTGCAGAAATATTATTAAGGATTTTTTTAAAACCAGAAGACAGGACTTGTCAGATGAAATTAATTGATATCTTTAGAAAATAAATTAGGTTTGTAAAAATATTTCCCCTGGATGACATTCGATAATAGCAAGACTATTATAAAGCTGAGAATCAGGTTATTTATTGCCACTGTGATAATGATTGCCTATGTGTTTGTGGTGTATTTCGGGAAGCAACTGCATTTCCCAATATTTGGCATACAGGAACATCATGCTACCCTTATACTTGTTGCTGCTTATATTATAATTACTTTCCTTCCTCTGATACTTAAATACAAATACATTTATTTCTCAGATGACGGTCATAATATTATCTTCAGATATTACTCTGTTGGTTTCCTGAGCGGTAAAAAGAATTCTGTGGAGATACCCAAAGGAGAGTTTATGAGCTACAAATTAGTAAGAGAATACGCAGGTCTTTTAAAATCATTACAATTATTCCGTCTTATGGGGAATAAAAAAGCCAGCTATCCGCCGGTTTATGTATCATCGCTGAGGAAATCAGAGCTTAATAAAATTAGAGCAGCACTTGACAAATATGTACAAGGGAAGTAATCTAATAAGGTTATGAGTTTAGTCATTTTTAAACAATCAGGTTAATATCAAATTTGCACCACAAAAAACATTTTTAACAACGTAAAAATTTTCCAATAATGAATGTAGATATTGTTCTCAACAACCTCGAGAAGAAACACCCCGGAGAGGTTGAATACCTTCAGGCTGTCAGAGAAGTACTTGAATCAATTGAGGAGGTCTATAATGATAATCCGCAGTTTGAATCGGCGAATATAATTGAAAGACTGGTGGAACCTGACAGGATCATCACCTTTAAAGTCCCCTGGATGGATGATGAAGGTAAGGTACAGGTAAACCTAGGGTACCGTATACAATTCAACAATGCCATAGGTGCATACAAGGGGGGACTGCGTTTCCACCCCAGTGTTAACCTCAGCATTTTAAAGTTCCTCGGTTTTGAGCAGATCTTTAAGAATTCTCTTACTTCTCTACCGATGGGTGGGGGTAAAGGTGGTTCCGATTTCAATCCAAAAGGTAAATCCGATGCAGAAATTATGAGATTCTGCCACTCCTTCATGCTTGAATTATGGAACTATATTGGTCCTGAGATGGATGTCCCCGCCGGTGATATCGGAGTGGGAGGTCGCGAGATAGGATATCTTTACGGCATGTATAAAAAATTGAAACGTGAACATTCAGGTGTCCTTACAGGAAAAGGTATTAACTGGGGCGGTTCACTCATTCGTCCTGAAGCCACAGGTTTTGGTTGTGTGTATTTTGCCAAGGAAATGCTTGCTACCATTGGTGAAACATTCAAAGGAAAAACAGTGGCCATATCAGGTTTTGGAAATGTTGCCTGGGGAGCAGTACAGAAAGTCAACGAGCTGGGCGGTAAGGTTGTAACGCTTTCGGGACCTGATGGTTATGTTTATGATCCGGATGGAGTAACAGGTGATAAAATAGACTATATGCTTGAGCTCAGGGCTTCAAATGAAGATATTGTTAAACCTTATTCATACGAATTTCCGTCAGCACAGTTCCATGAAGATAAACATCCCTGGGAAGTTAAAGTTGATATTGCACTTCCATGTGCCACACAGAACGAATTGAATGCCGAAGATGCCCAGAATCTAGTTAATAACGAATGTATCTGTGTAAGCGAAGGAGCAAATATGCCATGTACACCTGAGGCTATCGAAATAATACAGAAGAACAAAATCCTTTTTGCCCCGGGTAAGGCTGCTAATGCAGGAGGTGTTGCCACATCAGGGCTTGAGATGTCGCAAAACTCAATGAAACTTCACTGGAGACGCAATGAGGTTGACGACAGGCTGCATGAAATAATGATCAATATCCATGAAGCATGTGTAAAATATGGAGCTACTGAAAGTGGATATGTGGATTATGTAAAAGGTGCAAATATTGCCGGATTCCTGAAAGTGGCCAATTCCATGCTTGATTTTGGTATTTTCTAAAATATCCTTAAATATTGTCCGGAGGCTGCCAGGTACAAGGGCAGCCTTTTTTCTTTCTATTTTACATATTTCAGCATATCCATATTCATACCTAATTTATTATCTTTGGTAAAATGTCTCCTGCTGAATATGAAAACAGATAAAGAATTAATCTGCATTATTGCCCTCGGTATGGTGCCTGCAATTGGCGATATAAATGCAAAAAAACTAATAAAGCATCTTGGTACTGCTGAGGCTGTTTTCAATGAATCATACCGTAACCTGATACTAATTCCAGGTATTGGTAAAACCATTGCCTCCAACCTTTGTTCAAGGGAATTCGTTGATAAAGCATACGAGGAGCTGGATTATATCCGGAAACACGACATAAAAGTAATATGCTATGATGAGAATGAGTACCCTGTGAGATTGAAAGACTGTCCTGACTCACCGATACTTATTTATTTTAAGGGAAACGCAAACCTTAATAATCAAAAGATAATCAGTATTGTTGGTACAAGGAATATTACTCGCAGGGGAAAGGATATTTGTGAGGCTTTCATTAAAGACCTTGCCATTGAATACCCTGAACTGATAATCACCAGTGGACTGGCTTATGGTGTTGATATTACAGCACATAAATCTGCCCTGAAAGAAAACCTGAAAACACTGGCAGTTCTTGGTCATGGCTTCAGAACCATATATCCATCAGCCCATCTAGCTGTAGCAAAACAAATAATTTCACAAGGAGCCCTCATTACAGACTTCCCTTCCTTTGAAGCTCCTGAAAGAAATAATTTTCTTAAGAGGAACAGGATAATAGCAGGAATATCCGATGCCACCGTTGTTATAGAATCAGGAAGGAAGGGAGGAGCTATGGTTACAGCAGACATTGCATTATCATATAACAGAGAAGTGATGGCCGTACCGGGTCGACCTGGTGACCGCTTGGCCGAAGGATGTAACCTGCTGATCAAATCAAACAGGGCAGCTCTTATAGAATCAGCCGGTGACGTTATTTATAATCTAAACTGGCAAAGAATTCATTCTGAAGAAAAACAGAAGAAATTATTTCCTGAAAACCTTAGTCCCCTGGAAGAAGAAATATTTGCACTATTCAATGAACATGATGAATTGGCATCAGATCAGATTAGCAATACACTGGGTAAGCCATTGCATCAACTATCATCAGCCTTGTTAAAGCTGGAATTTTCAGGTCATATAAGCAGTATTCCCGGAAATATGTATCGTAAGAAAATATGACCCGGTACAACTATTAATTGATGATAAAAGTCATGTCTTAATACATGTTCTATAACATATAAAAATCAATTATATATCTGTTTATCTGATTCTTGATATTTGTTTCATTATTTTGTTACAAAATATTTGCCAAGAAGGTTTTAACCTGTTGGTTCTTTTATAAATGAAATCTTTATTTTTAACATCTCTTAACCGTAAAAACAAAATAACGACTATGGACCCAAGAGTTGAAAAATTTATGGCAGCTATCAAGGCCAAGAACCCGGGTGAGAATGAATTCCACCAGGCCGTGCATGAGGTTGCCGAATCATTGATCCCTTTTATTGAAGAAAATCCCAAATACAAGCATGCCAAGATCCTGGAAAGAATCGCAGAACCTGAAAGGGTTGTTCTTTTCAGGGTACCATGGCTTGATGACAAAGGTGAGATTCAGATAAACAAAGGTTACCGTATTGAGATGAACAGTGCCATTGGCCCCTATAAAGGGGGATTAAGATTTCATCCAACTGTTAATCTGGGAATCTTGAAATTCCTCGCATTTGAGCAGGTATTCAAAAACAGTCTTACAACACTCCCCATGGGGGGTGGTAAAGGGGGATCAGATTTTGATCCCAAAGGTAAGTCCGATAATGAAGTTATGAGATTTTGCCAGAGCTTTATGACAGAATTATCAAGGCATATCGGACCTAATACTGATATCCCTGCAGGTGACATTGGTGTTGGTGGGCGTGAAATAGGATACCTTTTCGGGCAATACAAAAGGCTCAGAAATGAATTTACAGGTGTCC
>Ga0209536_100011781_pt1 | contig 12777 bp, 7 predicted proteins | sample DeeMarSeWOR28_12_FD_187461 | JGI IMG/M metagenome (GOLD analysis project Ga0209536, IMG submission 187461) | Marine sediment microbial communities from White Oak River estuary, North Carolina - WOR-2-8_12 (SPAdes) (version 2) | ecosystem: Environmental > Aquatic > Marine > Intertidal zone >...
CCGCAGCGACAGCGAGAGGGCACGCAGCCCCCAGCCACTGCTGAAGCCAGTGAGCGGCAGCGGAATGCTGTCGCTCCGGCTGAACAGCCCGACGGCCCGAGCGTGATCGCCCGCCCGGGCGGCCACCACGCCGTGCAGGAACGAGCGCGCCACGTCCGACACCGCGAGTGTCTCTGTGACCAGCGAGCTGTCGAGGTAGGCCCGCGCACGCGCGGTGTCGGAGTGACTCAGCAGCACTGCGTTCCACAACGGATGATCGATCTCTACGCCGTCGACCCAGGCGGCGAGCGGCCCGGGGGCGAACGCCGCCGCCGTAACCAGACGCAACGCGGCGTCACGCACCAGCACGTCGCGTTGCCGAGGGGTGTATTGCGGCTGGCTCCAGATGCGGCCCAGCTCGGCCAGATCGCGCTCGAGCGCGGGGCCGGCTACACCGGTCGCGCCCAACACCAGAGCACGATCGTATGCCGCTTCCGCGCCGCCGTAAGGGATGAGCGAGCCCGTGGCGGGATCCTCGATGAACATGGTGCGGAACGGCTGCGTGAACACCGGCAGCGCGCGCGACGGCAAGCCCGCGGCCACGAACGGGTTGGCGACGTCGCTGCGCCAGTCTCCGCGATCTGCCGTCAGCATCGCCGCGTCCATCAACGCCACCGCGCTGTCCAGATTGCCGCTACCCAACAGCAGGTTGCTGAGATTCATCAGCTCGAACGGCAGCGTATCGCTGTCGAGTGCCAACGCCTCGGCCGAGTAGCGCAAGGCGAGCCGGGTGAGGCTGTCGATCAGCTCGGGGGCTGCGGGATCGAGCAGCGCGCGCTGCTCCAGTATTGCGCGCATCAACTCTTCCCGCGGCTTGGGCTCAGCGGGAGAGAAGTCGGCCCAGCGAGTCACCACCCGCAGTGTGCGCTCGATCAGACCGGACGCGCCTCGTATCAAATCGGCCCGGTCCAGCTCGTCGAACTGCGACTTGGGGAGCCACACGATGGAATCTGCTGCGACTAGCGGACAATAGGACCGCTCCTGGAACGGCGTCACCGGCTCCCACATCGTGATGAACTCGGCGCGCGGCAGCTCGTAGCCCAGACACGATCCCCGCTCGGCCGATTGCACAGCTAGACGATCAATGTCGAACAGATGACCGTAACCCAACTCGAACGCGGGATTGAGGCGCGTCGTCTCCAAGAACGCGTCCACCGCGACATTGAGATCGCCGCGGGGTCGGTAGGTCGCACCGTCCAGCTCGAGCAGCCACGGATCGCGAAACTCGACACTGCCCAGCAACAGCCAGGCGTAGAGGTCGGTCGTGTCGCGGGTCAGCAACGCGTGATAGCGGTCCCGCGCGCTGGCGTAGTCTCCCTGCTGGAACGAGTGGAACGCGCGGATGTGCAGGCTGTCACGCGAGAGCAGACCGGTCGAGTGCCTGACCGCCGCGGTGCTCAGCCGGGCGATCTCGGGCCCCAGCTCCCGCATCCGATTGGGGTTGTGGGACGCCTGCCAGTACAGCGTCTGCGCCAGATGGTTGAGCGCCACGGCGAACGTCGAGTCGAGCTCTATCGCGCGGCGGAACGCCAGCTCAGCCTCGCGCAACCGCCACCGCGCCAGATAGCCCATGCCCTCCTGGTCCTGCACCAGGGCATCGGGGTTGTCGGTTCTGCGCCGCAGGTCCGCCGGGTTGGCAGGGACATCGCCCAGGCCGAGAATCTGCTGGACGATCCGCGCCACGAGCACTTCTGTTTCCCCGGCGCCGGCCCGGGCAGTCAGCGTGCGGCCCACCGACCGCCGCGTACCCGCATCGAACAAGTCGGCGTCGACCACTGCCGAGTCGCCGCGCAAGCTGAGACGCACGGCCACCAAAGCCTGCACGCCGGAGTCGCGGGCCAAACCGATACCGTCCTCGATGAATTCTAGAGTCGGCCCCTCCAGGCCGCGATCGAACATCGGCCCTGCCAGCGCCACAGGGGGAACGACCCGCATCGACTCCCAGCTGTTGAGCTCGCGCGTAATCCCGTCGGTGACGTCTGCCGCGAGAGCCTTCTCCTCCGCGGTCGAATTCGCCGTCTGATACGGCAACACCACGACTGATTCCGGGCGGCCGCTGAAGCTCGGCGCAGCACCGCCGGATATGACGCGCGTCACGGAGAACGTTCCGGCAACGGCCACGATCGCGACCAGGCTCAGCGCCATCCAGTTGGCTCGCACCTGCCGCTTGAGTTCTTCCCAGCGGGTCGGGGCGGGCGGCAGCGGCGGTGTGTCCTTGCCCTGCTCGAGTGCGGTGGCCAACTCCACTGCGCTGGTGAAGCGGTCGGCCGGGACCTTGGCCAGCGCCTGCTCGATAGCGTGCACCACACCGCCGGGCGCGTTGCTGCGGACTACGCTGAGTGACGGCACGGTCTCGCGCAGGTGCTTCGCCACGATCGCCGACCGGCTGCGACCGGTGAACGGCGGGTCGCCGGCCAACATCTCGTACACCAGACAGCCGAGCGCGTAGATGTCGGCGCGGTCGTCGACGACGTCGCCCATGGCCTGTTCCGGACTCATGTACTCCGGGGTGCCCAGCACGATGCCATAGGTGGTGAGCGACTCGCCGCCGGCCTCGACCGTGGCCTTGGCGATACCGAAGTCGGCTATCAGAGCCCGGTCCTCGTACTCGGCGATGAGGATGTTCTCGGGCTTGATGTCGCGATGCACCACGCCGTTCTGATGGGCGTACGACAGACCCTCGGCGATCTGCCGCGTGATGCGCAGCGCGTCGTCGAGCGAGAGTTGCTGCACCCGCTGCAGCCGGGCTCTGAGTGATTCGCCCTTGACGTAGGGCATCACGTAATAGGGCAGCCCCTCGACTTCACCCGAATCGAACAGCGAGACGATGTTGGGGTGATCCAATGCGGCCTCGATGCGGACTTCGCGCAGGAACCGCTCGAGCGGGACCACCTGGGCCAGTTCTGGTCGGATCACCTTGATGGCCACGCGGCGCTCGAGGCGCAGGTCCCGGGCCAGGAACACGATCGCCATTCCACCGCGACCGATCTCGTACTCCAGCTCGTACCTGTCCGCTACAGCGACGCGCACCCGCTCGAAGACCTCGCTGTCGCGCACCGCTCTGCCGCGCGCCGGTCGCGTGGCCTCGCGCTGCTCGGCGACTTCGCCGGGAGGCGTCAGCGGACGGACCGCTGGGTCATCCATGACGGACCGACTCGCTGAGAACGGCTAGTTCGAGTTCCATCTCACACGGATCAATCGGGCGGACCGCCGGGCGGATCGCCTGGGTCGCCCTGCGCGATCCCTGCAGCACTCTCCAGCCGTATGATGTCGTCCCTTACGTCTTGACCCCAAGAGTGCATGTCCCGTGTCCATTGATACAGCCACTTCGCCAGGGCATCGAAGTCAGCTTTCGTGATCTGGTTAGTAGCCGGCACAATGGATTCGTACTTGGGAACCTTCTTCAAATGCTCATCATCATCAGCTTTCCATTCACGATTCCTTTTGCTCTTCTTCTTCTTGTTATTTGCCACTTGATCCTCCTTTGTATTGAACCCTTCGACTCAACATCCTTTGAATGAGACTCACCTTCCCAAGGCCCGCAGTCGGTCTTCAATGCTCGCAGCCGCAACCTCATCCCCCATCCCCCGCGCCGCCTCCAACCGCACCTCCAAGCTGGGACGCAAGAACACCGCATAGAACTGACTCGCAGCACCGGGCGAATCGAACACGGATGCGACGCGATAGGCCTCATCAAATCGTTGCTGAACCAAATGGATCCGTGCGAGCAGCAGGCGCTCGATCGCCAATGACTCCCACGGCAAGTGAAGCGTGGATCGTGCAGCGGAGGGCGACAGCCGGTGTAGCTGCTCGATCGCGCTTGCGCTATCACCCTCGGCCAAGGTCAGCTGAGTGGTGAGACCGCGCACCTTGAGCGAGTCGCTGGGACTCGCACTCTCATCCCGCTTCTGCGCGAGCAGCGCGATGATCCCGCGCGCTTCGTCCAGCCGTCCGCTGTGTATATCCCAGGCGCCCAGCAGCCACAGCCGCGTCACGGTCAGCTCGTCCAGTATCTGTCGCAACGAGTCCGCCACGACCTCAGCCGCGGCACCGACATCGGCACCCGCAACCGCGTCCATCAAGTAGTACAGCCGCCCGGTGGCCCCACTCCTCGATCCCGTAGCGAAGGCCGAGTCGAGTAGCGCTCGCAGTTCGTCATGTCGCCCCGTGGCCGCGAACAAACCTTGGAGGCCGATCAACGCGTTGAAGCGCCAGTTCTCCGCCGCCAGCGTGTCGTGATCGAGTACCGCCTGCCATCCCGCGATGGCGCACTCCGGCTGCGCCGCCGCGACGCCGAGCAGCTTGGCCGCCTGGTACACGGCGTTAACGTCCTGCAACACGTAGCGGCGCCAATCGACGGCCGCGGGTGTGCGTTCCATGCAGAGCTGGGCCAACTCCAGATTGGCCAGCACGTCCGGATCCGGATCGCCCGACCGATACTCGTCCAGCATCAGCGACGCGCGAGGCAGGTCGCCCTCACGCAAGGCGAACTCGACGAGATGGTACAGCACCGGGACGTAGTCGCCGGTCAACTCATGGACTCGCTCGAACGCGTCCCGCGCCAACGAGTCCTGCGGACCGTCGGTCGTGACCAGATGCTGGTACACCTCGCCCAAGACCATCCACCCATCGGCCCAAGTGCTGTCCAACGCGAGCGCCTGCCGGAAGTGATACGCGGCCGAGTCGGCGCTGTTGTTCACGTAGGCGGTGAACCCGCGCGCGAAGGCGGCCCAGCGCGGCGCCAGAGCATCGATGTTCGCGATCGCGACCGCGATCAAGGCTCGCGCTTCGTCGTGCTCGTGGTTCCAGCTAGCGGCCTGCGCGCCCCTGGCACCTGCGAGCGCGAAGGTCGAGTCTGCCGCAACCGCGGCGCTGTACAGCTCCGACGCGCGCTTGTAGCGACCGGCAGAGAACTCACGCTCCGCTTGCACGGCGATCTGGATCGCCTGCGGCCGCACACCGGATACGTCGGCGATAGCGAACGACTCACCGCGCGGCAGCAGCGACAACATCAGCTCGCCGGCCGCCCAGACGCCGGCTTGAGCGGCCAGTGCTACGGGACCCACAGTGTCGGCCCGCGCGACCGTTTGCAGGCCCCTGGAGTGATGCAGCTCGAGGAACACCCGCACGCTGTCGCCGCCCTCGGGGATGATGCGACCGTCACAGTAGTAAGCGGCACCGAGCTGTCTGGCCAACGCACCCTTCTGCGTCGCTCTGAGCAGTCGCACGCTGTCGCGGTAGCGGTCCTCCAAATGCTCCCACGCGTTCAACCAGCGGAACGACTCCCAGCTGTCGAGCCAGGCAGTGATCAGAAAGGCAGCATCTTCTCCCACCAGTGCGTGGTCGCCGTTGGCGCCGTTGTTGCCACCGGTCCACAGCAACGGATACTGCACGATCACGTTCTCGTTGAGGCCTATCGTGGACCGCGTGAAGACCTGCCACAACAAGAGAGCCACCGCGAGCACCGCGACACTCACGGCGGCGATCACCCGGCGGCGGCGCCGAACCCGGGGCCGCACCACCCGCGTCTTGCCGGTCGCGCCCTTGGACAACGCTTGGCCGAACTGGTGTGCCGTCTGAAAGCGATCGGCCGGGACCTTGGAGAGCGCTTTCTCGATGACCTCGACCAACTCGAGCGGAACGTTGGGCCGCACGATCTCGAGCGAGGGGACACGCTCGCTCGCCTGCTTGGCCATTACCATCTGCGGCGTGGTCCCCGTGAACGGTGGATCGCCCGCCAGCATCTCGTAGACCAGCAGACCCAACGAGTAGATGTCGCTGCGCGTATCGACGGGGCTGCCGGTGGCCTGCTCGGGACTCATGTAGGCGGGTGTGCCCACTGCAAGGCCCGACTCGGTCAGCTGTTCGCCCCCCGCCTCGCTCAGAGCGCGCGCCACACCGAAGTCGGACACGAGCGCGTGCCCCTCGGCGAGCATGATGTTCTCGGGCTTGAGATCGCGATGCACCACGCCGCGGCTGTGCGCATAGGAGACCGCGTCCGACACGTCCTCGGTGATGCGCACCACGTCGTCGAGCGGGAGCTGCTTCTCACGTTCCAGCCGCTGGCGCAGGGTCTCCCCGTCGACATACGGCATCGTGTAGTACAGGGTGCCGTTGGTGCGGCCGGAGTCGTACAGCGGAAGGATGTGCGGGTGCTGCAGAGACGCTTCGATCTGGATTTCGCGCAAGAAGCGGTCGGCACCGATCGAGGCGGACAGCTCCGGGCGCAGGACCTTGAGTGCGATGGGACGATCGTGGCGAGTATCACGCGCGAGAAAAACGAGAGCCATCCCCCCACGCCCGATCTCACGCTCGATCGTGAATTTGTCCTTTACGGCTTCCTGGAGGCCCTCGACAGTGTCGATCACGACACGCCTCCCACGCCATACGGAAAGTTACAATACGGCCCGGTCCACCCGACGGCTAGAACCGAATCCGACATTCCCCGCTTTACTCCCCCTAACTCATTGAAACAAAACCAGATAGAGACACCGACACCGGTCCCAGGAGGGTGGCCCAGCGAGTTGCTGTCGGACCCGGTACCTCGTAACATTGGGTCCAGCTTAATCCCCGGCAGTCATGTAGCGGTCACTTGAGCGTCACTCGGAGTCAATTCGAGCGCCTATGCCTCTCAGATTCTTCCTCGCCATGTTCCTCCTCCCGGCAGCCATCATCGCCACCGCCGTCGTGCTGGCGCTGGTGACCAAGAAGCGGGAGACCTGATGCAGGAGGGCGGCGCCGTGCAGATCTCGGCCGATCCGATTGCCATCGGTGCGTTCGTCGCCTACCTGGGCGTGATCATCGCCATCGGAATCCTGTCGGCCCGGTTCTCCTCGACCGGGGTGAGCGAGTTCTTCGTGGGCGGCCGCAAGATGCACCGCTTCGTGGTGGCGCTGTCGGCGGTGGTATCGGGCCGCAGCGCCTGGCTGCTGTTGGGCGTCACCGGCATGGCCTACACGATGGGCGCCAACGCGGTGTGGGCGGTGACCGGGTACATCACGGCAGAGGTTTTCCTATTCATTTTCTATGCACGTCGCCTGCGGCACTTTGCCGAGGCGCACGACTGCGTCACGGTACCGGATTTCTACGCGGCGCGGTTCGGCGACTGGGACGGCCGGCTGCGCGCGATACTGATCGCCGTGATACTGATCTTCATGGTGGGCTACGTCTCATCCCAATTCGTGGGTGGCGGCAAGGCGTTCGCGGCCAGCTTCGGTTTGAGCCCGGGCATGGGAGTGCTGTTCACCGCGTTGATAGTTGTGGCCTACACAACGATGGGTGGGTTCCTCGCCGTATCGCTGAGCGACACGCTGCAGGCCTGCATCATGATCCTGGCCTTGGTGCTGGTGCCGGCGATTGCCATCGCCGACGGTGGCGGCCTCAGCGCAATAATCGCGGAGCTGCGTACGATCGACCCCACGCTGATCGATCCCGTGGCACTCTCGGCCGGCGCTTTGATCGGCTTCCTGGGCATCGGCCTCGGGTCGCCCGGCAACCCGCACATCATAGTGCGCTACATGTCGATCCAGGATCCGGATCAGCTGCGCGCCTCGGCGGTGGTGGGAACGATCTGGAACGTGGTGATGGCATGGGGCGCGCTGTTCATCGGGCTCGCCGGTCGGGTGTATTTCCCGGACGTGGCAATGCTACCGGACGCCGACACGGAGCAGCTCTACCCGGTCCTCGCCGCGCAGCACCTGCACCCGATCCTGTTCGGTGTCGTGGTGGCCTCGATCTTCGCGGCGATCATTTCTACCGCCGACTCACAACTCCTGGTGGCGGCGTCCAGCGTCGTACGCGATTTCTACGAGAAGATCCTGCACCGCGATGAGTTGATTCCCCAGAAACGGCTGGTGTTATACAGCCGGCTCGTCGTCGTGCTGCTGGTGATCGCGGCGCTGATCTTCGGTCTCCTGGCCGAGCAGCTGGTGTTCTGGTTGGTGCTGTTTGCCTGGGCCGGGTTGGGCGCCTCGTTCGGCCCGACATCGATTTTGGCCTTATATTGGCGCCGCACGACCAGGGCTGGTGTGATCGCGGGGCTTGCGACCGGGACAATCATCACTATCGTGTGGGAGCTGACACCACGGCTGAGCGTGTTGATGTACGAACTCGTCCCCGCCTTTGCCGGGGGACTGCTGGTCACAGTCATCGTGAGCCGGATGACCCGACCACCCGATGACGTCGATGCCATGTTCGCGAGTATGAAAGGCAACTAGAGAGCGATGGACAGCACTCCAACCACTGCGCGCCGCAGGAGTCTCAGCTTCCGCGCAATGAGAGATAGGTGGACCACTTTCTGGAGCACTCCGGACCCACTGCTGCTGCATCACGGTGAGAGCGGTGAGCTGACGGTGGCGAACGTACGCCTGCTGGTCGTGGGCGCGCTGGTTATCCTCACCGCGCTACAGCTGTTTCAGGTGCCGTCGGCGGACAATCGGATGAACGCATATGTCGCGGCCGCGATATTCCTGATTGCGATCGGCCTCTACTACCTGACGCGCCGTCATCTCAACCGCCCGTGGCTCGGGTTCGCCACCAGCATCTTGGACGTGAGTTTGATCAGCACCGTATTGCTGCTGTTCACGCTCACCGGCCGGCCCGATGTCGCAGCCAACAGCAGGTTGTTGTTCGCCATCTACTTCATCGCAATCGGAGCCATGGCCTTGCGCAACGATCCCCGGATCTGTGCTCTGGCCGGGTTGCTCGGCGTGCTGCAATACGGCGCGGTGGTTGCATATGCGGACATCCAGTGGGACCTGACCAACTACTCCTCGGAGCTGGGCGCGTTTGATCTCACTGCCCACTATGGCCGTCTGCTGCTGCTCACTTGCACGGTGTTCCTCAGTACCACGGTGGTGCTGCGCACCGAACGGCTGCGCTGGCTCGCTGCCAAGGACCCGCTCACGCTGCTCATGAACCGCGGAACGTTCGACGAGCGGATGCGGGCCGAGGTGTCGCGAGCCCTACGCCACAAACACCCCTTGTCCGTCGCGATGATCGACATCGATCAGTTCAAGAAGTTCAACGACACCTACGGACACATCGTGGGCGACGAGGTGCTGCGCGTGCTGGGGGATACGCTCACCAAATCACTGCGCCAGAGCGATCTGGTGGCACGCTATGGCGGCGAGGAGTTCATCGTCCTGTTTCCGGAAACGCCGTCGGCCAACGCCGTGTACAAGGCCGAAGATCTCAGGCGCACCATCGAGCAGTCTTCGGTCACCGTGAGTATCGGAGTTGCCGAGTTGCCCACCGACGGAGCCGACACGAGATCCGTGATAGACTGCGCCGACCAGCGGATGTATCAGGCGAAGCGAGCGGGGAGGAACAAGGTCGTGGGACCGGATGGTGACGCGACAGTGCAGATCGAACGGCAGACAGCAGACAGCAGACAACAGTAAGCGGTTGTCTTCCGCTCACCGCTATCGGCTCCCCGCCTAGAGCTTCGGATCGATAATCGCCTTGGTGACTTTCAGCGCCGCGACATCCGCCAGCGCATCACCCGCCTTTTCCAGTCCGTAGCGAGCCCCGATGATGCCGGCGAACGGCAGTCGCTCGTGGTATTTGGCGAACATGGTGAGACCGCGCACTACGTGGGCGAAGTCGGTACCCCACTGGCCGCGGATGTCCACGTGCTTCTTGTTGATGTCCAGGTGCGGGTTGATCGCAATGGGACCCGCATCGGTATAGTGCCCCGCGATCACGTAGGTCCCACCGTCACGCACCAGATCGAGACCTTGCGGTACCGCCTGGGGATTGCCGCTGGCCTCGATCACCACATCGGCCCCGCGACCCGCCGTCATCTCTCTGACTGCCTGCGTACGGTACTCGGGCTCATCCGTCTCGACCGAAAAGACCGCGTCGGCCCCCATGTCTCGCGCCAATTCGAGTCGAGCTAATGGAGCACCCACCACCACGACCTTGCCGGCACCTTTGAGAGTCGCAAAGGCCGCAGCCGAGAGCCCGACCGGGCCAGAACCCTGCACCACCACCGTGTCACCCAGCAACAGCCCCGTTCGTTCCACCGCGCCGAACCCGGTGAACAGACCGCAGCCCCCGCCAATCACATCGTCGGCGCTGAGCGGGTCCGGGAGCTTCATCACCCGCACACCCGGCTTGAGATAGATCCGCTCGGCCCACCCGCCGAGCAGGCCGTCTGCAGTACCGTAGGTGATACCGTAGACCCGGCGTGACGGGCAACGGTTCTGCAGCTTGGCCACAGCACAGAAGTAGCAGGTGCCGCACACCTCGTGCACATCGTAGAAAGTCACTAGGTCACCTTTGCCGAGCGGCACTCCTACCGCGTCGGACGCCACGTCCCGCAGCTCCAGCACACGACCTACGCTCACGTGGCCCGGAATGATCGGGTAGGGCACTCCGGCCAACCGTCCGTGGTGGATGTGCACGTCGGTGCCGCAAACCTCGCTGGCGACCGTTTCCAGGAGAATGGAACCCCGTTCGAGCGTTGGCTCGTCGAGATCCCATATCTCTATCGGCTCGTGCGGACCGGGCATTACCGCGGCGCGGATGGTCATGAGCTGATCCTTCTAGAGATTCGTCTATGCTCGAAGCGTGGAGGGTGCAGGGAGCAGAAAACGAAATAGACGGCCTTACGACTCTGCACTCTGCACTCTAGAACAACGAAACCAAGTAAGTCGCCCCAAACCCTACCAGCACCACCAACCCTGCCCACGACAAACCCAACATCGCCTTGCCGGGCCTATGCTCCGGCGCCACTTCCCCAGAGGTGATCGCCTTCAGGTTGAGGTAGCCCAGTATCGGGGCGGTAAGGAACGACACTATCGTGGCGAAGTCTACCATGGTCGTGAGATTCCCAATGAACAGCGCCAGCACCAGTACCGTGGCCACGGCCAACGCCAGCAGCGCATACCAGTACAGCTTCCCTACAGAGGGAAGCTCCGAGGTCGCGGCCGATTCGTCCTTCAGGCGCACGAAAGACCGCTCGATCGCGCGGGGGAAGCCGTCTACCACCGTGAGGGTGGTCGACACCATCGTGGTCAATACCGCCACCGAAACGATCGGCCGGGTCCACGCGCCCAAGGTTCGACTGTAGAGATCGACGAGTTGGGTCGAGAACACGGTACCTTGAGCGCTGAAGGCCTCGCCCGAGGCGAACATCACGCCGGCGCCGAGAATCACGAACGCAAATGCCAGCACACCGGTGCCGGCGTAGCCGATGAAGAAGTCGACCCGTGCGTTGCGCACCGACGTGCGCTGGCCCGACGTTTCGTCCTTGGCCAGCGTCCACAGCGAGCTCCACACCGCTATGTCGAAGGCGGACGGCATCCAGCCCATCAGTGCCAGGATGAACGCGAACGGGACCATGGCGCCAGCGCCCTGCGGCCACAGTGACAACGTCGAGAGATCGGCTCGCGGCAGTGTAACCGCGGCCGCAATCAACGTCGATACCGCTAGAACCACCAGGATGATCTTCACTGCGACGTCCAGAGCCTTGTAGCGGCCCAGCCACAACAGTAAGGCGCACAGCGCGATGAGCACGCCGGCGGTAACGGCTAACGACCAATCGAGTCCGAACACGAACCGGACCAGGAACGCGGTGAACAGCACGACGGCCGACTGGATAATCACCGACATGACGAGGGTGATTCCGAGGTAGAGCCACAACGCCCATCTGCCGATCCGCAGGTACCCGGTTACCAGGCTCGTGCCTGTAGCGGCGGCGTAGCGTGGCCCGTACTCGAAGAACGGGTACTTGATGATCAGCGCTAGCAGGATCACGCCGACGAGTCCGAAACCCGCAAGGGCGCCGGCTCTGGTCGACTGAACCAAATGGGAAACACCGATAGCCGCCGCGGCCCACAGGAGACCGGGCCCGAAGCTGGTCCAGAACCTCGAATGCGAGTTCGGTGGCATGAGAGGGTTCAATGTTTCTCGGGAAGAGAAGGATCGCAAGAGAGAGGAATCATGATGATGATGGTAATATCGAATGTAGACCGATGAGGTGCGGCAATGAACAAAGCATCATTCGACATCCAGCGTACCACATTCTACATTCATCCATCTTGATTCAGCATACGTTCGGTATCCTAAATTGGGGGCTGGCTCTGTTGCGGTCTCTCGGTCCTGTCACCCTGAGCTGCATCGTGGGCATTTGCATTCCCAGCATGGCCTCTAGTCAGCGCTCCGACTCCGCTGTAGCCGTGATCGACACGGTCATCATCGTCACGGCGGAAGTCTTCGGTGACGATTACTCCGGTGGCTTCTATCGCTTCCTCGACAAGATCCACATCACCACCAGACCGCGCGTGATCGAGCGGGACCTGCTGTTGCGTGCCGGAGATTCATTTGACGCTGGGCTGGCGGAGGAGAGCGAGCGTTACCTCAGGGGATTAGGGCTGTTCAGCCTCGTCGAGATCGATACCGCCTCGGGGGACATAGTCAACAGATATCCGATCCCTGAGGCCGGCTTTCCCAATGACATCACCGGCGACCCGGAGAGCGGCCACGGAGTTCCCAGAGACGCTATACTCCCAAGCAAGGTGTCCCAGGAGCAAGGACCTCTCGGAATCGCTCCAGTCAAGACTCAGTGCCTCTTCAAGAAGCTCAACCGCTCCACCCATCTGGCCAAGCCTTGCCTGTGCCCTAGCAGCCTGGCAATAAGCTCTGCACAATCGCGATGCAGTGGTGTTCTGCTCTGGAACACCTCCATTTCCCTTGGCCCCCCGGAGCCTCTGAATCAGAAGCGCATAGTGTGTG
>Ga0209536_100011783_pt1 | contig 12775 bp, 22 predicted proteins | sample DeeMarSeWOR28_12_FD_187461 | JGI IMG/M metagenome (GOLD analysis project Ga0209536, IMG submission 187461) | Marine sediment microbial communities from White Oak River estuary, North Carolina - WOR-2-8_12 (SPAdes) (version 2) | ecosystem: Environmental > Aquatic > Marine > Intertidal zone >...
CTTCAGAAAAGTTGACGAGTATAGAAGAAAGTGTTGAGGAAACCGCTGAAAATGTGGATAGTTTTTCTGCACTTATTCAAGATAAGCTGAAATATTGGAAAAACAAACTTAGCAATCCTGGACAGGCATATCCTAAAGCACCTAAAAGAATTAGAGGTTATCCAGGAAATACCAAAATCACTGACAATAAACAAATACCTAGAAATAGAAGAAAAATTCCAAAATTTCTCCAAAAAAATAAATATCCCGATTGATGAATTAGACTTATTATTCTGGAGCATGGAAGCAGGAGAAATATTTAAATGAAAGATATAGATAAAATCCTAAAAACATTGGCAAAACAGCAGGGCATTACAATGCTCGGCCAGTTTAGAAAATATCCTCCATGGAAAATACTGATCTCAACAATACTATCTGCAAGAGCAAATGACAAAGCAACAATTCCAGCATCAAGAGAATTATTCAAAAAATACAAAACACTAAAGCAATTATCACAGGCAGATCCAAGAACAGTAAAGAAAATCATCAAAAGAACAGTTTATTATAATCAAAAAACAAAATATATTCTAAATACCACAAAAAAGATTCTTAAAGATTATAAAGGAAAAGTTCCGGATAAATTTGATGAATTAATTAAACTGCAGGGAGTAGGTCATAAAGTTGCAAACTGTGTTTTGGTCTATGCTTTTGACAAGCCAGCTATACCAGTTGATACTCATGTTGCAGTAATTTCAAAAAGACTTGGCTGGACAAAAAAAGAGGATCCAAAAAAAGTATGGAAAGACCTTGAAAAAAAGATTCCTCAGAAATATTGGCCTATAGTCAACGAAGTTCTAGTGATTCATGGCCAGGATATATGTTTAAAAAGAAAACCTTTATGCTTTAAATGCCCCATTATTAAGTATTGTAAATATAAAGATAAGAATCTCAAAAATTAAGATAAAATATTTTAAAAGATTTAAATAAAACTTGATGTTTTCAATATTAAAATGGCTTTGATAGATTTAATAAGGCCAGTAGAGTATTGTATTATTAGCCGTTCTTATAGAAAAGATAAATCAAGGCCAATAGATGCAATTGATAATTATGTTTCTGCAAGATATAAAGAAATAAAGGAACTGACAGGAGATATTGATAACTTAAGATCAAATAATTCTTCAACTGAATTGCTTCAAAAAATGGCAAGAGCCAGATATTTAGTAAGAAACCTTTCAGAAACAATTAGATATCTCAAGATGTATGAAAAATTAGTCCCTGAAGAATTTTATAAATTAAAAGAAGAAGGAATTCCTGATGTAATTACAGATATGATTTTATTTGAGATAGATGAAACACTTGATGATTTTGCAAACTTTTCTATGAATTAATAATAAGATTTCTGCCTAAAAAAAGATAATTTTTATATAAATACTTACAATTACATTACATATGTAATTAAAACACCAAAATTTCTCAATTTTATCCAAAATAAAAACATAAAGTTTATAAATAACCTGCCTATATTAACCTTAAAATGAAAGCAAAACTATCAAATGAGGATCAAAGCACAGTAAGTGCTGATTGTATTCATTGTTGATAGTTTGAAATCTAATTCTAATTTTAAGAATAACATGCTAGATAAATCTCTAACTGGCGGCAGTAGTTTAATGGTAGAATACAAGACTGTGGATCTTGTGGAGTGGGTTCAATTCCCATCTGCCACCCTAACAATAAACAAAGGTGATCAAAATGGAGGATAAAGCACAAAATAGTGCTGGTTGTATTCATCGGTATCCTGGGAGGAATGGGTCCAGAAGCAACAATAGATCTGTATTCTAAGATAATCAAGATCTGGCAGAAGAATGGAGCATTATATGATTCTGATTTTCCAGAGATTATAATTTACAATCTGCCTCTTCCAGATATAGTTGAAAATCCAGAAGACAAAGAAAAAATCAAATCTTTCCTAATCAAAGGCGTAAAAAAATTAGAATCTGCTGGATCTAGTTTTATCGCAGTTCCTTGCAATTCTGCATGTTTTTTTATTAAAGATATGAGAAAATCTGTTTCTATACCTATAATTAGTATTCCAGAATTAATCAAAGGAAAAAATTTAGGGATATTAGGAACAGAATTCACAATTAAAAATAAACTCTATAAAAATACAATTAACCCAGCTAAAAAACAGCAAAAACAAATCACTAAAGTAATCATGAATATTCTTGCTGGAAAAAAGACAGAACAAGATAGAGATATTATCATCAAAATTATTGAAGATTTGAAATCAAAAGGTGCTAAAAAAGTAATTCTTGGCTGCACTGAACTTCCTTTATTGATTAAAAGATTAGATGCAATCAATACAATTGATGTTCTTTCTAAAGAGGTATTTAGACAATATAAGCTATGCGAGCTTAAAACGCGGAGGAAAATAAAATGAAACTAAAAATAGGAATACCAAATGGATCAATGGTTAATCCTAAACGAGGAGGACTTAAGGAATTATTAGATAGAGCTAGGATATACACAAAAAACATCGGAACAAACAAGCCACCAGAAATCATAAACATTCCCTGGCTAGAAGCTGTAGTTGGAAGACCGCAGGAGCTTCCAGATTTAGCCTCTGCTGGATATTGTGATATATTTTTCTGTGGAGATGACTGGGTGCTGGAAAGAAAGCTAGGAGGAAAAGAAAGCGAAAAGATTCTTGGATTAGGCATCGGAAAAGTAAAAGTTGTTTATGCAGAAAAAACAAAAATTGATCTGGTCCCAAAATTAATTGCAAGTGAATATGTCAATATTGCTTTCAGTTATCTCCAAGACAGCCAGGCAGATTCTGAAAAAGAGTGCAAGATAGTCAGGCTTGGTGAAGTAAATCCTGATGAGATCTCTGAAAAAGAAAGAGCGGTTGTCGGATCCTATGGCGCAACAGAAGCAAAAGTATACTTTGGAATAGTAGATGCAGTCATTGATGCAACACAGTCAGGAGATACTCTCAGAAATTATGGGCTAGAAATCAAAAAAGTGCTGCTGGAATCTGAGTGTTCCTTATACTGCAGCAAAGCGATGAAAGATGACAGCTGGAAAATGAAAAAAGCTGAAAGAGTTGCAATGATGCTTGAAGGAGCATTAAGTGCACAAGGAAAAGATCTAGTTACATTCAATATAAGCAACAATAATCTAGATGTAGTTCTGCAATATATAAGGAAAAACAAATTATTCGCAGATGAAGAAACAGTAATACCAGGAAAAAGAATGTCAGAAATAACATTAGAATTGCCAACAAGAAATTGTGATAAACCATTGATTGATATTATAGGAAATTTAAAAGATTTAGGAGCAACTGCAATAGAAGGAACACCATTGAGCTATTCAATAAGGTAAATTTTTCCTTTTTTTATTTTTAAAATAGTTAAATTTATATAATATAAAACACAAATACATCACTATGGTAATGGAAACAATGCAAATCAGACTGACAAAAGGATTAGTTGAAGAGATGAAAAAGTTAGTCAGCAAAGGAATTTATCCAAACTCTTCTGAATGTGTTAGAGATGCTGTTAGAAGATTAATCACAGGAGCTGGCGGCAAGATGGAAGTGCCAGAAGCAGAGAAAGTACAAAAACAGATTTTAAAAGAAATCAAAGAATCCTTCCAAAAACCTACTGGAACTACTGATTTTTTTCCTGAAGAGCTGGCTATTAGAGATGCTGTATTTAATTCTATAAGAAAAAGTGTTAATAAGTTTGGATTTAAAGAAGTTGAAAGCCCTGCATTTGAGACTACTGATTTGCTTACTAAGAAATCAGGAGAAGAAATCCTGACTCAGATATTCAGCCTAGAGCAAAAAGGCAATGAGAAATTTGGATTAAGATTTGATTTAACCATTCCGATAACAAGGATGTTTTTAGAAAAACAAAAATCAATACAAAAACCAGCAAAATGGTTTGGATTATCAAGAATGTGGAGATATGAAAGGCCGCAGGCAGGAAGATTAAGAGAATTTTATCAATTAAGTGTTGAGTTATTTGGATCAGAAAATCCAGAAGCAGATGCGGAAATTATCAATTTAGCTATTAATGTTTTAACTAATTTTGGATTAAATGAAAATGATTTTTTTGTAAAAGTAAATAACAGAAAATTACTGCAGGGATTGTTATTAGGAATAACAAAAGAAGATAAAATTGAAAGCCTAATCAGAGTTATTGATAAGGTTAAAAAAATAACTCCAGAAGAATTTGAAAAAGAACTGAAAGTGTTAAAGATAGATCCTAAAGAAGTAAAGCAAATTTTAAAATGCAAAACATTAGAAGATGTTGAAAAATTAAAGCTGAATAAATTAGCAAAAGAAGGGTTAGAAGAATTAAAATTAATACTTCCAAAAGTTGACAAAAAATTTGTTAAGTTTGATATATCTGTAGCAAGAGGTTTGGCTTATTACACAGGAACTGTCTTTGAAGTTTATGACAAAGAAGAAAAATTCAGAGCAATTGCAGGCGGAGGCAGATATGATAATTTAGTTGAATTATATGGAGGAGCTCCAACACCTGCAACTGGTTTTGCAATGGGTTATTCTACTTTAAGCTTATTATTAGAAGATAAAAATTTGCTTCCTAAGCCGGATATTGGTGTTGATTATTTTGTCGTTATGATTGGGGATGTAAAAGAAAAAGCATTAGAAATAATAAAACAACTAAGAAAAAAATATTCTGTTGATTATGATCTCCAGGGAAGAAACATAAAAAATCAGATGAATTATGCTGATTCTATTAAAGCAAAAAAAGTTATTTTTATAGGAGAAGATGAAATAAAATCAGGAATGCTGACAGTAAAAGATATGAAAACAAGAGAGCAGAGCAAGATTAATCTCGATATACTTTAGGTAATATTGAAAAAATCCTTTGCTGGTAAAAGGTCAGTTTTTCTCTTGGCACTGAATTGCCAAAGATTCTTTGAAAAAAATATTCTGCTTCTTCAGAATTAAAATCTGTTTTTAGATTGCAGTGATCCTTTATAAAATCTATTATTATTGGCTCTTCATCTTCTAAATTTTGATATATAAATGAATATCCTTCTTTATCACCATGCGGTCTGATTAATATATGTTTATCTCCGACTACTGCAAATAAAGCATTTTTTGTCTTTTTAACCATTGCCTCAAGGATCATATGATATAGTAAAACAAGCTTTTATTTAAAAATTACGGAAAGATTTATATATAACATATACATTATATAGTATATACCATTTGGGAGGGAGATTAAAAATGTCAAATAGTTTACAAGCACTTGATAATGTTATTAAAGATATAGAAGAAGGAAAAAATCTAGTAGTTTATTCTGATTCTCAAGGAGGGTGTTCTAAGGAATATGCCCAAGAAGTTGCAGAATATTTAGTAGATGGAGGAAATAGGTTTGCACTAGCAGCTGCTGGAATTCTAAAAGAGAAATTAGGATTGAAATTAAATGAAGGAGAATTGGTTGATCATTATTTAGGGGCATTAGCTATTGGAGATTATGAAACTGTTCTGCCTTTTTTAAAGCTAGTAAGATATGAAACAAAGCATAAAAAATCAAACAATAGATATTTATTAGTCGAAAGGGTTATCAATGTTTTAGAATCAAATGAAGATATTGAAGGAGAAGCTGAACATGCTGTTTCTCATCTGGTTCAATTTATGTCAGAAGATGGAAAAGATAAAACAGCAGAAGCAATTGTTTCATTAGGTGTTGTAAGAAACCATAATGAATATATTGATATGATAAGAAAAGGAAATGGATTAGCAATACCTTTCCTGTATGCTCTTAGAGATCAGATAAAAGAATAATTTTTTATATTTTTGTTAATATTATTGGATTATCTTTTACTATTATTGTATGTTCTGCCTGGCTTACTAATCCATGGTTTTTGTCAACTAAAGGAGGATATTCTCTTAGAATTTCTAAATTCTTTAGTTCTCTTAAAGCAAAACTTACTTTTGGCAAAGAAAACTTCTCAACCAGCCATCTTCTGCAGAATGGCAGTCCATTAAATTTCTCAATTTCCTTTAAGATCTGTCTTGTAAAGATATTTCTGACAGGCTTTTTTCCAATTAAACTAAAAACACTAGCATTGCCAGATTCATAAACAATGCCTGATCCTTTAGAAGCAAAAGGCTCTATTGCTATTAATTGATTTTCCTGAAGTTCAGTTGAATCTCCATTATCATAATTTGGTATAGAAGGCCTTGAATGAATATTATATTTATCCAATCCATGTCCAGAAAGATTCCTAACAGGAGCAAATCCATAATTAGTAATTGTTTCTTGAATAACCTTTCCAATCTCACTTATTTTTATTCCAGGTTTTATTATTTTTATTGCATTATCCAATGCCTCTCTGGAAGCTTTAATTAATTCAGAATTCTCTCCTGATAAATCAACTGTTGAAGCTGTATCTCCTCCAATAAATCCGTCAATATGCACTCCTACATCTAATGAGCATACTTGATTCTCAAAGATTATCTTGTCATCAGTATCAGGGCAGAAATGAGCAGCACAGTCATTCAGGCTAATCTGAGGAGGAAAAGCCATCTGGCCTCCTAATCCTAAAATCTTTTCCTCTACTTTTTTAGTAACATCTAATAAAGAATTTCCTTTCTTAATCAAAGATATCCCAAAATCTCTTGCTTTTCCAGCTATCTCTCCTGCTTTCTTTAATTTATTAAGAGTTTCCTCATCCATAATAAGAAAAAGAAGTAATTGTTATTTAAATTTAATTATTATTTTGAAGATTTATACAAAATCAAAAAATATTAATAAATAATAGCAACCATTATGCCGTTTACCTGTTCAAATCTGATCTTTTCTGGATCAGGCTGAGAAATATTGTCTCCTTTGACAAATGCATACCATCCATTACTGTCCTTACCAATTTCTACAACTCTATGTACTATTAAACTTTTTTCTCCTTTTGGTCTGTAAGAGATAACATCTCCAACATGAATCTTTTCTTCTGACTCAGGCTTTATCTCAATTGTATTTGCCTCAGCATCAAACAAAGGATCCATGCTGTTTGTATCTGTAAACCTTGCCCACATTGCATTCTCTAAATCAATTAATACTTTATCTTCATAAACATGAATCTGATCCTCTTTAATATGATCAGAAGGTGAATCAATTTCAGGAGCTTTAAATGTGAAGGAAAAAGGGCTTTCAAAATCAATCCCGCTTAGATTGCTGTAAACAGTATTTGAAAGCCATCCTGCTAAAAAAATACAGATTAAAGCTAAGAATAATGCTTTGCTTGCAATAAAATTTGAAACTCCCATGCAAAATACTATTTAAAGTAGTTTATAAAGCTTATGGTTTTAGTAACTATAGAGTGGTAAAAAGAAAAAGATTTATAAATTACCAAATTTATGTTAGTTAAAATGGCTGAAAAACTTGAAGACATTGCAGCAAAAGTAATCAAAAAACAAGATGCAAATAAAGTAGAATTTGGGCCGATGAAGATAAATGAATATAAAATCAACCCTAATTTTAGCGGTGCTCTTATAGAATTAGATGGAAGGCATGGAAAAGTCAAATGCTTAAAAGAAGACAGACTATATTTTGTTGTTGAAGGAGCAGGCCAATTTATGATCAATGATTCAGAATACAATGTTGCTAATGGTGATGTTGTTTTTGTTCCAAAAAACACTTCTTATGATATTGAAGGAAAAATGAAATATTTCTTAGTATGTTCTCCTGAATTTAATCCGGATGATGATATTAAATTAGATTAACAAAGTACAAAAATATAAATATCAATTAAATAATCTATAATCATGATAAAAGGCTCAAGAGTTCTTATAATTAAGAAAAATCAAATTTTACTTGTCCATAGAATTAAAGATAACAAAGAATATTATGTTCTTCCTGGAGGATCTATAGAAGATGATGAAACTCCAAAAGAAGCTGCTTTAAGAGAAGCAAAAGAAGAAACTAATCTTGATGTTGAGATTAAAGAATTGTTATGGAAATTTGAAGAAGAATACAATAAAAATTATGGATACTATTTCCTGGTTAAAAATTTTAAAGGAAACTTGAAATTAGGAGGTCCTGAAGCAGAAAAACAGTCAGATAAAAATCAATATATTCTAACATGGATGCCATTATCAAAAATCGCTAAAATAAAACTTTGTCCTGAAAAGCTTAAAAAATTGATTCTAATCAAATTTCTCTAAATAAATTAAAAAAATGTTTCCGTTGCTAAGCAGCAAGTTTTGCTTGATTAAGAAATTCTTCACGTTCTTCTTTTTTCTTATCAAGTTTTTCCTTTAGAATAGAAAGAGTTCCATTTATATTATTGATTTTCTTTTCACAAATTTCAATTTCAGCTGTTTCTTTAGCAATACACTTGTCATGGCTTTTCATATCTTTATCTCTCCAAAGCCGAGATTCGCATGTTACTATCCCATCTTTTGCTACTCTTAATCTTCTTTTCCAATTAGCTAAATCCTCCTGAAGCTTAGAAATTTTTATTTGAAGATTCACAATTCTATCATCAAGTCTTCCTTCTTTACTCTGAAATATCCACCATCCCATAAAATGATTAAATAAATACTAATATAAATATATTTTGGTTATTGCTTTTAATGCAATTCAATCTTTTCTGAATTGAAACTAATGGTATTAATTTATTACAAAATAATGATTCATTGCTAAAACATTATTGGGAAAATTTCAAAATCAAGGAAATTCTGTCCTTCCAATCCATACAGGGAGCACAATAAAATGATGGATTACATCAGAAAAAAACAAGGCCATGCCTACAATTAAAAAGGATTCTAAATGATAAAAAAAATAAGCTAAGATAATAACAATTCCCATATATCCATGATGAACATGAGATTTAAATGGCAATTTATTTTTTTTGTATCTCTCTTTCATTGAATCAAATAAAATTCTTCCGATAATAGAAAAAATTTCAATTATTAATGTAAGGATAATTATTTCAATTAACATAATAGTATTAAAATTAATTCTGCTTATAAATTTTTTCAAGTAACTATAGATTTAAGCATCAACTAGCTTGCATTCCTGCCAATATTCATAAAGAGGGCCTATAAACAATCCTACCAAGAAATACCAAAGAATATCATCAACAGGCAAATTCAAAATTACAATGTCCGGTACATTTTCAAAAAACCAAAATGCATGAATCCAGCCAGGAGTTAAAAATTCCAAAACAGAATAAACCAAAGAAGCAGATATAACCAAGAGGATTCCTGTTGCTAAAGAATCTAAGATTAAATCCTTTCTTTTTATCCAAATAATGATTGTGGGTGCAAGCAAAGCAATAATAGTTGCAAATAGACTATTAAAATTCAGCAAATAAAAACTTCCAAAAAATAAGATAACTGCAGTTGAAAAGATAAAAACAAAATTCAAATTTCTTTTTGCTTCTTTTGTTTTAGAAACGTTCCTAGTTTTTAACTTTTTCTTGAAAATATCCTCATAAATTACAGAAGCAATGCCTCCAATCATAAAACCAACAAGAAATGATTCCAGACCAATTAAAGTGTTTGTTAAAGTCAGAGGATGCCACCAGTCTTTAGTATAAATTATTTCTGAAATAGGACCTATGAATGCAAAAATTAAAGACATAGTTAGCATCTCTTTTCTAGTATTCTTTCTCCAAATAAAGAGGGCTAACCAAATAGCAAGAAAGACTAATGCCATGAGTAAATATGTATATTGATATTGCATTTGATATTAGGGTTGATGCAAAATATAAAAAATTATCTAAATTAAATCAGCAAGATTTAAAGGGTTTTTCTGTTAAGACTAAAAATATATATTGCACTTATAAAGCTCAAAGCAGCCATAGCCATAAATATTGCATTAAATCCAAACCTGCTCGCAATTACTCCCCCAATTGCAGCGCCGATTGCTACTGAAAAATAATTCATTGACTCCCATGCACCCCATTCTCTGCCGGCTTTCTTTTCCGTGATATGTTTTGAATATAAAGCATCAAAAGCAGGAGAGTAAAACGCTTCAGCAAAACCTGTTAAAATTTGAATTCCAAATAAAAACCAGATTGAATTGACAAAAATATAAAGCAAAAATCCTAATCCCATTATAGCATAGCCTGCAGCAACAATCAATTCGTTTCTTTTATTTCTATCTGCAAATTTTCCGGCAATTAATGTTGTTATGCCTGCTGCTAATGCAAAAAAACCTCCTGTTAAGCTGGCATCTAATAAATCTCCTCCAATATCTTCAACAAAAAGAGCATAGATAGGGCCAAGCATGGCTCCAGCAAGCAGCACTAAACCATTAGTAATAAGCAGTATTCGCAATGCCTTATTAAATAATAACCTCTTCATAAATTATATTTTATTAATTTAATATATATAAATTATTCGAAAATTTCTCTTTTATAAAAATAAATCACTGCAGAATAAATATTATAATATCCTTTCCTAAAATAATGCTATTAAAATTTTATTCTTCTTTTCTATAAACTTCTTTTTCAACTTTTATCTTGTTGGTTACTCCATAAGGATATTTGCTCAATATCTTTAACTGTTCCAGCCTTTTTATAACCCTATGGACTTTGACTTTTGAAATCCCTGTTTTTTTTACTAATTCAGATTGTGTCAGTTCCCCTCCAGCATCTTCAAGCTCCCTAATAACAAGCTTTTCTTCAGGAGTAGTCATAGTATCAATAACACTTTTTGTAAGCTCTTTCTTTTCTTTTTTTCATCATTAACTGAAATGATTACTAAACTTAACATCGCAACTATGCGAAGTTTCCCGAAGGGAAATTTGGATGAAGTGGAAGGAGCTACGAAGTGGCGACTGGAACGTAATCGCATAGTTGCTGTTAAGTTCTCTCGACTACGTAGTGGGAGGGATTGCGAAGCAAAGTAAAATTTGAGTTCCCAATTAATTCGACCGAAGGGAGTGTAACTGGCCGTAGGACTAGGGGGTTCCTTTCATTACAGAAAATATAGAAATTATTTTTTATTTCCTTGTTTCTTTAAAAAAGCTTTTTTTATTAAAGGACACACATTATAACCTAATCCAAATCCTATAAACAGCATACCGATAAGTTTATTGCTATTTAAAAGTGCAATTCCTACTACAACCAAACCTGCTCCTAATGTGTCTTGAATTTTCATTTTTTCTTTAAAATTTATTTTAATAATCTAAAATTTGAAGTAGCAATTAATCCAATTCCAATGATTCCAATAATTGTTGCAATTCCAGAATTATTTTCTGCAAAAATGCTTCCATGAAACATTATATATGCTCCTGTTAAAGCAGTTAAAAGTCCTACAATAAAGACGATTATGCTGATTTTTTGTGGTTTTTTCATTTTAAAACAAGTATTAACATTCCCCCAACAATTAAGATTATTCCAACTATTCTAAATATTACTATTAAATTTTTTTCAGTATAAAGCCATTGATAAAATTTGCTCATTCCTTTAGCCATATTTTTATTATTAAAAAAGAATAAGAATCCTATTGCAAATAGGACTACACTAACAATTATTCTTGAGGTTTCCATTTTATTTCTTTTTCCTTAAAAGGCCAAATATTGCAGTTAATACAAACCCAATTCCTAAGCCAATTAAAGTATAGGCTGCAACATTCCCTTTCAAAAGCCCAAAACCAATACCTAAGATTATTCCCCCTGGAATAAAAAAAACTTCTGGATTTTCTTTGTGGTTATGTTTTTTTACCATTTTCATTTTTTCTTCTTATCCTTTTGTTTTCTAATTATTTTGACAAAATTAACAATTATTATAAAACTGCCAATAACAGCTAGAATTCCAAAAACATCCCACCAAATAGTCTCTTTGAGATATTCTTTAAAAAACATGACTGGAAATAAGAGAATAAAACCAAACCACATTACTTTTTCAGGTTCTAAAGTTTTTAATTTAGATTCAATAAGTATTGCTACTAAAACTCCTAATAATGCTCCAACACCTAACCAGATAGGGAAATTGCCTTTCATTATTCCAACGACTAATCCAATTATTGCACCAAATGCAAAATATGTCCAAAAGTTTTTGTATTTCATTTTTACCATATTTATTTAAGACTTATATTATTTAAAGTTTTTTATAATTAAATCTCTTTCTCTAAGAGAAAGGCAATATGCCCGAAGGACTAGGAACCCCCTATTTTTCTTTTTTTGGAACTCAAATTTTATTGAACTTAATGATGTTATACGCCCGAGCCTCGAAATTTTAACCACAAAAGAGGAAGCTTTTGAGGATATAAAATTTCAGAGATGCGAGGCAAAACGAAGTTTTTAGTTGAGAAAACCTGCATTTTTGGAAAAACTTTATAAATTTCTTTTGACTCATTAGTATAATGGAAAATTCTCGTCAAACAGAAATATGTGTTCAGTGTTGGTTATATATAGGGGCTGAGGCATATGATAAGATAGAGAAGATGGATTGTCAGAGATATGAAGGCCAAAATAAGATGGAGTGTCCTTACTATATTAAGCTTGAGGAAGATATAAGATTACTCCGAAATGGAGAGCATCCGATAACTTTTGAAGGCCTTGAACAAATAATCTTTACTAAAACACATATGCCTACTTTTGGACTAACCGGCATTACATTCCCAGAAAAAAAGGATCCGGAAAAGATTTGATAAGCAGGTTTTCTCAATTGCGTATAACGATGTTATATTCCTTTTCCACCAATGAGCCGAGGACGTAGCGGAAGCGGAGTCACTCTGGCGAATTGAGTGATGAAAAGTTCGAACGTAGTTAGAAAGTTTTTGAGTCGGCCGTATAAGTATAAT
>Ga0209536_100011784_pt1 | contig 12773 bp, 8 predicted proteins | sample DeeMarSeWOR28_12_FD_187461 | JGI IMG/M metagenome (GOLD analysis project Ga0209536, IMG submission 187461) | Marine sediment microbial communities from White Oak River estuary, North Carolina - WOR-2-8_12 (SPAdes) (version 2) | ecosystem: Environmental > Aquatic > Marine > Intertidal zone >...
CGCAAAGTCCGAGGACCTCGGAATCGAATTTTTTGATGAAGCCAGCTACAACTCGCGCATCTCCGTGCAGGATAACATCCTGTTCGGCAAGCTCGCCTACGGCCAGGCGCATGCGCAGCAGAAGATCAACGTGCAGATCGCCGATGTCGTCAATTCGCTCAATCTGCGAAGTGACATCATCGAGGAGGGGCTGCGCTACGAAGTGGGAGTCGCCGGTGGCCGCCTGTCTTCGATTCAGCGCCAGAAACTCGGGCTGGCGCGTGCACTGCTGAAAGCGCCCGACCTGCTGGTCATCAACGAGGCGCTGTCCAGCTTCGACCCGGCCAGCGAGCGCCGCCTGATCGACAACGTGCGCGAAGTCATGGGTGAGCGCGGAATACTCTGGGTGCTGGGACGGGTGCAGCTCGCCGAACGGTTCGATACGGTACTGGTGATGGAGCGCGGTAAATTACTCGACAAGGGTTCCTACGAGGAGATGCGCGCGGGCAACGAGCACTTTCAGCACCTGCTCGATACAGCCTGAACCAGCTGCCAGCCGCGAGACCGGGATGCTTACTTGTACGGATCGGCCGCGTCGCGCAGACCGTCACCGAAGAAGTTGAAGGTCAGGATCACCAGCACGACCGGCACGACCGGATAAAGCAGCCACGGGTATAATGCCACCACGTTGATGTTTTGCGCCTCGTTCAGCAACACACCCCAGCTGGTTACCGGCGGACGCAGGCCGAGTCCGAGGAAGCTGAGCGCGGTTTCGCCCAGTATCATCGCCGGCACCGACAGGGTTGCCGAAGCGATCAGGTGGCTCATGAAACCCGGCAACAGGTGACGGCCGATGATTCTCCCCGGTTTCGCGCCCATCAGCTCCGCGGCCGCGCAGTAATCTTCCTCGCGCAGCGACAACAGCTTGGAGCGCACCGCGCGCGCCAGCCCGGTCCAGTCGAGCAAGGCCAGGATCACGGTGATGCCGAAAAAGATCAGCAGCGGACTCCAGTTCACCGGCAACACCGCCGACAGCGCCATCCACAGCGGCAATTCCGGAAAGGAACGAATCACCTCGATCAGGCGCTGCACCGAAGCGTCCACCCAGCCGCCGTAATAACCGGCCAGGCCGCCGATGACAATGCCAAAGGTAAAGCTGATGATAATCCCCACCAGGCCGATGGTCAGCGATATGCGCGCGCCGTAAGTGATGCGGGAAAACATGTCGCGGCCGAGGCGGTCGGTACCGAGGAAAAAGAACGTGCCGTTTTCGGGAGGGCAGACCAGGTGGAAACTGGCGTCGAACAACCCCCAGAAACGGTAGGGATCTCCGGAACAGAAGAAACGCAACGGTTGCACGTCGTCCTTACGCTCAGGGTAGTTGCGTTTCAACAGGTCCATGTCGAGCTCGTAGTCGCGCCCGTAAACGAATGGACCGATGAACTCACCGTTATGGAACAGGTGCACCGATTGCGGCGGCGAAAAGATGTAATCAGTGTGACGCGTGTGCAGATCGTAAGGCGCGATGATTTCGCTGAACATGATAGTCGCGTAGTTCAGCGCGAGGATGAAGCCACAGATCACCGCCAGCCGATGACGCCGCAGTTTCCACCACATCAGCTTCCACTGCGACGCCATGTAGTAATTTTCCTGCACGGATGTCAGTGCTTCAACCGAATGCGGGTTGAAGGGTTCCTGCGAAACGAAGTGTGCGCGGCTCACTTGCTCACCGTCCCGCCGAGACGAATGCGCGGATCCAGCAGCGCCAGCGCGATATCCGAGACCAGCACGCCGAACACCGTCAGCAGCGCGAGAAACATCAGGAAGGACCCGGCCAGGTACATATCCTGGCTTTGCAACGCGCTCAACAGGAGTGGGCCGGTGGTCGGCAGCGACATCACCACGGCGACGATCTCGGCGCCGGAAATAACCTGCGGCAGCAGGTTACCGACGTCGGCGACGAAGAAATTGAGGGCTATGCGCAACGGATACTTGCGCAGCAGCTTGCCCGGCGGCAACCCCTTGGCGCGCCCGGTGGTGACGTACTGCTTCTGCAATTCATCCAGCAGGTTGGCGCGCAGACGCCGAATCATGCCGGCGGTCCCCGAGGTGCCGATGACGATCACCGGGATCCACAGGTGCTCGAGTATCGACAGCACCTTGTCGACGCTCCACGGCGCATCGATATATTGCGCATCCATCAACCCGCCAATGCTGGTGCCAAAGTAGACGTTGGCAAGATACAGCATCACCAGCGCAAGCAGGAAGTTTGGCGTCGCAAGCCCGAGGAAGCCGAGCGTGGAAAGCCCGTAATCACCCCAGCTGTACTGATGGGTGGCCGAGTAGATGCCGATCGGAAAAGCGATCATCCAGGTAAACAGGATAGTGGCTGTGGAAATGATGACCGTCAGGAACAGGCGGTCGCCAACCACCTCGGTAACCGGCAGGTCGTATTCGAAGGAATAGCCGAAATCACCCTGCAGCATGCCGATCAGCCAGAGCCAGTACTGTTCGATCATGGGCTTGTCGAGCCCGTATTGCTCGCGCAGGAACTGGATCTTTTTCTCGTCGACCGCCTCGCCCTGGCTCTGCAATTCGGCGATATGGCTTTCCAGGTAATCCCCCGGCGGCAACTGGATGATGACGAACACCAGCATGCTGATGATCAGCAAGGTAGGAATCATCGCCAGGATGCGCCGAATCACGTAGGAGAGCATCAGCGTCTTTCCTCTTTGAACCAGAAGGTATCGGGCTTGTAAATACCGAAGTAGGCTCCAGGCGCGATGTCGTAAAAGCCGGCCTGGGGCACGTTTCTGAGAAAGTTGCTGACCACGACCGGATGGGGAACGTGATTGACGATGCCGATGGTAAACATCTGTTCACGATTGATTTTCAACATGCGCCGCCAGATTTCGACACGCTGTTCATGAGTCTCGGTATGAGACCATGCATCGATCAGTTCCAGTAGCTCGAGCACCGCCGGCAAATCAGGCTCTTCGCCACTCTGCCCGCCCGATTCGTAATAGGAACCCCACTTCGGCCACTGGTACTGGTATTTTGAAGTAGGCGCGAGTTCCAGCGGGCTGTTCTCCGCGGTCGGAATCGCGTTTTCGAGGCCGGTCCATATCGACATGACGGCATCGCCGGAAAATATCCGGTTGCGGAACACCTCGCGCGTCGACGGGATGCTGTAGAGCTTGATGCCCGCCCGCAACCAGCTATCGTGAATCAGCTCCAGCACATCGGTCTGCTCGGTGCTCTCGCCCGCCGTCTGCACCACGATTTCGAGCGGTCGACCATCCGGCAGCAGGCGCACGCCACGATCGTCGACCTCGGTCAGTCCGAGTTCGTCGAGCAGGCGATTGGCCTGTTGCAGATCGAAATCGATCCAGGAGTACTGATCCTCCCGCTGGTACAGTGGGGACTCCGCCAGCACGGTGTTATTGCTCTCCTGTACGAGGCCGAAATACACCACCTGGTTGATCTCGTGACGATTTATCGCCAGCGACAGCGCACGGCGAAAACGCACGTCACGCAACAGCTTGCGATACACCTCGTCATTGGTGTTCAAATCCGGGTAGAGAGCGAGATGTGCCCCTTTTGCGGTTTGCCACAGGCGCACGTCGAACTCGTTGCGCTTCGCCGTCGTCTTCAGGAAGGTGTAGTTGTCCATGCGCAGGTAGCGCGCCTGCAGATCGGACTCACCGGCCCCGGTCTTGGCGGGAATCAGGCCGCTCGATGCAATGCCGATGACTACCGAATCGATATAGGGCAACTGGCGGCCGTTCTGGTCGATCCGGTGATAATAAGGATTGCGCGTAAAAACGAATCGCTCCGACGGCGGAAAGGTGGTGTTGACCCACGGCTGCAGGGTCGGCAGGTCGGGATTGGTAGCCTTGTAAGGCCGATCGCGATTGACGTGCACGCCCATCCAGTTGCGCCGTTTTTCTTGGGCGATCAGTTCCTCGATCACCTCGGCACTCTGGTAGCGTGGGTGAAACTGGCGCAGGTAATGGGCCGGTTTGTAGATATACAGCGGCACGGCGCCGGCCAGCGCGGTCAGGAAATAAGGATTTGGCGCGTGCCAGCTATAGCGCACCGTGTGCGCATCCGGAAATTCCACATGCGGTAATTGACCATCAACCAGCAACTCCCGTGGCGGCCCGCCCTTGGAAAGATCGGGATTGTTGGCGATATCTTCCCAGTAGTAGCGAAAATCCTCACTGGTAAACGGATGTCCGTCCGACCACCGGTGCCCCTTGCGCAGGTGCAGCGTGAAAACACGGCCATCGACCACGTCATAGCTTTTCAGTAAATCGGCCTCGATTTCGAGCTCCGGGGTATAACCGACCAGGCGCGCATAGCCGTAGATCACCATCTGGCGAATGTCCTTCTGCTTGCCCATCAACAGCCGCAATTCGCCACCGTGTTCACCCGGGACCTTGTCGCCGCTCAACTCTACCACCTGTGGGTCCTGTGGCACCCGCTCTTCCACCGGTGGCAGATCCCCCGCATCCACCAGGGCCTGCAGCGATGGTGTCTCCTGCAGCCCCTGCATGGCGAGCAGCGACCCGCCCGGCGTCACCGCCAGCAGCCAGACAAGGGAAGCCAGCCAGCGCATCAGGCGGCCAGGTCGGAGGATTTGCATCCTGCCGCCACGCGCACGAAGTGCCCCGCATCCAGCTCGATGAAATCGCTGGGCTGATGGTCATCGATGGTGAATGGAAACGACCATTCGGCGGGCTCCGAAGCTGTGTTTTCGTTGATCGCGGCGAAACTCAGCGGTTGCGACAGTTCCGGATGGGGTACGGCCGACAACAGCGCACGGGTATAGGGGTGTATCGGGTTGGCGAACAGCAGTTCGCGCGACGCCAGCTCGACGATGCGCCCCCTGCACATCACCGCAATACGATTGGCGATGTAGTGGATAACCGCCAGGTTGTGCGAAATAAAGATATAAGTCAGACCGAGTTCCTTTTGCAAATCCTTCAACAGGTTCAATACCTGCGCCTGGATCGATACGTCGAGCGCCGACACCGGCTCGTCGCAAATGATCAGGTCCGGCTGCAGGGCGAGCGCACGGGCGATGCCGATACGTTGCCGCTGCCCTCCGGAAAAACTGTGCGGGTACCGGTTGAGAAAGCGCGGATCGAGACCGACCAGTCGCATCAGTTCGGTCGCCATTTCACGTTGGTAGTCGAGGTCACCGAGGGCATGCACCACCAGCGGTTCGCGCAGAATATCGAATACCGTCATGCGTGGATTGAGCGCGCTATAGGGATCCTGGAAAATAAACTGCATCTTGCGGCGGAATGCCATCAGGTCGCCACCATCCAGCGCGCGCACGTCGATCTCCCTGTCCTCATCATGATAAATCACCTCCCCCTGATCGGGGCTGATAGCGCGCATGATGATCTTGCTCAGCGTGGTCTTGCCGCAGCCGCTTTCGCCCACCAGACCGAAGCATTCGCCGCGCTCGACATCGAAGGAAACGCGATCGACCGCCAGCAATTCACGCGCACCCGACCTGCTCCAGCCTCCGCTGCTCAGGTGGTAGGTCTTGCTCAGATCGCGTACCTGCAAAAGTATCGAATCAGGAGTAATTGCCTGGCTCGTCCCCGGCTTGCGAATCAGGTCGCCGGTTTCGCTGTGAATCTCACGCACCGGCACCAGACGCTCCCCCGGCTTCAGATCGAAACGTGGCACCGCATGCATCAGGGCCTTGAGATAGTCGTGCTGCGGGTCGGTAAACAGTTCGCGCAGCGATCCTGCCTCCACGATTTTGCCGTGATACATCACCACCACCTGGTCCGCCATGTTGGCGACGACACCAAGATCGTGCGTGATCAGCAATAGAGCCATTCCGAGTTCAGCCTGTAACTCCTTGATCAGCTTCAGAATTCGCGCCTGGATAGTAACGTCGAGCGCGGTCGTCGGTTCGTCGGCGATCATCAGCACCGGATGACATATCATCGCCATCGCAATCATCGCGCGCTGTCGCAATCCGCCGGAAAGCTCGAAAGGATACATTTTCATCGCCCGTACCGGATCCGGAAAACCGACGTGCTGCAACATGGTCTGGGTCAGCTGCATTCCTTCCGCGTAGCTGGCATCGCGATGCAGAAACAGCGCTTCGCTGATCTGATCGCCGATCGTATGTACCGGCGACAGCGAGGTCATCGGTTCCTGGAAAATGATCGATATACAGCCGCCGCGTATCGCCTGCATTTGCGCGCTATCGGGGCTCAGCGCCGCGATGTCCATGCGGTTACCGGTTTGCGGGTTATCGAATAAAATTTCACCGGCGCTGATGCTGGCATTGGTCGGCAGAATACCCATGATGGCCTGTGCGGTGACCGACTTGCCCGATCCCGACTCGCCCACCAGCGCAACCGTTTCGCCCGCCTGTACCTCGAACGATACTCCCCTCAACGCGGGCACCGGGCTACCGTTCAGCGAAAAATCCACCGCAAGCCCGTTCACCTCCAGCAGAAGTCGCTGTTGAATTTGATCGACGATTAGTTTGCCCTCTTTTATTTTCCGGGGTTATCGGTCCGCGGTAAGTTGCTACAGATTATCGCTAAACTGGTGGATTAGTATACCGAAATAAGCGCGTCAGGAAAGCCTCAGAATGAGTTTCAGCCTGCGCTTGATAATTGTCGCAGTGACCCTGCCTGCAACTCATTCTCGGCACCTGCCTCGATCTATTATCGTGTTGCTGTTAAGCGGGCTTGTAATAATCGCGATACCATTGCGCAAACTTGCCCAGACCCTGTTGCAATGAAACTTGCGGGGTGTAGCCGGTAGCAAGCGCCAGCGGCTCGATATCGGCAAAGGTCTCCTCCACGTCCCCAGGCTGCGCCGGCAGCATCTGGTGCTCGGTGGTCTGTCCCAGCGCCTGCTCCATCAGTTCGATGTAGTGCAACAAGCCTACCGGTTCGCCGCGGCCGATGTTGTAGATGCGCCACGGAGCGCTGCTGCGCGACGGATCGCTATCGAACCCGGTCCACTGCGCGTCGGCCGCTGGCGGACGATCCAGGCACGCCAGCACCCCGGCGACGATATCGTCGATATAGGTGAAATCGCGCCGATGGCGGCCGTGGTTGAACACCTTGATCGGCTCGCCGCGGGTGATCGCATCGGCAAACAGAATCGGCGACATGTCCGGCCGGCCCCAGGGGCCGTAAACGGTGAAGAAACGCAGGCCGGTGGTGGGCAACTGGTATAGATGGCTGTAGCTGTGGGCCATCAACTCGTTCGACTTCTTGGTGGCGGCGTATAGCGAAAGCGGGTGATCGACGTTGTGCCGGGTACTGTACGGCATCTCGCGATTCGCGCCGTAAACCGAACTCGACGATGCGTAGACCAGGTGCTCGAGCGGATGATGTCGGCAACATTCGAGCAGGTTGGCGAAGCCCACCAGGTTGCTGCTGACATAGGCCGCCGGGTTCTCCAGCGAATAGCGCACGCCTGCCTGCGCCGCCATGTTCAACACGCCCGTGAAACCCTCCTCCACGAACAGCTGCTGCAGCGCGGCGGCATCGGCCAGGTCGAGATGCTGGAAACGAAAATTGGCGAACGGCGCCAGCCGCGCCAGGCGCGCCTGCTTCAGGGCGACATCGTAATAGGAGTTGAGATTGTCGATACCGACGACTTCGTCGCCACGCCGGCACAGGCTATCGCACAACGCGTGGCCGATGAATCCGGCGGCGCCGGTTACTAGCAGTTTCATAATCGTTATATCCTGGCAATCAGCTCAGCCTGCATATTGTAGCAGTATCCCGAGTGATGACGCCGGCCAGATGCGGCTGAACGCCGGGCTGGCCCGCTCCCGGTCGGCTGAGACCCATAGCCGTAGCTATGGGTGGAAGGAAGCCCAGGTTCAGGCGTATATGGACAAGTCAGCGCCGGGATAGGGCTTGTGCCGACTATAAAATGTAATGTCGATCCTGTTAATAATTTAACCATATCACTCAATTTATTTCAGATAGCTGCCTGCAGGCACAAGCCCGACTGGTGCAATATGCAAGCTAGCGCGCTGCCGTGAAAGACTTTAATGTCAGCCGCTTGAACGGAGAGACCCGGTGCAGCAACAAAACCACGGCGATAATCGCATAGATTTCCGCTTCGAGGTAGTCGGCCTTCACCTGCCACAGGAAGTGCGCGATACCCAGCGCCAGGATCAGATAGACCAGTCGATGCAGGGGTTTCCATTTGCGGCCCAGGCGCCGCAGCATCGCCCGGTTGGAAGTCAGCGCCAGCGGCAGCAGCAGCACGAAGGCGCTGAAGCCGAGAGTTATGTATGGGCGCTTGACGATGTCTTCGAACATGTCGCCCAGGTCGAGGGAATGATCGGCGATGAACCAGATCGAAAAATGGCAGCAACAGTAGAAATAACTGTAGAGTCCGAGCATACGTCGAAAACGGATCCAGGCACCCTCGCCGGTCCACTGGCGCAGCGGGGAGAGCGCCAGCGTCAGCAGCAGCAGGCGCAACGTCCACTGGCCGGTTTCACGGGTCAGCTTTTCGACCGGGTTGGCGCCGAGACCATCGTTGAATGCGGCCCACACCAGCAGCAGCAAGGGGACCAGGCACAACAGGTGCACCACGGGCTTGGCCCAGGCGGATTTGAGCACAGTCGATAAAGCCATGCTCAATCGCTTTCCTAGAAATTGACCCTTAGATCCAGGTCGTCATAGAGTTCGGCGACTTCTTCCGCGTAGCCGTTGAACATCAGCGTTTCGCGCTTGAAGATTTCGCCGATGCGGCGCTCTTTCTTTTGCGACCAGCGCGGATGATCGACCTCGGGATTGACGTTGGAGTAAAAGCCGTATTCATTCGGCAGGATCATGTTCCACGAGGTACGTGGCATTTCCTCGGTAAATTCGATGCTGACGATCGACTTGATGCTCTTGAAGCCGTATTTCCATGGCACCACCAGTCGAATCGGCGCACCATTCTGGTTGGGCATGGTCTTGCCGTACATACCGACCGATATCAGCGTCAGCGGGTGCATCGCCTCGGCCATGGTCAATCCCTCGCGGTATGGCCACGGCACGATGCTGCGCTGTTGACCAGGCATGCGCACCGGGTCGTGCAAGGTGCGAAAGGCCACGTATTTGGCCGCCGAGGTCGGCTGCATGGTCTGCAGCATCGAACCGAGCGGCACTCCGATCCACGGGATTACCATCGACCAGGCCTCGACACAGCGCAGGCGATAGATTCGTTCCTCCAGCGCATGCGGGCGCAGCAGGTCTTCGAGGCCATAGGTCCCCGGCTTTTCGCAGTGACCACTGACGTCGATGGTCCAGTCGTCGGTACGAAAGTGTTTCGAGTTCTTCTTCGGATCTTCCTTGTCGGTACCGAATTCGTAAAAGTTGTTGTAGCCGGTCGCATCCTCTTCGTCGGTCAGTTTCTCGTCGATCGAGATTACCCGTGGCTGATAACCCTCCACCGGGTACGAGGCCTGCGCGTTCGACCAGGGATTCAGCAGCAGTGCACCACCGATAGCAGCGCCCGCCTTGATAAACTCGCGGCGCCGCCGATACAGTGGCTCCGGCGTAACTTCGGACTCTGGAATCTCCCAGCGTTTCTTGATCTTGATCATCGGTAACCCCTCGAAGGTATAGGTTCTAGACCATGCCTGCCGAGACTAGTTCCAACGGGTGAACCGGGCTTTAGCCACCGCACTGCTCACGCCAGGCGGCCAGTGTCGCCGCTGTCGCCTGCATCTGTGCCTCGGTGCCGACGGTAATGCGCAGGCAGCCGGGTAAGCCGTAACCGCCCATCGGGCGCACTACCAGGCCGTGCTGGCGCAGGTAATTGAACGCCGACTCCGCCCGCTGTGGCGTTGTGAAATCGACCAGTATGAAGTTTGTCTGGCTGGGCACGACCTCGAGGCCGAGCGCGGCAAGTGCAGCCGACATAAAGTCGCGCTGGGCGGCAACATAGCGCCGCGCCTCGGCCGCGCTCGCCTGGTCCTCCATCGCCGCGCACGCGGCTGCCTGCGACAGGCTCGACACGCTGCCCGGATTCTGCACCTTGCGCAGTTGCATACCTACCTCGGCGGGGAAATAACCCCAGCCGACGCGCAACCCGGCAAGCCCGTATATCTTGGAAAAGGTACGCGTGATGACGGTATTGCCGGTTTCGGCGAGATCGAACAGCGGGCTGTGAAAATCGGGATCGACGAACTCGGCATAAGCCTCGTCGACGAGCAACATCACGTCCTCGGGCAATGCCGCGCGCAGGCGTCGAATCTCGTCGTTGTGTATCACCGTTCCGCTGGGATTGCCCGGGTTGACGATAAACACCAGGCGCGTGTCCGGCCGCAGCTGGCGCAGCACGCGATCGACATCGACGCGATGCTCGACCTCCTCGGCGACATCGAGGCTGGCGCCCACCAGCTGGCACAGCGTGCGCATGAACAGGTAGCCGTACTCGGTCATCAGCAAACGCGCACCCGGCGCCAGGTAGGCCTGCACCAGGGTCGACATCAACTCCATCGAGCCGACTCCGCAAACGATGCGCCCTGCGTCCAGCCCGTGCACATCGGCAATGGCCACGCGCAGCGCGTTGCAGTTGTCGTCGGGGTATAACTGTGCGCTCGCCATCGCCTCGACCACGGCTTGCTGAACCTGCGGCGACGGCGGGAAAGGGTGCTCGTTTTGCGCCAGCACGGTTGCCGCCTGACCTTCGGCAGCGCTGATGTCAGGCAGCGCGTAAGCCGCCATTGCCGCTACCCTCGGGTTCGGCTTCAGCAACCTAACCGATCCAGCGCCGCGCGTTGCGGAACAGGCGCATCCACGGGCTATACTCGCCCCACTCGGGCGGTGACCAGGAGTTTTGCACACGGCGAAAGATGCGTTCGGGATGCGGCATCATGATGGTGAATCGACCATCCTCGCTGCTGAAACCGTTCAGGCCCAGTTGCGAACCGTTCGGATTGAGCGGATAAACTTCGCTGGGGGCACCGTCGGCGTCGACGTAGCGCAGGCAGGCGAGCCCCCCCTGCAACAACTCGGCCGCCGTGCGATCGCGGGTTTCGATGCGGCCTTCGCCGTGCGCAACCACCACCGGCATCATCGATCCCTGCATGCCGTCGAGAAACAGCGACTTCGACTCCAGCACCTCGGCCATCACCACGCGCGCTTCGAACTGTTCCGAACGATTGCGCACGAAATGCGGCCAGTGCGCGGCGCCCGGAATCATGCGGTAAAGATTCGACATCATCTGGCAACCGTTGCAGATGCCGAGGCCGAAGCTGTCGCCACGCTCGAAAAAAGCCGAAAATTCGTCGAAGGCGCGCGCGTTATAGAGGATGGACTTGGCCCAGCCCTCGCCCGCACCGAGCACGTCGCCGTAAGAAAATCCGCCACAGGCAGCAATGCCGTGAAAGTTGGCGAGGCTGACGCGGCCCGCGATGACATCGCTCATGTGCACATCGCTGGCGCGAAAGCCTGCGCGCTCGAAAGCCGCCGCCATTTCGACCTGGCCGTTGACTCCCTCTTCGCGCAGGATGGCGATGCGCGGCCGCTCGCCAGCGAGATAAGGCGCGCTGACGTCGTCGGCTGGATCGAAACCGAGCCGTGCAAACAGTTTCGGTTTCTGGCGCGGCTGCAGCAGATCGAATTCCTGCTGCGCGCAGTCCGGGTTATCGCGCAAGGACTGCATCCTGCAGGTCGTCTCCGACCAGGCGCGATGCAGATCGATGATTTGTTCATCGATGAGCGTCACCCCGGCATGATCGATACGCAGCTGCTCATCGGCGCACGGCTGCCCGATCCGATGGCAGATTGATTCGAGGCCGGCCTGCGCCAGCATCGCCTCGACGCCCGCCAGGCTGGACTGCGCGACCTGCACCACCACGCCCAGTTCCTCGGCAAACAGTGCGGCGAGCGCATCTTCACCGAGACTCGAGATATCGCAGCGTAATCCGCTGCGCCCGGCGAACGCCATTTCGCACAGGGTCACCACCAGTCCACCATCGGAGCGATCGTGGTAGGCGAGCAGCAGATCCTGCGCCAGCATCTTCTGCAGGGTTTCGAAGGCTGTGCTGAAGATCGCCGCATCGTCGAGGTCCGGGCCTTGCCGGCCGGTTTGCGCGTAGACCTGGGTCAACGCCGAAGCGCCGATCCGGTTGCGGCCCGCGCCGAGGTCGATCAGCAGCAACCGGGACCCCTCGGCGCAAGGCTTGATATCGGGTGTAACCGTGCGGCGTACATCGGCAACCGGCGCAAAGGCCGAGACGATCAACGACAGCGGTGCAGTCACCGATCTGTCGCTGGCGCCGTCGCTCCAGCGGGTTTGCATCGACAGCGAATCCTTGCCGACCGGGATCGCAATGCCGAGCGCCGGACACAGTTCCATGCCGACGGCACGCACCGTGTCGAACAGGTTCGCATCCTCGCCGGGATGGCCGGCTGCCGCCATCCAGTTGGCTGACAACACCACGCGCTGCAGATCGCCGACCGCGGCGCAACCGAGGTTGATGAGCGCCTCGCCGACGGCAATTCGGCCCGCCGCGGGCGCGTCCAGCAGGGCCAGCGGCGTGCGTTCACCCATGCTCATGGCCTCGCCGCTGACGCCGTGATAGTCGGTCAACGTCACCGATGCGTCGGCCACCGGCACCTGCCAGGGACCGACCATCTGATCGCGCGCCACCAGGCCGCTTACGCTGCGATCGCCGATGCTGATGAGGAAGGTCTTGTCGGCGACCGCCGGCAGGCGCAGTACGCGGTACAGCGCCGCCGTCGGCTCCACGCCGCTGCGCTCGAACTCGGGCTGTGGCGTTT
>Ga0209536_100011785_pt1 | contig 12772 bp, 9 predicted proteins | sample DeeMarSeWOR28_12_FD_187461 | JGI IMG/M metagenome (GOLD analysis project Ga0209536, IMG submission 187461) | Marine sediment microbial communities from White Oak River estuary, North Carolina - WOR-2-8_12 (SPAdes) (version 2) | ecosystem: Environmental > Aquatic > Marine > Intertidal zone >...
GCGGAACATGTTCGTGGTGTAAAAAAGGCAAACCGGATATATGTTCGTCCACGTTCCAGCTGAACTTCTTCGGGACCAGGGCCGACGGTTCGGTTACCATGCAAAAGGGCGGTGAAAAAGTATATGCGTCCTTCTTCGGACAATCCTCTTTTGCTTCGCACGCACTTGCGAATGAACGAAATACGGTGGTAGTACCGAAGGATATTCCTATTGAAGTTCTCGGTCCTCTGGGCTGCGGAGTCAGGACCGGCGTCGGAAGCGTCATCCATTCGCTCGATGCCAAGGCCGGTTCCTCCATAGCCGTATTCGGCACGGGATCTGTCGGTATGAATGCGATTCTTGCAGCCTCTCTAGTCGGTTGTGCCAAAATTTTTGCTGTGGACCTCATAGAAGAAAAACTCGCAAAAGCTGTAGTTTTTGGCGCAACGCATACTGTCAATTCCGGCAAGACCGATCCTGTTAAGGAAATACTGCATATATGTGAAGAAGGTATCGATTATTCACTGGATTGCACAGGCAACCCCGGGGCAATTCGTCAGGCGGTTGACGTGCTTGCCCCCGGCGGCACATGCGGATTGATCGGAGCTCCTCCTCCGGGCACGGAAGCGAATTTGGATGTGCTCCATTTTCTTCCCGGACGCCGTGTCATCGGTATAATGGGGGGGGATACTATACCGGAAATAATTTTCCCTGAGTTAATCGATCTGTATCGGCAGGACAGATTTCCTTTTGACAGGATGATACGTTTTTATCCGTTGGAGGCAATTAATGAAGCGGTTAGTGATTGCGAGAATGGAAAAATATTGAAAGCGGTCCTGCGACCGTAAAATTTCTGTATATATTCTTACATAGTTGAAACATAACCAGTGAAATAAAGGAACGAGGCGGTATATGAGTGAAATCAGTTACAATAGCAAATACATCATCACCCAACCCAAGAAAGACCTGGTTGTTCCGCAATGGGGCGGAAATTTGTCGGATACTCGATCCACACGAATGATGTATCTGGACAGTGAGGTGAGAAAAGGCGCGTTTTATGTGGAATGCGTCTGGTTTTGGCCAACACAGGAAGAGGACACCAGCAGCCCGGATCCGCACACTCATGATTTCGACGAGGTCATCGGATTTTTCGGGACGGATAAAGAAAACCTGAATGATTTGGGCGCTAAAATAGAACTTTGGATAGATAACGAAAAAAATATCATAACCGAAACATTTCTGGCGTTTATTCCGGCCGGCATCGTCCACTGTCCGCTGAAGATCTTAAGTATTGAAAAACCGGTATTCCACTTCGCTACAGGTCAAGGCGTGAACTACACCGGGACAGGACAGAAGAGTTAGTTATAAATTTTGTTCAAGGAACTATCATGAAAATAACAAAAATTGTATGTAGGCCGGTTTCTTTGCCGTTTGCCAAACCCATTGTCATGTCTCACGGACCTGTTGTTTGTGCACATGCGGTTCTACTCATACTGCATACCGATGAAGGGATCACGGGCTATGCCGAAAGCGGCGATACGTCTGTTTTTTACATGGGCGAAAGCCAGGATTCCATTTTTTATAACATCAGTCAGCTGTTCGGTCCCCACATACTGCTGGGAGAAGATCCCTTCAATATCGAGAGTATCCTGGCCAAAATGGATAAAGCCGCCAAGATGAATTATCAATCCAAGGGACTGGTTGACTATGCATTGCATGATGTCATGGGAAAGGCGCTGGGTGTTCCGGTATACAAGCTGCTCGGGGGAAAATCCAATCCGAAAATAAAACTGGCCTACGTTATGTCCTCAGGCACGCCTGAAACGGTAGCCAAACAGGCGAAAAAGCTGGTCGCCGCGGGTTATGGCGGCGTAAAGCTGAAGGTTGGGGATAACGTGATTGAAGACGATATCAGAATGGTGGCCGAGGTACGTAACGCGGTGGGTAAAGATGTTCATATCATTACAGATACCAACGGCGGCTGGAATTACTTTCAGGCGCTGAAATTCCTCCAGCAGATCCGCGAATACGATCTTTATCTTGCGGAGCAGCCTGTTCCTCGTTGGGATGTTGACGGAATGGCCCGGTTGCGCCGCAAGGTCGAGACTCCAATCTTTGCCGATGAATCCGCCGGTGAAATTCACGATCTGATCAAACTGGTCCAGAAAGACGCTGTGGATGGTCTTTTCTTAAAAATTCCCAAAGCGGGTGGAATCAGAAAATCGCAACACTGGGTGGCGACGGCCCAATCCATGGGATTGAACGTTATGTGTGGCTGCATGATTAACTCCGGATTGGGCGCGGCCGGTGAAGCCCATTTTCTGGCAGCCACCGAGTGGATGGGAAGAATGGAGAATGAATCCATAGGACCGTTGAATCTGCATGATTTGATTGATACCACCGGTCCAGCAATCAAGGACGACCTGGGCGTGACAATGCCCCGCTATGAGAACGGATATCTATATCCACCTGAGGGGCCGGGATTGGGTATCGAGCTTAATCAAGAGGCGGTAGAAAAATATGCTACCCCCGGGAAATCGCCGGTCGTTCTTACTCTTTAAAAGTCAAAGGTCGAAGGTCCAACGCCGAAGGTCTATAAAACAGCTTTTAGTAACAGGCTGCCTACTCCCGGTCGTAATGAGATGTGAGCATCATCTCCGCCCACGTTACGGGTTTGCCGATTCTTCTGAAGATAAGAGGACTCAGACACTATTTTTACCTTCCTGTGAAATTTGTGGTAATTCTGACATAGATCAATAATAGAATTTTTTGGCAAAGGCAGCGCAATAATCCTGCAGTGAGTGAAATCATGGCTGGATTGAAGATAAACAAACGCGGACTGGTATCTTTCTTAACGCTTTTCGGATTTCTCGTTATGTCTCTGACCGGACTGGTTCTGTATGTGATGCCAGCCGGGCGGGTCGCCTACTGGATCAACTGGAAAATGATCGGCCTGTCGAAGGACGGATGGGGCAATATCCATATCCTTTCGAGCGTTCTGTTCATAGTCGCGGGCGGATTCCATATCGGGCTCAACTGGAAGTCCCTGATGAATTATTTCAGGGATAAAATCCGTAAAACTGTCAGGCTCCGCCGGGAACTCATAATCTCCTCGATCCTGGCCCTATGGATTGTGGTGGGTTCCATCTGGCCTTTTCCACCGCTATCGTACCTGCTGGATTTCAATGAGTGGCTCAAGTCGACCTGGTTGACCCAGGACGAATATGAACCGCCGTTCGGGCATGCTGAATTAATGTCTCTGAGAGTTTTTTGTAAGAAAATGGACATCGATCCGGACGCTGCTGTCCGCGAATTGAAATCCAATGGGATTGAATTCGACAGTGACAAGGAAACTCTGGAGGAGATCGGGAAATCTAACGACATTTCTCCGATGAGTTTATACCTATTCATCAAAAAGTTCGAGCCGGTACCGTCTGCCGATGAACTGAAAGCCTATACTGCCGAATCGGTAGAGGTTGAATTTTCCGGAACAGGAATAGGAAACAGGAGCCTGCGATCCATATGCGAGAAAGTGGGTCTCGATACCGATACGGCTCTGGCCCGACTGGCGGCTGCGGATCTGGCAGGCGATCCGGATCGGACCGTAAAGTCCATTGCCGAATCTTCAGATACCCAGCCGATAGAAATTATGAAAGTCCTCCTGATCGAAGGATACGAAATAGATTATTCGAAGAATAACACAAACAAGGATGTGAAAGAATAAGCGGCAAAGAGTAAAGCGTGTCGAATGTCGCAGGTACACATTTTCCAAGCCGTGTATTTCGTTTACACGTTTACACGTTCCCACGAAGCTTTATTTAATGATGTTCATTTTCATAAAGACGAGGCCGGTCAGAAGCTTGGGATAAAAATCGGTGGATTTCTGAGGCATGCGTTCGCCGCCCAGGGCCAGTTCCTGCATCTGGGCGGCAGTCGTCGGATTCAGGAAAAAAGCAGCCTGGTATTTTCCCGAATCCACAAATTCAATGCTGGATCTCGCGCTGCGCGCATAATCCACATTGGATTGGGATACCAGCTTGCTTTCGTTGATGCCGAGATAATAATCCAGCAAAATGATATGCAGGACGCTAACGTCGAGTTGCCTGTAGGACCGGGCGTATTTTAGAAGGAGCGCGTCGTTCTGTGCGTCTTCCTTCAGTATCAGAAGATAAAACTTTTTCATTCTTCTTGGATAAAAACCGAAAACATTGCGGCCATGGAATCGCTTCATCTGACTGAAGAGACTCTTTTCGGATTCGATCTCATGTACTTCAAAATGTTCCTGTATGTTCCGCAGGAAAGATAAGGCGTCAAAACCGTGCAGGTCCCGAATCAGACGATGGGTCGGAAGGATCGTAACTCCATCGGCAATGTTAATGCATGTCACCATGCGTTTGTCGTAGGATTCGATTCCGTCAGCCCTCCAGTTGCTCTGTTCGCACTCCTTCATGAAATTGATGGAGGTTTCGAAGCGATGGTGACCGTCTGCGATAAACAGCCTCTGCGTTTGCATGGCTTCCTGTATCTTTTTCAATTTTTCGGAATCGGTTATAGCCCGTAAACGATGCAGCACTCCGTAGTCGTCTTTTACTTCGATATCCGGTATCCGGTCAGCTATCGTTCCGTCCATTATCCGGTTGACCGTTAGATGTTCATCCGAGTAAAGCATGAAAACAGCGTCTTCGTTGCTTTCAATACTTCGGAGAAGACGGAGGCGATCCATTTTTGGGGCTTGGAAGGTCCGCTCATGAGGCATAATGCCCGCTCCGGAATCCTTCAAATCGAGCAGAGCAATAAAGCCCTTCTGCAGGTGATTCCTGCCTTCAAAGGTGTATTCCTGGTAATAGGCATAAATTGCGGGCGACGGATCGGGGAGCAGTACTTTCTGGGCAAGCCACCTTCGGTAAACGGAACCGGCTTCAGCATAATCCGTGTCGGGATTTTTCTTCTTTTCACGATTGAATGTTATCTGGACTACGTTGTACGGCGAGCGCCCGTAATAATCCTCCTGCAATACAGAAGTAATTTTGTCGTACGGCTGCGTTACAACCTGACTTAAATCCGTCACAATTTCACTGTTGTAACGATATCCCCGAAATGGGTATACATATGCCATACAACCTCCTGCAAAGGGATGATACCGAATATACTATGTAGTAGTTATTCGTTTTATCCGTTGCTGCCCTTGCCGCCAGGTAATAACCCGAGATCCGACAGAACCGAAGCCACTTTACTTCGTCCTCCCTCCGAGATGGAGACCAGGGGGAGCCTGTAGGCTTCTTCAATCCTTCCCATCATCGCCAGGGCTGCTTTAACCGGAATAGGATTGGATTCAACAAAGTTGACTTTCATGAGCGGATAGAGTTTGCGATTCCAGCTGCGCGCGTCTTCCCAGCGTCCTTCCAGACAATCTGCTGTGAATTTCGACATCATTCCAGGTACTTCATTTGATGCTACGGAGATAATCCCGTGCCCGCCCAGAGCGATGAGGGGCAGGGTTAGAGAATCGTCTCCGGAGAGTATCCGAAACCGGGCAGGAGCTCGAGTGCAGATCTCCCCCATCTGGGAGATATCGCCGCTGGCTTCTTTCACACCGGCAATATTTGGGATTTCAGCAAGCCGCATGAGTGTATCCGGAAGGATATTTACGCCCGTTCTCCCTGGGACGTTGTAAACAATAATCGGCAGATCGGTGGATTCCGCGAGAGCCCTGTAGTGCCGGTACAGGCCCTCCTGCGTCGGCTTATTGTAGTAGGGGACGACGGACAAAACGCCGGCCACTCCCAGCATCTTCAATTCAGCAATAAGGGAAATGATTTTGACCGTGTCGTTTCCCCCCGCTCCCGCAATAATCGGGACTCTCCCGGCGGCGGTCCGTGTGGTGATATCGACAACCGAAAGATGATCTTCATGCGTCATCGTTGGATTTTCACCAGTCGTGCCACAGGGAACGAGGAAATGTATGCCTTCCTCGATCTGCCAGTTCACGAGCGATTCCAGCGCCTCCTCATCCAGACTTCCGTCCAATCGAAACGGTGTAACCAATGCGGTGCCGCATCCTTTTAAGCTTTCCAGATTTTTCATGAAAGACCTCATTATAGACAATCGTACAGATTCTTAATATTTTATATCGAAGCTAAAATCCACCTAAAATCATCACTTCCTGTTTTCCGTTCAAGGTTCACCGTTTAGGATTTAACGTTGAACGCTGAACGGTGAACCTTGAACCAAAGGAATGTGGAATCCTGAATGTTTCGTTTTTAAAGGCCTGTCGAAGCCGGGTCAAGATTGCCTTGCAGACTTTTATATGCCGACAATTTCCCGAAATACCTGTCGAAAGTCGTAAAAGCCTTTTTCCCCGGCAATCCAGCGGGCGGCCAGGATGGCTCCCTCTGCAAAGCCCTGGCGGCTTCTGGCGCGATGTTCCAGCAGAATCGAATCCGCTTCACTGTCGAATCCAATTATATGGGTTCCAGGGATGCGTCCGGCGCGGACGCAGGTGACACTCGGATTTGGATTGTTCAGATGAGGACGAATGACATCCAGCAGACTCAATGCTGTTCCTGAAGGCGCATCCTTTTTAGCACTGTGGTGTTCCTCGTGCACATAGGTATCGTACTGGGGAATCATTCCTACAACTCTGGCCGCATGCGAAACAATCTCAAAAAAAAGATTCATGCCCAGCGAGAAATTGGCTCCGTAAACAAAACCGATTCCCGATTCGTTCACTATTTTTTCCACTTTGCTGCGCTGGTCGGCCCACCCGGTAGTGCCAACCACTAAATTCACACCGGTTCGCGCAGCCGCCTCGATATTGGCGAGCACCGCTTCCGGTTGGCTGAATTCAATAGCGACATCGACATCGGCCATGGATTCGGGCGTGATTCCGCGCCCCTGTTCGTTATCATTGATATCCAGTTTCGGACCGACTTCCCAACCTTCCCGCAGAGCGATGGTTTCCACGAGCTTGCCCATTTTGCCGTAACCCAGCAGTGCGATTTTCATATTCCGATCTCCTGTTTATGATGGAGTCCTTTTTAAAGGGTACCCCGCTTCCATTCATTCGAAGATTCGTGGATCGATTTCCCGGAATAATGAATCATGGAGCCCCCGGACAGCTTCCGGCAAGCGGTCTTCGTCAATCACGAAGGTGATATTGATGGACGATGCTCCCTGAGAAATCATTTGAATATTTACATCCTGGAGAGCGCTGAATATTGTATGCGCCACTCCCGGAGTATTGCGAAGGTTGTCCCCCACGCAGCAGACTATGGCCTTGGATCCATCAACATTCACATCACCGACTTTTTTAAGCTCTGTAACGATGTCCCAAAGGGCGGAAGTTTCATCTACGGTAAGAGATACAGAGACTTCTGAAGTAGCGACCACGTCTACAGGTACTTTGTAGTGATCAAAAATCTCAAAAATCCTCTTTAAAAACCCGTATGCCATAAGCATTCGGGTGGAAGTAACGTTCATTACCGTAATGCCTTTTTTATATGCGATCGCTTTCACGGGATTTTCGCAATAGCGAGTTTCATCCGTGATGATGGTGCCTTCCTGGTCCGGCTTTGTGCTGTTAAGGACGCGTACGGACACTTTCTTCCGAACGGCCGGAAGAATTGTCGCAGGGTGCAGCACTCTAGCTCCGAAGTAAGCCAACTCGGCAGCCTCATTAAATGAAATTTCTTTTATGCGGCGGGCTTCTGGAACCATTCGTGGATCGGTTGTCATAATTCCATCCACGTCGGTCCAGATCAGTATCTCTTCGGCGTTCAGAGCCGCTCCCACGAGGGAAGCGCTGTGATCGGATCCTCCCCGACCGATCGTAGTTGTAACTCCGTCCCGAGTACTTCCTATAAAGCCTTGAAAAACCGGCACTTTGTTTTCTCGGATTACAGGAAGCAGGTGTTTGAGGATAGCCTCCTCTGTTTCATCCGATAACGGAACTGCGTTTACGAAGTTGTCGTTTGTAATAATGCATTTTCTGGCATCCATGAGTTGTGCGGGGATCCCCTGGTTTTCAAGAACCTGAGTGATTATGACAGTGGAAAGTCGTTCACCAAAGCTGGCCATTGCGTCGCTGACTCGAGGCGTCAATTCGCCTAATGCGGCAAGTCCTTTGACCAGGTCCCTCATTTCGTCGAGGTATGTATGAATTTCCTGCGAAACCCGGTCTTCCGATGTTGCAATCCCGAGCTTCTGAGCTTCCCTCAAATGGCTCTCCTGAAGCTCTGCAAGCAGGTCCAGCGCATGCTGCTGTCTTCCCGAAGCGGCGGTCCGGGCAATATCTAGAAGCTTGTTGGTTGTGTTACCCATAGCTGAAGACACTACGACGGGCTGCAAATCGCGTCGTGCCTCGATGATCTTCGCCAGACGCATGAGTGCATCGGCATCCTGGATCGATGTGCCTCCGAATTTACATACGATCATAGTCTATTCCAGTATTCCTTCTGTTGTACCCCTTTCCATTCAGGGACTTAAGATGTTGCTTTCTATGCAGACTTAAAAAGCCGTATTTTCCCATAATACAGCTTTCACCACAAGTAACTATAGAAAATGGTCTAAAGTCTAAGGTCCAAAGTTAAAAATGTCGAAACTCTAACGAAGGTAGACCTTAGACGGTTTTTTAACCTTCGACCTTAGACCTTCGACTTTTGGACTGCTTTTTCCCACCGTCCTAAGCACATGATGGGAAAATAGAGGCGATATAGATGATACCGAAGATAGAAAACGCGGGGAAATCCGGTGCCGGTGAACCAGGGCTCATCCCAACTCCCGGATTCCGTCTGTGTGCCGAGAAGATAGCGAATTCCTTTAAGAACGTCTGGATCTTTAGGGCCGTACACCGCCATGAGCGCCATTGTGCCCCAGGCGGTTTGCGATGGTGTAGACGGGCCCGTTCCCTTGAGTTCCGGGTTTTCGTAAGTATCCGCTGATTCGCCGAACGACCCGTCCTCTTTCTGAATGCTGCGGAGCCATGCGCCGGCTTTCTGTATCCAGGGCTTGGTCATGTCAATCCCTATGGTTTTTAGCCCACAAACAACCTGCCATGTTCCGTAAATATAATTGACCCCCCAGCGTCCAAACCAAGAACCTTCGAGTTCCTGTTCAAATTCAATGAAACGTACAGCCTTCTGAACGGCAGGATGATTAGGTTTGATCCCGAAATGTCCCAGGCACTCCAGTGTTCGTCCTGTAATGTCGGGACAGGAGGGATCCTGAATGGCATTATGGTCGGCAAATGGGATGTACTCCAGAATCGGCCTGTTGATGGTGCGATCAAAAGCTGCCCACCCCCCATCGTCATTCTGCATTGCCAGAATCCAGTCAATGCCCCGTTCAGCGGAAGGCCTGCCTTCGGGACATCCGGAGCGAAGTAGGGCCATCGTAACCATTGCAGTGTCATCTACATCGGGATAATAGGAATTGTTGAATTCGAAATACCAACCGGAGGGTTCAACCGTTCTTTCGACGTTGGCTTTCCAATCTCCGAAATGGCGACATTCCTTGGAGACCAGCCAGTTGACGGCCAGGCGCATGGAATCATGGTCCCGGTTGAATCCTGCCTCACACAGCGCATAGGTAGCTATGCCGGTATCCCATATGGGGGAGAAACAGGGCTGGAGACGGATGCAATCCTCATCTTCAATCATCAATCGGTTGAGTTGTTCCATAGCTTCCTTTACGCGTGTATGCTCCATAGAATACCCCAGACAACGAAGGGCTATGATTATATAGACCATTGGCGGGAAAATTGCGCCCAGTCCGTCTGATCGCTGGCTGTCCGCACGTTTTAAGATCCATTCTTCTATCCGCTGCAAAGCACTGCGTCGCAGCGGCTTCATATTGGTTTTTTCAATAATTTTCAGTCCTTTGTCGATAGCCAGAAAAAGGTTTTTCCAACTCAGAAGCTGTTTGTCGAATTCACAGAAAGGCCGATGCAGGTAGTCGTGATCGCAGTACAACTCCATAATGCCTCTCGGCTCGGGCAATTGGCGGATCGGCCTGTAACTTGAAACAACCGCCAACGGCATAATCATGGTGCGCGACCAGGCGGAAACCTTATCCAGATGGAAATAGAACCATTTGGGCAGTAGAACCATTTCCGGAGGAATGACGGGAATCGAGTCATAGTGCATCTGGCCTAATGCTGCAAGGTAGAATTTTGAGTATGTGTTGCAGCGTTCTGCTCCTCCCAGCTTCAGGACGAGCGACCGCGCTTTTTTCATGTGAGGAGCGTCTTTACTGTCCCCCATAAGTTTCAGCGCGAAGTACGCTTTGACGGTAGCGCTCAGGTCGGGACTGCCGCCCGGGTATTGAACCCAGGCGCCGTCGCTATCTCTTTGTTGTCTGCGTAAGTACTCTGCAATTTTGGGAAGGCGGGGATCGTTTTCCTGTTCGATGATATGTTTAAGCAGAACGTACTCGCTTTGCAGGATGGAATCCCCTTCAAGTTCTCCGCACCAGTATCCGGATGTATGCTGCAGTCGAACAAGGCAGTCTGTTGCACGGGACAGGGCGCGTCGAGTTTTCTCTAACACAGCTATGCTGGATGCATCCAGTTTGGACTGAAGGGAAGGGGCGGCGGAGTCGACAGGGTCGTGCGCAATAATTTTCGATGCTCCTGATGCATTGTCACTTGGTTGCATAAATCAATTCCTATGATGTAACTCTATATTGAATCAGTTCCTTGCGCCTGTAAAGCGCATCATTAAAGCTCTCAAGGCAATCGATATTTTTTCCATGCCGGTCAGGCGTATAGATTTTTGAAATACGTCGAAACGACGCTGTACAATTCTGTCCAGCAGCCGTTCGTATATTTCCATCATGGCCCATAACGCAGGTTTACTCGCTTTCTCGACCAAAGGCAGGAGATGGCGCGCCTTTGAATAATAATTTTTGGCCCTGTCGGCTTCAAAACGCATCAGTTTCCTGAATCTATCATCGACAACTCCATTTTGAAGGTCTCCAGCAGTGTAATGGAATTTCTCGAGGTCTTCCGCCGGAAGATAAATACGGCCCATTGCGGCATCTTCCTTTACATCTCTCAGAATGTTCGTGAGTTGAAATGCAATGCCGCACTGTTCTGCATATTTCTTGGCACGTTCGTCCTTAAATCCAAAGATCTGAAGGCAGACAAATCCTACGGCGGAAGCTACATGAAAGCAGTACTTGTACAGCTCGTCGAATGTTTCATATTGAACCGTATTCAGATCCATTTCGGCGCCGTCGATGATCCAGTGGAAATACTGTGCCGGAATTGAAAAATGACGTACCGATTCCCGGAATGCCGGAAGGATGGAGTTATTGCAGGGCCCGTCGGAGTAGGCTTTGTTCAGCTGGCTGCGCCAGTTCTCGAGCAGACGGCGTTTGGTTTCATTGCTTTCGTTGCCGTCGGAAATATCGTCACAGTACCGCATGAAAGCGTAAACGGCACAAAAGGCACGCCTTTTATCCTGTGGGAGCACTACAAACGAATAGTAAAAATTACGGGCCTTCTTGCGTGCTACCGCTTCTGCGGATCTGTAGGAAGCCAACAGCTCCGGTTCCATATACCTCTCCGAGACACAAATGTACCGATCGGAATTAAGGGATGATCGCTATTTTAATATCCCCGTTTCGGTTCAACAACCTTTCCAGGACAGTACCGATAGCCGTAAGGTTTTCTTCTCCGGTGATCAGGTTCTGTGCTTGTATTTTGCCCCGGTGGATGGTTTCGAGGGCTTCCCGGATATGTCGCGGTGTATGGTGGAAGTTCGCTTTAATTGAAATTTCAGAATAATGGATAAGAGTGCTGTCCAGGGGGATGTGCGTCCCTGAAGGGCATCCGCCGAACAGATTAATAGTTCCCCCGCGGCGCACCATTCCCATGGCTTTCTGCCATGTTTCTTTCGAACCTACGGCTTCGATGATAACATCAGCACCACGTCGGCCGCTGGTTAATTTCCGGACCTGCTCTATGACATTGGACCGGGTGGCATCCACGACATGATCCGCGCCCATGATTCTTGCCATTGTAAGTTGGGTACTCCGGTTTCCAAGGGCGATGACTCTTGCTCCCAGGGACTTGAGGACCTGGACGAACATCAGTCCTATCGGACCTATCCCGATTACGCCTACGGTATCTCCTTCCTCAATCCCTGTCTGTTCGACGGCTCGAAGGACGCACGCAAGAGGTTCCACAAGCGCGGCTTCATGGAAAGCGACGCTGTCCGGCAATATCAGTAGATTCTGGCGAACAATACTTTTGGGAATTTTTATGTATTCGGCGTATGCGCCGTTAATGAACTGAAGGTTTTCGCACAAGTTTGACAGGTGCCGCTCACAGAAGAAGCATTCGTTGCAGGGGCCCGAATTGGCCGATACAACACGCATTCCCGGCGTAAAACTATCTACTCCTTCTCCAACTTCCTCGACGACTCCTGCGAGTTCATGACCGAACACAGAAGGAGGCACGATCATGCGCGCATGAAAACCCTGACGATATACTTTCAGATCGGTTCCGCAGGTAAGGGCCGCTTTAATCCGTACCAGAACTTCACCGTGTCCCACCCGGGGAATTGGAATCTGTTCGATACGCACATCACGCTTTCCGTACAGGATAGCAGCGGTCATCTTTTCTCTGGAAACCTTCATTAATTCTCTCATGGTTGTATCACGACCTTTAGCGAATGCTCTGAGGGATGAGATGCCAGGTGAATCCCTTCTGGGAGCAGTTCCAGTGCAAACCTGTGGCTTATGAGTCGGGACACATTTACCTTCCTGGAGAAGATTAAATGTGCGGCTTTCT
>Ga0209536_100011786_pt1 | contig 12771 bp, 12 predicted proteins | sample DeeMarSeWOR28_12_FD_187461 | JGI IMG/M metagenome (GOLD analysis project Ga0209536, IMG submission 187461) | Marine sediment microbial communities from White Oak River estuary, North Carolina - WOR-2-8_12 (SPAdes) (version 2) | ecosystem: Environmental > Aquatic > Marine > Intertidal zone >...
CCGATATCTCCGGGTGTGGGATTCATATTTTAATTATCCTGAAGTTTTATTCAGTATATTTAAAAAAAATCGTTTCATGTCAACAAAAAAATGATCTAAAATTTTTGGAAAGTAACGGGCCAGGCCGGGGTATTCACCAAGTCACGCCAGAGCAAACAACGTCGCTTTCATATTTGGGGGGTGGACGTCAGGTTGGATTGGCTGTAAAAGAAAAGGGTTTTTAGAGCGATTGTTTGATTTTGGCTGAAATGAATATCCGTTTTCGTGCTTACTTGCTGAAAAAACCAAGAAATAGAAAAGCCTTTTTTTCTTTAAAAAAGGATTTGACAGACTCTTCTAAAGAATATAGAAAGTATTTCATAATATGATAACGGGTCTTGTGATATGAGACAACTAACCCAAAAAGTCAACTCCATTGATAAGGCCCTGACCATCCTTTCCTGCTTTGTCCCCTACAACCAGGAGATGGGCACAGTGGAAATCGGCCAGAAGCTTGGTTTTCACAAGGCGACCGTCTCCCGAATCCTTCAAACCCTCACCAGACACGGTTTTCTGAGTCAAAATTCCCAGACAAGAAAATTTACATTGGGCCCCTCTGTAATGGATCTGGCACGGGCCGTGAATCAATCACTCAGGACGAATCTGGTCCCCATAGCAAAGCCATTCATCGATGATCTCCGGGACAAGCTCAAAGAAACTGTCATCTTAGAAGTCCTCACGGGCAAAAGTACGTTCATGGCCTATATCGCTGAGGGGCCACAGCTGGTCAGGCTCGCCGGAAGCATCGGAGACAGGCTGCCCATCCACGCAGCCGCAGGGGCCAAAGCCATTCTCGCTTTTTCTGCACCGGAGATCGTGAAGAGCCTTCTTGATGGGAAACTTCAGGGCTTTACCAAGTACACCATCACAAACCCAATGGCACTCAGCCGTCAGTTGGAAGACGTTAGAGCGTTGGGCGTGGCCTTTGATCAGGAGGAGATCGACGAAGGCACAAGCGCCCTCGGCGCACCCATATTCAATCACGAGCAAACACCCGTGGCAGCGGTGGTGGTGGCAGGGCCCTCGCAGAGAGTTACCTGGAAAAAAGATTCAGAGATGGTATCTGCACTAAAGGAGACAGCAGCCAAGATTTCAGCGCAATTGTATTATAAGAGAGAGCGTCCAGAGGTAAGAGAGCAAAGAGAATCCGGGGCCGTGTGAGTTGGCTGCCCAGGGTTGTTTTGATCTGAAAAGAAACAGACAAAGCCTTTTAAGGGGTTAGGTGCTGTGTCAGATATTCTGGTGGCAAATCATTTACAGAAGAGCTTCGGCAATCTCGTGGCCGTCAATGAGCTATCTTTCGAGGTAAGAGAGGGGGAGATTCTCGGAATGATGGGGCCCAACGGCGCGGGGAAAACGACCGTGTTCAACCTCCTCACGGGAATTCTCAAGCCAGATGCAGGCGCGATCACCTTCAATGGGGAGGATATTACGCACGAATCCCCTTCCAAGCGATGTCAACGGGGAATGGGGCGGACCTATCAAATTCCAAGGCCCTTTGACAAGATGAGCGTCTTTGAGAATCTTCTGGTCGCGGCTGTACACGGCGGGGGATTGAGGGAGAAGAAGGCTCGGGGACAGATTAGGGATATTTTGGATTTGATCGGGCTTTTCTCACTAAAACACAGGTTGGCAGGAGGACTGCCCCTACTCGACCGGAAGCGTCTGGAATTGGGAAGGGCCCTGGCTACACAGCCAAGCGTCATTCTACTGGATGAGGTGGCCGGTGGGTTGACCGAAGGCGAGACAGAGCAGGTTTTGAAGATTGTAAAAGAGACGCAGAAGAGGGGTGTTACCATCGTCTGGATTGAACATATTCTGGCCATGATGTCCGAAGGGGTGGATCGTCTGTTGGTGATTTCTGAAGGCCGCTGGCTGAATTGTGGGAACCCGGAAGAAATCATGGGCTCAGAGGAGGTCCTTGAGTGCTACATGGGAGCGGAGGAGGATTAGTGGAGAATAATCTAGCCCTTAAGGTCTCAGAATTAGACGTCCATTATAAAGACTTCCAGGCCCTGTGGAATGTTTCCGTAGGGGTTAAGGAAAGGGAGATTGTCTCAATCATTGGCGCAAACGGGGCCGGCAAGTCCACCCTGTTAAACACTGTTTCAGGACTCTTGAGACCAAGTCGAGGAAAGGTGGAGTTCTTTGGGGAAAGGATTGACGGTGAACCTCCCCATAAGACGGTGCCCAAGGGAATCACCCTGGTCCCTGAAGGGAGACGCATATTTCCCCGCTTAACCGTGTACGAGAATCTCTTTATGGGGTCCTATACACCAAGAACACGGCCCAAAAGAGATGAGGCCATGAGCAAGCTCTATGAGCTGTTTCCGGTCCTCAAGGCACGTCGCAATCAGATGGGAAATACCCTAAGCGGTGGTGAACAGCAGATGCTGGCTCTTGGTCGGGCATTGATGTCCGATCCAAGGCTTATTCTCTGCGACGAGATTTCTCTGGGTCTGGCACCGGTGGTCATAAAGAGCATCTACAAAAAACTGGACCAAATCAATCAAAACGGCATCACCATCGTATTGGTGGAGCAGGACGTCAAACGAAGCCTAAAAGCGGCCAACCGGGCCTACATTATGCTGGAAGGGAAAATGGTCCTGGAGGGAGATCCCTCGTCTCTCTCCGAGGAAGAGGTAAAGAAAGCCTACTTCGGGATTTAGAAAAATCAGGTTCAAGGCGCAGGGCCCAAGGTCTAGGGGGAAATGGATGACAAGCCTTACGCCTTGTGCCTTATGCCTTTTGCCGTGATCACGGAGTCTTTATGGAAGGTTTGATGCAGCCCATTTTGAACGGTATTCTGCTCGGCGGTCTCTATGCCGTTATCGCCATTGGGATGTCCACCATATTTGGGATTGTCAAGCTGGTGAACCTGGCCCATGGCGATCTGATGATTTTGAGTGGGTATCTGAGCCTGGTCCTGATCACCTGGCTGGGTATAAGCCCGATCGTGAGCTTGCTTCTGGTCGTACCGGTCATGTTCTTTGTAGGCGTCTTTGTCCAGGGGGTTCTCTTAAACCGGGTTTTGGGCAAAGAAATGGAACCTCCCCTGCTGGTCGCTTTCGGGTTGTCCATCATCGTGCAAAACTTTTTGCTTTTGGTCTTTACCCCCGATGCCCGCAGCCTGATGACGGATCTGGCCGTCAAAACGATTCCATTAGGGGCAACTTTAAACTTGCCGGTTCTTTATTTAGCGGATTTTCTGATCGGCGTCGTGGTGATTTTCGCTGTATATCTCTTTTTCAGAAACACCTATTTGGGGAGGGCCATACGGGCAGCATCGGACGATGAGGTAGGGGCACGGATAATGGGGGTGAACACCAAACTAATCTATGCCTATGCCATGGGCATCGCCATGATGACAGCCGCCGTGGCCGGCGTTCTTGTGGGGATGACATTCACCTTTTACCCCCATACCGGCCCCCAATATCTGATCATCGCATTCGGCGTCGTCATCATTGGGGGCCTGGGAAGTATGAAGGGGTGTCTCGTGGGAGGCCTAATTCTCGCCCTGGCACAACTTTTAGGTGCCCACTTTACGGGTCCTGGGTATCAGCTGCTTTTCGGTTACGCGGTCTTGCTCATCGTGCTGGGCGTGAGACCCCAGGGTTTGTTCGGGAAGATCTAGGGAATATGGAAAACAAAACGCGCAAATACAGATGGACTGTTTTAGGGCTTCTTTTTGTGGCCTTTGCCACGGTTCCCATCTGGGGTTCAGATTATCTCCTCCTTTTCTGTCTCCTCTACTGCCTCTATTTAGGCATGGCCCAGATGTGGAATCTGTTGGTCGGATACTCTGGCTTGTTATCCCTCGGCCAGCAGGCATTCATCGGCTTCAGTGGTTATAGTGTGGCCGTGCTAACCAATTATTATGGGGTATATATCTGGCTGAGCGTATTTCTGGGCGGGCTGTTCTCTGTTTTGCTTGCCCTGTTCATGTCCCTCTTCATCTTCCGAATGAAGGGCATCTACTTTGCCATTGGTACCTGGATTTTTGCGGAGATGCTCTTGCTATGGTTTAGCAATTGGCCATACGTCAAGTACGGCACAGGATTGTTCATCAAACCGGCCCACCCCCCATCCATGACCGCCATCTATTACGCCGCATTTATCATGGGGGCTGGCGCGCTGGCAGTGGTTTACACGATTCTGCGTTCCAGGATAGGGCTGGGGCTCATGGCCATGCGAGATGATGAGGAAGTCTCTGAGACCATGGGCGTGGAAATCTTTCGATCTAAACTGTTCTGTTTTCTGGTGGCCGCATTTGTGACTGGGCTAACGGCTGGGGTCTTGTATGTCTTTCAGATATTCATCCAACCTTACAAGGCATTTGCCATTGACTGGACGGTTGTCCTGGTCTTTATCGTTATTATTGGTGGCATCGGGACCATTGAGGGACCCATAGTAGGTGCCTTTCTTTACGTCTTATTCTCCCAGTATTTGGCTGAATATGCGCACATAAGTTTGCTTCTGCTGGGAATCATCGCCATCACAATCATTCTGGTGGCGCCCAAGGGGATCATGGGGACGCTACAGGAGAAAACGGGATTTGTCATCCTGTCGCCCCGTCGTATATTGGCAGACCAGTGATGGTCAATCAACTCCAACCTTACCACTTAAGAAGGAGGGAAACGGACATGGCAAAGAAGAAAAAGAAGAGGCAAGATGGAGTCACTAGGCGAGAGTTCATGAAAAAGAGTGCAGTGGCCATGGGGGCCGCAATGACCTCCGGGTTAGTGCTTCCAAAGGTGGTAAAGCCGGCTAGGGCAGCCAGTCGTGATTATGTGTTGATCGGTCGGCCTAACCCTTCCACCGGTCCTATTGCTGCCTTTGGGGAGCCGACTCCGTGGGTAGATGAAAGACTTTTGCCTGAGATCAACAGGGAAGGGGGTATCTACATCAAGGAGATGGGGAAGAAGGTGCCCATCAAGATTAAGATCATGGATACGGAGAGCAACCCCACCAAGGCGGGAGAGATCGCTTCCAGACTCATTATGAAAGACAAAGTGGATCTTATGGTCTTTTATCACACACCCGATACGGTGAACCCAGTTTCGAGCATCTGCGAAAGGTTCAGGGTGCCTGGCATCTCCTTAGATGCCCCCCTGGAGCCCTGGTTAGAGGGCGGTCCGTACAAATGGACCTTTCACGCCTTCTGGTCTGTGGAAAACGACATTGTCCCCGTTTATACGGGCATGTGGGAAAAGGTGCCGACCAATAAGGTGGTGGGCATCTTGATGGCCAATGACCCAGATGGTGTCTCCTGGTCAGCCGTCTTCAAGAGGGTTGGAGCCAAAATGGGGTACAAATTCGTTGATCTAGGCAGGTTCCCTTACTTCAACAAAGACTTCAGCACCTTCATCAACGGCTGGAAAAAGGCGAACGTGGAGATTCTACTCGGAAATACGATCCCACCCGATTTTATTACGGCATGGAGGCAGTGCAGGCGGCTCGGATTCAGGCCCAAGGTGGCTACCATAGGCAAGGCGATTCTCTTCCCCTCGGCGGTTGGAGCCCTTGGTGGAGATCTGCCCAACGGTCTCACCACAGAGGTCTGGTGGAGCCCTCATCACCCATTCAAGAGCTCCCTGACGGGCGAAAGCGCCAAGGATCTCTGTGATGCATGGACAAAGGACACGAAAAAGGAATGGACACAGCCCATCGGCTACAAGCACGCTGGCTACGAGATTGCCGTGGACGTCTTGCGAAGGGCGGGCAGCATCAATAAGGAGACACTTCAGAAGGCCATAGCGGATACGGCAATGTCCACCATTGTGGGGCCCATCAAATACAACAGCGAAAATTACAGCCGTACGCCGCTCGTGGGTGGTCAATGGGTCAAGGGAACCAAGTTCCCCTGGGAACTCAAGCTTGTCTACAATAATGAGCATCCTTATATCCCATTGACGGGCAGTATGTTCCCCATGACCTAAAACCTGTTAAGTGCGAGGGAAGGATTATGAAGATGGTTGCCCCTTGGGGCAATCATCTTCGCGAAAGTTTCCCGAAAGGGAGCTGTCTGCCACGGGTGCCTGTTATTACTAAAAAGTAGTCGATCAGCTCGCCGAGTGCCGTAGGTGAGGTCGTTTCTAGATCCCCTCAGATTTGGCACATGGGGGAGTGTTTGTCGTATCCATCCAAAAAGATGATGAACGATTACATGGAAATAATTTAACAGAGGTGGTCCCGGTAATGGCGGGGGCACCTCAGACCAACAAGGAGGTGTTCAACTATGGGAAAAGTGAGACTTGTAGATCTAAGCCAGCCCTTCGGTCACAATTGCCCTCTGTGGCCCTATTTTTCCGACGTAAAAATCGAGCGAATGCATTATCACGCCAAGTCAGGTGTGCTCTCTCAAGTCATTACGACCACCATGCACTGTACGACCCACGCCGATTCGCCGGCCCACGTTATTGAGGGCACAGAGTTTACAGATGAGATTCCCCTGGACAAGTACTATGGGACAGGTGTGGTCGTGGATATCCCCAAAGGCAAATGGGAGGTTATCACGCCGGAGGATCTGGAAAATGCCAGGCCTAAGATTGAAAAGGGCGACATTGTGATCGTACACACCGGCTGGTACAAGAAGTACAGCGATTCAAGGGAATATTTCGCCTATTCCCCGGGTCTCTATAAAGAGGCGGGCGAGTGGTTTGTGGAAAAAGGCGTCAAGGCTGTTGGAGTTGACCAGCAGGCCTTGGATCATCCTTTAGGTACGGCCATAGCCCCCCATGGCCCCGGGCCCTTGCTTCCGGACGTGTGCGAGGAATACAAAAAAGAGAAGGGTCGCGACGTGCTTGAAGATTTCCCCTATTGGGAACCCTGCCACAGGGCCTTGCTGGGTAATGGCATCATGGGATGGGAGAATGTGGGTGGCGATCTGGATCAGGTGGTCGGCATGCGCGTGACCATCGCGGGCTTTCCCATTCGATGGGTCAAAGGAGATGGATCCATAGTCAGGTTGGTGGCCATCGTGGATGAAGGAGATCAATAATACGTTTTGTTTTTATGGAGGCCGAAGATCATGAAGAAAGTAGAGTTAAAGGATGTGAAGGCCTATGAAGCGCCCGGACATTTTGGGATGACGGCCATGAGGCTTCAGGGCAAGGAGGAGACGGGAGCCCAGAAGTTCTGGATGGGTCTTTCCCATTTTCTACCCGGGGGCGGTGCAGAGTGGGCCTATGAGGATAACCCTCTGGAGAAGGTCTATTTTGTTCTGGAAGGGGAGATCACTGTGAAGAGCAAAACGGAAGAGTATGTGCTTCGCAAGTGGGATTCCCTGTTTCTCGGTCCCAATGAGGGACGGGAAGTCATTAACAACACAAATAAACCGGCGAGTATGCTGGTGGTTATCAACTACCCCGACTGAGTCCAGAGTTATTAGTTAATAGTTATTAGTTATTGGTTATGGGAAGTTGATGCACGAAAGAAATCCTTCTTCGAGATTTAACGTGAGAAATTCATCTGTTTCAAATAACGAATAACTTATAACGAATAACTTCCAATTGAGCGCGCCCTCTCAATTGGATCATCGAATTGAAAGGAAGCACAACCATGGGAAAAGTAATTATAACAGCAGCCCTAACAGGCAATATTCACACGCCTTCCATGTCCCCCCATTTACCGCTGACACCTCAGCAACTTATTGATGAGGCGGTGAGGTGTGAAGAGGCTGGGGTCACGATCGTCCATGTGCATGCGAGGGACCCAAAAGACGGAAAACCGACCACGAATGTTGAGATCTATCGTGAGATTTTAAGTGGTATAAAGGCGAAGACCAACCTGGTTGTGACCGTGACGACCGGTGGGACAGCCACCATGACCCCTGAGGAAAGAATCGCTGTGGTCAGGGAATTGAAGCCTGAGATGGCCACGTTCAATGCCGGGTCCATGAATTTCGCCCTGTATCCAGTCTTGGGCAAATACAAGGAGTTCAAGTACGACTGGGAAGAGGAGTTTCTCGCATCCACGGAAGGTTTCATTTTCCCCAACACATTTACATCGCTGAAGGTCTTTTGCCAGACCATGAATGATGTCCAGACCCAACCGGAACTGGAGTGCTATGACGTGGGGCATATCGCCAACCTGGCTCAGATTGTGAGAGAGGGCTACCTCAAAAAGCCCATCTATCTGCAGTTCGTGCTGGGGATCTTGGGAGGCATTCCAGCAACTGTGGACAACCTTGTCTTTTTGACCAATGCCGCCAGACAGACATTTGATGAATTCCAGTGGTCGGTTTGTGCGGCAGGTCGATTTTCATTCCCTCTAGGCGTCGTCAATATGATTCAGGGTGGCAACATAAGGGTAGGGCTGGAGGACAATCTCTATATAAGCAAGGGCGAGTTGGCCAAGAGCAATGCCGAGCAGGTTGAAAAGGCGATCCGATTTGCCCATGAACTGGGACTGGAGGTGGCCACACCAGATGATGCACGGCGAATGCTGGGTCTGAAAGGTTTGGACAAGTGTAATTTCTAACTTACCAGGATCGAGATCTTTGCCGCAGGGTGTAACCGTGAATTGAGCTCTCGCCCGCTTATGCCGCCCAACGCCGCAGGGCTTATATCGCCCTTGCGAGGATCCCATAATTATGCTCAAGGAGCGTTTCACTTGAGGAGGGTGATCAACGTCATTATGAAAAGTGAGGTTATGATATGGAAAAAAAAGACGTTCAAGATCTTTTTGACGTAAGCGGGAAAGTGGCCCTTATTACAGGGGCTACTGGAGGTCTCGGCCGGGCCGTTTCAATAGGGTTGGCCATGGCTGGAGTGAAAGTCATGGCCACTGGCCGGAGTGAAAAAACCCTGAAGCCCCTTGTGAAGGAGATAGAAAAAGCAGGGGGGGTTGCCGCCTATTCTGCAGGATCTCCCATTGATCATGAGGATGTGAAGCGCGTGGTCCAGGAAACGGTTGACAAGTTTGGGGGCATTGACATCCTGATCACTGCGGCTGGCGTCAGCAAGCCGAATCCTATCACAGAACAGTCCCTTGAAGAATGGGAAATGGTCATGGATGCCAATGTCAAGGGGACCTGGTTGTTCTGTAAAGAGGTGGGCAAGGTGATAATTGAGCAGGGCAGAGGGGGAAAGGTCATTCTGGTCTCATCCACCAGAGGCATGCTGGGTATGGCCAATTATGCCGCCTATAGTCCTTCAAAAGGGGCAGTCTCTCTCATGGCGAAATCATTGGCATGTGAGTGGGGACCCCAGAAGATCAATGTGAATGCGATTGCGCCAACGGTCTTTCGTACGGCGCTCACCCAGTGGATGTTTGATGATGACGCGTTCTACATGAATTTTCTGAAACGGATTCCTATAGGAAGATTGGGTGAGCCAGAAGATTTCATAGGAACAGTGATATTTCTCTCTTCAAAGGCCTCGGACTTTATGACCGGGGCTATACTTTATGTGGATGGCGGTTATACAGCAGGTTAAGGGGGAGTTATGGCACAGATAGAAAATATTGCTGTGATTGGTGCTGGGCTCATGGGGCATGGGCTTGCGCAGATCTTTGCTTTGAATGGTTATCCCGTAAGTCTGATGGATATCGAGCAGGAGCGCCTAGACAAGGCGATCGAGAACATCCGGTCCAATCTGAGCCTGATGGCAGAAAGAGGGATTGGTCAATCGGAGGACATTGAGCCCGCCATAGCAAGGGTCAAGACCATGACAGATCTGAAAGAGGCCGCTGCCGGGGCGCATTTTGTCGTAGAAGCTGTTTTGGAGAATTTGGAACTGAAGCAGGATATATTCAAAGACCTGGATCAGATCTGCCCTGATAAAACTATTCTAGCCACCAATACGTCCGTCATCAGTATTACAGAGATCGCTCAGAAGGCAAAGGATCGAGGGAGGATCCTGGGAACCCACTTCTGGAATCCGCCCTACCTCATCCCTCTTGTGGAAGTGATCAGGGGGGAGGATACCTCTGAGGAAGCCATGGACGTGACCTATGCGCTCATGAAGCGGGTGGGAAAACACCCCGTCAGGGTCAACAAAGATGTTCCTGGATTTGTGGGGAACAGGCTCCAGCATGCCCTCTGGAGAGAGGCCATCTCCATTGTGGAACGCGGGATAGCAGACCCGGCAACCGTGGATGAATGTATCAAATTTGGCTTCGGTTTGAGACTTCCCGTTTTGGGGCCCCTGGAAACTGCGGACATGGTGGGGACCGATTTGACACTCGCTATTCACAACTATATCTTGAAATACATCGAGAGCTCCCCGGAACCTTCACCGCTCCTGAAGAAGAAGGTGGAAGAGGGGGATCTGGGTTTCAAATCAGGACGAGGCTTTCAAGATTGGTCACCAGAGGAGGCCCAGAAATCACGTAAACGTCTGCAGGAGTATCTCCTGAAGGTGACAAAGGGCTAGTTTTGGCTAGAGATGATCCCACTTCGGGGGCTCGAGCTCGGCCAAGAGCAGATACGACCACTCGTGCCGGTAACCCTGTGGCTGTTGTTGGCGCCGGGCTAACGGGCGCAAGTTGGGCCGCGTTGTTTGCCTCTTGCGGCCTGAACGTGAGAGTGCACGATCAGGACCCAGAAGCGCTGAGCAAAGGGCTCCAACGCACCCAAAGATATGTCGATTTCCTGATCGATCATGGCATGGCAGATCAAAGAGAGGCTGAAGCAGGACTGGCCGCCCTCCAACCCTGTCAGGAGCTTTCTGAAGCGGTGCAGGATGTGGTGTTCGTGCAGGAATCGGTTTATGAAAATTACGAGACTAAATGCGCGGTTTTTGAAGCCATTGATCGTTATGCTCCCCGCCGCGCTTTGATTGCCACCAGTTCATCCGGACTGAGCATTAGTCGCATTCAGGAGGCCGCGCGCTATCCTGACAGATGTCTGGCCGGCCATCCCTTCAACCCGCCCCATCTCATTCCCCTGGTGGAGCTGGCACCGGGCGAGAAAACCGCAAAGGAGACCGTTGAAGCTGCACGGCGATTCTATGATGGCGTTGGCAAGACGCCCGTCATCCTGAACCGTGCCGTTCCGGGCTACCTGGCCAACCGCATGTCCGCGGCTCTCTGGCGAGAGGCCATCAATCTGGTCCTGGATGGGGTGGCCAGCGTAGAAGATGTGGACCGAGCCATAAGCCTGGGCCCTGGCCTTCGATGGGCGGTCATGGGACCCCATCTCATATATCATCTGGGGGGTGGCGAAGGGGGTATCCGATACCATGTGGAACATCTAAGAGCTGCAAAAGAGGAGATATGGCAGGATCTGAATGACTGGCAGGACCTGCCGCCAGAGACGGCACCGGCGCTCGAGCGAGGATTGCCAGAACTGGAGGCACTTGAATCCCTGGCCCGGAAAAGAGACGAGATATTGGTTCAGGTCCTCAAGGCGCAGCAGAGCCTGCCGAAGAAGAGATAAGAAAGGCAACCATATTATATAGAGGGTATCGAAAAACCGGCTTTTCAGAGGCTGATGGAAAATGTCCATATGCAAGGCTTCCGAAATTCCGAGGAATGAGGCGTACAGAGGAGTACGCCGCAATGACGAGGGATGAGGGTAACGCAGCCCTTCGGCCTTGCTCAGGGCCATGAGCTTGTCGAATGGCAGATGGGCGTTTTCCGACAGCCTCATAATGAATCGCTAATCTTGCGGAGGAAACATGGTGATGAGAAAACTGATGTTTTTCATAATCCTTTTTAGCCTTGAAAAGATGATCAAGTTGATGGCGAAAAGGCATCCCACCTACAAAGCCCGCCTGAAAGAAAAAGATTTTACGGCACAGATAAAAGTTCAGGACAATTCTCAGGGCAGGTATTTTACCTTCAACGAGGGTCAGGTCACTTCAAAGCGTGGAATTCACTCCAGCCCAGATCTTTCCATGGCCTTCAGAAGTGCCCGCCTGGGTGTGGAACTTCTTATGCCCATATGCCTGACATTCATAAGTGAGCGTCTCGCTGCGAGACTCCTTCCACCACCCGGTCCCCAACTCGCCATGATCAATGCCATGAAGAATTTTCAGTTAACCATGGAGGCACCCGACGAGCTTTTCGTCTGGTTTTCCGGAACCCTCAACCTCATCCTGACAGCAGGAATAGAATATGGAACAGACCTCGGAAACGGGGTGAAAAGGTACACAAATAATACGAATGGAGGGCCGGTATTTGTCTATGTGAAGGAGGGTAAAATTATTCGTATCACACCCATTGAATTTGATGGGAACGATGCAAAGCCATGGAGCATAAAGGCGAGAGGCAAGACATTCACCCCTCCGCGAAAAACGACCGTCTCACCCTACATCTTGGCCTGGAAATCGCTTGTCTATTCGCCGGACAGGTTGTTGTACCCCATGAAACGGGTGGATTTTGACCCCAACGGCGAGAGGAACTGCAAGAACCGGGGGATATCCGGCTATGAGCGGATCAGTTGGGATGAGGCAACCGATATTGTGGCCAACGAGATCAAGCGGGTCAAACGGGAGCATGGGCCGGGCGCCATTCTGAACGGCAGTGGGTCCCACCACACGTGGGGAATCTTGGGTTACTGGCTGAGCGCCAGGATCCGGTTTTTCAATTCCATCGGTTTCACACCCGTTGTGCACAATCCGGACAGTTGGGAGGGATGGTACTGGGGGGCCATGCACCACTGGGGGAACAGCATACGCCTCGGGGCCCCCGAGACCTATGGTACGGTGGAAGATTGCCTGAAGGAATGCGAGATGGTGGTCTTCTGGTCCAGTGATCCAGAATCCACCAGTGGGGTCTACGGTGCCT
>Ga0209536_100011787_pt1 | contig 12771 bp, 12 predicted proteins | sample DeeMarSeWOR28_12_FD_187461 | JGI IMG/M metagenome (GOLD analysis project Ga0209536, IMG submission 187461) | Marine sediment microbial communities from White Oak River estuary, North Carolina - WOR-2-8_12 (SPAdes) (version 2) | ecosystem: Environmental > Aquatic > Marine > Intertidal zone >...
GTTTAGGATTTCGAGTTTAGTGTTTAGGATTTCCGGGCAAAGCCCGGCTAATTGGCTTTGTTTTTTCAAACTCCTTTCACAAATTGGGTTTGTTTTTTCAACTAAGCAACAAATGAAACCGCAGACGCATCCCTGAGCTACGTCGAAGGATTCACGCTGATTCCGGATTTTCTGATCCCCGCCTTTTCCATCCAGTCTCCTTAATCATTCATCATTAATCAATCGTCAATAATCAATAATCAATTAGATAGGTATTATACCATATTGAATGTTATATATCAAGTGAAATCCAAAAAATTCTCCATGAGACGCAACTTTATACTCAATTCTGGATTTCGATGTTCGTATAGCTGTGGCCCCTCCCTTAATCATCAACGAACATCATGAAAAATAAGAGCTGAAAGCAAAATAGGAAAATTAAGAGTTGACTGTGGAGTTATTCATAGTTTTTCAAGCATAAATTTGTTAAAAATTGGGGTATTGTAATAATTGACATAATCCAAATATGATATTATTATAATCTTGTCGTTTAACTCTATACGAGACAAACAAAGCATTTTTTCCTTTGGACACCATGAAGGTGAGAATATGTTTAATACAATCAAAATCAAAAATCTCCGGTCTATAACTGAGTTGGAGATAGATAACCTTGGCCAGGTCAACCTCTTCGTTGGCCAAAATAGTCACGGTAAAACCACACTTCTTGAGTCGATTTTTTTCCTTATCGGAGCGACTAATCCTAAGCTACCTCTCAATGCAAATACCTTCAGAGGCCTTCCATATGTTAGCAACAAATTATGGGAAACTTACTTTCACAACATGGATCCGACTATTCCCATAGAAATTGGTGCTCAAATACATGATACCATGGAGGAGCAACTTTTATTGATACGACCTCACTATCCAAAACCGACTGCAGACGAACCCCTATCATCTGATGTTGTCTCCCCTAGTCTTGCCCTAGGAGACTCTGAGACAACGCGCGAACTGGATGGTCTCGAACTCACATACACAAGTTCGGAAGATCCTACAAATCAAATCACTTCAGCAGTCTACATAAAAAATGGCAACCTTACAACTGAGGGAACCAAGGAACGTAACATACGAGGTGTTTTCATTAATCCTCTTACAATATATGATTGGAAAATCAAGTTTGCTGAAGTCCAGCGTAAAAAGCAATTAGACGAAGTAATATCTTTGCTAAAGGAAATTGAACCAAATATATCAGACCTTCGACTCAACGAGGTTGGGCTATTAGAAGCAGACATCGGATTGCCAAAACTTATGCCCCCCAATCTTATGGGTGGTGGAATTGCTAAGTTCTTATCTATTGCGCTTGCAATGTTTGATTATCAGAACGGCATCGTTTTAATAGACGAACTTGAAAATGGTCTTCAATACTCAGCTCAACATAAAATATGGGAAGCTATTTTAAACTGGGCAGAAGGTCTGAACGTACAGGTTTTCGCGACTACACATTCAATCGAATGCGTCAAAGCCTTTAGTAACTCTGCAGACACAACTCTTTTTGAATCTAAAGCAAAATTATTCCGCATCGAAAGGAAAGATGAAAAGTTCAGATCGGTCGAATATACGAAAGGATTGCTCGCGGAATCTCTTGAAAGCAACTGGGAGGTTAGATAGTGGCCAATCCCAGTGATCCGATGACCCCAATAAAATCAAATAAAATCTTAGCCGTTGAAGGCTCGGATGAGGAAAATTTCTTTGGTGCTTTGTTGAAACATATCAACATCGCAGATTGTGATATTCGCAAAGTAGGGGGCAAAGATCAGTTCAAAGATAAATTGCCAGCATTGAAAATATCACGAGGTTTTCTTAATGCAGATGGTACTCCATTTGTTACTCATCTCGCCATCATAAGGGACGAAAATGGTGATGATGCATTTACAAGCGTTGTGAATATACTCAAGAAAGAAGGATTTACTCCACCCAAAAAACACGGTCTGCATTCAAATGGTAATCCTAAAATTGGTATCTTCATAATGCCCGGTACGACAATTAAAGGAACGATGTTGGAGGACTTGTGCTTGGAAAGTGTTAAAGACCACCCTTCAATGAAATGTGTAAATGAATTTGCATCTTGTGTGTGCGGGTTGGAGACAAGGCCGAAAAGTCTATCAAAAGCTAAAGCTCAGACTTTTCTTGCGACTCAACCTGATATCGTCAATTCAGTGGGATTAGGAGCTCAGAAAAATTATTGGGATTTCGATTCTCCTACTCTTGATGAATTGAAGAAATTCTTAAGTCATTTTAAATAAGAATTCAAATAAAATCTACCTTTATATGTGTTTTTGTCAGACAAAACCGACAAATTAGGGATTAACATTCCCAACACTCGTTTTTAAAAGAGAACCGCTTCTATCAGATTTCTGTAGTATTACTATTCTGTTATTCTGGCTTTATACAAGCTGATTTTGTTTAATATGTCTTTGGTTATGATTACATTCTCTCTGACCTGGAAGTCGAACATTCCAACGCATATGAAATCCGCTCCATTTTCGAATGCGTATTTGAATCCCTGTTGCGGATGAATTGCTCCTGCCGCTAATACCTTGAAAGCTATCCAGGGCCTGTTTACCTTCTTCATAAACTTGATTGTTTTTTCAGGCGTAACGGACCAGATATTGTCTTTTGGTGGTTGTCTATTCGCTGACCAGTAATCGCCGCGATGTAAAGTCTTCATATAAAAATCCGGCTTAATCCCCGCTTTCTCACACGCAATAATAACATCGAGCGAGTGACCGCCAATGCCGGCGATAGTTCCATTCGCTTGAATATTTTCGAAAGCTGTTTGTACAAGATCGATACGGCCATCCCGCACCAGCCTGTCAGAAACCTGGCCCTGTAAATAGCCACCTATCGCCCCGTTATCGAAGGCCATCCTTACATCATTCATTATATCGCTTATATCAGGCCTTCTCGGCTTGATTTGAGCTATCCATTGCATTTTGCCGCCCTGCTTCCAATACTTCTCCAGAATCCTGACAATGTTACTGTCGGTTCGAAACTGAACGGTATTTATGCCGCACTCTTCACAAATGTGCATAGTCTCAACGCACTTTTCATCGGTGAAATATTTTCTCATCAAAGATGATACGTAAGACAAATCCCTGCTGTGGGCATTGCCGCTGATGGGATTGCCGCCGACTATCAATCTGCTGACTGCAACGTCTCCAATTTTGCGCTGGGGCAGATTTCCGGCTGAAGTATTTTGTACCGCTGAGAGGGTATTACAGATCGATGCTGCAGCTATCGACGAAGTTATAGATTTGCTTAAGAACCGTCGGCGAGTCAATTTATTCGACATTCTCGTTTTCCCTGCAAGTATGTTTGATAACAAAAGCACTCAATCCATCAATCTGCCGGGTAACCTACTGTCTGCGAGAAAAGCACTCGCTGGTCGGACCGGAGATTGAACTCTTTTGGAGTGTTCCTCTTGTCGCAATTATGAAAATGAGCGGCAAGTCCCTGCGAAGCGGCGAAGAGATACACGTTCGAGGCAATAAGACCCGTAGCGACGTAATAATATGACTTCTGCACCTCCGGGTCTTTTAAGCCCGGTTCCTGGAACGGCGCTTTGGCATATTTAGCAATATCGACGACGTAGAATATATTCACCGGGGCGTTGGCGGCGGAGCGTCGGCCAGACCTGCGACGAAAGTCACCTGCCACAACGGGATTTAGACAGTGCTCCTTCGCTTCATAGAGATAGACTCCTTCGGGCAGAGCGACGTAAAGATCGATTTCCTGCGAGTTGCTGGCCGACGCGGCGGTCCTTCCTATCCCACCGGCAGACGGCCCATTCCGGCGGCGGTTAATCCCGAACGCCGCCCAGAGAAGATTAGACAGCATCTGTTCGGATAGTTTCTCCGTGCCGATGTTGCGAGTAGTTTTTCTTTCCCACAGCGCTGCCAGCACGGACTTGCCGCTGTCCTTCTGAGGTTCCATAAGTGTTATCGTCTTCAATTCCTGTCCGATTGCTGGCTTTGCCCCGGCCAGCAATGTGACAGCCGGCACGGCCTTCAAAAATGTTCTGCGGTTCATCTGTTTTCCTTCCTTATATTTAATCTGTTCTCGGCAATAATTCTATACGGATAGCAGTAATCGACAAATCATTTTTATTTATATATGCGTGGAATCAACCCGCCGGTCCGGCTCTTGTATGCACGATATTCCTCGCCAAAGTGTTGGAGCATCATTTGTTCTTCTTTCGGAATCCGCACTACGTACAAAGGAATAGAAAGCACCAGAAACACCCAGCCCGCGAGCCAGTTCGATAGCAAAAGTCCCTGCGCGATTGCCCAGAGCAGGTGGGCAGTGTACATCGGATGTCTGATCCGTCGATACACGCCGTCCGTTATGAGCGATTGCCTTCCCGTTATGCGAAGCGTCGCCGACCAATTACGCCCAAGGTCGGCGTGTGACCTCCACAGCATAAAAATCGCCCCGGCGAAAACCACAGTCCCGATACAACCGCACCATACCGGCAGCTTATAATTCGCAAAATCCAGCCACGGTGTAAACAGATAGAAAAGAGGTAACACCATCCCAACACCGGCAGCCGAAACTAATATAATGTCCTGCACGCTGCTGTAATTCTTTGCAGTCTTTATCCCCCTGCTTTTAGCCGTATAGACCTTGCGTATAACAGAGCCGACAACAAGACCAGTGAGATAGACAACTTCGAATGTATTATGGTCTTTGAGCAATTTCTCATCTTTCGTTAAATGAAAAGTCTATGTTAACCGAAAAAGAAAGCCATCAATGCGCCGGCAAGAGCAACGCCGACCGCCGGCAATATCATCTTGATAATAATTTTCAACAGCGAAGTCTGAAAATAACTTGCTGACAATGGCAGGCACAAGTGAACCGGTGTCACCCACAGGCCGAAAAGCAGGCCGGAAAAGGCCAGCGTTTCAAGTCCCATTTTTGCTTCAGAGCCCGTGCCGATAAAGGCGATCAGAAACGGGTATGTAATCGCCACGGTGGGCGTGGTGACTCCCGTCGTAAAACCGACCAGCATTGGCAGCAAAAACAACAGCAAGTGCGGCGGGACATGGATGCTTATGAGAAAATCGACGACGCTGCCGATCGCCCCGCCGGTCTCGATGTTGAGCTTGAAAAAAAGCGCGCCGAAAATCAGCAGAACCATATCCGGCTCACGGGCAGCCTTGAATACAGACAACCATCGCTTTAGAGGCACCCTGTGTATTGCCAAAAATCCGACGATGGCAAAAAAGATACCGACCGCCGGCGGCACATCAAAAACAACATACAAACCGGCGGTAAACACTATGGGCCAGAAAGCATGAAAGAAATCCTTCAGGTGATAGCCCACGTGTCGCTTAGCCGGCTCGTGCTCGGGACGTTTCGGAGGAATGCCGAACATCAGCAAAACGACAATGCCAACAAGAATGCCCGCACCGGTCAGCACGATGTGGTAGCAAAAAAGTGTCAGGGCAGAGATACCAAGCAGACTTTGAATAAGCGGCACCGCCGGAAAAAGCGGCCAGACCGGTTCCCATTGATGCCGGAATAGAAAGTTTATGGCTGCCAAACGACTTCGCTCGACTCCTATTTTATCGCCGGCCTCCCGCACCATCGGTGCTGAGAGCATAATTCCGCCCGGTGTCGGCAGCATTCCCATCATCAGCGGAATCAGAGCAAGAGCAAACCGGCGGCTTTTGAACAAGCCCTGAATGGCCGGTACCAGCCGTTGCGACAGGCCGATCTCCACCATCGCGGCACCGATGACATTCACCAGCAGCAGCAAAGCGGTGAGCGAGACAAAAAGGTAGCCCGTCGTTCGAGTCAGAGGCTGGCTGTGCCATTCTTCGGCCAATGCCTTGCTTAGGTCTGCCGGCCAGACTCCAAGCAGCACCCCCACCAGGCAGGCCGAAACCAGCATAGCAATGCCGATCTTGACCTTAAACCGCAGCAGTGTCACTAAAGCGGCCAATGCTACTATTATGGATATTAGCGCATACACGCCCAATATATTAACAGCACAAATCAGAAAAGGGAGCTTTTTATAAAAGAAATGCCGCTAAAACACTGCCTCGCAAAGTAAATCCAGTACATCACCGGCAGCGGGACGTTTTGCCAGCAAACCAGAGAAGTCATGTTTTCCTTCCACTGCCTTCTTGACCTGAGTAGCAAGTTTTGCATCGCCGAGAAGTATTGCTCCGACGAGGTGACTGTCGTGGAAGACAAATCGAAAATATTGCCCATCAGCCTGCTTTTCAATAGCGTCGTAGCTGCCGTCCACAGGTTCAATCTGACCGATACTAAATAATTCGAGTTGAAGAACCTTCAGTGCATTCGACCGTGGAATACCGCCAAATTCCGCATTAGCTCCGGCAGCATTCATACCCGCGATGCCGCCCTGGTACTGGGCCGGCGCCCATGTTCCGTAAACAAGGCCGTGATGTTCGGCCACGTCACCTGCAGCAAACACATCCGGATGCGAGGTCTTCAGCAGATTATCTACAACTATCCCCTGATTCACATCCAGGCCCGCCATTCGTCCGAGATAGCTGTTCGAGCGAATGCCTGTAGCGACCACGACTGAATCGGTATCGATTATACTCTGGTCATCCAGCAAGACTCCCCGCACTCGTTCATCGCCGAGAATCTCCTGTGTTCGGGCTTTTGTACGCAGTTTGATGCCGCTGCTCTCGACATGCCCGGCAAGAATCTCGCCGGCACTTTGATTCAACTGTCTCGGCAGCAGCCAGCCATGCCCTTCCAGGAGGGTAACCTCCGCCCCTTGCCGGGCCAAAGCGCCGGCAGTTTCCAAACCAAGCAATCCGCCGCCGATGCAAGTGCATTTTTTTCCGCTTAAATCCGACTTCAATATCTCTTTGACATCAGCCAATGTGCGAAGATTAATCACACCATCCCGGTATGCCCCCGGAAACGGGGGCATAAACGGATGGGCGCCAACAGTCATAATTAACTTGTCGAATAATACACTTTGGCTGTTGTGCAATTCCACAGTCTTGCCGGCAAGGTTCAGTTTTGAGACTTCGGTATCTAATAGCAATTCAATATGGTTTTTCTCAAACCATTCCTGTGGTTTGATTGGCAGCTCGTTTTCATCGATTTCACCGGCCAGGTAGCGAGTCAGGTTGAGGCGATAATAAGGGGGCCGGTTCTCTTTGGAAATTAGCGTGACATCCGTATCCGGAGAAGCAGCCCGAATCGCCTCAACAGCAGCCAATCCGGCAATTCCTGCTCCTACTACAACGACCTTACCGGCTTTCTCAATATGTCCAATTTTTCCAACTGCGTCGCTCAGAGGCTCAAAACAATCCTCTGGAGCGCCGCAGACCGGACATAATCCCGGCGGTTCCAATCCAGAATGTACATAGCCACAATTCAAACAGCGCCAAGACTGAACTTTAGGCGCAGCAGCAGATTTCACTTCCGGAGTATGGGCTTCGAAAGCCTCTTTAGGTGACCCGCAAATAGGACACATATCCGGCGGCTCGTGACCATGATGAATATATCCACAAACGTTACACCGCCAGGCCTTGCTATTAGAATCCGACACTTACTTTATTTCCATTAAAGAACCTCTTCGAACTGCTCTCGAGATGCTCCACACACAGGACATTTGTCGGGAGCGGCCCCCTCGACAGTGTTACCACATACCGCACAGACAAAAATTTTGGTTTTAGGCAGATCCGAACCTGCCTTGACCGCTTCCAGCGCTTTTGAGTAAAGGCCGTGGTGAATCTCCTCTACCGCAAGTGCATTCTTGAAAGAATAAATGGCAGGTTTGTTTCCCTCTGCTTCAGCCTCCGAGACGAACTTCGGATACATCTCTTTAAACTCAAATCCTTCGCCCAAAATGGCAGATTGAAGGTTCTCTTCGGTGCCTTCGACTCCTCCCATCACGCGAAAATGCGCATGGGCATGGATGGTCTCAGCTTCGGCCGCGGCCCTGAAAAGCTTCGCAACCTGAGGAAATCCATCCTGCTCGGCTTTCTTCGCAAAAGCTAAATACTTCCGATTTGCCTGGCTTTCACCGGCAAAAGCTTCTTTCAAATTATCATTAGTACCCACTTGAAAAAACTCCTTTCTTGTAAAAAACGACTTTCAGGCCCAATAACGGCTTGAGCCCATTAAATTTACCATTAATATTTACAATCCCCACCCGCTCAACTGCTATGCTGAGCTTGATCGGAGATACAATACCAATTTTGCCCGACAAATTCAAGCTTTCAAATTTAAGAAACCAACAGCTTAAAACCAAGTGGTAAATTAGCTTTGAATGCTTCATAAATTAATCGTAGCAGGTAGTTCGACTTGTTTATGACTTATCAGTTGCTGTTTCGCCTGCGGGATTCGTATTGATCTTTGGCTTTTTCGAAATCTACCGGGGTCAGCTCCAGCTTACTTAGGACTTTCGTGGCGAGCAAAGTAGCGAGGATTTCGCCGCTGGGGTCGCTGGCCGAGACGAAATGAGAAAGAAAGATAAGGGCACCTGCGAAGCTGAAATCGCCATTCATTATCGGTGAGTGGTGTCTTAGGACCGCATCCTGTATGACCGGTGAAAAATTCCACCTCCGGCAGATTCTTGCTCCAACGTCGCAGTGGTCCATACCCAATTCCGCTCTCTCTTCATGAACTACAGAAACCATTCTGTCCCACAACGTTCCCAATACGCGTCCACTGTTTTTGTTGCTGGCCACCATTATTGCCAGCCGGCCTACATCATGAACCAGCCCGGCAAGAGCATGCATTTGTCGCTGCTCCCGTGGTAGTAAGCAAATCCCACCAAGAACATCAGATGCGATGTAAATATCTTCACCATGGTCAATATAATCATTCAGATATTTCAAAGCTGCAAATTCCTGCTGGATCGCATCTCTGGCGTAAGATATTCCAATTAACTGCACTAAAGGCTGAACACCGATGTTTCGAACCGCATCTTCTACTGTCTCGAAATTTTCGGCCACTCCGAAATAGGAACGCGCCAATGCCAAAAGATCATCTCGTATTTTGGAATCACTTTCTATAAGCCGGAGTATTTCTATTCCATCCTCGCCTGGTTTTACCGCTGCTGTTAGAAGCTGATTTATATCAGTTGGGAAAAGCGGCAGATTATCGACGAGCTGAGTTATTTTACGAGATACTCGATCTCGTTTATCAGCTTTCGGGGCAAACGAATTCTGATCCTCATTACCCAACATCACATCTCCACATTAATGTGCCCTTATGGACATTTTCTTCAGTCTTTTTTCAGCTCTTTTTTTGCAGCATATCGTATTCGTTCTGGAAACGAATCTTATGCCGGACTTCTTCTTCAGCCAGTGCCAAAAGAACTTCCCGCGATTCTTCGTCCTGAACGGTTGGTATAAGATTCACGAACATTTTGAATGCTGCATCTTCCTTCTCAATACCCAACAAAAGCATATCCGTGTAATCTATATCAAGCGGCGCATCGCTGTCTGACATTATATAATCACTTTGAGGACGGCCCGGAGGCATTTGCTGTTCCTTTAGCGTTTTACCCGTTTTAATTATCTCCAGTTCGAGCCTTGCCTTATGCTCCAACTCTTCAGCGGCCAAATCTTCAAACACCTGCCGCACTCTCGGATCTTCAACCCGGCCGGCCAGTGCCAGGAAAAAATAATACGCCTCCACCTCTCTGGAAATTGCAAATTCCAGAATCTCCTGATCGGAATTAACTTTGCCCATCGTTTGTCTATCCTCAAAACCAGTGTTTATTCGATAACAACTTATCTATAAAAACCACTGAACACTGCTGTTCGTCTCGCTTGCCTGGTTTATCAACGTATTATATTATCCACTGCAAAAACCACAAATATATCTTTGTTTATAATTTATCGTCGGAGCAGCATCAATCATACCAGAACCAAATATCGGCAGTCAGATAATTTGGTTGTTGGAGTAAAAAAAATATCCTCGAATCTATCCCACCTACGCCATCCACAGACGAGTTCTCTTTACGTCTTTTAGTATCTGGTTTGCAATCAGCACATCTTCGGCAATCTCGAAATCAAACATGCCGGCCAGCACGAAATCAGCACCGTTTTCAAATGCATAGCGGAAGGCATTCCTGGGCGGTATAGCGCCAGCGGCCATGACCTTAAACGCAAACCAGGGTTTTTCAACGCCTTTCATAAAATCGATAACTTCCTGCGGATTGTTGCACCAGTAACCCGGGACTTCGGCAACTACACCACCCAGCTCATCGGCTTTCGGCCCTGTCGGATAATTGTGGTGGTGAAATGTCTTGATGTAGAAGTCGGCGTCGATTTTATTTCGCTCGCACTCTTTGACGACCTTCAGATCATGAGCCCCAACTCCGCAGGGCACACCGTGATCCTTGGCAATTTCCACAGCCCTTGCAATCATATCGACCTTACCTTCGGAAACAAGGCGGTCGGCAACTACTCCCCACAAATAAATCGCATCGACGCCCTCATCGACAAGCTGCTTGACCTGTTTTCGATATTCCTCTTGTTGCGTATCGACCTGGGCGGTCGGACATATTATCCACTGAATCTTGCCGCCGAGTTTATAACGATACTTCTTGAGAGTGCTCATAATACCCGGAGCGGTATGGATGACAAGTGTGTTGATGCCATGTGCCTCAGCCATAGCCATTGTCTCGAAGATTTTTTCCTCGGTATTATAGTGTGCCGTCAGGTTGTAAACATATTTCAAATCCCGGCTGTGCGTGAAATGAGTTAACAAATTACCGCCCAGCAAAATCCGGCTGATTTTAAGATCTCTGATCCTGCCCATGGGCAAACTGGCCTTTGAAGTCGGTACGTTCAGTTCCAATCCGGATTGTTTTGCTATACGAGTGGCCGTAGCCTTATTTTGCGTCGAACTAATAGCCAACGCACCTGCGGCTGGTGTCAACAACGATTTTTTCATAAAATTTCGCCGGTCTATTCTTTGAGACATCAGTATGCTCCTTCCTTTATATCTAACCAAAACAAGGTCACAAACTGCCTGATTTCAGAACTCATTCTACCTTTTTCAGGAAATTATCACAAAACTTTTCCAGTTAATTTTCAAAACACAAAATTTATCTGAATAAACTTGCCGATAAGTAGTACAAGAGATAATATGATGTATAAGGAGTATAAATGGCATATGACAAGCTGAAAATTTATGAAAGGCCTAAATTTAATAATCCACGCTTGTTACTGGGTTTTTCCGGCTGGATGAACGGTGGTGAAGTTTCAACAGGTACAATTAAGTGCCTCATCGACAAGCTGGACGCCAAAAAGTTTGCCGAGATTGAACCGGCAGGATTCTATATCTACAGCTTTCCCGGCTCAATGGAAGTTACCGCTTTATTTCGACCTCACACACAGATAAAGGACGGCTTCATCAAGTCTTATGAAATTCCCGCAAACACATTTTTTTATAGCGAACAAAGCAATCTAATTTTGTTCCTGGGTAAAGAACCTAATCTGAACTGGGAAGAATTTTCAGAATGTATCTTTTCGGTATGTTCTGAATTCGACGTTGAGATGATATATTTCATCGGCAGTGTGGCCGGGCTCGTGCCCCATACGCGCGAGCCGAGACTTTTCTGCTCCGTCTCACAAGTCGAACTCAAAGAGAGGTTCCAGCATTACGGCGTAAAATTCGCCAATTACGAGGGCCCCGCCAGTATTGTCACATACCTGACTACCAACTGCGGTAATCGAGATATGAAAATGGTAAGCCTCGTAGCTTCGATTCCCGCTTACGTTCAGGGCAACAATCCCAAGTGTATAGAAGCAGCAACAAGAAGAATAGCGGGAATGCTGGAGCTGGAAATGGATTTTGGCGACCTAACTACTATTAGCGAGGAATTTGAAAAGAAATTACATGAAGTTGTTCATGAGCAGCCGGAGCTGGAAAGCAACATCCGCAAACTCGAAGAAGATTACGACAATGATATCTTCAATAACGAAATGGGTGATTTAAAGACATGGCTGGAGCAGAAGGGTATCAGGGTCGATTAGAAACCAATCCGCTTGAAAATACTTAAACTTAAAATATACGGGGCCTATGCCTAACAGACATAAGCCCCGAAATTACTAAACAATCATCGCAATTAAAACCACCTATGGCAACGTCGTCTGATCCAGAGTAAGATCGTCGGTAATCAGGATAGCATCGAATAGAAAACCATCTTCACGTTTGGCTATTTCCAGCGTATTTTCTCCAGCCGGCAGCGTCCAGTTCACAACCGCGTCATCATGATCGTTGCTGTGAACTTCGTCCCAGAGCCATTCGTTCGAATGCTCCATGTCATTAAACCTTACCCAGCCGGTGCCGGGCTGGTCGGGATCTTCATGGTTCTGACTTGTAGCGGTCGTGATCCGGACCCAGCATGAGTCATCTTCACCATCAATAGCTATTACTCTCAGAAGAATCTTATAGACACCTTCAGGAGCGGAAAAATTATATGCAGCAATCCACTCATCTCCCGGTGCAGTATCACCGTCGTCACCGTCACCATTTTGAGAGCCGATGTGTGTGGCGCCGGATGAGCTTGGGCCGTGATAAGTCCGCCAGCTCTCTCCAAGAATATCGGCTTCTTCGGCTTCGAATACAGTATTCGCTTCTTTCGGTTCGAACACTGGTGGTTCCGGCCTCAGCCTGATATCATCAATATACAGAGTACCCGAACCGCCGGACTGTGGATTGTCTCTGTTGCCGATACCGACAGAGATATTATCTACATCAGTGATATCCACGCCCTGATCT
>Ga0209536_100011788_pt1 | contig 12771 bp, 10 predicted proteins | sample DeeMarSeWOR28_12_FD_187461 | JGI IMG/M metagenome (GOLD analysis project Ga0209536, IMG submission 187461) | Marine sediment microbial communities from White Oak River estuary, North Carolina - WOR-2-8_12 (SPAdes) (version 2) | ecosystem: Environmental > Aquatic > Marine > Intertidal zone >...
ATGGGCGCGCTGTTTTTCGGAATCCGGCAACCGGCTTCGTTGATAGCTTTATCGGGAGGACGCTGTAATCCTGAAGATCTGGAAGCGACTTTCGATCAAATCCTGCCCTATGCAGCTGCCGGATTCCGCGCTCCGGAAGGCGCCGGCGCCAAAAGCCGAAAACCAAAAAATCAAAAGGTTAAGAAAGAAGGAGAAAGACAATGAAGCGTTATTTCACTGTACTTGTATTGCTTGTGTCTTTGGGGGCTTCTCTGTGTCTTGCACAGGTAGACCAAACAATCAAGGAAGACTTCAAGCCCTCGACCTTGAACCAACCCGGTCAGGAGTATCCTCAGGTCAACTCCCAGGGCTACGCTCGATTTCGCATCGTTGCACCCCAGGCCCAAAGCGTCAGCGTGAGCCTGGGCGGTCGCGGCGGCACTACTCTCGAGAAAACGGAGGATGGCGCGTGGATGGGCACCACGGCAGCACCGCTGGATGAAGGCTTCCACTACTATCATCTCACGGTCGATGGGGGGACATTCAACGATCCCGGCACCTTGAACTTCTACGGTTCAACTCGTTGGGAAAGCGGTATCGAAATCCCCGCCCATGACCAGGACTTCTATGCCCTCAAGGACGTTCCCCATGGCCGGGTGCAGCAGGTTCTCTTCCCCTCGAAGAGCACCGACACTTCCCGCAGAGCTTTTGTCTACACGCCGCCCGACTACGACAAGGACCTGACCATGCGATATCCGGCGCTGTACCTGCAGCACGGCTGGGGCGAGGATGAAACCGCCTGGAGCAACCAGGGCCATGCCAATCTGATCATGGACAACCTGATTGCCGAAGGCAGGATCAAGCCCTTTCTCATCGTGATGACCTACGGTATGACCAACGATGTCCGGATCGGCGGCCTCGCAAATTTCAATATCGAACCATTCGAGACGGTTCTCGTTGAAGAGTTGATCCCCTACATCGATGCCAATTTCCGTACACTCTCAGATCAGCCCCATCGTGCCATGGCCGGCCTGTCCATGGGCGGCATGGAGACGAAATCGATCACCCTTAAGCATCTCGATACGTTTTCTCACATCGGTCTCTTCAGCGGCGGCTCTATCTCCCTGGAGGATGTCGACAACACACCCGGTTTCAGGGAGAGGGTCAAGCTGGTATTCGTCAGCTACGGCAGCCGTGAACTAGGCGGTAACCGTGGCGGCGGTCGTGGCGGCTTTGGAGGCGATCCACAGGAGGGAGCCAAAGCGTTGAAAGAAGCCGGTATCAACAGTGTTTTCTACATCTCACCGGATACGGCTCACGAGTTCCTGTCCTGGCGCCGCAGTCTGAAGGAGATTGCTCCGTTGCTATTCAAGGAGTGAGCACGATATGGCCTGCGGGAAAACGTGTCTCCTCATAGAATTGAATATATCTTTGCAATTGCCCGGATTTTTTGCCGAGCCTGGTGCGAAGCGTAGTAAAATCGAGGCCTGAAATCCAAAGAAATGACTTAACGCAAGGACGCAATGGACTTATATTAAAAAACTTAACGCAAAGACGCTAAGGCGCAAGGACGCAAAGAAATTATATTTAAAAACTTAACGCAAAGGCGCAAAGACGCTAGGGCGCAAAGACGCAAAGAATAATAATTGGGTTCTTATAATCGCTTGACGACTCGATGGATGCCATCTTTAATCATGCGTTCGCCGAGGTTGATGATCATTCAAAACTTGAGGGATGTTAATCGGAGGTAAGTCAAGATCTGGGCTTCGAAGATACTGTCGTATGTCATGACGGCTTTACATTCGATGATGGCTCTACTGCCCACAATCATGTCGATTCGAAGAGGAGAACCAAGGGTTTGGCCTTTATAAAGGATAGGGAGATCAACCTGGCGTTTGACCGACAGGTCTCGTTGTTTCAGTTCCCAAACCAGAGCCTGTTCGTAGACAGTTTCGAGGAGGCCTGGGCCACCCAGGTTGCGATGGACTTCAATGGCGCACTCAACGATGTGACGGCTGATCTGATTCTCATTCAACGCTGAGACGCCGGTTCGTAAAGAGGCCATGAGTCCCTCTCAGATTATCTAATGAGGAACCGACCAAATGAGCCAAAGAAGTTTTAAATCTTTGCGTCTTTGCACCTTTGCGTCCTTGCGTTATGTTTTTTCTTGGCGCCTTTGAGTTATGTTTTTAGAAGGAGACGAAGCATGAAAAGCAAACTGACATGGATACTCGCTGCCTGCGCGATGCTTGGCACTATCGCGATATGTATGGCACAAACCCAAACCGGTCCCAAAGCGCCTGCAGAGCCTAAACGCGGTGGAGCCGGGCGCGGCGGTTTTGCAGGTTTCGGTGGACGTAACGAAGCACCCGCCCCCTGGATCGAGGAAGGGTACAATGACCATCAGAACATGATGGACCGGTTGGGCATCAAGTCACTGCGGCCCGGCAAGAGCGGCAGTAATCAGACCGGTCCGGGTTTCGACGAAGCTACTGCCAATGAATGGATGCCGACAATGCCCGACGCACTCACCATGAAAGACGGGACAAAGGTCACCACACCGCAGCAGTGGAGCAGGCGGCGGGCCGAAATCCTCGAAGACTTCGAACGTGAGGTCTACGGTCGTATCCCGGCCATCGTGCCCAAAATCACCTGGGAGGTCACCGACACCACCGAAGAGGAAATCGAGGGAGTCCCAACGATCACACGGACACTGGTCGGTCATGCGGACAATAGTGGATTCCCCGACATAACCGTCGATATCCAGGCCAGCTTCACCGTCCCAGCCAACATTTCAGGGCCGGTTCCGCTCTTTCTTCAGTTCGGCGGAGGCTTCGGCGGTTTTGGCGGCCGAATGGGCGGCGGCGTTTCCCAACAGGCCCTTAGTCACGGTTGGGGCTTTGGCTCCATAAATCCCAACAGTATTCAGGCAGACCGCGGAGGCAATGCCCTGCGTCAGGGAATTATCGGCCTGACCAATAAGGGCAAGCCCCGCTCGCCCGAAGATTGGGGCGCCTTGCGTGCCTGGGGATGGGGCGTCGGCCAATTGATCGATTATTTTAAGGCCAATCCCAATGTCAAAGTCGATCCCCAAAAAGTGTCTATTGAAGGAGTGTCGCGCTACGGCAAGGCCGCTCTGGTCACCCAGGCATTTGACACGCGCGTCGCCGCAGCGCTGGTCGCCTCTTCCGGAGAGGGCGGCGCCAAACTCCATCGCCACGATTTCGGTGAAGCCGTCGAAAATCTTACCGGCAGCGGTGAGTACCACTGGATGTGCGGCAACTTTATGAAATACGGGGCCTCTGATATCAACAGCAAGTCCATGAACGCTTCCGACCTTCCGGTCGATTCCCATGAACTTATCGCCCTGTGCGCCCCGCGTCCCTGTTTCATCAGCTACGGCGTGGAGCCGGGCGATCCCAAGTGGGTGGATGCCCCCGGCAGTTACCGCGCCGGCATCCTGGCCTCGAAGGTCTACCAGGTTCTGGGCAAGAAGGGATACGGCAGCGATATCACAGACTGGATTCACGCCCCGCTTCCGCCGGTAGGCACGCTGGTCGGGGGCGATCTGGCCTTCCGCCAGCACGAAGGAGGTCACACCTCGGCCCCGAATATCCCGATTTTTTTTGAGTGGATCGGCCAATATATCAAATCTCCTGCCGCTCCTAATGCGTCCGCTCAGTGAATGCTACATTAAAATTACTAAACCCTATTTCCCACAGGGTTTCGTAGCGAGACGGCATAGATGGGCGTGGATACAAGGCGCGCGACCGAAGGCGCGGAGGCGTACTTGGACAGTACATCGAGGAGCCCGAATAAGTATAACGCCATAGATATGCCCAGATATGTCGTCGCAGCATGAAACTGGCTCTAATTTTTAAACAAGGTTCTTGTTGAAAAATTAGAGCAGTGAGAAATGCGGGTTAAAGGAGGATTTGAAATGAAAAGAACTTTATTATTAATTTTACTGACCGCGATATCAGTAAGTGAAATCTGTTTGGCCCAGACAGGGCAGGTTTCAGTCAGTTCTAAACTTGCCGGCACAGTACATCCTTCGCCGTACAATATGTATGGTGCGCAGTATCCGTTTATTGAAGCCGATAATCGCGTAACCTTTCAGTTTAATGCACCCAATGCACAGAAGGTGCAGGTGGCTATCGCAAACGTCGCATACGATATGACTAAAGGCGATGATGGAGTGTGGACATATACCAGCGAACCGCAGGATTATGGATATCACAACTACTGGATGATTGTTGACGGTGCTATTGTGCTTGATCCAGCTACAGACGGGTTTATTGGTTACAGCCATGATTGTAATGGCTTTGAAATCCCGGATCCGGAGGGTGATTTTTATGATTTAAAAGATGTCCCCCACGGCAATGTGCTGATAAAGAATTATTTTTCAAAGGTAACAGAAGCCTGGCGTATGGCATTCATTTATTTGCCTCCGGACTATGAAAAAAACACCTCAACACGTTACCCGGTTCTTTATCTGCAACATGGTGGTGGAGAGGATCAACGGGTATGGATTGAAATGGGACGTACAAATTTAATCCTTGACAACTTGATTGCAGAAGGAAAAAGCAAGCCGTTTATCGTTGTTATGGAAACCAGCGCTGCAACAAAACCGGGTGAAGCTCCCCCGCAGCCACGCCGGGCAATACCTGCCGGACAAAGACAGGGAGCCCGGGGCGGGCAACCTGCTGCACGTCCGCGCTTCAGCTTTTCATTCGACACATATGCAGAACTTATGATTAATGACCTGATCCCTTTCATTGACAGTAATTTCAGAACTTTAAGCGACCAGGGTAGCCGTGCAATGGCCGGACTTTCTATGGGAAGTATGGTAACTACATCAGTTACCTTGCCAAATCTTGACAAGTTCTCACATATCGGCCTTTTCAGTGGCGGCACTCTGAGGCCGGATCAAATATCCGATAAATCGAAGGTAAAACTCGTTTTTATGAGTTATGGCAGTCGGGAACGTGGATCAGAAGGAGTAAAGGAGGCTGCAGATGTATTGAACCAGGCCGGTATCAGAAGCGTCTCCTATGTATCTCCATTAACCGCCCATGAGTGGCAGTCATGGAGACGCAGTTTGCGTGAATTTGCACCGCTTTTATTCCAAAACTAAGGGGAATCAATCCCGGTCAAATCCATGGTCTTTGGCCATGCGACCCAGGGAGAATTTAGATAAAGACACTTTTGGGTTCCTGGTTTCCCGTTTCAGGTTAAAAAAACAGGCACGGGGAACGGGAAACCGGAAACGAAAGTTTTACAAATGCAGTTCATTCATATGCTTATACTTCAAATCCTTCCTTAATTTAACCGGGTAGAATTGCACCCTGTTTTTTAAGGCTGGCCTGTAAAGCCCGAATATCGATCTTTCTCAGATCCACACCACTGCTTATCGACTGCGCCGCCGCTATTCCCGCCGCCTCTCCAAGGGCGATACAGTGCGGTATTAAGTTGAAAAAGTTATTAACAACAGCATTTGATGAAAATGCGCGGCAGGCAACAAGCAGATTGTTCACTTTGCGTGGTATCATGCAGCGATACGGCATGTACGTTACAGGATATTTTAGCGAATCTCTACCGCGATCGACGTCAGGGAATATTGCGACAGTATCTTCAAATGGATCGTTCGTATTCATGTCCTTTTCAGTGAGCAGGTATTCTCCAACAATCCGTCTGGCGCCTCGGGTGCCGAGTTGCGGGTTGGTAAGCACGATGTAGCTGTGTTCAAAACCGGGAACATTCTTCTTGTAATAATCGTGAGTTATCAACATCTCCTTTCGGCCTAAAAACTCAACCCGGGTTAGTTCCTCAACATCCACTTGACTGGAATTCGCGTATCGGGGAAAGACCCAAACCAGACCATCCTGGTCTTTTAAGTTGCTGGTGATAAAACCGGCATGTCCGCCAAGTTTTCTAATCTCTCGCATTTGATCGGCCAATTCCCTGGCATGCGCTTCTCTGAAATCCTGATATTTTTTCAGATCAACGTTTGCGATCCAGTAGGAAAAGGAGAGGTTTGCAATCCTCAGGGTGGGGTCGATGTCACTCTCAAATTCGGCCCCTGAATAGGGCAATAAATCCCCATCGCCCGTGGAATCGATGACGATTTTGGCCAGCACCGCCTGCCTGCCCGATTTGCTTTCAAAGATGACGCCCTTGACCGTGTTGCCATCCATAACCGGCTCCGTGCCCCACGAATGGAGATAGGTCTTAACGCCGGCTTCTTCCACCATATCATTCAATATGCATTTCGATATCTCGGCATCAATGTGCACGGAGTATATAACCGTTTTCTCGCGTACATTAAAAAAGGAACGGTTCTCGTAATAGGCAACCAGCTTCTTGTCGTCTGAACCCCAATGTTCCTTCTTCGGGTAATCACAGGCTTCCCTGCGTTCCAGCCGATCCACCCACTCCTGGCTGATGCCGGCGATCTGCTGTTTGCCGCTGAAATCGCTCAAGTTGGGAATAATGGTGACCAGCCCACCGGTGCCCATACCCCCCAGGTGTTCATACCTTTCAATGAGAACCGTATCGGCGCCGCTCCGGGCTGCCGTTAAAGCCGCTCCGATACCCCCTGGGCCTCCTCCCAGAACCACAACATCCGCTGTCCGGCAGACGCGAGTTTCCCGGGCAGCCTCTCTGATTGTCTTGCCCGATATTTTTGAAGACGCCTGACTGGATTCGGCGGACGTCGGGAGCGCCAAACCTCCGGCACCAACAGCAAAGGCGGCTGCCCCTTTCATAGCCGTGTTCTTGACGAACTTCCTGCGAGTCATTCCGTTTTCTACTTCTTTTGACAATTTCACGACGAACTCCTCCCCTGGAAAAATTATGCTAACTGTCAATAAAAGAATATTGCTATTGTTACAGACCTTCAGTTTAAGATGTCTTCGGTAAATATAGCTATAGCAATGAATACCAACAAAGGCATAACATGATTATACAACTGTACAACTTTTACTCAAATTAGAAATCAAAGAAATATAGGAAAATAGATATTATCCAATAATAATATCGCAGGTACTGTCGAGGTCAGCATGGCAAGATTGGCTTTCTCTAAAAATCAATTTACCATCAAGGCTCAAATCACGAAGACTTATTTCGAGTGCATCCCGAAGAACTCGAAGACGTACTTCTGGCCAGCCGTCATCGACGGACCATGGCTGATGCCGGGCATCTCGACGTACTTGTGCTCTATCCCCATGTCCTTCATCGCCGCGGCCAGAGTCCGTGCCTCTTCGACAGAAACCACTTCGTCTTTGTCGCCCTGCACGATCAGTACGGCAACTCCGGCGTTCTTGAGAGGTTTGAGTATGTCGGGTCGACCAAATTTGGCACCTCCATCGATCGGTGCGATTGCGGCCCAGATGTCGGCGTGTTTCGAGCCCAGATACATAGTTCCGGCGGCACCCATTGAGTGGCCCGACAGATAGATGCGCTTCTCGTCAACATTGAACTCTCTGCGCATCATCTTCAGCACGTTCATCACATCTTTCTCGCTGAGCTCGGCCAGATTCGCCGGTTGATCGCTGGCACCGCCACGCCCGCCACTGCGTCGGTCGGCGCTCGGTATGCCATACCAACCGCTCGTGCTGTAACCCATCGGCGCTGCGAGGATGTAACCGCCCTCTTCGGCCAGATCGATGGCCGTGGAATTGCACATGATCTGCGGGCCGATGCCATAACCATGTAGAGAGATGATCAGCGGTGCAGGCTTGGAGGCGTCGATCTTCGACGACGCGAATACGCAATAAGGCAAATCTTTATCGGTATCCGCGAAGTGATAAGTGCGCTCCTCGGCTCTGGGATCGAGATTGAAGGCTCCTCGGCCCTGACCTGGCTGCGCAAGCGCCGATGTCGAAAACATGCTCAACGTCACTGCGGCCACCAGCCCCGCAATTATTGATGCCATTGTCGTTCTTGATTCCTGCTTCATGATTAACCTCCACAAGTTGGTGTAATGAATGCGACCGATAGGAAGAATAAACATGTTCTTTTATAAACTGGTTCTCTATTGAATCGATCCTGGTTGCCGATGAATCTTTATCTATAAACTAAGCTTGAATTTCCTGAGCGTCCGCGGCAATTAGGTTTTTCGACATGCCGGTTAAATCTAAATACTTCGCATTGTGTATTCCTGCCGGACCTTCAATTGAACTCCGGTTGGCGAAGCGGCCGAATGCCTTTTAGAAATGCGGATGAACCGGAAGCGGGGGCATCTAATTCTTTCTTCATCAAATCCAGCATACTCATAACATCCCTTTCTCTCAACTGCGTCAGATTGGGCGGCTCAACGGAGCTGCCGGAGAATTACTGCCATTTATCAATGGAAACGGTTATGGGTCTGTACATATGCCAGGCCTGCATCATGGGGCTGGCGTCACCTCCCGCTACAATGACATGAATAGTGCCCGGTCTGAATACACGATGTTCGAAACTGCCAGGGTTACCAACAGTACCCGGAGTATCGCGAAAATAATGGGAGGTTCGTAGTTCACCAAGGGGTTTTGTGGCATGTTCAACCAGGTAATCGGATACTCCCTGTTTTGTATATCCCTGGGCTTTCAATATCTCCGCACGCTTGGGCGATATAATAATCGCAGCACCGCTTGGAAGCTCAAACTCAGCAATATCTTCGGCCACATGCTTCAGCGTGAAACGTACATGGCCGTAATTACCGGCATGTGCCCAGCCACCGGTAAACATTGTGAGAGTGTTGTCTTCTCTGTTAAATCCCTGTGATACACTTAAAGATTCCCAGGGGCTTTGCTCCTCAAACTCGGCAAACATAAACGGCCAGGTGCTGATATTGCCCACAACCGACATCATATTTATACCGGACACTCCTCCGCCCAGATTAGTGATAAATAAACGAAGAGCACGGCCCATGGCTGCGTTGGCATAATTGCCGGGACCCAGCACAGAAGTCCCGGCATTCATCTTCAGCTCCAGCCGGATGGGTCCGTTCACAACCTGCATAAAAGAGAACGCATTTGTGGACCGTACCAGAGAGTTGGCTTTATTGTGTAGATCGTAGGCCTCCAGGGCAGCCAGAAGCACAGGCATATGGCGGGGCTCACAACCTGCCATAACGCCGTTGATAGCGACTTTTTCCACGCTTACACCAAGGCCTTCGGGCGTTAAAGCTTTAATTACCACAGTATCCGGTTTATGGCTCGTACCCCGTAACATGGCTGCCAGGCGTGCCTCTGTGGGGGGAACAATTGGCAGACCGTCACTCAGGCCATGAGTATGAAAATATTCCTGAATTTCATCAAAGCTGCCACTGGTCATAATTCTCGGTCTTTCCGGCGCTTCGATGTAACCGGTTTGTTGTTCATGAGACTGCAGAGGAAGTGTAAGGCATCCCAAAATATCATCGATAGCCTTGCTCTCCAGGGATGGGCCCATAGTATCCGCAGGAAAAGGGATTGCGACATAGCGCACTTCCGCACCCTGCCGCTTACGGGTAGTGTCAGCAACACTCAACAGGGTATCGTAAATCAACACGACACCTGGCAAACCCATTTTTTCCAGTTTTGCCGACCACTGAAAGGCATAGGAAGTAGTGGATGAAGACGGGGCGCCAGCATAGATGAAGGCATCGGCATTAACCTGCATTTCCTTCCAAAGCTCTGGATCATCTAAAGAATATCCGGTATTGCGTCCTTTGATCGTTACGTCTATATCGGGCTGGCGCTCTCGTAATATTTCGGCGATCTTTGAGAAAATAGTTTCAAATCCGGTACCACCACCCCAGGAATTGATAATATAGATCCGCTTTCCTTTCAGTGATGACAGCCTGGGGCTTAATGGAATACGCTCGATCTTTGGCCAGATACCCCTTGGATCGAGTACAGAGTATACGTCTTCCTTATTTGTTTCATCCTGTTTTGCGGCGGGTACACATGAAGGCAGAATAAGCAAAACGATAACAATTAAGGAGTATAAACTCTTAGCATACATGTTATGTCTTTTACACGCCATGTCTGTCCCTCATGTAATGGATTTGCATTTAAATTCAGATGATTCCCCTCCGGTTTTGAGAATCAAGGCCGCAAATTCATGATTTGACACAGACTGCCTTATCTGAAATCAAGGCAGTATTTCGATTGGCAATAAATTCTTAAAAATAGGAATGCCGTGCATTATATGTATGCGCCACGAGCACATTCGATTTATCGGTTGGTTTGCCTGCAACGATCAAAGAACTTGAATATGCTTGGCAATACCATTGGGATCATGCCGCCATGATCGGCATCCACCTCCATAAATTCGATTTTAAAGTCGCGCTCTTTCATCCATTCGAACATGGCTTTGCTTCCGATTCCGGATTGAGCCGCGCCTCTTCCTTCCGTCATGAACACCGGCATTTCCCGAATGTTGTCCCACGGATAGTTCTTTTCGTCAACAAAGGGTCCCGACATGGGTGCGATCGCGGCCCAGTATGATGCATACTTCGCACCCAGATACCAAGTACCGCCGCTACCCATGGAATGACCGGTCAAAAACATTGCAGATCGGTCTACAGGATACTCGTTGAGTACAATCTCAAGCACATTGAGAACATCTTTCTCGCTCAGCTGCAGGGTCCGCTCTCTTTCGGCGTCCACGGAAGCGCGTTGCTGCGCAGCCGCTTCGGCATTTCCAAAAAGAGCCGGAAGACGAAGAGGGGTCCCGTAGGCACCCATGCGGCTGTACCCCAATGGCGATACCAGAATGTAGTCATGCTGTTCGGCCAGGTGGATAAGATGCTTGTCATTAGCGTCCAGATACCAATTCTCATCCGTCCCGGCTCCATGAAGCATTACAACCAACGGCATTTTGGCTCTACCGTCCCACGAAGAAGGGATATACAGGCGGTAGGGCATGTCGGCATCCGCATCGGGGAAATGATATTTCCGGTGAAGGTCTCCTTTAGCACGCCACTGCGGGTTGCCGGGAGCAGCGATCCTCTTGGCCAGCGCCCGGGATTCATCGATCTGTTCCTGGGCAACGATGTCGCATCCATACTCTATAGTTTCGGTGGATTGCGCCGCCCAAATCGTCGTCGACGTAAACACGGCGAGTAAAAGCGCGTATACCGAAAAAACTTTATTGCAGGAAAAGTGTTGGTACGTCATCCCGTGTACCTCCTTTGCCGATAGGATATATATGTCCTTTATTTGCCTGTTCCCTTTTGAACCACCTTCCATTTCACTTTTAAACCGGCGTTTATAGCACTGCACTACACTTTTACAGATACCCCGCTGCCCGGGGCGGGATAATTCAATCATCCTCTTTCCGGACTATTATGGCTTTCAGATCTCCGGTAGGGCATACTGCCTCACAGGCGCCGCAGCCATTACATTTTGAAGGATCAACACCTGGAAAGGATTCATATGCTTCTTCATTCCATCGGACCTCAATTGCCTCATAGGGGCAGGCATGTATACAGGTATTACAGTCGGTAAAACCCCACAAGCACAGGGAGGTGTCCACACTGGCCTTTCCTATAACATACCTGTTTTTCTGCTCCAGGTTCAGGCTCTGTAAGGCTCCACTGGGGCATACCGTTGTGCAGGCATTGCACTCTTCGTTGCAGTAATCCGTTTCAAACCGGACAACGGGCGACATGAATCCAAGAATCCCGGATTGTCCCGTGTCAGGATGAATAATCCTGGATGGACAGGTGCGTATACAATTGCCGCATCGCAGGCATAGGCCCGTAAATTCGCCCTCGTCAATCGCGCCGGGAGGCCGCAACGGGGCATCTATTGATCTGGCCTGACCGATTTTTTGCGCCAATAGGCTGAATCCCAGGCCTGCTGCAATCGCAATAAACATCCTCCTCGTTGCAGGAACTGCATTTCCGGGAGCGGTTTCTACTTGAGATTCCGCACTGCCCGGTTTCCTGAAATTTCTGAAATAGGATCCTATACTTCCCAAAAGATCCTGGGTTGCGCCTAAAGGGCATATACGGGCGCACCAGAAATCGCCCGAGGTAAATGCCAACAAAAGAAGTAGAACCATGCCGGACAGGGAAAGGATGCCCGCAAGAACATCCGTCGCTTTATATACCGAAAATGCATTATTTAGAAAAGCCAACGGATCCATCCACAGGAAAAGCGGATAGCCGAGGATGGCGCCGGCCGCCGTTATAAATACAATGTATTTACCGAGGGGAGGACAGCCTTTCCACCAGTTCTTGATGGGCAATTTCCTGCCTGAAACAGTATCCAGGATCAGGCCGACCGGGCATATATAGCGGCAGAACCACCTTTTCCATGCCAGCGATATTGCCGCAAAAATCAGGCCCAGGATCGATCCGATCCAGAATGTTCCCCCTGCCAGGATTGTACATAGAGTGATAAAGGAGCTTGCTTGAACTAACAGTCTGGAACTGTCAATCCAGAAAGGGAAGGGCAACAACAAAAGAATCGCCAGTAAAAGGCAACCAAGTCTCACATACAAGCGCATTTTATTTGTCATTCAGCAATAACCTCTCACCTCCACCTGAACCTTAAAATCCGTCCCTCCGCTCATGGTGGCGTGGTTCATTCTTATACTTAAAATTCTTCTCTAACAGCGTTCTTCAAAAACAAATGTTTTTGGATGGATACTGACTAACCGGGCAGGATTACACCCTGTTTTTTAAGGCTGGCCTGTAAAGCCCTTATATCAATTTTTCTGAGATCCACGCCGCTGCTTATAGATTGGGCCGCCGCAGTTCCAGCTGCCTGCCCAAGGCAGATACAATGGTGTATTAAATTGAAAGCGTCATTGATA
>Ga0209536_100011789_pt1 | contig 12770 bp, 12 predicted proteins | sample DeeMarSeWOR28_12_FD_187461 | JGI IMG/M metagenome (GOLD analysis project Ga0209536, IMG submission 187461) | Marine sediment microbial communities from White Oak River estuary, North Carolina - WOR-2-8_12 (SPAdes) (version 2) | ecosystem: Environmental > Aquatic > Marine > Intertidal zone >...
TGGATACCCACCCCCAAGTAGCCCCTCCTCCCCTTTTTCTATAACATACGATTACCTGAAACCATGTTCAAGCTGATCAGGGGGACAGAGGTCTACGCCCCCGAGAGGCTGGGGATCAGGGACATCCTCATCGCCGGGAGGAAGATAGCCCAGGTCGGCAAGGACCTCGACCCCCCAGGGGGCTACGACTGCCAGATGATAGACGCCCATGGCAAGATCGCCTACCCCGGGTTCGTCGACATCCACATCCACTCCACGGGCGCCGACGACGGCCAAGGACCGATGGGGCGCACATTCGACATCGACTGGAGGGACATCGTCGAGTCGGGGATAACCACGGCGGTGGGGGTCCAGGGGGGCAGCGTCTGGGTGAGGAGCCTGGAGAAGCTCTACATCAAGACCCTGGAGTTGGAGATGATGGGGATAACAAGCTACATGCTCACCGGCTGCTTCAGGATCCCTCCCCCCACCCTCACCGGGAGCATCAGGAAGGACCTCTACCTCATCGAGAAGGTGAAGGGGGTCAAGACAGCGATATCCGACCCCACGACCGCCCACCACACCTGGAGGGACCTGGCAGCGTTAGCGAGCGAGGTCCGCATCGGCGCGAGCATGGCGAAGAAGGGGGCGATCACCCACGTCCACGTCGGACGGAACCCCACGAGGATGGACGTGATGCTTGAGATGGTGGAGAGGACCGGCATGAACCCTCAGCACATCGTCCCCACCCATGTCAACAGGTTCAACCCTGATGTCATCGAGCAGGGCATCGACTATGTGAAGGGGGGCGGGGTCGTCGACCTCAGCTCGCTGATGAGGAAGGAGGAGGGCACCCTCACCGGGCGCAAGGTCGAGCACGCCGTCAGTAGGATGCTCAAGGCCGGATGCCCAATCGAGAACATCACTATATCATCTGACGGAAACGTCCCCATGCCCATCAGGGACGAGGACGGGAGACAGGTCGGCATGTACATAGCCCCCCTGGACTTCAATAGAAGGGAGATCCTTGACATCGTGAACAACAAGGTCGCCCCATTCAGCGAGGCACTGAAGATGGTCACCACGAACCCGGCGAGGATTCTGGGGATGGGCGACACGAAGGGGGAGATCAAAGCCGGATACGACGCCGACATCGTCATCGCCGACAGCGTTGAAAATCTCGGCATCGAGGAGGTCTACGCCAAGGGCAGGATGCAGGTGGAGGACGGGAGGTCCCTATTCCAAGGCCATTACCAGCAGGACCCCTACTACAACCAGTACCGCTAGGGACGAACGTGGGGAGCAGGGGTCTCTCCCGGGCAACAGATATGTGCGCATTTCAATGTGGCAGGTGCAATGCCCTGTCAGTTGTCGTCGTCATGTCCCACGGTTATGACTACGTTCCCCTTCTTGTGCCCTTTGTCGACATATCTGTGAGCCTCTACGATCTGCTCCAACGGATAGCGTCTGTCTATGACCGATTTTAGTTTCCCCGCCTCAACAAGCTCTCTGAGGAAGATCAGATCTTCAGCCCTCAAGGGTGCGTCCCCCTTGTTACTTGTCAAGAAGGCCCCGTTCGGAGTCAGCGCTTTCATGCACTTCGACTTCGAGCTCTTTCCAACGGCGTCAAAGATGAGATCATAAAGCTCTCCTCTCTCCGTGAAATCCTCCTCAGTGTAATCAATCACCTCATCGGCTCCCAGAGCTTTCACCCATTCCAAATTCGAGGTGCTGCATACCCCTGTAACCTCCGCCCCATAGTACTTGGCGAGTTGCACCGCAAAAGTACCCAGACTTCCAGAGGCCCCATTGATGAGGACTCGTTGTCCGCTCTGGACATTTCCCTCATCTCTAATATAATACAATGCCGTGGTTCCCCCATTTGGGACGGCGGCTGCCTCCCCCCAGGTCATGTTGACCGGTTTTATCGCCAGCATCCCGTCTTCAGGCAGACATTTGTACTCGGCATAAGCTCCCCAGCTGAACCCCGGGAAGGTAGACGCGAAGACCTGGTCACCTTCACTGAATCTTGTTACATCTTCGCCCACTGATTCAATCTCCCCGGCTAGCTCCATCCCCAGTATCTTTCTCTTTGGCCTGAAAAGACCTAGATAAAATCGCCCGAGGAGCCATTGCGGGTTCGCTCGCGAAGAAAACCCAAGTGAGGGAACACGCATCCTCACGTCCCCACGGTGTACTGTTGTCGCAAATATCTTTATCAGTACCTCATTGTCTTTGGGAATAGGTTTTTCCACCTCTTTGAGCTGAAGAACCTCCGGTGGTCCATACTTTTCACGTACAACCGCTTTCATTAACAATCCTCCTCATTTACTTTGACACAGCGCGTATCAATAACCTTACTAATCCAAGTATGTATAAGGGAAGCCTGTGTCGCCAATGAAATCTCTACTGGTCTTATTCTCATATCATCACAACAATACTGAGAAGATCGCAAACGTCTTCGCAAAAGTCCTTGACGCAGAGATAAAGACCCCACAGCAGATAGACCCCGAAGAGCTTCAGGAGTACGGTCTGATAGGCTTTGGCTCAGGGATCTACGACGCAAAACACCATGAATCTCTGCTCGACCTAACTGATAAGCTCCCCACAGTCACCGGTGGGAGAGCATTCCTTTTCTCAACCGGTGGAATAACTGGAGAATCTAAAGCCGCAGACGATCACTCGCCGCTGAGGGAAAGACTGCAATCTAAAGGCTACGTTATCCTCGACGAGTTCCAGTGTGTAGGTTTCAACACCAATAGTTTCCTCAAATACTTTGGGGGAATGAACAAGGGCAGACCAAATGCTGAAGACCTAAAACATGCGGAAGAGTTTGCCCAGAACCTGAAGCAGAAACTGTAAAATCGTGCACGACCAACGGAGCATACACGTGCGTGGGCAATGATATCGAAAAGGCCACACAAATGGGCTCTATACATCGTGTGCGTTTGAAAGCTTATATCAATAACAGGGTGTATGTATAGTCAGTGAAAAAAATGATTCCGAGCGACAGAGTAGTTACCACCCCTGAAATTCAGGGATACAAGATAAAAAAGGTGGTTGGGATGGTAACCGGGTTATCCCCGAGGACAAGGGGAGTCGGAGGGGTGATCTTCGGAGCAATCCAGGCCCTACTGGGCGGTGAGGTTACCGCTTTCACGCAGGAGATAGAGAAGGCTAGGCTCGAAGCCGTGGAACGCGCCATGGAGAAAGCGGAGAGACTAGGCGCCAACGCCATCGTTGGACTAGATCTAGAGACCTCCGATATGGGCGGAGAGTTCTATATAACATTGATCTCGGCCACAGGAACTGCTGTGGTAGTTGAACCAGAATAAGACAGACTCACTTTTTTCCCTAATTTTTTAATTCGCCATGCGCGTCATTCTAGAACATCCGGTGGTCCGTAGTCAATAAACACAATCGCTCTCACATGTCTAACCTTCCTGGTTTAAACTACTTCCATGCATACCAACCCATCAGAGCATTTACCCCATACTCACAATTAACATGAAATTGTCGTACTCTGAAGGACATACAGGCAGTCCAAGGAGGTTGAGACATAACCAGAATATGGCTGCGATGGCATTCACTTATCGATTCACACGACGCAGCAACGCCAAGGACAGGAAGACCACGACAATCGGAATCGCCATCAATATCGCCATTCCAAGCCACATAATCTGAGAGAATTGAGCCTGCTCCGCCTTCATTCTTTCGGAGTCGCCACTGAATCCGAAGCACATCCCCATAGAGATAAGTTAGCACCGTGGACGCCCATATACCTGAAAGGATATCTTCGAATCTTCCAATGTTCATTATCTATGTGTCATGTTCCACGGTCAATACTACCTTTCCTTGGGGGTGTCCTTCCTCATAATGCTGGAAGGCCTCAGCGATCTCACTCAAAGGATAGGTTCTATCTATCACAGGCATTACTTTTCCAGCTTCAATCAGCCCTTTCATGTAAAGGAGGTCCTCAACGTTTGGTTCATGCGATAATTGTATCACCTTCTTGCCTTCGCGTCCGCGCGCGAACATAGCAGATGCGTTGAAAGCGACTGCAACATAGGTCCCATCGGGGCTTAATGCACGTGTATAATCCGAGGCTGAGTGATTTGCCACGATATCTAGGATTAGATCATAGCGCTCCTTTTTCTGGGTGAAATCTTCTTTAGTGTAATCGACGACATGGTCTGCACCGATGGAGCGCACCATCTCCAGGTTCCTGGTGCTGCACACGCCGGTCACCTCGGCCCCGAACGATTTGGCTATCTGAACCGCAAATGTGCCTATCCCACCGGAAGCCCCATTGATCAGAACCTTCTGCCCCTGCTGAATCTGTCCTTTATCGCGAAGACCTTGTAGGGCGACGAGAGCATATTGAGGTACCGCCGCTGCCTCCTCGTAAGATAGGTTGACCGGTTTCAACGCTAGAACATTTTCAGGGACGGACACATACTCAGCAAAAGCTCCGAAACCAGCCTCGTATATGTCCCCGTATACCTCGTCGCCTAAATGAAACTTTTTCACGTCTCTGCCGACCGCTTCGACCTGCCCAGCTATGTCAGTTCCGAGTATCCTGTTCTTTGGTTTGAGCAGCCCATGACCTGCGCGGACCAGGAAGGGCTTACCTCTCACTGCAGCGTTATCAGCCCAATTTATGGACGCTGCATATATTTTTACCAGTACTTCGCCGTCCTTGGGAGTGGGCTTCTCTACCTCTCTGAGCTGAAGAACAACATCGGGTGGACCATATCTTTCATATACAACCGCTTTCAATTGAGCATCCTCACATACTCTAACACGTGGTGGTGGGATAACCTTTCTTGTGCCACAGATCCATGCCCCCCTTCAGGCTCTTGACATCTCTGAAACCCGCTTCGGTCAAAATTTCAACAGCAGCCAGGGATAAGCCACCCCCGGGACACATGGTCACAATCTCCCTATCTTTAAACGACTCAAGATCCTCCAGACTATACTCCAACTCCAGGATGGGGATCGACATAGCGTTCGGAATATGCCCATAACGTGAGAACTCGGTCGCTCCATTAAAGTCCGAAGCAGATCGGATGTCAATTAACAGTGGAGGATGATCTGAATTGACGCGATCATGTAGCCTATCAACGGTGATCTCAGGCAAACCATGTATGTGTAGTAACCACTTCACGAGGGTTTTCCAATATCTTTTGAAGATGGTGGCAATCTCTTTCATATCGGAGTCCTCCCCTTTTTTAGTGGTACTCATATATCTCCCTCAATCCTGTTCACGCGGACCCGGAAGCATTTGCAGAAGAATTGAATCCTTCCGCTATAAGCAATACCTCAGGAACCATCTCATCAAGGCTATTGGGAGATATATACCATATTGCGCGTGCAATACCAAAAAAGGAAAAGAGGTAGGAGATACCTCCATGGGGCCAGGACTCCTGGACCCAGCGCTTGTAGCACCTACAAGAAGGAGATAAACCATGGACCCTTGTGGTCAAAGCGTTCCCCGATTACGAATGACTCACGAGCTCCTGGATTAATTGGATATCAGCATATCGATGGCCTTCTCCAGCTTCTCAGAGGCCTCAGACAGCGCTACCCGTCTTGCCTCGACCTCCACCCTCTCGTGCTCCAGCAGCGCCCTGCTCTCGGAGACCTGCTCCCTTACCCTCACGGGGGCCGGTCCCCCGATCAGAGTCCTCCGATTGACCATCTCCCTGGGGTCCATGGCCGTCCTTATGGCCTCATCGCCGAGACCCAGGGGCTTACCGTAGTCGGGGTACGCCACCGCCGCCTCGTCGAGGAGCTCAGTCGTGACGTCCTGGGGGGTCTTCCCGTCGTCTATCGCGACCCTGACGAGGGTGGCCACGATCTGGTGGGCGGTCCTCCACGGCAGCCCCTTCTCCACCATGATCGTCATGGCCAGGTCGGCGGCTCCGCTCCAGAACTCGCCTGCCAAGACCTCGTTCCGCTCCTTGTCCACCTTGAGTGTCTCGAAGAAGCCGGGTATCATCCTGAGGCCGTTGATCACATCTGTCCAGGACCTCTGCATGCCCTCGTCGTTCCTGGCCTCGAGGAGCCTCGCCTTGACGTTGACGGTCAGATCCGCCATCCACCGGAGGGCCATGGGGTTCTTCTTCTGAGGCATGATACTGCTGGTGCCACAGTACCTGTCAGCGGGCTCCACGAGCCTGAACTCGTGGGTGCTGTATAGGAGGAGGTCGAAGAAGAGCCCGCTGATGACGTTGCTAAGGGTCAGCAGCACGGCGTAGGAGTCCAGGGCGTACCCCTCGTGCTTCTCGGCGTCGAAGCAGTTCATGTAGAGATCGGTGAAGCCCAGGAGCTCCATCGTCCTGCGGCGGCTGAAGCCGGGCACGTCCGTACCCGTCCCGATGGCGGATCCCGCGGGGCTGATCTGCATCAGCTCGTAGGCGGCCTCGAGTTTCCGGAACTCCCGCTCCAGCTGGTTCACGAAGGCCATGACGTAGTAACCCCAGGTCATCACCTGGGCGTGCTGCATGAGGTTGGTGGAGCCATAGACGGTCAGGCCGGCTGAGTACATGGGCGTGATCGTCTCCACGTGCCTCTCCGAGAAGCCCACCATGGCCTCGACCGCGTCGAGGAGGGCATCCATCGCGTCCAGAATGTACTCCCTCTGAATGATGTGGGAGGACGTGGTCCTCAGGTCTCCTGTGCTCCTGCCCACGTGGATCCTGCCCCCCACTTCCCAGCCCAGCTCGGTTATCAGGTAGGCTTCGCCGGAGTGGTCCTCCCCGCCTACCCTCTCCCTGGCCTCGACGACTCCCTCCCCTTCCATCTGCCTGAAGGCCTTCAGGATCTTCACCCCGTCCTCCCTGGGTATTATCCTCTGCTCAGTGAGCATGACCACGTGTGCCTTGTCGAACATGTGGTACGCTGAGAAGGGGGGCTTGCCGTCCCATCCCCTCAGGGCCTCCTCGTACTCTGGGGCCATTGCCTCCATCAGACGGCCTATCCCTGGCCTCTTGGCGAACCAGAGATGCCCCCTGTAATCGTAATCCTTCGGCGATTTCTCGGACATCGACGTTCTCAAGATCAAAGGGATCGATGACTAGTATATAATCTAAAAATTATGTTGAAGGCTGGAAAAACCAGGCTGCCGCCCTATTTGTCGCGAGATTGTTCATCAGGCTTGGATCGGGTGAAATGTGGGAGGATCGGATAGACGTCGGTGCCCTTGTTAAACTCCTTCACACTCGATTCCTCGAGCACCCTCCTGATTATGGAGTACAGGTTCTTGTAGGACTCCATGGACTTGACCACGTAGTCCGCCGCCCCCCTCTTCATCGCCTCGACGGCGATGGTCAGGTCGTCGTGGCTCGTCATGAAGATGACGGGTGTCTCGACGCCCCTCCTCCTCAAGGCGTCCAGCGTCTCAAGGCCGTTCATCCCCGGCATCCTCATGTCCAGCAGGATCAGGTCGAAGCTCTTCGCAGTGCACCGCTCGAGCCCCTCCTCCCCCGAGCCGGCCCTCTCGGAGTCGAAGATCTCGGCCGGCTTCGAGAGCTGGAGGTAGCTCTTCATGATCTCGAAGTTCTGGTCGTCGTCCTCAATGAACAGGATCTTGACGGACCTCCCCTCGAACCACCTCTTAAGGTCCGCGGGCACGACGTAGCCGTGGAGGCTCTCGTACCTCGCCATCCTGAAGTCGAAGCTGAGGCTGCACTCGAGGCACTCGAACCTGACCTCGGGCTTGTCGAACTCCCGGTTGCAGTCCCTACACTTGAATATTGAGCCGATCACCCTGGTCTCCGACCTGGGATCGCCATCGAGGAGCCTCTCTGGATCTGACTTGACGGCCCTCCCGCACTTAGGGCACTTCATCGAGCCCCCGTGCCTGAAGGCGTCCTCGGCCCCCATGTAGCCGCAGAGGACGTGCTCAAGTATCTTCACCCTCTTGACGTCGATGGACCCACAGCCCCGGCATCCGAGGCGGACGGCGATCTTGTGGGAGTCGCATTTCGGACATGTTGCTACAGGGTCGTGCTCCCTCAATTGGAGGAAGCCCCTCTCCGCCAGGGAGTCGAGGATGTGCCTCAGCCTCTTCTCGCCGTAGGTCCGCCTCATCTCCTCGAGGCCCTCATAGGACACGCCGTCGGGGCCTATCCTGGGAGTTATCTGCCTGATCCTCAGCTCGAAGATGCCCTGGAGGACCTCCTTCTCCTCCTCGTGCAGCGTCTGAAAATCCCTGGTCTCAACTACCTCCTCCGAGTCCTCTATGGCCCCGCGTACCGAGGTCGAGCCGAAGTCTGGTAGCACGTCCAACGTCGCCGCCCTGCTTTTCGTCTAGCGTATCTGAAGTTCTGATAAAAAAGACTCTGAATCAATAGTATGGATCAATATCCCCATCATATCGTGCTCGTACCCTAAGCCCCACGGCCCCTCTTGATCACCCGAGGTATGATGAGGGAGATGCCCAGCGCCATGGACGCGAACAGTGCCATTATCCAGAAGGAGGCCTCGAGGCTGAAGCTGTCGGCGATGTAGCCTGCTATGGCTGCGGAGGCGGAGCCGAGGCCGAAGGCGAAGAAGAACATCACCCCGTAGGCGGCCCCCATGAGGCTTGGAGGGGAGACGCGCCCCAGGAGAGCGGTCATGGCCGGCTGGTGCCCGTAGAGGGAGATGCCGTAGAGGACGACGAAGAGGGGGACGCCGATGGAGGGCGAGGGGACCAGCAGGAGGATGAGCATGCTGGCGACCATGCCTGCGGAGGCGTAGATCACCACCCTCTCGGAGCTGTACCTGTCCGCAGCCTTACCACCTACCAGTTGGCCCGCGACGCCGAAGAGCAGGAGCACGGAGTTGGCGATGGCCGCCAGCTGCCCCGAGAAGCCCCTGTCGGCCGAGATGAAGGCGGGGAAGAAGAGCTCCACCCCCCTCTGGAAGAGCCCCAGGACGACGTTGAACATGATGATGACCCAGAGGTTGGGCACCTTCAGGATCCTGAAAGGGGAAACCATCTCCGAGGCCTCGGGGAGACGGACGTCAGGAACCCTCAGAAGCAGGAGGCCGGTGACAACGGAGACCGCTCCGAAGAAGGCGAAGGCGTAGCGCCAGTCCACGTAGACCCCGATGAGGTAGGCCACCGTGGGCGTGAACATCTGACCGAGGCTCGCTGCAGCCCCGTGCAGCCCCATGGCCCCCGCCGTGTTCACCGGGAACATCTTCGAGATGAGGGTGTTCGCAACAGGATGGTAGAAACTCGCCCAGACGGACAACAAGTACATCCCGACACTGAAGACCCAGAGGCTCTTGGGGAGCAGGAAGATTGCAGTCGACACCCCGGCGACTGCTATGCTGATGCCAGCGACCTTCACATATCCGACGCGATCCGAGAGGGGCCCGCCCACCAGGGCCCCCGCCCCGTAGAGGAGGAAGCTGACCGTCGCCACCGCCCCGATGGTCTGGTACGAGGCCCCCAGGTCTTGGGTAATATCCTCGAGGAGGGGAGGCAGCACCAGGAAGAGGGAGTGGTTCAGGGAGTGGGCTAAGCCCAGGAGGAGCAGTACGCCTCTGCCTCGATTTGTGGTCTCCAATGCCTACAGAGTCACGCCGGGGAGAAATTAAGTCTTGCAGTCCGTGTCAGGCCTGAACCACAACTCTTTATTAATCGGGAACATCAGAACGAAAACAGTCGGCTGGCGAGGTTGAGTGCGGTGATGATGAACTCCGAGGTCCAGGAATTCCTGGAGGCCGAGCTCTTCAGCCACGCCAAGACGTACGGCTTCGCCTTCCTCCTTGAGGAGGAGGAGCTCACCCGCAAGATCAGGGAGCGGTTCGAGCTGAGCCACTCCGAGGCCGTCTGGCAGATGACCCGCTTCATCCAGGACAACGCCGGGCCCGAGGGGGACCTCGCCGTCGTGGAGAAGGAGGGGAAGAGGTTCTTCCACTGGCGGTACGTCGAGTGGCCCTCCTGGCTCCCGTCCTTCGTGAAGAAGCCCAGGTGGCACAAGAAGCCCTACGAGAGCCGGAGATGACCGGCTACTTCCTCGAGAAGAACTCGGTCTGGTAGGAACCTTCTTCGAGGACTCCGAGCCTGTCCAACGTCATCTTCAGCGTCGCCACGTTTCCCTTGCTCAGCTCGGTGAGGGGCTTCCGGGGCTTGCCCACGTCCGCTCCCATCATGTTCAGCGCCGCCTTCAGGGGGACGGGGTTGGTCTCAGAGTACATCATCCTCATCAGAGGGAAGAGCCTGAAGTAGTGCTCCCGAGTCCTCAGGGCGTCCTCGTAGCCCTCCCACGGCTTTGACATGGAGGTGAACTCCCTGGGGACGACGGACCCGGAGACGTTGCTGGTGCCCTTCCCCCCTGAGGCCATCACCGGGAGGACGAGGGCGTAGAAGGGGCAGTCGCAGCAGAGGACGTTGAACTCGCCCCGGGTCAGCTCTACGACCCTCAGCAGTCCGTAGGGGTTGGGCCCCGCCTCCTTGAGGGCCACGATGTTCTCGTGCCGGGCAAGACGTGCGATGGTCTCGGCCTCGATGTTTACTCCCGCCCTCTCAGGGTTGTTGTAGATGACGATAGGCAGGTCCACGCTGTCGGCAACCTCCTTGTAGTACCCGTAGAGGGCCTCCTGGGTGGGCTTGATGTAGGCTGGCTGTACGAGGAGCCCGCAGTCGGCGCCGACATCCTTGGCGTACTTAGCGTTCTCAAGGGTCTCCCTCGTGGAGACGGCTGATACCCCGCACATGACGGGGATCCTCCCGCTAGCTGCTTCGATGACAGTGTCGATGATCTTTGTCTTCTCATCCTTTGTGAGGAGGAATCCCTCGGCTGTTGAACCCAGAAGGAGGAGCCCATTGCTCCCGTTCTCAGCGTGGTAGTCCACAAGTCTCCTGAGCACGTCGTAGTTAACCTCATCGCCCTTGGTGAACGGGGTAACGAGGGCGGGCCATGAGCCCTCGACGTTGTAGCGCTTCATCTCGACCGGAGATGGTCCATCTCCGCTAATAAGCTTCACGTGGATTCAGAGGTCGAAGACCTTCCCCGGGTTCAGGATGTTGTGGGGGTCGAAGGCCCTCTTGATGCCCCTCATGAGCTCTATCTGGGCCTCCTCGACCTGCCTGGGAAGGTACCTCTTCTTCGCCAGCCCCAATCCGTGCTCCCCGGAGATAGTGCCCCCGAGGCTCAGCGCGAGGTCGATGAGCTCTCCGATGACAGCCTCCAGGACCTTCCTCCATGTCTCCTCGTCCAACTCACCCTTAGCGATGATGCTGTGGACGTTCCCGTCCCCGGCGTGGCCGACGTTGGAGATGACGACCCCGTGACGCTCCGCCGCAGCCTCGGCTCCCTCGATGTAGTCGGGGATGTGCTTCCGGGGGACGCAGGCGTCCACCTCGTCGATCTCCCAGAAGGCCTTGTATGCGTCGAAGAGGCACTTGCGCCCCTCCCAGAGCTGCTCCTGCCTTGCGGCCGAGTCAGCCACGTAGGCGTCCTCCGCGCCCATCTCCAGGCAGACCTCCCCCACGGTCTCAAGCTGAGCCTCCACCTCGTCCTCGGTGTTCCCCTCAACCGCGATGAGGAGGTAGGCGGGGTGGCTGTCGTCGGGGAGCTTCCTCTCAAGGTACCTCTGGGCGGTCTCCACGGCGTGGAGGGGCATGTACTCCAACGCGTAGGGGACGACCTTCCGCCTCACGATCTCGGACACGGTGGCAGCCGCCTCCCTCGTGGAGTCGAAGGGGACGAAGACGAGGGCTGTGTGCCTCGGCTTGGGGACCAGCCTCAGGGTGGCCTTGGTGACCACGGCCAGGGTGCCCTCGGAGCCTACGATGAGGTCGAGGAGGCTATACGCGGTGGAGTTCTTAACGATCTTCCCGCCCAGGTGTATCACCTCCCCGTTCGGTAGGACCGCCTCGAGGCCTTGGACGAAGTCCCGGGTCACCCCGTACTTCATGCCTCGGACCCCGCCGGCGTTCGTGGAGATGTTCCCCCCGAGGCTCCCGGACTCCTGCCCCGGGTCCGGGGGGTAGAGGAGCCCCAGCTTCTCCGTCTCGGCGTGGAGGTCCACTATGAGGACCCCGGGCTCCACGACGGCCATGAGGTTCTCCTCGTCGATCTCCAGGATGCGGTTCATCCACTCCAGGTTCAGGGCTATCCCCCCGAATACGGGATGGGAGCCCCCGCTGAGCCCCGTCCTCGAGCCCTGGGGGACGACGGGTATCCTCTCGGAGTATGCGAGCCTCATGACGGCGGAGACCTCCTCGGTGCTCCCGGGGCTCACGACGACCTCAGGGGGGTGGAGGGGCTCAAGGCTCTCGTCCACCCCGTGCTTCTCCAAGTCCTCCGCTGAGTCGGAGACGTGTCTGACCCCGACGATCTCCTCGAGCTTCCCGCGGAGCTCCTGGGTCACCCGGCCGTACTCAGGCATCTCCCTTGTGCTTCCTTATCTTCTCGGCGAGTATGGGTATGACCTCGTAGAGGTCCCCGACGGCCCCCAGCGTGGAGACGCTGAAGATGGGGGCCTCCCTGTCCTTGTTTATGGCGATGATCACGTCCGAGGTCTTCATCCCTGCGAGGTGCTGCACCGCCCCTGAGATCCCGCAGGCCATGTAGAGCTTGGGCCTCACCGTTCGGCCGCTGAGACCTACCTGGTGGCGGTACTCCTTCCATCCCTCGTCGACCGTGGGCCTGCTCGCCCCCACAGCCCCTCCAAGGGCCTGGGCCAGCTCCTCGATGACGGAGAAGCCGCTGGGCTCCCCTAGGCCCTTCCCGCCCGAGACCACGATCTCGGCGTCGACGATGTTCACCTGCTCAGGGGAGGGCTGG
>Ga0209536_100011791_pt1 | contig 12767 bp, 11 predicted proteins | sample DeeMarSeWOR28_12_FD_187461 | JGI IMG/M metagenome (GOLD analysis project Ga0209536, IMG submission 187461) | Marine sediment microbial communities from White Oak River estuary, North Carolina - WOR-2-8_12 (SPAdes) (version 2) | ecosystem: Environmental > Aquatic > Marine > Intertidal zone >...
CTGCTCCGGTTCCGTTTGGGGAGTCGCCATTACCGTGAAATGACTCTCGAAACGCCCGTGCATCTCCGCCAGGCGAGCGGCCGCATCGGCGAGACCGTCCGCGACACCGGGCAACGCCACCCGTTGTTCGAGGGCGGCACAGGCGTCGGCCAGTTCCGCCGCACGTTCCGAGAGGATCTGCGCTGCATTGGCCTGGACCAATTGCCCGAAAGACCGCGGCAGCGCGAAGCTGAGGCCCGCGTTGACGCCCGGCTTGTCGTCGCAAATGGGGAGGCGCACGGCCGCTTCACCGATGACCGCGAGGTATCTCATCAGGTCACTGGAAACCTCCGACAACCCCTCCCGAAGCCCACTGGGCAGCGGGGCCGGCGCGCATACCTGGGCCAGGGTGTGCAGCATCAGGCCGTAAACCGAATTGCCCAGATCGACGACGCGCCGGGCCCTGGAGTTGGAGACCCGCGTGACCCCGGCGTCGTCCGCGAATTCGGTGAGCACCGGATTAATCGCCGCCGGCAGCGCCGCCTCGAAATCCGGGCGCGCCTGCTTCAGCGCCTGAAGCTCGCGGCGAATCTTCTCGAACCTCGCGTAGTGCGAATCCTCCCGGTGGGCCGGCGCCCCCTCGCCCTGCTTGACGATTTCCTCCAGCGCTTTCATCGCTGTTTCCACGCCGGTGACTTCGAACAGGCCCGGCAGCGGAAACTCGGCGGAACTCAGCTGCGCCTCGCCGTGCCCGACGAACAGTCGCTCCTCGCCGAGTTCTCGAGCCAGGCGCCGAATGGCCTGCGCGATGCCGTGATAGAGGTGCCCCTGGGTGCCGTAATCGCGCGCGGTCGGCGTCAGCAGGTCGGTGCAGACAACCCGCTGATAGTGGGATTCGTGGGCAAAACCCTCGCCATCCTTGACCTCGATGTCCTCCGGATGCTCGATGAACACAAAGTGCTGGATGGTCTGCTCATTGAACGGCGCCAGGTGAAAGTCGAGGTCCGAGGGAAAGTAGCCCTGCCGGATCGGGAAGTCCGGCCGAGAAAAATGGGGCGCGGCGCCGAATGCCGCGAGCAGGTTGTTGACCAATGCCAGGTGCAGCATTTCCTCGAGGGCAACAGTCCGGATCGACGCCCGCCAGCCGTCGATGGCGTCTTTTTCCGCCTTCGAAATGCCCTCGCTCTCGTGCCTTTTCAGGCTCCACTGGGCGTACAGGTAGGTGCACATCACGACATGCTCGAACTCGGCCGCCTCCGTCAGCAGGTAGATCAGTTCCTCGCGGTCGTTGACGGCAATATTCAGTTCAGAGTTCATGGGACGACATCCGGGTCTGGAAAACAGGCAAGGCCGCAACCCGTCGGCCTTGCCCTTGATTATAGTCGGTGACCAGCCGGATGCTCAGTTCGCGCCGGCCATCGCCATTGCCTTCGAGGCTTCGGCGGTCGTCCACAGGGTGCTCGCCAGGAACGGGAATGGGTCCCGGCCGAGTATCGCAGTCACACCGCCTGATCGTACCGCTGCGGCGTCGTCACATCCGCACGATATCCTTGGGGCCGATCGAGTACTTGACGGTGTCGCGGAATGCCGGCGGCCCGAAACCGCGCGTCGTCTGCCCCACGTACTTGTCGCCCTTCTTCAGATAATCGCGCAATATCAGCGGAATGCGCGCCTCCTGGGCATAAGACTTCAGCCACTCGACGCTGTCTTCCGGTATGGTCTCGCCGGTCGGGATCGCGTCGATGATGGGCCAGCGCTGCCAACTGCGGCCCAGCAGCACGATAACGCCGGCCTGGTCGGGGCGCATGTTTTCGGGCAGCGGACTGTCCTCCTGCAGCCACCCGCAAACGAAGTTGATGCAAGGATCCTGCGGGCGGCTCGCATAGATGGCGCACCCCTGGCCCGTGCAGTGGCTGCACGGGTGGCCGGGGTACATGTTGGTAACGGTGGACACCAGCCAGCCTTCGCAGCACGCGGTGCAACTACCACAATCTCTCGCAGACATCGGGCGATTATCGGTCAATCCTGCCCTCATGACAAAGGTCAGTTTCGGAGGCGTCTGTTGTCATTGGCGATTCCGCATACTGACGGCCTGCCAGACCCCGATCACCCCAAGGATCCCGATTATCGAGAAGAACTTCACCGTGCTGTTGAGGGTATCGTAGTGCTGCTCCAGGACCAGCCCGGCCGCCGGCAGCAGATACAGCAGAACCGCCACGGCAGCCCCGTACCACGCCAGAAAACTCAACAGGCGCACCAGGCTCTTCCACGCGTCCGTCAATGCTCTTTTCATCACCCTGTCTCCCATGCGTTTCGAGGTTAAAAAACGAGGGGCAGGCTCGCTGCCCCTCCAGGCACACACATCAGAGGAGTTTCAATTGCGAAGGAGCAAACACAACTGCCTTCATGTTCAGTTTATGGATGCGCTGCCGGCATCGCTTGCCCTGGCCGGACCACAGCATGACCGCAGCCCATCGCCGTTTGCGGTATAGAGCTGCACCAGGCGGCTTTCGGCCAAAGCCAGCGCCTGTTGCATCCTCTCGAAGCTCTCGGGCGGCACCGTTTCGCTGCAGCTCTCCACCAGGCCGCGCCAAAACGCGATCTCGGAGCGCAGCAGCCATTCGCCGCGTCCGAGTTCCATCCAGGGGGGCAGGCCTTGCCCGCTCCCGTCGTTGTCCGTGTTGTTCATGGCCCTGTCCCGGTTGCCTGCGGTACGCAAACCGCTCGCGGAATGCAGGTCCGTACTTTAGGTTTCGCGGGGGACGTTCGCTTGACCTGACCGGAAGCGAAGTTGACTGGATCGGGCGGGCTCAGTGAGAATGCCAGCAATCTTCAAGGCGGCGAAAGGAAGGAACTCCGGATGTCCGTATTTGCTCCGGCGCTGGGTGCGCTCTGGCGACAACTGGAAGGCTACGGCATCGACCCCGCACCGCTCTTCCGCAACGAGGGAATCGATCCCGGCGTGATTTTTGACGCGGGCGCTCGCGTGCCCATGGATCGTTACCAGCGCCTGGACGAGAAAGCAGCCGAGCTCTCCGGCGACCCGTATTTCGGTCTGCGGGGCGCCGAGTACTTCCGGCCGGCGCACCTGGGCGCGCTGGGTTTCGCCTGGCTCGCGAGCTCGTCCTTGCGGACCGCCTTCCAGAGGCTCAGCCGCTACGCCCGGGTCATCCAGGAAAAGCTCAGCATCGAGCTGTCGGAAGACGGCCGGCATTTCTACGTCTGCATCGATGCGCACGTTCCGGTGCTCAACGAAAAGATCCGCGAGGATGGCCAGCTCGCCGCGCTGGTCAAGTTGTGCCGCGTTATCGCCGGTGGGCAATTCAACCCGGCCCGGGTGGGCTTTCGCCAGCAACAGCCGCCGCAGACGGCATACCACTACGAGCTGTTTCGTTGCCCGATCGAGTTCGGAGCCGACCGCACCATGGCGGCCCTGAATCTCGCCGACGTCGACAAGCGGCTGACGGGCTCGAACGACCAGTTGGCCAAGCTCAATGAACACATCGTCGTCAAATACCTGGCACACAGCGCCAGGCAGGACATCGTCAACCGGGTCAAGGCCGCTGTCATCGACAGCCTGGCGAATGGCTCGGTCAGCGAGGCGTCGGTCGCCGAACAGCTGCACATGACCCCGCGCAACCTGCACCGCCGGCTGCAAAAAGAGAACACGTCCTTCAAACTGCTGCTCACCGAAATCAGGAAGGAACTGGCGCAGCAGTACATCCAGGACCGCAGCAAAACGCTGACCGAGATCTCGTTCCTGCTCGGCTTCTCCGAAGCCAGTTCCTTCTCGCGCGCCTACAAGGGCTGGACCGGGCGCGCACCTACCGAGGCGCGCCGCAATCTGGCGTGAACGGCTGAATTGTGGTTAACTTCCCCGCTGATCCGGATTCCGGAACGATGGCGGGCAAGCCGGTCTCCCCGAGGCCGCGAGAGTCCAACCCATTCACCAGCAAGGAGACTGCAATGCGCACATCGGCGTTTCTGTTCACCGCACTGATTACCCTGTTATTCACCACGGGTCTGTGGGCTTTCCAGCCAGACACCAGCGACGAAATGCAACTCGACGTGGCGAGGACCATTCTCGACGTGCAAAAAGCCGACCCCGGCATCAAGGCGTTCTTTGACGGCGCCGCCGGCTACGCCGTGTTCCCCAAGGTGGGTAAGGGCGGCATCGGCGTCGGCGGCGCGCACGGCAAGGGCCTGGTCATCGTCGGCGACAAGGCCGTCGGCAAGACCTCGCTGAGCCAGGTCACGGTCGGATTCCAGCTGGGCGGCCAGGTGTACCAGCAGTTCATTTTTTTCAAGGACGAAACGGCGCTCGAGAACTTCCAGCGCGGCAATTTCGAGATGGGCGCCCAGGCTTCGGCGGTGGCGGTCACGCTCGGCGCCTCGGCTGACGCCGACTATGACAAGGGGGTTGCGGTATTCACCCATGTCAGCGGCGGCCTGATGTACGAAGCGACGATCAGCGGCCAGAAGTTCAAGTACGAATCCCTGTAAACCCATATTGACCGTGGAGAAGCCCATGCGCGCCATCCTGCTGACTGTTGTAACCCTGATGTTGGCCACCCCGGCTCACGCCTTCGAGCCGAATGTCAACGATGAGATGGAACTCAACGTGGCCCAGGCCATACTCGCAATCAAGAGGGCCGATCCGGGCATCGAGGCCTTCTTCGAGAACGCCGCCGGGTACGCTGTATACCCCGGTGTGGGCAAAGGCGGCCTGGTGGTGGGCGGCGCCTACGGCAAGGGCCTGGTCATCGTCGATGAGAAAGTGGACGGCTACACCACCATGACGCAGGGCACCATCGGCCTGCAGATTGGCGGCCAGAAATACGCGCAATTCATCTTTTTCAAGGACGACGTGGCCATCGCCCATTTCCGGCGCGGCAATTTCGAGTTTGGCGCCCAGGCTTCAGCCGTCGCAATCACCGCAGGCGCTTCAGCCGACGCCTCCTACGATGGCGGGGTGGCGGTCTTTACCCATGCCGCGGGCGGGCTGATGGTCGAAGGATCCGTCGGCGGGCAGAAGTTCACGTACGAACCCAGGAAATAGCATCAGCCAGCGGGCGCCGGCCCCGGCGCCCGCGATTGGGAGAAGATTTCCAGGTCGCGATGCAGGCAGGTCACGGTCGCCGGGGTCTGGCCCCTCAGTTCGCCATCGGGGGCCAGCACCAGGTTGTCCGGTGCACGGATACGGATGCTGCGCGCCTGGCAGGTGAATACCTCTTCGTAGGCCACGTGGCGGCCCCGGTAAATCGTTGGAAACAGGCGCAGCAACCGCCAACGCGGCAACCGCCGCACCACGGTCACGTCCAGCAACCCGTCGTCGGCCAGCGCGGATGGCGCCATCAGGAATGACGTTCCGGTGTAGCGGGTATTGGAAATCTCGACAAAAAGCGCCTCCTGCTCGAATCTTTTTCCATCAATTTCAATAACAAGCGGGTAAGTCTTCAGAACAATTGCACGCCAAAGGGCGGCCAGCGAATAGGCCGAACTGCCGACGAATTTCAGCTTTTCGGCTGTCCGCATGGCATCCACCGGCAGCCCCGCTCCGATGATGTTGAGGAAGTAGAACGGATCCCCGCCGCGATCCATTTCGACCCGGCCCACGTCCATCGGCCGCAGCTCGCCCCGACCGATGAGGGCGACGCCCTTCTCCCAGTCGCCCGGCAGCAGGCCGAGATCGCGGGCGAATGCGTTGCCCGTGCCGACCGGCACCAGCCCCAGCGGCACGCGCCTTTCCTTCGGGTGTGCATACAACCCGTTCAGCACCTCGAACAGGGTGCCGTCGCCGCCCGCGGCCACCACGGCATCGTAATCGCCAAGATCGGCCTGCTCGACCCACGCCAGTGCGTCACCAGGCCCTCGCGTCTGCCACACGTCCACATCGGCGAACCGCGCCAGCGCGTCCCGCACGCTCGGCAGCAGACGCGCGGCCCGGCCGCCGCCGGCATGGGGATTGAAGACCATCAGCAGTTTCAAGCGAGGGCTCCGCGGTAATTATCAGCGTTGCATCATACCTAACTGTAGGAGCGGCTTTAGCCGCGATTGGTTTCTGTTCCCAAAATTTGTTCAAAAACCAATCGCGGCTAAAGCCGCTCCTACAGCAAATGCTCTCAAAACTTGTAGGCGATCGAGGAGGTGATACCGTAGTCGCTACTGGACGCCTGCAACTCCTCCGTGACCGGCTTGCTGTCATAGCTGGCGTAGAACGTCAGTTTCCAGAACAGGTCGGACACGAACTCCAGCCTGAAATCAGAGTTGAAGGTAGCGCGCCAGCGCCCGGATTCGGTCAGGCTCGGGAAGAACGTAAGGTCGCTGTTGAACGACCGTTCCGGGTCGGAGTACTTGAAATAGCTGTACCTGACCGTGCCCGCCGCCTCCAGGCTGGTCTGGTCCTGGCCTTCGGTCGGGATTTCGTGGTTCACGGCGAGGCCCGCTCCCAGGGTCAGGAAGTTCCTCTGGTTGCGGATCGGCACGAAACCGTAACCGGCCCCGGCCACGATGCGCAGATCGATACCCAGGCTGTCGTTGTTTTCCATGTTGCCGAAATACGCCGAGTACCGTTTGTTGCGCAGGAACGCATAATGCGATGCGTCGAGCGTGGCGCGGGTGGTATCGTCACGCCCGCTCTGGGTCGTGATTTCGGACATGAGCGAAGCGCGGCTGACATATCGCGGATTCCGCAACTCGGTGTCGATGCCGATGCTGTATTTGCCCACGTTGCTGCCCTTGTCCCAGCTGAATCCCAGATCGGCGAAGACGTCCAGCCGGTCCCAGAAACCTGCTTCGACCGGATACATGGACACCACGTCGAGCGTACTGACCCCAACGGGGCCCTGCTCGGTGTTCACCACCACCATCTCCTGGTCGTCCGGTTTGGACAATGGACCATAGAAACGCTGGCCATTGGACAGCTCGACCGTCTGGCCGGTACCGCTGACGATTTCCAGGATGTCCGTCCACTCGATAAAGACCGTTCCCATGTGATCGGTGGAGAATTCGAGTCTGGCGCGCTCCAGCCCCTTGACCTCGCCGGTAACCCGGTCGCCGTTCTTCAGGTAGACGATATCGGTCTTGTCCGCCCAGGCCGGAACGCCGCCCAGCAGCAAAACGAGTGGCAAGATCGTTCGGATCGAGAATCTGGGCATAAGAAACTCCGGGAAACTGAAGTAGATCAATATTCGAGACCACAGGGATTCTATACTGAATACCTGCCGCCAGACATTGACCCATGACCGTGCGCACCACGACGTTGACGACAATCTTGTTGCTGAGCCTGTTGTTCGCAGGCTGTGATCCCGGTGGCGGCGCGCCCGCGAGTGGTTCGGCGGACGGCGGACCTGAACGGACCGGACCCGAGTTCCGGCTCGCCGGCAAACTCGAATCGAATCGCCTGGATGAAGCGAGCGGCTTGCAGAGCACGGCCGACGGTGTACTGATCCTGCACAACGACGAGGGCACGCGCCTCTATTTCACCGACGCTGCCGGGCGGGATCTGGGCTTCGCAGACATCGACAGGGCGAAAAACCGCGACTGGGAGGATCTGACCCGCGTTCCCGGGGAAAAGGGACCGATGCTCGTGATCGGCGATATCGGCGACAATGACAGCCGGCGCAAGAGCGTCAGCCTCTACTTTGTGCCCGAACCGGCGCCAGGGGAACGCGCCGGACCGCTGCGCGCCACGCACCGTCTGCGGTTCAGCTACCCGGACGGCCCCCGCGACGCCGAATCCATGGCCTACGACCCGGCCAGCGGAAAGATCCTGATCCTCAGCAAACGTGACAATCCGCCACGCCTGTATGGCATTCCGCTGGACCTGGCGCTGTGGCAAAGCGAACTCGAAGCGGAGTTTCTCGCCGAAGTGCCAGGATTCCGCCCGCCAACACGGATGGATATCATGCGCACCCTCGGGCGCGGCCAATGGGTGTCCCAACCCACCGGCATGGACATCTCCCCAGACGGCCGCCTGGCCGCGGTGATCACCTACCGCAGCCTGTATCTGTTCCGCCGCGGTGATGCCGAAACCTGGCCCGAGGCCATGCAGCGCACGCCTGAGGAATTCATTGGTCCGCCCGGCCTGCACGACGAGGCGGTCGGTTTCACCGCCGACGGCCGCTCGCTGTTCGTAGCCTCCGAAAGGCGCCCCTCGCCACTGTTCCGCCTCGACCTGCCGCAGGAGCGGCCTTAGCCGCTCCCACCATGGGCTCCTACGGCGACACGCCGTGCTTTTCGAGGAGCTTGACGAATCCGTCCTCGTCGAGGACTTCGAGACCGAGCTTTTCCGCCTTGCGGAGCTTGGAACCCGCGTCCGCGCCCGCCAGCACCACGGTGGTCTTGGCGGACACACTGCCGGCAACCCGCGCGCCGAGTGCTTCGAGCAGGTTCTTCGCCCGCGCGCGCGGCATGCCCAGCGCGCCCGTCAGCACCCAGGTCTGACCCGCCAGGGGCTGCTCGCCCTGCGGGGCTTCGACGGGCCGCCAATGCAGGCCCGCCTGCTGCAAGGATTCGAGGATCTCCAGGTTATGGCTTTCCCTGAAAAATGCATGGACGTGGCTGGCGACCACCGGGCCGACGTCGGGAACGTCGACCAGGTCCTCCTCCGCGGCCGCCGCGATGGCGTCCAGCGAGCCGAAATGCCGGGCCAGGGCGGTAGCCGTGACCTCGCCGACTTCACGTATGCCCAGCGCGTACAGGAGTCGGTCCAGCGCGGGGCTCTTGCTGCGCTCCAATTGCGCCAGCAGGTTGTCGGCCGACTTTTCGCCCATGCGCTCCAGGCCGACCAACTCTTCGCGCTCCAGGCGGTAGAGATCGGCGATGGAATGCACCATGCCGGTTTCGACCAGTTGGACCACCAGTTTCTCCCCCAACCCTTCGATATCGAGCGCCTTGCGGGAGGCGAAGTGCAATATGCTGCGAATCCGCTGGGCCCCGCAGAACAGTCCTCCGGTGCAGCGAAACGCCGCCTCCCCTTCGACCCGCTCGACCGCGGAGCCGCACACCGGGCACGTATCCGGCATCTCGAATTCCGGCAACTCGCCCTGGCGGCGTTCGAGCACCACGCTGGCGACCTCGGGAATCACGTCACCGGCGCGCCGCACCACCACCCAGTCGCCGACGCGCGCGTCCTTGCGGCGGATCTCGTCCAGGTTGTGCAAGGTGGCGTTGGTCACGGTCACGCCGCCGACGAAGACGGGCTCCAGCCGGGCGACGGGGGTCAGGGTCCCGGTGCGCCCGACCTGTACGTCGATCCCCACCAGGCGCGTTGCGACCTCCTCGGCGGGGAATTTCTGGGCGATGGCCCAGCGCGGCGCGCGGCTGACGAACCCCAGCGTCTCCTGTTGCTCCAGCCGGTCCACTTTGAACACCACCCCGTCGATATCGTAGGGGAGTGCCGCCCGCCTGGCCGCCATCTCCGCGTAGAATTCCAGGCACCCGGCGGCATCGCGCACGCAGCGGATTTCCGGGTTCACCGGGAACCCCCACTGCCGCAGCAGCGCGAGCGCCTCGTGGTGGCTGGCAGGGACCTCCCCGGCGTCGAGCAGGCTGTAGGCATAAAAAGACAGCGGCCGCTGCGCGGTGAGGCGGGGGTCCAATTGCCGCAGGCTGCCGGCCGCGGCGTTGCGCGGATTGACGAACTCCTTGCGGCCCTCGAGGCGGGCCTGCTCGTTGTAGGCTTCGAACCCGGCCAGGGGCATGTAGATCTCGCCGCGCACTTCCAGCCGGGACGGCCACGGCCGACCGGAGGCATCCGCCTTGAGCCGCAGCGGGATGGCGGCGATGGTCCGCACGTTCGAGGTGACGTCCTCCCCGGTGGTGCCGTCTCCGCGCGTCGCCGCCTGGTGCAGGAGGCCATCGCGATAACGCAGCGCAATCGCGACCCCGTCCAGCTTGGGCTCGGCCACGTAGTCGACGTGGTCGACCTCCAGCCCGCGGATCACGCGCTCGTGGAACTGCTCGATCTCCTCGGCGCTGAAGGCATTGGCCAGGGACAGCATCGGGATCTGGTGACGGACTTCCTCGAAGCCGTCCAGCGGCTGGCCGCCGACTCGCTGGGTCGGCGACCCGGGCGTAACGAGTTCCGGAAACTCCTGCTCCAGCGCCTGTAGCTGGCGCATCAGGCGATCGTACTCGGCATCCGGAATCGAAGGTTCGTCCAGGACGTAATACCGGTAGTCATGCCGCTCGATCTCGGCGCGCAACTCGCTGACCCGGGCCTCCGCCTCTGACCTGTCCATGTCGGCGCGGTTAAGCCGGGCGGGATTTCTTGCGGTCGTATTCGCGCATTTCTTCGCGGATCTGCGCTTCGCGCTGGCGGGTGAACGGGCTGCGATCGCCGTCGAGCAGTTCGGCGTGCAGGATTTCGCCGATCCGCCGCGCCGTGGCCAGCATGGAATCCCAGGCATCCAGCGCGTAGACCGGTCCCGGCAACGTCATGAAAAGGGCTATTCCGGTCGTTTCGAAGGTGTTCCATTCGTCCCGCTCGAAATGGCCCGGTTTGGCCGCGTTGGCCAGGCTGAAGACCGGCCGGTCGGTGCCCTCCGGCAGGCGGTGGAAAATGTCCATGTCGCCGAATTCCATGCCGGTGCTGACCGTTGCCTGCAGCAATTCCGCACCGGTGATGACGCGATTGTCCCGGGCCAGCAGGAACAGGCTGACGATCTTGTCCGGCGGGGGGCCGGCCGGTTTCCTCGGCCGCGGCGGCTTGCTGCGGGCGGGTTCTTCCGCCGGCGCGATTTCCAGTTCCCCCTGGTTTCCTGGCTCGCCGTCCTCGCCGGGCGTGTCCTGGGACGATGGCGCCCCGCCCTCCAGGGTGGGCTCCCGCCGAGGCGTGGCGGTCGCCCCGCGGCCCTTCGCGCGGCGCTTCTCGTGCCGCGAAGCCTTGGGCTTGCGCTGCTTGTCAGGGTTGCCGAACAGGAATATCGACGCGACGACGATGACGCCGATGACGATCAGAATCCAGCGTAATGTTGACGTATCCAAAATCTGCCTCTCAAAACAGGTTCCAATTCCAGCCCTAATCCGAGGCCAGGGCAGCCGCCTGGTCGGTGTCGACCTGCACCAGCCGCGAAACTCCCGGCTCCCTCATCGTAACACCGCTCATTTGGTTCACCATCTCCATGGTGATCTTGTTGTGCGTGACGATGATGAACTGAACCGTGTCCGACATCTCCCGGACCATGGCGGAAAAACGCACCACGTTGGCGTCATCCAGCGGCGCATCGACCTCGTCCAGCAGGCAGAACGGCGCCGGGTTCAGGCGGAAGATCGAAAAAACGAACGCCACGGCCGTCAGGGCCTTCTCCCCGCCGGACAGCAGGTGCAGGCTGGTCACGCGTTTGCCCGGCGGTTGGGCCATGATCGCCACGCCCGTGGTCAGCAAGTCCTCGCCGGTCAGCTCCAGATAGGCGTGGCCGCCACCGAACAGGCGCGGAAACAACTCCTGCACGCCCTTGTTGACCCGCTCAAAAGTCTCCTTGAAGCGGGTGCGCGTCTTGCGGTCGATTTTCGCGATGGCGTCCTCCAGCGTCGCCAGCGCGTCGCAGAGGTCGTCGTTCTGCGCATCCAGGTACGCTTTGCGCTTTTGCTCCTCCTCGAACTCCTGGATGGCCGCGAGGTTCACGGGCTCCAGCCGCACAATGGCCTCCCGCAACCGTTCGAGCTCGTTTTCCCAGTCAGCGGGATCGACGCCGTCGGGCAACCCGGCCGCCAGTTCATTCACATCGGCCCCCAGTTCCTCCACCTGCCGCTGCAAGGCACGGGCGTTCAACTGGATCTCCTGCTGCTGCAGGCGCGCGCGCTCCAGGTCCTGGCGAATCTCGTCCGCCGCCTGGATGGCGCGGTGCCGGTCCGCGTCCTGCTGCCGGTAGTCGTTCTCCAGGCCCTGCAACCGGGCGCGCGCCTGGCCCAGGCGGGTTTCGGTGGCCACGCGGCGCTTCAGAAGCTCGTCCATTTCCCCGCGGTGCAGTTCCTCCGGCGACCGGGCCCCGGCGATCTGCTCGCTCAGGCTCAGGTATCGTTGCTGCAACAGGCTGAACTGGGTGTCCATGCGCTCCAGTGTCTGGCGCAGCGAGTCCAGGCTGGCCCGGCGCGACTCGGCCTTCAATGCCAGTTCGTGGCGCCGGTCGCGGGCCGAGCCCAATTCCCTGCGGGCCGCCTCGCGCTGCTCCATCAGCTTGGCGCGCTGCGCCTCCAGGGCGTCGCGCTGCTCCTTCAAGCCGGCCATCTTGCCGACCAGGGTCTCCAGCTGTCCACGCGCCTTGCGCACGGTTGCCTGGTCGTCCCGGGCCTGCTGCTTCAGCTCGCCCGATTCGGAGGCGACCGCGCCCTGCCGAACTTCGAGCAGCTTTGCGCTGGACTGGCGGCTTTCGAGTTGTCCATCGACTTCGTTCTTGCGGCGGTTGACGGCGTTTACCTCTGCCTGCAGGGCCTGCGCCTGGTTTTCCAGCGACTCGGCCGCAGACCTCGCCTCTTCGATCGTCGTGGCGAGGCTGGCGGTCTCCCCGGCCAGCACGCTGATCCGCTTCTCGAGCCGGTCGATCGCCCGCTCGCGCGCCAGCATGCTGTCCTGTTCGGTCTGGGCGCGGGCAACGCGCACCCAGTCGCTGCCGACCCATTCGCCGGCGGCCGTGATCAGCGATTCCCCGTTGGTCAGCGCGCCGCGGCCGGACCAAGCCTGCTCGAGCGATTCTGCCGTTCGCACCGCGTTCAGCCAGGTCAGCACGGCATCCGGCGCCCGGACTTTTTCGGCCAGGCTGCCGGCGCGCGGCTGAACGCCGCCC
>Ga0209536_100011792_pt1 | contig 12767 bp, 15 predicted proteins | sample DeeMarSeWOR28_12_FD_187461 | JGI IMG/M metagenome (GOLD analysis project Ga0209536, IMG submission 187461) | Marine sediment microbial communities from White Oak River estuary, North Carolina - WOR-2-8_12 (SPAdes) (version 2) | ecosystem: Environmental > Aquatic > Marine > Intertidal zone >...
GTATCTTGAGATGGTGACACCGTTTCAAGATCCCCGCTTTCGCGGGGATGACCTGAGATGGTTTTCAACGCGGTATCTGCAAGCGCAGCGGCCTTTAACCTCGCGATGGGGAGGGTGAACCTGGATTCATCCGCTTGCACCCGGGAGATAGCATTGTGGCTAAAAAGATAGAGAACTACATCAAGTTGCAGGTGCCCGCGGGCGCTGCCAACCCGAGTCCGCCGGTCGGACCCGCACTCGGCCAGCATGGCCTCAATATCATGGAATTCTGCAAAAGATTCAATGAGCAGACAAAGGGGCAGGAGGGGCTTATCTTTCCGGTAGTGATAACGGTTTACAATGATCGTTCTTTTTCCTTTATTGTCAATTCCAGTAATTGGATTTATTGGCATAATGATACAGAGAATCAAAACAAGAAGACAAGAGAAACGGCACAAATCAGATTATGAGTATTTATTGGAAAATGAAGAGAAAAGAGAAGAATCCAAGGAAATAATACAAATAGTGCTTGAACCCAGAGTTTTCCATGGAGATCTTGAAAACCAGATGTGTTCTATATGTAGTATGGCAGTAAAAGATGGACAGATAATTCTTACATGTCCTGAATGTTCATCACTATTCCAACACAATCATCTATTAAATTGGTTCAAAGATAATCTTTTATGCCCTATATGCGATGAGGATTTATAGATAAAAATAAGTTGTATTAAATACAAAAGAAGTGGAAAAAAATATGTCTAAATCAAGGTCAATAAAGGGATTCAGGACATGGGGAATTTTTGTAGTTTTAATCTTGGCATTAATTACTACAGTAACGGTATCCATTATTGCTACAAATTTCAGTTCAGATACTGTGTTGATTATATTTGGTTCTCTTAGCGGAGTAATCTTTGTAACTATTCTCTTTGTTATTTTCTATAGAATGTACAAAGCAAGACCAGATCTTTTTTACAAAGATCCTGAAGGAAACATAAGACTCAAGACTCCTCATGATAGATTTGAATATGAACAGAAAGAATCCGAATCACCTTATGATAGCGTATCATCAGATTCATATCCTTATACGTCTCGAGGTCGTGGTAAGAAACCATTTACAGATTTTACATTAAATGAAACAACTAAATGTAATATTTGTAAATTAGAGATAGCCAAGAATGAAAAAATCTATAGATGTCCTAAATGTCGATCGCCATTTCATATCAATCACCTAAGTGAATGGCTTAATGAGAACTCTGATTGCCCTGTTTGTAATGTAGAATTATCTATATAACTCAGGTACAAAAGCAGAAACTATTAGTCTCGTTTTTTTAAGACTTTATTCCTTCGTCGATTTATCGACGAAAAATACTAATGATAAAAAAATTAGTTAAACAATTATATAAATAAAAATATATCAAACTAAAACAGAGTATTTATTTTTTCAATTAATTCACTTACGGATGCAAACCCTATAACAGTATCTGTACGTTTATTATCCAATCGCTTTTCTGAAAGCTTTCCAGACCAACCACTTTTTGAATATGCAAATAGTGGTTTATTCAATTGCCAAGCAAAAGCAATTTCACTTAAAGTTCCCGTTCCACCACCAATAGCTACAACAGCATCACCTGATGCGGTTATTATTTGATTTCTGGCATAATTGATTCCTGTAGCAATTACAATATCACAGTACTTGTTTGCATCATTAGAATCAAGTGTAGAGATGATACCAATTGTATCGCCTTCATGATACTTTTCAGAAGCTCTCGCACCTTTACAAACTGATTCCATAACACCCCCATATCCTCCACACAAAATTCTATATCCATTATCAATTAAAGAACTTCCAATTTCAAAAGCAATATTCATTTCTTCTTCTGAGCATGTTTGTTCACTCCCCCCGATTATTGCGATCAGTCTACGTCTATGCATATACATCCAGCCATAGCTGTGTTATGTATAATTACTATTAAAAATTAATGCCAAATATTAATTAGGCGTATAGTTATTTAATTAGTTGTTTGGTTTAATTAATTTTTCAGATAAATAGGAAATAATTCGTCGATTTTTCGACGAAAATAGAATATGTATAAAAAGTTAGTTAAATAATTATATAAATAAACTAATATTTAAATTAAGTGAAAATCTATGTGTGTAGCAACAGACAAAAAGATATAAAATTTACACAATTCGATAGACTTTAAACTGCATAGTACCTATGATAATTATTGTCGAAATGACTCTCGACAAAAATATTCCGCTAGATACTTGAGGGTTCCGGTAATTGATAAGGAAAAAGAAACAAGCAGATGATCATAACGATAAAAATGCAAATAGTCCTTATACATATCTTTCTGAAGATTATTCAGAGAAAATTACTGATGTTGTTTCTGAACTAATAGCAATGAGAGGAATACTTAGATTGGATATTCTCACGTTATCCGGGAACTTGATTTATAGTTACAATCGTTGGGGAGATACTGTGGATACACTAAACGAAACTGATGCATTAGAATTACTTGAATTACTTCAAACCCAATTACAAAAAGCCAGCAAAAAAAAGATTGATCATTTTATCATAAGATCTGATGATGCTAATTTTATTGCGTTCTCAAATAAGAGAATATATCTTTTCCTACAATGTGATAAGAAGTGTAAACTACCATTTATTACTATAAAAGCAAAAAGAATAACATCAGAAATATCATTATTGGTTTAGTTTTCGCCTAGTTTTGATTATATAGTTCTGTCTCTAGTGAGACAAAGAAGTTAAAAATAAAGAATTACTAAAATAACCTATGCCTTCAGCTAAGACCAACAATTCTAAATCTACAATTACAAAGAAGACTCTGGAAACAGGTTTACCCTTGGAACGAGGAAAAAGTCATTTGGTTAAAGTTTCCATAGCGGGTGTTGGAGGAGTAGGGAAAACTACACTTTGTCAAAGAGCGATGGGCAAAATATTAGATGATTTTTTTGATAATTACAGAATTACAATTGGTGTTCAATTCTTTACTCATAACGTAGAAACGAAATTTGGCCAAGTAGTGATGTCTGTTTGGGATTTAGCAGGACAACCACAATTTAGACAGATTATGGACCGTTTTCTCACTGGTAGTAAAGGAATTATTTTAGCATATGATAGCACTAGAATAGATACTTTCTTTTCTTTATATCATGAATGGATTCCCTTAATTAGGGAAAACTGTGAAGAAAATATACCTATTGTAATTGTTTCAACTAAGAATGATCTTGATGAAGAAAGAGAAGTTGATCCTGAAATTGTTAGTGAGTTTATCGCCTCAAGAGATGAACATGATCTGAATATTATAGGTTTCATAGAAACATCTTCTAAAAGTAACGTTAATGTGCTAGAAACCTTTGATTTTCTATGCAATAATATAGTCAGGAAAGAAGTGAATATTTATTACAATAAAATTAGTGCCCAAAAGAAACGAAGGAAAAAGACAAAGAAGCAAAATTAGAATTTTATTCAAAAACACTTATTCATTGCTGTTTTAATCAAGTCTGCAAATTTTTTATAAAGAGAATCATAAAGAGAAAAGAGTTCCAATCCTAATCGATTATATTTAGTAGTTATATAGAGATCTAGAATTAGATTCACTGTTTTAGTTTCTTTACTATCTCGCATATAATGATGCAAGTTATATTTAATCTCTATTTTTTCATCAATAGGCGAATTATCAGCTCGTAAATTCTTGATTACACCTTTTAGAGTATAGAGATTTTCAACATGATGCATTTGGGGATCGCTATGAAATTCCTTCAAAATCAAATCAGTTATTTCTGTAATGAATTTCTTAAAATCAGGCTCACAAACTTTAGTTCTAAAATAATATGAATCAAGTATTGAGTCCTCGAAAAACACAGGTAGTTTTTCTCTTACATCGACCAATACCTGTAATTCATGTGTTAGTTTGTAGGATGAGAAACCTTCTGGCCAATTGTTGTTTATTTGATCAACTATGTCGTGATTGCTAATCTCCATAAAGTGTTTATTTTCTATGCCATTTTGTAAGAATTTCATTGTATAAGCTATATGTTCTGTATCGTCATCTTGTCTTGGATAACAAAACAGAATACATTTTTCGGATTGTAAATCTATTACATAATGATTCATTGGAGTGAAATATTCATAGAGAATCAGATTAAACCTTTCAGTTGCAAGTAATTTCTTGATTCTTTCTATTATTTTATCTTCTTTGAAATTATAGGGTAAATCAGGTCCTATTTCATAAAAGTGTACTTCAGGCAAGATAAAATCAAAAAACCATAATCGATTAGGTTTTATCTCCTCATAAGTTTCACTTATTATAATCTCATAATTATTTCTAAAATATTGAGCAATTACATGATTTAATTGTGCAGCTAATGCTATAACTATTTCAATTACATTCTGGGGAACTTCATCTACGGTAAGTGTTGAAAGATATGATTCAATTTCAGGAAAATCTTCTACAAGAATAAACTCATTCGTAATTTCTAATATTGATACAATTTCAGTTTTTATTAATTCTTCAAAAGTCTCTATGTCAGTGACTTCTGAGAGATAGTGAAGTAAATTCAAAGTGTATGTGTTTCTCTCTCCTCGCAAAATTTCCTTTTTGGACAAATCAAGTATAATGGAATTAGGATAAAATTTCAACATATCAGGTTTAGTCCCAATTAGGTCTGCATGAGAAATTTCTTCAGTCCAAGATTCGGAAATAAGATTTCTATGTTGAGCAAATAATTCTAAACTATAAATTGAAGCTTCAACCTCATTCTTTTCTCCTATTACGATAACTTGTTGTCCTAAAATTATACCATATAATACTTTGGCCAAATCATCTTTGAATATCTTACTTAGGAAATTGAATCCGCCAAATCGTTTTAGACTTATTTTCTGAAATTCATTAAAAACATCACTTTCGTGTATTCCTGCTAGAGTAACAGGAGCAACTACTTTCTGTCTAAGTGTCAAACTATCATCAAAGAATAATAATAATGCTAACTGTTCTTCCTTACACTGATGAACTGCTACGATTCTAAAAATACCACCAGAAGAATTATCTTTATCTGATTTCTTTATAGGAACTTCTATGTTCCTTTGACAAGTATCACAATTAATTGAATAAATATTAATAATGTTATTCTGATTATTCGAATTATTTGTGAATCCCATTTAGACCCTAACCTAGTCAGTTTTCATTCATTATACACAAAAGATAAAACCATTTTAATTTAATTGTTTGAGCAAACTATGAATGAATTATCTTAGATTTTATGTTTCTCTCATATCAGGTATCTACTCATTGCTTTTCGAATATTTTCCCATATTTTTGTGATCTGATCTGAAACAGGATTCTCTGGCAACTCAAAAGTACTTTTTCCTTGAATAATGCTTTCTGGAACAATTTCATTAAAAGGTATTTTTCCCACAACCTTGATATTGTTTTCATTACAAAATTGAATGATATTATCTGAATTATGTTTGTTTAAATCATATTTGTTAATACAAACAACAGATTTTACTTTGAAATGCTGTGTGACTTGGAAAATCCGTTCTAAATCATGAATTCCACTCAATGTTGGTTCAACTATAATGCAGGCTAAATCAACTCCTGTTATGGATGCAATAACAGGACAACCTATACCAGGTGAACCATCAATTATTATGTAATCCTTGTTTTGTTGTTCTGCAATTTTTCTTGCCTTTTGCCTTATTTGATCAACAATTCGTCCTGAAGTTCCTTCTCCAATAGCCATTTCTGCATGAACAAAGAAACCAAATCTTGTTTTGGATTCAAATATTTTCGCTGAAAAAATAGATTCCAAATGAAGTGCTTTTTCTGGACACATATGTACACATAAACCACAACCTTCGCATTTGAAATAATTCAAATCAGAGGAGTTGATAGCTTTGAATTCACAAACCTCACCACACAGATTACATTTTGTGCATTTTTCTTCATCTCTTTTCACTTTTTTAGAGATAAATAACTCATCTTCAGCTATTACAGTAGGATGTAATATCAAATGCAAATCTGGCGCATCGACATCAGCATCCGCAAAAACAGCTGTTCCACTTGCCAAGAATGCTAAGCTGGAAGTTAATGTAGTCTTACCAGTTCCACCTTTACCACTGATTATTGTGATTTGCTTAGGCATTCTATCAGATCAACTCCTGTATTTTTTCAAATAATTCTTTAAATTTTGTTTTCCAGTTCTTGTTTTGATGAACTAATGTGATACCTTCAGAATAGGCAACAGCAATTGATCTTTCAAATGGAATAATCATCAAAATCGGAATGTTTTCTTCTTTACAATAGTCCTCTATTGCTTTCTCATACCCTAAGCCATACCTATTGATTATAACTCCTGTAGGAAGTTTGAGTTTCTTAGTAACTTCTACGGCAATTCTTAAATCCCACAAGCCAAAAGGAGTTGGTTCTGTAACGAGCAAGCAAAAATCAGTTTCATTTATGGTCTCAATTACGGGGCACGAATTTCCTGGTGGTGCGTCTAATATAGTAATTTTTGATTCATCTATGCAATCCTTAACTGCTGAGATTATTGGTATTGATCTGGGAGTACCAATTCTAAGCATTCCATCAACAAAAGAAATGTTACCCTTTCCATTTCCAATCCGTAATTCGCCAATTTCACGTTTAGTCATGGATATTGCATTTTGAGGGCAAAGCATTTGACAGGCATTACAACTCATACATAAATCTGCAAAGAATATCACATGATTTGGTAATTGTACTAATGCATTGAATTCACAATTTTCAGCACAAACACCACAATTCGTACATACACTTGTTTTAATTAATGGAACGTTTGAGAAAACTTGTTTCCTCTCTGTAATTTTAGGTTGTAAAAAAATATGGGCGTTAGGTTCTTCTACATCACAATCTAGAAATTGACAAGCTCCTATTGATAGTGCTAAATTTGTTGCAACTGTAGTTTTCCCTGTTCCACCTTTACCACTTGCAACACTTATTTTCATGAGTAATTTGTCATCTCTTATTTGTAGATATATTGATCCTCATATATTTACTTAAGGAGGCTAACAAAGAATAACTTAATGATGTCTGCTATCTGTACAGGCTTCGCTATCTGTTGCTTGCTGTAATTCTTTGTTTTTGTAAGCTTCTAGGGCTTCTTTAACAGTTATTTTATCTGTAATGTAGATTTCAATACCAGATTCTCCTAAACGTGCTATAGCTTTTCGACCTAATGCTTTGCACACCAAAACATTAGTTCCTTGATTTACTAGCAAAACTGGTGCTGATTGTCGACCTCCAAAATGCTCTCCTGAGTTATCTATTACTTTTACTTCTTCTGTCTCCAAATCAATCATTGTATATGTTGGAGCACGGCCAAAATGATCTGCAAGTTGGCTTTCTATACCGCTTCCATCATTTGTTGGAAATGTTATTTTCATATTATACACCTTCAATTTTCTTGTTTTACTTGGGATTTTTGAATCTAATTCAAATCAAAAACCTCTACTTCGTCCAGAACTTCTTTCCATATGTCCTGCTCGCGATGGTTGATTAACTTCTACTAGTTCTCCTCTCTTAAATGATTCTACCGCCATTTCAACACTTCCTGAACTACTATACATTTCAATGTTTGCTGAATTTAATACTTGAAAAGCATTAGGCCCAAAATTTCCTGATATAACAGCTGTAATCTTGTGTCTCATCAAATCTTGAGCAGCTTTTGTTCCAGCACCATGTCCAACATACTGAGCACTATTTTCAATAGTGAAGAATGACATGTCATCTATTTCTATTATAATGAAATTCCTACATCTGCCAAATCTAGGATCAATCCCGGATTGCAAATTATCCCCACTAGATGATACTGCAATTTTCACAATCAATCATCTCAGTTCTCTTAATCTCTTTTTGAGATTTTTTAATTCATCTTCAAGGAAATCTATTTGATCTGAAATCATATTCTTCTCATACTCAGGATTTTTCTCAAAATCTTGAGCAGTTCCAGTAAAGCCCGGATTTTTTGCTGTAAAATCCTTTAGAAAATCATCAAATTTTCCAATTCTTTGGAGATATTCAGCACAAGGACCTAATCCTCTCCCACTTCTTCCACTTTGATCTGGACCGAATCTTATCCAACCTGGTACTCCAGTTAACTCATACATTCTTCTATATCTTCCTCGATCTGAGGATTTTCTTCCACGGTTACTCATTTATTCACCAGCTAATTTTGTGCATTAGCACATAAATCAGTATGTTTTTTAATATAAAAATCTTTATGTTCATATGCACAAAAATAGCTTTTTCACAAAATTTAAAATTTAGCAAAGGAATCTGTAGATAAAAGGTGTAGAAAAATGAGAATGTATAGACGCAGAGGTGGCAGAAGAGAAAAAATGTTGGGAGATACTGAAGGAGACTTTCAATTACGAGGTCGTCCTTTAAAGGAAATTGTAATTGATGATTACCCTAAAATCGAGAAAATTACTCCTTATCCAATACTATCTAAAAATCAACTTACTTTAACAATTGCTGAATATGAAGCAATGAGATTAATAGATTTAAAAGGATTAAACCAGGAAGAAGCGGGACAGCTAATGAAAGTCTCCAGAGGTACAATTTGGAGATTACTAGATTCTGGTAGAGAGAAAATGATGAAAATGCTCTCTGAAGGTATAGAAATAAAGATTGAGAAACGGGAAGAAAAATAATTAAACAGAATGATTGATACTCACTCGAGATTAAAAAAATGCTAAACTTACAGGAGAGATAAAAACTGCCTTCAAAGGACAAAGATCCAAAGATTACTGAAGAAATGATAAGCTCAATTAAAGAGCTAATTGGTAATCGTGATGAGGTTAGTTTAGAATGGCTAAAAACTGTCACTCAACTCCCTATTGCAGCTATTTCTAAGGTAATTATACAAAAACTTGGTATGGTAGTTTTAGAAGGAACGGTATATTCAAAACCAAAAGCAGAAAGAAAGCTAATCCAAATGCAACAAGACGCACAAGCTGTTGTTGATCGAGAACAATTCAGAAAAGGACCAGTATATATTGACATGGTAAATCTCCGGGAGAAACTCTGGACTGTAATGTTTAATGAAAGAGTAATTGGACAAGAAAGACATCAGTTCTGTCCAATTTGGAAATTCTTGGAAGAAGATAGTAGTAGTTCTATTAGTTTACGATATGATTGGATTTTAAGATTGGATGAACTAATTGCTAATAAAGAACTTAATAATCTCCGTCTTATAGAAGCAAACAGCATAGAGAATGAATATGGAGAAAATTACAAAGGAAAAACACGAGTTATTTTTGCAAAAACACATCCTAGGAATTCTATTTTTGCTCAAAACAAACCCATCTGGATTATGTTTCTTATTTCTTTTAAAGAAGGAGGAGTCAAGTTAGAAGGTCTTAATATGATCAATGTTTTGACACTCTCCACGAAATTCCGATCTCGAGAAAAAGCCTATGAGGGTTTGAGTGTATATATTGAATTGATTAATTTCCTTGTTAGTGATCCTTCAATTTTCGATGAGATTATTGTTGTTTCTTAGTTTCTAAATAAGATAATATATTTTCATTAAAGTAAGTTTTAATTTCCTCCGAATTGTGCGTTTGGTTTCTCATGCATACAAATGCTTGTTCATCACATAAGAAGCATTTTCGTTTTATTTTTCGTTCGATAATTTTTCCTGAAAAATCGATTATATCTATGTCGAAAAATCGACCAATATGATGATGTTCTTCGAACTCAATTGACAATTTTTTTAATGTTTCTGCATCCTGGTTAGCGATAAGAAAAGCCTCTGGACCAGCTAGAGAATGACTAAGTTCAACTATTCGAAAATCCAACTCAAAATCGGTTAATTTTTTAGTGAAATCAATAAAAGAATAAAGAAAAGCGTGTAAAATAACTGGTGACATTTTTGGCCAAGAGGGAATATTCATCTTATAGACAATAAGAGGAGACTTGTAAGTTTCAAGGAATTTCTTCTGTTTCTCCCATCTGATCTCTTTAGCTTCCAGTATTAAAGCTCTGATTGCATCTAGATCTCTCACGAACATATCACCAAGTAAATTACTATCAGGTATTACTTAGGAAGCTTGTTTTGATTTAATTAAAGGAAGAGCTCCACCTTTTTTAAGCATTTTAATTTCATTAGATGACAGATTTACTTTAACTTCAAATGTGTATTTTTTAGTGATATCTTCAACAACTATTGTAGTGATTCCTTCTTTCAAGGTATCTAATCCTTTCAAAACCAATGTATCTTCCTGGGATATTTTATCATAGTCAGTCGGGTCAACAAATTCAAGAGGTAACATGCCCCATTGAATTAAATTATCACGATGAATTCGAGCAATGCTTTTAGCAATTACTGCGCCTAAACCTAACCACATAGGAGCGATAGCAGCATGCTCACGACTTGAACCTTGACCATAATTATTACCACCAACAACTATGAAGACTCTTCGTTTATTATCAGGATTCTTTTCTTTAGCGCGCATCACAAATTTATCATCAATAGGATTGAAAACAAATTGTGCAATAGCAGGAATATTTGATCGCAATGGTAGAACCTTTGATCCAGCCATCATAATATCATCAGTTGTAACGTCATCTTTTGTTTTAAGGAGAACCAGACTTTTCATTTCTGCTTTTAATGGTTCATTTATAGGGCAATCAACGATATTGGGACCTTTTATTACTTGGATTTTTTCCCGTTCTTTCTTATCTTTTGGTGGATAAACAAACATATTCTTTGAAGTTACGAATTGATCTGGTTCTTCAAAAATTTCTGGTTTTATTATCTTTTCTTGTAATGGATCAACAATTTTTCCTTTAATTGCAATTAATGCTGCAGATGGGGGATTTACTAGAAATGATCCAGCGGATTTCTCTCCAGTTCGACCATAAAAATTTCTATTGAATGATCTGACTGTAAGACCATTAGTAGGAGGTGTTTGACCCATTCCGATGCATGGACCACAGCCACTTTCCAAGATTCTAGCTCCCGAACCTATGATATCTGGTAAAAATCCTTCTTGTGCTAATTGCATGAAAACATTCTTTGAGCCAGGAGTTACAGTCATACTTATGTTTGCGGCTATTTTTTGATTCTTCATAATTGATGCCGTTTGAGCGAGTATTTGATATGATGAATTAGTGCAACTTCCAACACATACTTGATCTACTTCAAGTTTACGATCATATAACCTGCCAATATGGGTTCTAATATCATCATGAACTTTTTCAGGGAATCTAGCAATTATTTTATCAATAGGCATCTTTTGTGCTAATTCTCGTAATTTTATGACTGATCCTGGACTATTTGGCAGAGCAACATTTGGTTCCAATTTAGAAAGATCTATTTCTACAATTTCATCATATTCAGCATTCTCATCCGCAACTAGTTCAGTGTAATCCTGACCTCTATCTTGAGCTTCAAGGTAATGTTTTGTTAATTCATCACTTGGAAAAATGGATGTTGTTGCTCCAAGTTCAGCCCCCATATTAGTGATAGTGGCTCTTTCTGTAGCTGTAAGATCTTTGATTCCGGGTCCTGAATACTCAAAAATCGTATTAAGGCCACCTTTAACATCTCGTAATCTTAATAGTTCAAGAATGATATCCATAGCTGTAACCCATGGACGAGTTAGTTTTCCAATTAGATTTACTTTCACAATTTTTGGATATTTTAGCTCGAAAGGTTCCCCAGCCATTACAGTAGCAACAACTAGTCCACCTACACCAATAGCTAGTGAACCTACACCACCTCCTGTAGGTGTATGAGAATCTGTACCCAGCATAATTTTACCTGGTGCAGCAAAATTTTCAAGATGAACTTGGTGAATTATACCATTTCCTGGTTTTGAAAAAATTGCCCCCTTCTTGGCAGCAATAGTTTGCAAAAACTTATGATCATCGAAATTTTTGAAATCAGTTTGCAACATATTATGATCAACATATGAAACAACTAAAGGAACCTTAATCTCAGGAATATTTATTGCTTCAAATTCCAACCATGCCATAGTCCCTGTGGCATCTTGCGTAATACATTGATCTATGTTTACAAATAGTGGGTCGCCAATTTTGTAATCAGTTATTGATTTTTTAGAGATATCATGTGCTTCGAGTATTTTCTGAACAATATTTTTACCAGTCATAATCTGAAACCCCAAATATTATGTTTTTTTACATATTTTCAATAATAGCATTAGCAAATTCTGATGTTCCAATTGGAGTTACATTTTTTAGTTGTCTAGCAATATCATAGGTTACTTTCTTTTGCAGAACTGTTTTTTCTGTAGCTTTTCTTATGATATCACAAGCCTCTGTCCAACCCATGTAATCAAGCATCATTACGCCAGAAAACAATACAGAACCTGGATTAACTTTATTCTTACCAGCATGTTTTGGAGCTGTTCCATGAGTTGCTTCAAAAACAGCAGCTTCATCTCCAATATTTGCACCTGGAGCAAATCCTAAGCCTCCAACTTGTGCAGCTAATGCATCACTAATATAATCACCATTCAGATTCGGTAATGCGAGAACACCATATTCATCAGGTCTTAGTAGGACCTGTTGAAACATTGAATCAGCAATTCTATCTTTGATTAGAATTTTACCTTTAGGTAATTTGCCATCATATTTGTCCCAGAGATCGTTTTCACTTATTACAATATCTGAGAATTCAGTTGGGACTCGAACTTTTTTTCCATTTATTTCCATTTGAACTATCCCTACGGCTCTATTTCCAATCCACTTCTC
>Ga0209536_100011793_pt1 | contig 12766 bp, 7 predicted proteins | sample DeeMarSeWOR28_12_FD_187461 | JGI IMG/M metagenome (GOLD analysis project Ga0209536, IMG submission 187461) | Marine sediment microbial communities from White Oak River estuary, North Carolina - WOR-2-8_12 (SPAdes) (version 2) | ecosystem: Environmental > Aquatic > Marine > Intertidal zone >...
CCCTGGGCAGTCCCGGTAGGAAGCGGCGAAGCCATTCATCGAACTCCTGCGGCGGGAGCACCCGTCGCATTAGATCGGCCTCCATGAGCGCCGGCGAGAAGAAGTCGTCTCCGCTTGGTTCCCACCCGCCTGGATACTCGGAGTCGTTGCCGTAGTAAGCGAGACTCCTTTCGACCAGCATGTCTTCTAAAGTGAATGGTGTCCATGTTGTGAGTGAATTGAAAGAGTCGAATGAGTAAGGTTCAACCGCACCACATGCAGCTGCCGTTGCAGCCCTTGTGCTCGATGCAGAAAAAAATCTAAATGCAAATGTCCCTGAACTAAAGAGTGTGCTTACAACAGGAATCCAGCCGATCGGGCCTGCTTTCGAAGCGGGAGCCGGTTTGATCCAGGCCGATGCCATCCTGGAGTCACTCATAGCGCCGGTACCTCAAAACATCATTCTTTCCTACGAGCCAGCGGAAGGGGAACCTGCCGACGGCGCGCCCGGTCAAATTCAGATTACAGCGATCGCGGAAGCAGACTTCATCAGCCCCGGTTCACAGATTTACGTGGACGGAGTCGGATTGGAAACTACTGCGATTGACAATGGAGATGGCACGTATACGCTCACTGCCTCTGTGGAACCCTTCCTGGGCGATCCTCCGGTTCAAATTTTGAACCAGGGCGTGGATGGAAGTGAGGACAGGTTTTCCGAGCCTGTCAGTTTCTTTGAAGGTAAGAGAACCATAATCCTCAGTGCCAATCTCACAGAGGCCGAAGACGCAACCAAAAGATATGGGGAAATAAATCCTCCTTTTTCCATCAACTACCTGGACGGCGGGATCGTTAACGAAGACGGCAGTTTTGCCACATTGGACCAGGCTACGATCGATCTGATAGCACCTATTGTAAATATTTACCTGAGTTTCCAAACAAGTGAAAGTGAGAATTGGCAGGACAATTTCGTAGGTTTTAATTATGCCATCATTCCCTTTCTGGAAGATGACTATTATACGGATGAGGCTGATGGCCTGGAACTTTCCTACAATTTCCAGTTTCAGAATGGCCAGATGGCCATTTTGCCCCAGCCGGTTTCCATAGTCACCAACGATGTGGCTGTCGATTACGGGGATGAGATTGATATTACCTTCTCTTATGAGTACGATGCAACCCGCCTTGTGAATCCGGCAGAATTTGAAGAAATGCTGAATACCTTCCATGCCGAGGCTGTGTCCGATACCATCGCCGTGATATCTAATGGCCGGCCTTTCGTAAATGGAAGACCTTTTGTGAATGGTACCAGTTACCTGGTATCCTATAATGTATTGCAGAACGGAAGACCCTTCGTCAATGGCCGGCCTTTCGTGAACAGCGCTATCGAAATAGATGCGGATCTGATCGACAGCTACATTGACCCGGATGATTCCGGCGATTCAAGGATACGTCCTGACGGAACCTATGATGTGGATTTTGTGAATGGACGGGCCTTTGTAAACGGTCGCGCCTATGTGAATGGCAGGCCCTTCGTAAATGGCAGGCCGTTTGTGAATGGAAGACCTTTCGTGAACGGTCGCCCCTTCGTGAATGGAAGACCTTTCGTGAATTCGGATGTTCTGAATGACGGCAGTAACCGGGATGTGATCGTGATCCTTGATGAAAACGATATACCGCCCGATGATGAATCCGATCCGGACTTTGGCCAACCCCTGGCTTTATATCCGGTCAATCTGATTTCCGGTATCGATGTGACTCCCTCTGAGGAACCGGGTTTTATAATTCCCGGAACCTTCATGTCGGAAAATCTCGCCTTGACCTATATTAACGGAGATCTTATCGTTAATCCCAAGCCCATTACCGTCGAGTTGGATGCGATTGAAACCCCTGTAATCGAATATACGGATGACCTCCCTGAATTCACTTCCACCCTTTCGGAACTGGCCTACGGGGAAGAGGAATTCATATCGGTTGAATATTCCCTGGAATCCACAGAGGTCACGCAGGATCCTGAATGCGATTATCCGGTGGCAGGTGAATACGAAGTGGTCCAGGAAGTGGTCTTTGGGGATAATGTGGATCCGGAAAATTACCTGGTGACCTATATCAATGGAAATATTACCATCAGCAAAAAACTAGCCACGGTTTTATTCGATGAAGAAAGTCTGTGGCAAACCTACGATGGCAATCCCAAATATGTCCAGGTCACGACCGATCCGGAAGAAGATCCATGCAAAGCTCCTGAACTATTGATGGTTGAGATCAGGTACGACGGAAGTCTCGACAATCCAACACTTGCAGGTATTTATACTCTGGAAGCGACCATCATGGATGATAATTATGAAGGAACGGCCACTGAATCATTGAATATTCTACAACGGGAAATTACCATAACGGCGGATGATAATGTGAAGAATTTCGGAGAAACAGATCCTGAACTTACCTTCACCCTCACCTCAGGAAACCTGGTCGGATCCGATGAGCTCCTAAGCGGTTCCCTGATACGCGAATTCGGTGAAGATCCCGGGGCTTATGCTATTTATGAGGCGGATCCGTTTGATGCAGGCGATAATTATATCATTACCTTTGTGGAAGGCACGTTTTATATCAATCCCTATGGTCCGGGCACGAAAAAGATCAGGACCTACCTGGATTGTGTGGAAGAAGTGATGGATCCAAAATCGTCCTACCCGTTCCTCGCTTATTTCCGATACGAGAATACCAATCCCTTCGATATTTATATCACTAAGGGTCCGGATAACAACATTTCCGGAGAGGGTGATTTTGTTGATTTAAGTCCCGAACTTTTCTTATCCGGAGGAGGAACCTTTACCATACCTTTTGATGGTACCCGGATTGTTTGGTCGGTGGCAAGTTATGAATCCACTAACAAATCCGCTGTTTCCTCAGATGCAAGTTCAGGATCCGGCAGGTGCAATAAGGTAGAAAGTGCACGGATTGCGGATACCACCCAGGATTCTCTGGAGGAAATCATCATCGGAAGAGGTTCATCGATTACCTTATATCCGAATCCTGTCAAGGATAAACTTATCATCACCTTCCAGGGTGAGAAGGTGAACGTGCAGAATATTTCCTTATTTGACAGTCAGGGCAAATATCATTCCGTAAGGGCTCACTGGATTACGTCCGAAAACGGGTATGAAGTGGATATTTCTCAAATGAACCATGGATTATACCTGATCAAGGTCGACCTCCACGAAGATCAAAAGATTTTCCGGGTGATTAAAGAATAAAGATCCTTGATCATATCATCTTCTCAAAAAGAGGGAATTTACCATTCCCTCTTTTTGTTGTTTGATCTAATATATTCTGTGCATAATCAGATTAATTATAATTATTTTCAAAAATTTTGTACTTTTAAATTACCGATTATCATTTTCCATGAGAATCAGCACATTCATAATTCTATCCTTTTCTGTTTTTCTCACGATTACCTCACATGGGCAGGGGTCCAGGATCGACAGTTTATACACTGCACTCAGTACCCTCAAGCAGGATTCGGTCAAGGTAAATGCATTAAATGAATTGAGCAATTTGCTTTGGGATACGCAACCCGATCTTGCCATCCAATATGCCGAGGAGGCCAAAAAATTAGGCAATAAGATCAATTATAAAAGGGGCGTTGCCTATGCATTGAAAAACATCGGAATGGGGTATTACACCCAATCAAATTACATTGAGGTCCTTGAATCCTGGCAGCAATCTCTGGCCGCTTTTGATTCCATTGGCGACATGATCGGAGTTTCCAACATCCTGAACAATCTCGGGGCTGTCTATATCAACCAGGGGGATGATGCCAAAGCCATCGATTTCTATTTAAGATCGCTCAAGGTGGCTGAAGAAATAGGAGATAAGCTGAGAATAGCCTCCGCCCTGCTTAATATCGGAAATGTATATTTAAACAAAACCGAAACCCATGATAAATCACTTGTCTATTTTTTACGGGGATTAAAGATCAGTGAAGAATTAAATGAACAGGATGCCATTGGAACAGCCTCCGTTAATATCGGGGAGATCTATTTTTTACGGGATAGTTATGATTCGGCTTTATTTTATTTCGAAAAATCCTTAAAGGCGTATGAACTGGACGGTTCAGGCAATGCACCTTATGCCTATAATAATATCGGAAAGGTCTATTCAAAAAGAGGAGAATATGAAAGAGCCAGAGAATATCATCAGGAGGCATTGAAGATCTCGGAACTAATCAATGATAAGTTACAGATGGCCCAGTCCCTGATTGGATTGGGAAATACGTATATCCTGGCAGAAAAATACCGGTCAGCCCTGAAACCATTCAAACGAGCGGAATCAACGGCCATGGAGATCGGGGCAAGCAAAGAATTGAAAGAAGTATATGAAGGATTATCCGGGGCTTACGCCGAAATCCAGGATTACACCAATGCTTTCAGGTATCAAACCCTGTTGACGGAAGTTAACCTCGATCTTTACAATGCAGAAAACGACAAAAAGATCGAACGCCTTCAGTTTTCTTATGAGATCGAGAAAAAGCAGGATGAGATTGAAGATCTGGAACGAAATGCGGAAATCGAACAATTGAGGACAAAAAGGCAGAAGGCAATCAGTACGGGCCTGGGTGTAATCGGATTTCTAATATTGATTATGGCGGGAGGATTATTTCACCGTTATAAGTTCATACGGAAAACCAATAAAATAATTGAAGCGGAAAAAGACAGGTCGGAAAACCTGCTCTTAAATATCCTTCCTTCGGAAACCGCCGAGGAATTAAAACAGAATGGAGAGGCCAAAGCCCGGCGATACGATATGGTCAGCATCCTGTTTACGGATTTTAAAGGATTTACAGCCATCTCAGCCAGACTGAGCCCGGAGGAACTGGTTAAGGAAATCCACCATTGTTACAAGGCTTTTGATGAGATCATGACCCGGTACGATATCGAAAAGATCAAAACCATCGGGGATGCGTATATGGCAGCTGGTGGTTTGCCTGTTCCCAACGAGACACATTCAATAGACGTTATCCGGGCGGCCATGGAGATCCGCGACTTTATGGCCAATCTTAAAAACGAACGTGAAAAAAACAACAAACCCTACTTCGACATCCGGATCGGGATCCATTCCGGACCGGTAGTGGCCGGGATAGTAGGAACCAAAAAATTTGCGTACGACATCTGGGGCGATACGGTGAATATTGCCTCCCGGATGGAATCCAACAGCGAACCGGGTAAGATCAACATATCGGAAACCACGTACCAACTGGTGAAGGATCACTTTGTATGTACCTCACGTGGTAAGATCAACGTGAAAGGCGGCGGGGAAAAGGCCATGTATTTTGTGGAAGAAGAGGTAAAGCAACTGGTTGAAATGGAATAAAGCCTTTTGTCTGTAATGTATTTTTTCACCAGATTATGATTAACCATTGAAGAGGCTGTCCTAAAAACTTTCATATTCGTTATTCGTGCCTGTTCGCTGTTGCCAATGCAAAATGGCAGGTGGGCAGAGATCCATAACATATAATTATTCAATACGTTGGATTCCCCGGAGCAGGTTCCGGATCTGCCCGGACGACAATCAGGGATGATTTTTCCCAGCATCTGTGGCAGCCTCCGATAGTTGCTTCAACGTACTTCTATGGTAATCCAATCCCATCAGGATCTATTAAATTCCACGTTGAAACTACCTCAGCGTTAAACCCTTGCCGGAATTCCGAAAATAAAAGGGAAAATAAAATCCAAGAGAGGTTGTCTGCTCGTAAAATTGATGGATTAAAGAAATCTACCCCGGAGAGGTTACCTTTTTCAAACGCTTAAGTAAAAAAAGCGGATCGGTATTCGCCAGGTAATCTCCGCCTCCTGCATCTCTCACCATGAAACCTGACGATTACAACCTCCTGAATCAGTCGCCTGGGTCCTCCCGTGTGACTGATGTTCGAAACTGAATTACGAATAAATGACTCGCCGGATGATTAATTCCACCTTGCAGTCATCGAATGGATTAAGCTTGATCACATTAAGGCTTCACCAGCGAAGCGCAATATAATCAGTATACGAATCGAATGCACCCTCCTCAAAATACGTTGAGATTGTTTCGATCATCTCAAGATGCGGTTCGATGACACCCTGATATAGCGGTGTACTTTGTCCTTCATCCGTCCAGTAATCCCGGTATCTTTTGTAGGTATCAAATACAAGCAACATCAGATATTTCCCTTTTCTTTCACCACGATCGGCCTTCAGAAAATACATGGATAATCCTTCTATTCCCTTGTGAAGGTCCTCCAGCCATTCCTCCATCAGTCTTCTTTCAAATTCAGCCTCCTGATCCGGCTTGATTTCCGGATAACGGATTGCCACAACCTCTCCAAACTGTGGATTTACCAGGGCATCAAACCCCATCAGGATATAATCGGTATGCCGTTTTGTCTCTTTCACATAGGGCATGCCCTGCACAAGGCCTGTCATTTTCCATTTATCCATACCACTTTTACTCAGATTGCCCCCCGCAGTAGGATAATAATAATCCCGGAATTCCACCAGGTCAAAACACATAGCCAACGTATATTTGTCCGGACGTTCCCCCCGGATACCCTGCAACAGATAGAAGTTATACCCATTAAATTCTTTTATGATCTGCTGATGGATCTCCTCATAACTATTATGAATCGCCACATCGCGGATGAGTGGATCCATTTCCAGCTCGGCAATGGCCAGACATTCCGGCATATATTGTGCGGACAGGGTTGTTGAGACCAACAGCAATACGACAGATGTAAAAATGCTTGCCTTTTTCATGAGGTATGTAATTAATTTTATAGTTAAAACCTGAAACCAGTTTATACAAGAATAACAAAGTATTTCCCTCATAAAGTTCTGGATCCGGCGGAATATGGAAAGTGGCTTTAAAGAGCATGGAGCAGAAGCCATGGAACATCCGTTCCGTTCCATTGCAATTCGATTATTTAAAAAATTAAATACTTTGATGATCCGCCTGATACAAAAATGTATCTTAGCGTTTACAAAATCGACCTGAATCATATTAATCAGAAACTCGAAATTTTTAAAATATTGAGCCTGTTCCGTATGCAAAAAAGCATTTATTTCTTTATTCTACTGATGACGGTGGCCTTTGCCTCAACCGGCCAGTACTATGAAGGCCCGTACGATCCGGTTAAAATCCACTATAAAACCCCTGGATTTATCTCCATAAACGAAATAACCTATGGTGATGGTCTGGGAGCAGCTGAGGCGCGCTATTCGGCCTCATTCGTATCCGTTACCACAGTTTTTGGATATTATGTGAGCCAGAATTTCACTTTCGGGGCGGGGACCGGCGCTTATTTTTATAACGATGGCACCCTTATTCCCGTTTTTGCTGATATCCGGTTTACCTATAATTTTAAAAAGATCAATCCTTATATTTTTGCAGATGCGGGATTTTTGGTAAATCTTGATGATCCGGGTGGCACAACCAAATTATTTATGAATCCGGGTGCCGGAGCCCGATTTGTTTTAACGTATTCCTTAGCCGCCACAGTGGGAATCGGTGGCCATATTCAGGAGGGTGGAGGTAATGACGACCGGGATGCCTTCATCACCTATAAGGTGGGATTATTATTTAAGCCAAGACGAAAATAATCATCTCGGAGGTCATTCGCATGTATTTTGCCTTTCTGATCAGGGACTCAATGCCTCCTCCTGTAAAATTCCTGATCTCACGGCGCTGGTTCATTTCTCCATAGTTTTTTGAATTTTAATCCGGAAATCGATATTTTTCAGACCGGACCCTATTTTTTAATTATGAATAAGAAGCTCCTCTATTTCTTTTTTATTTCCCTGATGGATATTTTCATACTTCAAGCACAAGGAAATCAGTTTTTTGTTGTAAAATCTCCGGATGGAAACCTCATAATGGATATTAAAATCGATAAAACCATTCAATGGTCTGTCCGGCATAAAGGACACGAGATTATTATACCCTCAGCCATTTCCCTGCAGTTGAAGGGTGGGGAAGTACTGGGTGAGAACGCAAAAGTCAGGGCCTCCCATACGGAAGAGATAAATACTGAGTTCAGGGCCATTAATTATAAAAAAGAGATCGTAACGGACCACTGCAACCAGCTAACCTTAAACTTCAGGAATAATTTCGGTCTCATCTTCCGGGTATACGACGATGCCGTGGCTTACCGGTTCTTTACCCAAAAAAAGGCAGAAATAACTATTAAAAACGAAGAGGCCAATTTCAACTTTACGGACGATCACGAGGCATTTATCCCCTACATGATCGATTACCGGGACAACCGGATCTTTAACTGCTCTTTTGAATCGCTTTACGATGTCCATAAAATCTCTCAATTTAAACCGGATTCCCTCGCCTTCCTGCCCTTGCTTGTTGATGTAGGCAATAACAAAAAGGTGGTTATCATTGAGGCCGACCTGGAAAATTATCCAGGCATGTTCCTGAACATCAACGAAACGAAAAAAGGATTCATGGGTGTATATGCCCCTTACCCCCTGAAGGAAGAACGGAAAGGGATCAATTATATCCCTACGGAAAGAGCGGATTACATTGCACGGACCGGGGGTAGCCGCAATTTTCCCTGGCGGGCTGTTGTGATCAGTGAACAGGACAGGGATCTTCTTAACGTCGATATCGTCCAGAAGCTTGCTTCACCTTCCCGGATAGAAGATATTTCATGGATCGAACCCGGACAGGTGGCCTGGGACTGGTGGAACGCCCGGAACATTTCACATGTGGAATTCAGGGCGGGAATCAACACCGATACGTATAAATATTACATCGATTTTGCCGCGGCCAATGGTATCCGGTATATTATTATGGATGGGGGATGGTCCCGGTTCGGCGACCTTACCCAAAGCCGTCCCGAGATTGACCTCCCTGCCATCCTGGAATATGGAAAGGGACAAGGAATCGGGGTGGTTCTCTGGGCAAGTTGGTACGGCATGCTTCAGCAGATGGACGAGGTTTTTCCGCTGTATTCCGGAATGGGAGTCAAGGGATTTAAGATTGATTTTATTGACCGTGACGACCAGGTAGCAGTGGCCTCGACCTACGAGATTGCGAAAAAGGCGGCGGATTATCATCTGCTTGTCGATTATCACGGGATCTTTAAACCCACCGGCCTGCAACGGACTTACCCGAATGTGGTTGGGTATGAAGGGGTTCAGGGCATGGAATATACCAAATGGTCTTCTGAGGATGTACCGCGATACGATGTCACGATACCTTACATCCGGATGATGGCCGGACCCATGGATTATACGCCCGGGGCCATGCGGAATGCCAACCGGGAAAACTTCCGGCCCATAAATGCCAATCCAATGAGCCAGGGAACCCGCTGTCACCAGCTGGCCATGTATGTGATCTTTGAGGTCCCCTTCCAGATGTTGTCGGACAATCCGACGATCTACATGCGGGAGCAGGAAAGCACGGATTTTATTGTAAAAGTACCCGTTACTTTTGATGAGACGGTTCCTCTTGACGGACAGGTAGGTGAATACGTGGCCATGGCCCGCCGGAAAGGGAATACCTGGTACGTCGGGGCCATGACCAACTGGGTGAGCCGCGAACTGACCCTCGATTTTTCTTTTCTCGATAAGGGAGACTATGAGGCGGTCATTTTCAAGGACGGAATCAATGCCGACCGCGACGCCACCGATTACGTCCGCGAGCTGACCCGGATCTCTTCTTCTGATAAGTTGAAAATCCAGCTGTCCAAGGGAGGAGGCTGGGCAGCCAGGATCGAAAAAATGCCGTAATTAAATATCAATATGAATCATCTTTGCGAACATTGCGATGCGCTTTGCGCCCCCGGCATAAAACAATACTGGATGATCAGTAAGCGCCACAAGATCATACATCAAGGCCGGTGAGGAAAGGGTAAACAATAGGTAATGAAAGATTTTATTTACATTGACCATTTAAGTTTCACTTATCCCAACTGTACCGCGCCCCTGTTTGATAATATCTCTTTTCAACTCAACCGGGGATGGACCGCTTTTATCGGGCCCAACGGAAGCGGTAAAACCACCCTGTTAAAATTGATTTGCGGATTACTGGAAGCTGATTCAGGAATTATTGATATACCGGGAAAACGGTATTATGCAGAACAGCGAACCGATTCCATACCTAACGGATTTTCTGACCTTTTAGGATCCACTCAAAAAATGGCCTTTAAAATCAAAGAGGCACTCGACATTCAGGTTTACTGGCCAAATATATGGGAAAAATTAAGTCAGGGGGAACGGAAACGCTGCCAGGTTGCGGCTGCTTTGTTTGCGGAACCCTTTATTCTGGCGATCGATGAACCATCCAATCACCTGGATTACAAGTCCCGGCAATTCCTGCTTGATGCGTTAAAGTCCTACAGGGGAATAGGGCTACTGGTGAGTCATGACCGCGAGCTGATGGATTTTCTTTGTCAAACCACGATATTTCTGGATCCTCCCGAAATTGATATCCGAAGATGCAGTTACAGTTTGGCTGCGCGGGAAAGAGAAAGGGAAAATAAAAGTAAAATAGCAGATTATGAATCGGCACGACGCGAGGTAAAAAAAATAAAAAAGAAAGTGATCCGGCAGAAAGAAAAGGTGAGCAGAATAACTAAACAGCGCTCCAAACGGCATATCAGGACAAAGGATCATGATGCCAAAACAAAAAAAGACCTGGGCAGGCTTACCGGAAAAGATGCGGTGGAAGGCCGCATCTTTAAACGTTTTAAGACAAAACTTGAAAGAGCAAAGACAAAGCAGGAATCCATTGATGTTAGAAGGTCATTTCCGCTGGGAATAAAATTTCAGGAAGAGAAGTCCCGTCGTTTTTTCCCAATCATAATTCCCTCAGATTCTTTAAAACTTGGTATGGAGATAACGCTCCATATACCGGAATTAATGATCGATTATGGGGATAAGATTGGCCTGTTCGGGAATAATGGATCAGGCAAGAGTACCTTTTTAAATCACCTGGTAGCCTCTAAAAACCTTCCTGCGGATATTCTATTTTACATTCCACAGGAAATAACGGTTCATCAGTCCAAGTCAATGTTAAAAAGGATTCATAATTACGATAAAGAAAATAAAGGCCGGATGATGATTCTGATCAGCCGGCTGGGATCTGATCCGCATCGCTTGTTGGAAACGGATACGCCCAGTCCGGGAGAGATCCGCAAGTTGATGCTTGCCGAAGGCATTCTAAAAAATCCGGGAATCATCATACTTGATGAACCCACCAACCACATGGATTTACCATCTATCGAATGTGTGGAGCAGGCATTGGAGGAATGTTCCTGTGCCCAGCTCCTGGTCAGTCACGACAGGATATTCCTGAAAAACACGGTAAAGGAATACTGGTCATTTTCGGAATCTGCAAAAAATGAATTTACAATTGAGGTTATGAATTTAATGGATTAGAACATTCCATTCCTGAATCGTTATCCCATTACACGTTCGTAGCGGGAGTGGTTGTTAAGCGCCGGGATTGATCCCGCCCATCTGTGCCCGTCTTCATGCCCATCCCTGTAGCCTCCTGTTAACACAATACCACTTTGCGCGATGACGTGTGATCGGCTGAAGCCCCCCTGCTTGCAAGATGCTTTGGATGTTGAGCATTGTATAAAGTGTGAGGTTAACCGGCTCTATTAGTATCGAAGCTGGGAAGGCGCAATAGATCAAAATTGGGATAAAAACCACTTCTGACAGGTACCGGCAATTCCCGGTAATAGGTACAAATAGGCTTATATGAATATTGATTGTATGGGAAATAACCGAGATGTTATCAACCGGTCATTTTCTCCGATAAAGAATGTATTGACACAGGTTGTGAACAGCAACTATATAGAATTAAAAGCAACCATTATGGCAAACCCGGAACAAAGATTACCTGTTACCAACCATATTTTTCTCTTTTTTCAAGATTTTTTAAAATATCATCTTTTTCCAGTAATGCCGGTCGTAATTTTTTTTCAGCCAGTAGCTTAAGTTGGTCACCAAAATGTATATTTCCTGGTTGAGATGCATTTCCATAACTCAGAAGTACCTGCGCCTTGACTTTTTTACCAAATTCAGTAATGGCCGTATAGGTGTCGCCAAATCCGGCACGTTTTATATGGTCAGCATCCTCACTGTAATCCATGGCCCTGAAAATCCCATATTTCTCAGGTCCGCCATTGGCCGGGTAATCCAGTCCGTTTATCCGGAACCGGTACACGTCGCCCCAGGAGATATCCATTGAGCCATACTTTACCTTTAAATCATTTGCTGCTGCAACCAGGAGCTCTACGGCTTTCTTTTGATCTGAAATCCCATCAGGAGTGGTAACAGGGAGGTTTGGATCCCATTGCTTTTCAAATAAACTGCTGTTAACCTGGTCGAACCATCGGGTAAATAAAACGGCTCCGCGGCTGCCGGCATCTGTTTTCCGGTCCCAGTTTTTTAAAATTAACGCTGCATGGGTGGCTGTTGAATCCGGATACTTTTCAACTGCATACAATAAATCATCAACAAACCGGTCAGCCGCCTCTAACCCGGTATTAAGTTTACAGGCGGTCAGCTGGTTGAAAGAAATGGAAGGATTGTTCAGAATCATATTGATTGCCCTTTGAGCCCGTAAATGCATGAACCTGGGAGCCATGTAAACAGGAAAATCTGCAGGATTCAAAACGGGCGGGTAGGTACAGGTCCAGGGCGGATCGTTACAGTTTTGGAGGAATCCAGAAGAGGGATTGATCACTTTTGGAAGATCATCATAATCATGTTTCTTATCCCATATATATTTAGAT
>Ga0209536_100011794_pt1 | contig 12765 bp, 15 predicted proteins | sample DeeMarSeWOR28_12_FD_187461 | JGI IMG/M metagenome (GOLD analysis project Ga0209536, IMG submission 187461) | Marine sediment microbial communities from White Oak River estuary, North Carolina - WOR-2-8_12 (SPAdes) (version 2) | ecosystem: Environmental > Aquatic > Marine > Intertidal zone >...
AAATTGGCTTTGAATTTACAGATGTCAAACCTGAACACACAAAGATCATAGAAGCATTGTTGACACGATATCATTTCCGCCACAAAATGTTTTAACGTTCCCCCTTGATTGGAAGAAGACCGACATAAAAAGTCGGCCTTCATTTTTAATACATAGAATTTATACAGTTCGCACAAAGAAACCAAATAATAGCTACTCGAACTTCAATAGCCTATCGGGCACCTTCCTGAACAATTGAAAAGCGATCTCTTTCCCGAGTGGATACAAAGGCAGTAAGTCGGCGCGGTAAGCTTTGGATGCATAAGCCTGCATCAATTGCACAGCCCGTCGCAACACATCCCGATCCCATCCTAGTTCCAGATCCATAAGTTCTTCGATAGCAGGATGAGGATATTTACCATGCATTCTGTGATAAATACTCCATTCCAACTGCCAGGCATCCAGTTCTCCATACACCGAAAGTGCTGTAAACAAACCTTGCTGTAAATGGCGAACTTCATGGATGATAAGGGTAAATACCCGTGTGTTGTCCAGTGATTTCTCGTAGGAGTAATACAGGGAATTCAGATTGATCTTTTTTGTAATCGTCCACCATGCCCCAATGCTTGACTTTGTCTTTTTAAATCCAATTTTTGTTCGCCGCTCTCGCAAGTACTTTACAGCGGCTTGTCCTTCTTCCCCGAACTTATCAAGGTTTTCAAACAATGAATTTAACCAGGTTGAATGTTCCATTTGGGTCTCACATTTGACTCTAAATTGGACTAATTTACTCTTTATAACACATATCAATGGAAAACGATGTTTTTTCGATAGTCTCTGACAGCGCAATCAGGTAGAATTCTATAAATACAGATATATCGAGGCAATATGCGACAGGTCGCCATATTAGGCATTGGACAAACGAAGGTTTCAGAACACTGGGATAAATCCCTGAAAGAATTAGGCGGAGAAGCCTGCTTTGCCGCCATGCAGGATGCCGGCGTGAAGAAAGTGGACGCGCTCTTCGTAGGCAACATGCTCTCCCCCCTGATAGACGGTCAAAACCAACTGGGCACGTTTTTCTCAGATTGGGTCGGCCTGTGGGGGCATGAAGCCGTCAAGGTGGAAGCAGCTTGCGGTTCCGGGGCGGCGGCGCTTCGGGCCGGGCTGATGGCAGTCGCTTCGGGCGAGATCGATTCTGCCATGGTGGTCGGCGTTGAAAAGATGACCGACAAAGCCGGGCATGATGTCACTGCAGCGCTGGCTACTGCTGCCGACGCGGACTACGAAGTTGAGCAGGGTGTCTCGTTCGTGGGCATCAATGCCCTGGTCATGCGCCGCTACATGCACGAGTATGGCTGGCAGCATGCCGATTTTGCGCCCTTCTCCATCAACGCGCACACAAACGCACTGCACAACCCGAACGCGCGTCTGCACATGAATATTACTCTGGAGCAGTTTGAGAAATCCAGCATGGTATCCACCCCGATCAATTTATTGGATGCTTCGCCAATCGGGGACGGGGCTGCGGCCGTCATCATTGTCCCAGCCGAAAAAGTTAACTCCGTTCCTGGACGGCCGCGCATCCTAATCTCCGGCTCCGGGGCTGCCACCGATACCATAGCCGTTCACTCCCGAAAGGACCCGCTCTTTCTTTCCGCAGCCCACGCTTCAGCCAAACGCGCGTATGAGATGGCAGGCGTTACGCCACAAGATATAGATGTATTTGAACTGCACGACGCCTTCTCCATTATGACGGCACTCTCGCTGGAAGCCTGTGGATTCGCAGAACGCGGCCAGGGACCGCGTCTCGGGCTGGATAACGAGATCAGGCCAGAGGGCAGCGTGCCCGTTTGTACACGTGGCGGATTAAAGGCCCGGGGACACCCGGTCGGCGCAACAGGAATGTATCAGATTGTGGAAGTCGTCCAACAGTTACGTGGCGAATGTGGTAAAACACAAGTGGATGGTGCAAAAATCGGTATGGCACAGAACATCGGTGGCAGTGGCGCAACCGTTATTACACATATTCTTACATCTGACTAGAAAAGTAGAGCGTATTATACAGTACCTATGTCCTAGTCAATAGAAAAAACAATTGATTTTGGCTAAAAAACAATCTATAATAAGTAATTACAGGTAGAAAGTGTTTTAAGGAAAGGAGTTGACATGGACGAGCGAAGAAAACTCGACAGGAATGACTTTTCCTATTACATGCGGCTTGTTGATAGTGAAACACAAGAACTCGTAGGACATCTGGCTGATATCAGCTCAGGGGGGTTCAAAATTGACAGCCAGAATCCTATACCAGAAAATAAAGATTTTCGATTGCGCATGGACTTAACCAGCGAAGTAGCCAGCAAGCCGTCTATGCAGTTTGTAGCGCGCAGTAAGTGGTGCAAGGTTGATCCGCTTGACCCTTTTCTATATAATGTCGGTTTCCAACTAATCAGCATCTCCCCCGGTGATATCGAAATATTCAATCGCATGATGGAAAAATACGGCACAAAGTCCGATGACAAGCGCACCGACCCGCGTCGTTCCAATCGATGGTAACCGTCCGGCAAATTGAAGGACAAAACTCCCGCAACTAGACTGCGGGAGTTTTTCGTTGCAGCATTTTCTCAATTGACATACAATTACAGCATGCGAAACTTCCTGCGTTGGCTCATCCGTGCCATCATCAACCTGGTTGCCCGTGTGGAAGTGTACGGATACGAATACCTGCCCACCGAAGGTAACTTTGTCATCGCCACCAACCATCTCGGCATCATCGACGCTCCAATGGCCTATTATGCGCTCGATCGTTGGGACCTGTTCATCCCGGTGGCAGAAAAATGGGAGAACATTCCCATCTTCCGTTTTCTGGGAAAATATTTTAATTTCATCTTCATCGACCGCTTCAACCCGGACATCAAAGCGTTGCGTAATATTATCAAACTCATGGATGAGGGTAACAACCTGATCATCGCCCCTGAGGGGACGCGCAGCCGGGTCGGCTCGATGATCGAGGGCAGGCCAGGGGTCAGCTACCTGGCAACGCGCTTGAATCAACCCATCATCCCGGTTGCTTTGATCGGAACAGAAGATAAAGCCCTGTTCGGTAACTTGAAACGCTTACGGCGCACCCCCATATTGGTAAAAGCCGGGGAACCTTTTACCCTACCACCATTACCGCGCGAAAACCGCGACCAGGTTTTACAAGAATATACCGATGAGATTATGTGCCGTATTGCAGTTATGATGCCAGAAAGATATTGGGGGGTTTATAAAGAGCATCCGAGATTGAAAGAACTCTTGAGTACAGGGTGACACACCCAGATTGAAAATTACTTATGAACATGACAACAATCGAAAGAGCTAATCTCGCAGATAAAGAAGCACTTTTGGATCTTATGCAAAAACAATTTGGTGCGCATGAGATTGAGTATTCAACTGACACTTTATTAATAGCAATTGAAGAGATGCTACTTAATGAATCATTGGGCTTGTTCATAGTGGCAAGAAAAAAAGACCTGGTAATTGGGCTTGCTGCCATTTCATTTGCCTGGACATTGGAACATGGTGGAAAGTCGGCATGGCTGGATGAATTGTATGTTTTGCCTGAGTGGCGAGATCAGGGCGTAGGAAGCTTGTTGATTGAAGCAGTATCGGGAGAAGTGAAAAAGGAAGGATGCTTAGCAATTGATCTGGAAGTAGAAGAAGCTCATCGAAGAGTGGAGCACTTATACAAACGCAAGGGTTTTGAGAAACTTGAGAGAAGTCGCTGGGCGAAATATCTCTGACACCAACTATCCTCGCATCGACTATGCGCAGGATATAAAGGAAATTTGGTAGTAGAGTTCAGGATGTGCCCCGAGTAGTTGAGTTAGTCAATGTGTTCGAACTTTCCGTCCAAGTTTAGATAGAATAAATCCGCGTCCAGATGGGGAAATAATTTGTCGATTTTCTCACGCGCTTTCCGCAAATCAACCCCATGCCGTTCGTTGCTGCCTTCTTCACCATAGGCCCCGCAGTCTTCATGATTGATGAACACGATCTTCTGGATGCCATGCAAACGGTCGGCTAGGTCCACTTGCCTAATCACCGCGTACACATCATACACTCCGCCCGCAATGGAAACACGGTCATAACCCTGTGCTGGTAAATTACTATCCAACCAATTGTTCAAATATCCTTGCAGGCGGTAATCCATACAATGCACTACCAGAGTTTCACACTGTTGTGTCATCTAAAATACCTCCACTGTCTGCCGCTTCAAGAACTGACCTGTACCTCGCTTCCCCAGCCACTGTTCATCATTCACGATCAACTCACCCCTCAAAAAGACCTTTTCTGGATACCCAACCAACTCCCAGCCTTCATACAGATTGTAATCAGTACGATGTTGGGCATGCGCTATTCCATATTTCACCTTCTTCTCCGAATCCCAGATCACAATGTCCGCATCAGAGCCAGGCAGCAGCGCGCCCTTGCGCGGGTACAGGCCAAATATCTTGGCCGGGTTAGTCGCGTTCAACGCCACAAATTGGTTTGCGGTCATCTTACCAGCACGCACGCCATAGGTCCACATGATTGGAAGGCGGTCTCCCACACCAGGCAAGCCGTTGGGGATTTTGGTGAAATCATCCGCACCCAGTTCCTTGCCAGGGATAGCAATCTGCTCACCCTCATACTCAATCGGTTTTGTGCCATCGTAAAAGAACGGGCAGTGATCGGTGCCAATCGTTTGGATAGTTCCATCTGCCAGGCCCTCCCACAGTCGGGCGTTGTCTTCTTCCGTGCGCATGGGCGGCGAGCAAATCCACCTGGCGCCATCAGGGCGACGAAGATGGTCAATCGTGAAGAACAAATACTGAGGGCAGGTTTCCCCCATCACTTTGACACCGCGCTCACGGGCATACTTGAGCATATCGACTTCCCCCGCCGCGTTCATATGGACGATATACAACGGCGCATCTGCTACAGACGCCATACCTGCTACCCGTAAACCAGCCTCCACTGCACCCCAAGCCGGTCTCGTCAACGCGTGCCATTCCGGGGATGTGTTCCCCACTGCCAGCGCTTCAGGGATAAGTTCCTCGATCACATCACCGTTTTCTGCATGCAGCAGAGTCAGCATGCCATTTTCTTTGGCTATCCGCAGTGCCTTGAAAATACTGCCATCATCCAGGCGCAAACGCCCATTGTAGGCCGTGAAGACTTTCAGTGTAGTAATGCCCATCTCCACCAAAGACGGAATATCTTTCACAACTTGCTCATCGAAATGAGTCAGGTTCATGTGGAAGGAATAATCGATGGCAGCTTTGGCAGATTTTTCGAGCCACAAATCCACCGAATGCTTGAAACCCTGCGGCTCTTGAACCACAAAATCCATCACGGTAGTTGTCCCGCCAAAGGCGGCTGCTTTGTGGCCAGTGTAATGATCGTCTGACGAAACAGTATCGAACATCTCCAGGTCGAAGTGAGTGTGCGCGTCCACGCCGCCGGGTAGAACCAGCTTGTTAGTCGCATCTACAGGTTCGGCGTCCGGGATTTGAAGCGAAGTGCCGATCAACACGATTTTTTCGTCCTCGATCAGGATGTCTGCCTGGTAGGTATCAGAAGCAGTGATTAGCGTTCCATTTCTAATGAGTGTCTTCATTTTTTCTTCTCCAATGGCATGAATCCTTTTCCAAATACACTCTTTGCCGGAACAACGACCACAAATGCGTTAACATCGGCTTCGGAGACTAATGCTTTAAGTTGAGGAATTTCACTCACAGTAAGAGCACACATGAGAACCGAATGTTTTTCCCCGGTAAAGGCTCCTTTGCCAGACACAACAGTTGCGCCACGACGCATTATTTCTAGGATGTAGTCGGAAACTTTCTGGGGCTGATCGGTAATAATGAAAGTCATAATCTGCTGGCGGCGGCGTGACAGCCGATACCAGGGCATACTATCTTCAGATGTTTTTCCGCTATCGCCGGTATCAAAAAAGCCATCCGGCAAACCAAAGCGAGGATAAACTTCACCCGAAGAATGTCGCAACCCAACTGTGAAAATACCCAGTGCCACTACACCGGTCAGCAAAACGATCACAGACAACATTACCCACTGTCCTTCCAGAAGGCCAATTGCTGCACGAGAAACAAATTCAATCAGAGTAGTGGCCGGACTTGGAAATAGAGCCAACCTTGCAAACCAGGCAAGCCCAACGGTTAGATAGATCCAAAGATAATTGCGACGCAGGCGACGACCCAGCGCTTCAAGCTCCGAAATTTGGAATTGTGGGTGTAACAGACTCTCCGCCAAAGACTCGCCCCATTCTGCAGATGGCTGGAATGGTGGCACAAGCATGGACGCGAAGAAGTCCGTTTCCATCATACGCACGCGATACGACCATAATTCGTAATACCGGTAACGCCGCGCTTCGATAACCAGAAACATGGTCACCAACAACAGATCGAGCAAGATAACAAAGTGCCCATAATCTGATTTTGTGAACGCAAAAGAGATGACAGCCCCAGTGGTGACAACTGCCCAATTGGTCGTTGCATCCAAGCGCTGACGCCAGGTGTTGGCACGTGCTACCTCTGCGCGAAAAAGGTGCACCATTGCTGTTGTGAACTCGCTGGCTTTGAGTTGGTAACCACGATAAGTCCAGACAGGCTCCGGGTGGGTATGCGGGTGCGAGTGTTCAGTTGGTTCTTGCGCTGCCATCCTGCTCCTCTGTTGTATATTCTGTCTGTAAATCCTTGATGCCCAGCAACGCGATCAGCAAGTCTGGGTCAATTTCATCGGGCATTTTTACTCGATACAACTGTTTCTGTTCTGCTCGTTCGCGCAGGGATTTCCATAGCAAAGCCCGTTCATCAGACTGAACGACAAGATCGTTCAGGGTGTTGGCGCTAAGCACATATTCTCCTGTTGTATATAAGAAGGTCAATCGCTTCCACCGTTTTGCCAAGATGGGTTTGTTGAGGCGTTCTAACGGTCCGATCTGCACCTTAAAGTATTCCTCGTTTGCGCGCGGGTGGTCGGCTTCATCCCTGAGCAACTCGGCACGGGTAACAAGTTCGTGCCCAAGAACTGGAGCAACAAATTCGACCTGCCCCCCACGTTCGGCAAAACTTCCGGGCTGGTAAAAAGCGAGGTAGTCCACGGAAATAACCTTGGGGGCGGTGCGAAGAGGGATACGATACCAGCCCAGCATACGCGCGATTTCCACATCACGCGGTGTTGGTATGAGACAGACAAGCACTAGGTCTGATGATGTGATCATACTGCTATTATAGTGGTTCTTCGGGAATTTTCGTGGTAGAAAATCCTATCACGACCAATCCTAGAAAAACATCATAGTGCGATTGAAAAAAAATAAAAGAAAACGGGAGCGTTTGCTCCCGTTCCTGGCCGTCATTCAACAGGCGCAGTTGGACTGACCTTATGTATCTTCGCGATAATCTTTTCTTTCTCGGCCTTGGTCTTGGCTTCAGCCAATTTGGCACGCAGTTTCTTGATCTTGTCCTTGCGATGCCGCCGGCGTTTCATTTCGCGTTTCCGTTCACTTGCCATCTGTACCTCCTAAAGTAATCTTATCCCTTTTATAGATTGAGCCAGGGAAATTGTCAAGGCAGCTCGAACATTTGATATTATCTGTTCAGAGCCGCATAATCCCGGTCAGCATCCTTGATATCGTTGATACAGTCATCGGGGTATAAATTGTTCTCATCCGGCGAGTGGTCCGCATACCAGACCTGTGCAAAGAAGGGATTCTTTTTAGCCTGCTCGTCACAATTCCAGGTAGCCGCGCATTTCGGGCACCATGCTCCGATGGCTTCGTACTCTTCATAACTCTTGAAAAAGGCTGAGATACGCATATCGTTACGATGGGTATACCAGTAGCGCGGACTGTTGCGATGGTTCTCCGCCAGTTTTTCATTGGCGGAATAAGCGCTCTTCTCCACACTGGCGCGGAAAGTCGGGAATCTGCGCGCCAGGAAACCAACCAACTTCATTCCAAACGGGGTATCTTCGGCCAGGGTTTGTTTGTAACTCGCCAGTGTATCGCGCCAGTAATGTAGGTAATCGTTCAGGATATGGCTGTCTTCGTAATACTGCATATGAAAGTTGCGCAGCGCATACCAGTCCCGCTCGACGCAGGCTTCCAGGTTCAGTCCGTTATCTCGGTAGCTGTCAGCCATATAATCATAGGCGATGGTACGCATCCCCGGCCCACCACCCATGTTGTAGACGCGCCGCTAGAAGTCCGAATCACCCGGCACGTCCAGGCAGTTGACCATGCCGAAGCCGGCGTCGCGGTCTGAGATATTTTTCATGCGGGCATCAAACGGCATGTGGAACGAAATGGCATCGTTCAGCTCTTGCATTTCCTTGTAGTCGGTGGGCATGATAAAGGTCATACGCAGGGAAACCCAATACCTGAGATTCGACTCAAGCACCAGCCGCTCCCCGGCGATCTTGGTGATGGCGTAATAATCAAAACCAGATGATCTTGAATCCGTTATTTTCGGATACCCCCGCACCATCCACGGACTTCAGGCCTGCTTCCCTTTCAAATGCACGGAACATGCCCAGGTCCTGTTCCGAAAAGACCTGACTGGTTAGATCAACCCGTCAGGTCTTCTGAATATTCGATATTACAAAATCTACAGCAGGCCTACTTCCCGGTTAAATTCCACGATCAATTCATCGATCTCCTCTACCTGAGCCTGGACTTCTTCCCAGTAGTTCGGCCGATACCACATATCCTGGATCTCTTCATAGGTCTTGCCTTGCTGCTCGACCCAGGTGAAGTACTTAAGTTGATGCACGCGGCGGCGGTCGGTGTAACGTAGTTCGAGCAGGTTATCAGTGGATTGCCCGTGCAAGTAGCGGGCGAAGTCGGCGGCGGCATCGCGCTCGGTGTATTCGCCATATTCCTGATGCATCTCATGCAAACGCGAGCGGTAGAGTTCCATCGAGTCGGTCAGCACGGTCAGCATGACGTCGTTCTCGCCCATTTCGTAATACTTGGCAGCCTTGATAGCTGACAAAACGTTGGAGATGCCGGAGAAACCCATCAAATCGAGTTGGCCTACGATCTCTTCGGGAACACCCTGCTCTACTAAGAAGGCGCGTCCGTTCTCTTCGTTGAATAAGCGACTGATATTGACCACGGCATTATCATCAATCGCCACGATCATGTCGGTGTTCTTGGAGTTGTGGATCCAGGGCACGTGTTTGTCACCAATGCCCTCGATGCGATGCGCGCCATATCCGTTTTCGAGCAAGGTCGGGCACTGCAAGGCTTCGCTGGCAACGATCTTGCTGTCGGGGAAGAGTTGCTTCATGTAGTCGCCGCTGGCGATCGTCCCGGCGGAGCCGGTGGCGGAGGCCATGCCGCGATAGCGGTCGTTGGGTCTCATCACCTGCTGCAACACTTCTTCCATGGCGTGACCGGTCACTTCGTAGTGCCACAGGTAGTTGCCAAACTCATCGAACTGGTTGAAGATCATCAGGTCCTGGCCGGAGTTGCGCAGTTCCCAGCATTTGTCGAATATTTCTTTGACGTTCGATTCGGAACCGGGGGTCTTGATAGTCTCACCAGCGATGCTGGCCAGCCACTCGAAGCGTTCCTTCGACATGCCTTCCGGCAAAATGGCAATGGATTCACAGGCCAACAAGGCGGAATCATAAGCCCCGCCACGACAGTAGTTACCAGTGGACGGCCATACTGCTTTCTGAGTGGTCGGATCGAACTGTCCTGTAACCAGTCTCGGCACGAGACAGCTAAAGGCAGCTCCGACCTTATGCGCGCCGGTCGGGAACCATTTGCCCACCAACACGATAATGCGCGCCGGAACACCCGTCAGGCTGGATGGGAGCTCGAGGTAGTTGACGCCGCCAAAAGTCCCGCCTGAAGCGACAGGTTCGTTCTTCCAGGTAATGCGGAACAGGTTGCGGGGATCTACATCCCACAGACCGATGCCCTTGAGTTCTTCCTTGACCTTGTCAGGGACGAGTGAGGGATCCTTCATCTGGGCATAGGTGGGAATGATAATATTCCGCTCGCGGGCACGTTGGATAGCACGTTCGCGGCGGTTTTTTTGGAGGGTTAGATCAATTGTAGTCATGGGAAAATCCTTCAAAACTGGGAAGTTGTCAGACAACTCGTATTATATCGCACAATCAGGAATCCTTGATGAGTTGATGAGAAGCATTACACAAACGTAGGGAAATCGTTTACGAAATTGATGGTTATTTTTAATGTATTGCAGACACTTTTGTTGTATTATATACACAGATAGTCGCTTCCCTATCAGAAAGGAAGGTGCCCATCGAAACAATAGCAAGCTACATCAGAGGAAGGACCGGGGCCCTTTAGCCTGGCAGAAAGTAGAAAGCAAACTTTCGCCCAGAAGTCCCTAGCGACGATAAGCGTCTGGCCTTACTCTTTCCTCCACATAAGCACGATGCAAGTTGGCGGATGGATTTGATCCATCCGCCTTTTTATATTCAGATTGTCAACTGTTCACGGCAAAATTTATTTTTTGGCAACTAGCACTTGCAACTGGGTCATTTTCTCGTCCAGTTTGCCCGTCAGCGAGGGATAGAACTCGGGATTCTGAAACCCGGCCTGGGTTAACATCTCTACCAACTCGTCATTTTCATAAGCCTGGGTACTGGAAGAATAACGCGTCACCTCCCCGCTGGCCGCATCCACGATGATATATCGCTCGACGGCTACAGACAGGTCTTCATTCCAAAAGGATTCCATCAGGCACAGGTGCGGTTTTTCGGCAAAGAGCTCGTTTTCGGCGGAGTACCACGTTGCGGGTTGATTCCCCAATTCATAAACCGCATCGAAGGTATGCGGTTCGAGCAGAATCTTTCCGCCGGGTTCCAGTGCGGCATAGGCTTTTCTCAGAATCAGCCTGGCGTCTTCCGGCTTGAAGACATTGAACTCCCCGAAGATGAACATGACCAGATCGTATCCCGAGCAAAAATCTGTGGCGCGAACGTCGCCGAGGGTGAAGGAACAATTTTCGGGGGCGTGTTTAACGGCGTAGTTTATGGATGCGGGACCAAAGTCTATGCCGCGGCAGAGATGCCCAAGCTTGGAAAGACGCGCAGCGTACAGGCCGGGGCCGCATCCCAAATCGAGGATGCGGGAGGGCTTCCTATCCAGCACAAAGGTATGGATCCAATCGACATGCTTTTTGATAACCAATGTGCGGCGGCTGGCGGCATCGTGCTTCTGGGAGAGATGCTCTTTGAGCATGCGTCGGCTGAAATCCGGGTCGTTCCAGGGGATTTTCTCGCCCTCGGCCCAGGGCTGCGGATCCATATTGCGGCCGATGATATCAGACAGGTTCATTGGCATAGATAGCATCCTTCATGCGCCCCAGCGCTTCTTCCAGCGTGCTGCGCGGGCAGGCCAGGTTCAGGCGCACAAAGCCCTCGCCGCCGGGGCCGAATTCGGCGCCTTCGTTGAGCGCTACTTTGGCTTGTTCCAGGAAAAACCCGTAGGGCGATCCCGCGATTTTTCCCGCACTGATCAGTTCACTGCAATCCAGCCAGGCCAAATAGGTGGCATCCGGAACGGTCAGGCGCATGTCAGGTATATGCTTCTTCACAAAATCAACCACAAAATCCCGGTTAGCCGTGAGATAGGCAAGCACTTCCGCCAGCCAACCGTCACAAGAACCAGAGAATGCTGCCTGGGCTGCAACCTGCCCCATCGTGTTGACATGGAATGTCAACTGTTCAGCAGCCTTCTTGTAGCGCTCGCGCATCTCAGGATTGGGGATAATCGCAAAGCCGCAAAACAGCCCAGCGGTGTTGAAGGTTTTACTCGGCGCGACGAGCGTGATGGTCTGCTCGGCGACTTCCGGAGAAAGTGTGGCAATTGGGATATGTTTTGTTTCGTCCAGCAGCAACTCACTGTGAATTTCGTCAGAGCAGATGATGACGTTATGACGCAGGCATATCTCCGCCAGACGGGACAGATCTTCTCGTAAAAAAGCATTGCCGGTGGGGTTATGCGGATTGCAAAACAGGAACATGCCCGTGCGCGCCCCATTCGCCCCGATAGCTGCTTCAAAGGCCTCAAAATCGATCTCATACCGGATGATGTTCCCGTCCGCTACTTGAACAAGCGGCGCATACTGACGAGCGAGATCCAGGTTTTCGTGCACTTTTAAGAATGGGAAATAGACCGGCGGCTGCATCAGGATACCGTCAACGGGCTTGCAGACGGCCTTGGCTGCGGCGTTGAAGCCGCTGACAATTCCAGGTGTTGCAACAACCATTTCCGGATTAACATTCCATCCGTACAGTCGCTCCATGCGAGCCGCAACAGCTTCCATCAGGGATTGGGGCGGTTTTTCATATCCCAAAGCACCTTGTGTAAGTTTCTCTTGAAGCGCATCCAGAATTGGCTGTGGGCAGGCAAAGTCCATATCTGCTACCCAGAGTGGGATAACATCTTCGGGGTATTTGGTCCATTTGATTGAATTGGTAGGACGACGATCAACGATGGTTTCAAAGTTGTATTTCATTGGTTCCTCCAATGCGTGAGTATACAACAAATTCCTATTCTCCTGAAAATCACATCACAAAATAATCATAAACACTCTTTGGGGGCATTTTTATGAGCAAACCAATCATTATTTTCTCAAAGATGAGAGCAACATTAGAGTTTGACAAGAATTGGACAAACTCCTTGACAACATGGACAATACATGTACAATATGTGCATATTCAGGACAATACCTAGACAAAACATAAACAAAGGAGTAC